>LNFM01011209.1_pt1 | contig 12278 bp, 10 predicted proteins | sample 596031 | NCBI WGS metagenome assembly LNFM01 (sample SAMN04254537, study PRJNA301005) | activated carbon metagenome | isolation source: dual media filters at the Ann Arbor, Michigan drinking water treatment plant | place: USA: Ann Arbor | reverse complement strand
CGCATGGCAGGCGTCATCAATCAAATCAAACTTAAATGTCTTTGCTAATTCCGCCAAGCGTGGCCAATCGCACGGAAGGCCCGCAAAGTCGACCGCGACGACGGCCTTCACAGTTCGGCCCTGGTCTTTTAATTGCTTTAGTTTTTTTTCTAGAAGTAGAGTGGAAATATTAAAAGTGACGGGATCAATATCGACAAAATCAACATCGGCGCCACAGTACCGAGCACAATTGGCAGAGGCTAAAAAAGTTGTGGCCGTTGTCAAAATTAAATCACCTGGCTTCCATCCAAGTGCAAGACCGATTAAATGCAATCCCGCAGTACCGTTTGAAACCGCGGCGGCACCACCTACTTGGAAACGAGCGCACAAATCAGTTTCAAATTGCGTGACCCGCGGGCCTTGCGTGAGCCAATCTGATTTCAGGGCACCAATGACGGCTTCAATATCGTCGGATTCGATAGACTGTCGACCATAGCTATAGGTTTTCAAAAGACACCACTGGAAATTGATTTTGAATTCTGACGTTAAACTTTTGACTGTTCCGTCTTCTTAGCTGATTTTTCACCACTGAAATAGTGACAACCTATCGAACGAATCGCAAGCTGGACTGCGAACTTACTGTATTCTTAGATGTTTTTTGCTAAGCGGCGTCATTGAAGAAAGTTTCTGGGCTCAAGATGAGCTAATATTCCGCACGCATTGACCGATCCGCATGGCGAAAATGCCCATAATTTATTCCGCGCGGAATCATAACTTAGATGGACGCCTTTATAGAAGTTTTTATTCTTTAAAATAGTTTGGCTTTCAAGTGTCGTCCATCGAACCAAATCTCGAGAGAATAAATGCCTGACAATCTGCACACCGGCGGCATCGGTCCAATTGGCTCCGGCCATCATGTGATAGCCAAATGGCGTTTGAGCCAGGCTTGCAAAAACAAAGTTATCGTCTGGAAAATCATGCTTAATTTCAGCTGAGAAAAAATCGACTCCATTGGCGGAAACGAAGATGCGACTGACTCCGTTAATTTTTTCGCCATTTGTAACGAATCTGTTTTTTGTTAGATCCTTCAAATTCACTTTCGCATCGCCCTTTGGATTAAAGACCAAACCCGTGTGCGCACGCCAAGCCGCAACGTGTGGCGCTCCATCGACGCTCATCAATCCTTGAAACGTCCACGTCTGGCCGGCATTCTGCGACTTGTAAATCGCTTGCCTTCGAATATTTCCGACGGGGTCACATCCGGTGTAACAACGAGCTGTTTCCGCGATCGCCCACATTTCACTTCCAGACTTGGCGATTCGAAGACCTCGAAAATAATTTAAATCCTTCAGATCTGGTCCGTGAGGAATCACGACCTTACCCGTAAAACCAGTCGTTCCCGCTAAGTTGCTTTGAAGTTCACGAACGGCATTTCCAGGATTCACACCGGGGCCGGACGAATAAAAGGTGATCGCATCCTGACCAACGAAAAAAGGAGTATAAACCAAATTCATGTGCTGGTACGTGGAAGTTGAAACGGTCCAATTCTGCGGACTGAATGCAGCCGCAAAACTGCAAAAGAAAAAAGTACCAAGTAAGACGATTTTCATATGGCCCCCCAAATGAATGACAACCCTATTTTTAGTCGGCGGAACCATAGACAGACAAGGCAATTTTCAGGTTTGCGGGGGTAGAGGTAAAGAATACCTGGCAAACTTCTAGACACTGACGTTGAGCAGATGGCATTGGCAAAAATGAAATTTGCTTTTTGGTAACAATCCATCCCCAATTTTTGACTGAAATGATCAGGAAATTCTTTGCGTGACGTTTTAATATCAATCAAGAAAAGGAAAACAACCCAATGAAAAAAAATATTTTAGCTTTTTTCATCGCCTTGCAAGGTGGACTCGCTTTATCGATGCCTTCAGCATATTACTCAAATATGGGGATTGAGCCCGATGTGCAGATCGCGCAAGAATGCAATGTCGAAGCCCCAAATTCTTGCGGCAAAGGATCGACGTGTACCGCGCTTTGGAATTCGATTCAAAATCGAGTTCAGTACATGTGTGTGCTAGATGAAAATCAAATCCCAATTGAAAAAGCATATGAATGGCAAAATCCACCAACGAATCTTATGAAAGCAGAAAAAGGCGACTACATTGTCGAGTTTCGTTTTTTGAAAAATACGGAACCAGGCGCGCCGATTGAATTGCATCCGGACGCTACGCCCTTTTCAGCCTTTAAGGTGGTTTACAAAACCGCGATTGAAAAAAAGTTTATCACCAACCTAGTTCGAAAAACAACGGCCGCAAAGCCCATTCATAAACTACAGTCATTTGCAGCCTATTCCGGACAAGCCAGCTACAATGACAAACTTCAGTTCGTGCTAAAGCCCCTACTGGTTTCTGGCAGTACGTTTCCTGAAGTTTGCGATGGCGCTTCCGATCTTTATAGCGAATGGGCTCTTTCAAAATCTTTGGATCTGGGACTTCAAGCCGTAAGCCTTACGAATCGAGCGCCGGTGTTCTGTCCGTGGATGGCGCAAGTTTATGAAATACGTACGGATCAAAACAAAGTCATTTGGAGAACACCGATCAAGTAGGTTTCTTTTGAAAGATCGCCAACCTACCTGTTCAGCTTCATTCCCTTGTGCATCCCGGATCCCATTTGCATTCCTGGGCATGATCCACCCATCATGGATTGGCAGTCTTGTCTGAGATCATCGTGACACTTTGAAAAATCTTGATTCGAACGAAGGCAGGCCGCCATTTTCGCGTGCCCTGCCGCCATTTTTTCTCGATCTTCTTTCGAAAGAGCTTTGTTCATATCTTGGTCCATCATCATACCCGACATGTCTTTGTTAACATAGGGTTCAGCGGACCAAGTTGTCGGTGCGATCAAAACCAAACTGACAAAAAGAATAAAAGTTTTCATTGTTTCTCCTTGAATAATTGAACTAAAAAATTGAATTTCATGGGTTCAGGCTTTGTTTGCAAAGATCTCAATCGATTGGTTTGCAAAGATGTCACCAGGCTGTTTGGCTTAAAATAGCCATTGGCTTTTCTCTGCATCGCCAATGTTACTTTATTTCCCTCAATAACATCAAAATTTCCCCCCTTCTTTTCATGGACTCAGCTCATCTTCTAACTTTTGGTGGCGCAATCGTAGTGCATTGGCGACAACTGAAACCGAACTTAAACTCATCGCAAGACTTGCGATCATGGGACTAAGTAAAATTCCAAAGGCCGGATATAAAAGACCTGCCGCGATTGGCACTCCGATCGCGTTGTAGCCAAATGCAAAAAATAGATTCTGTCGAATATTTCTCATCGTGGCTTGACTGAGCTTATGGGCACGCACAATTCCGACAAGATCACCTTTTACAAGAGTGACACTCGCACTTTCCATTGCAACGTCGGTTCCAGTGCCCATCGCAATCCCAACATCAGCCTGTGCTAGCGCCGGGGCATCGTTAATTCCGTCGCCAGCCATCGCGACAATTTGCCCCGCAGATTTAAATTTTTGGATGATCTCGTTTTTATGTTGCGGCAATACTTCCGCCTCAACGTATTCAATCCCCATTTCGCGAGCAACGACTTCTGCGGTGGCGCGATTGTCTCCGGTGAGCATGACAACTTTAATTCCTCTCGATCGAAAATAGGCCAGAGCGGGCTTTGCGGATTCTTTGATGGGATCTTTAACCGCAATCACTGCCGCGGGTTTTCCATCAATGGCTGCCAGCATCGCCCCGTGTCCAGAGGTTTGAAGTTCTTTCGCGATCTTGGAAAGCTCATTTGCATCCACACCAAATTTTTCAAAAAGTTTTTCATTTCCAACAAGGATGGTTTGCGCGCCTATCATCCCTTTCACACCCATCCCCGTGAAGGATTCAAATTCGGTTATTGCTTGGATTTGTAAATTTCGCGATTTCGCACCCAGCACGATCGCTTCAGCCAGCGGATGTTCGCTTAATTTTTCAAGTGATGCCACCGCGGTCAATGCTTCCGATTCATCAAATCCATTGATCGTTTTCACCACGGAGAGTTTCGGTTTTCCAATGGTCAAGGTTCCGGTTTTATCGACGACAAGGGTGGTGATTTTTTCCATTCGTTCAAGAGCCTCCGCATTTTTGATTAAGACTCCGAAGCTTGCCCCTTTTCCGGTGCCGACCATGATCGACATCGGGGTCGCAAGTCCTAGAGCACACGGACAGGCAATAATCAGAACGGCAACAGCATTAATGATCGCATAGGAAAGGCGCGGTTCTGGTCCCGCGAGATACCAAACCAAAGCCGTTATGATCGAAATTGCAAGGACTGTTGGAACAAAATAACCAGATACGGTGTCGGCCAATTTTTGAATCGGGGCCCGACTTCGTTGCGCCTGTGAAACCATTTTAACAATTTGCGAAAGCAAAGTATCAGAACCAATTTTCAGGGCTTTAATCGTCAAACTTCCCGTTCCATTCACTGTGGCTCCCGTCACAGGATCGTGAATATTTTTTTCAACCGGGATGGGTTCACCCGTAATCATCGATTCATCAATCGAGCTTCGGCCCTCCATAACCTCCCCGTCCACAGGAATTTTTTCACCCGGACGAACGCGAAGGAGGTCGCCCACGTGAATATGTTCGACTGGAATATCAACTTCCGTCCCATCGGGATTTATTTTTCGAGCCGTCTTCGGCGCAAGGCCTAATAAAGCTCGAATCGCATTTCCAGTTTGACTGCGAGCCCTCAATTCCAAAACCTGCCCGAGCAATACCAAGACCGTAATTACGGCGGCCGCTTCGTAATAAAGCGGAGCCATCCCCGCATGAACTTTAAGGCTTTCTGGGAAGACGGATGGGAAAAAAGTCGCGACCAGACTAAAAAGATACGCGACGCCCGTTCCGATTGAAATCAGCGTGAACATATTTAAGTTTCGCGTTTTGATGGACGCCAAGCCTCGCTCAAAAAATGGAAGTCCCGCCCACAGGACCACCGGCGTTGCGAGCAAAAACTGAATTCCAGCATTCAGCCAAAAGGGCATTGCATGCTGAACTGGTTGACCCGGAATCAGATCCGACATGGCCAAAAGCAAAAGCGGAACTGTCAGCGGAACACTCACTTTTAAGCGCTTCGTAAAGTCCGCGAGCTCCGGATTTTCGACATCTTCGAGCGAAATGGCCTCTGGCTCTAAAGCCATGCCACAAATAGGACAGTTGCCTGGTCCTTTTTGCCGGACCTCTGGGTGCATGGGACACGTGTAAATTTCTTCTGAATCAAGATCATCTTTTCGTTCCGCTTTTACATTTAAATCAAGCCGATCAGTTTGAACAAATTTTTCAGGCTCCGCTTCGAACTTGTTTTTGCACTTCGGGTTGCAAAAATGAAAAGTCTGATCTTTATAAATAGAACGTCCACCTTTTGCAGTCTTCGGATCGATCATCATTCCACACACGGGGTCTTTAACGAGGTCTGCGGCACTCTTTTTTTCTTGTGCACAGCAATCGCGTCCATGATCCCCTTTCGGATGATGGCGGTGGTCCTGTCCGAGAGTTTTAGTTCGGTTTTGTTCAGAATGATCCATGAATTCTCCAATTCAATTTCCTGTTGCAATATCGAGACTTCTTTTATCTCATGACTTCATCTTGCACCTTCCCATGATTGTAAGGTCAAGACGTAAAAAAATCTTTAAATACAAGAGACTCGAGTTGAGACGATTTAAGACAAAAAAGTGCACGTGACCTTGACCTTCCAATAATAGGAAGGTCTATATTCAAACTGAGTGAAAACTTTTTTAAAAGCGGAGGTTCATTCTATGAATATTGGCGAAGCTGCAAAAATTTCGGGAGTTAACGCAAAGCTCATCCGACACTACGAAGCTATTGGGATCGTTCCTAAAGCCAGCCGCACGGAAGCGGGCTATCGAACGTATTCAGAAGCTGAGGTCAATATTCTGGCATTCGTGAAAAAATCCAGAAGTCTCGGATTTTCAATGAAAGAGATTAAAAGACTCGTGAGCCTGTGGCGCAATAAAACCAGAGCCAGTGCCGAAGTTAAAAATTTAGCGCAAAAGCATATTGACGAGATGGAATTCAAAATCCAAGAGCTTCAGGCCATCGTGAAAACGCTTAAACACCTGGCAAAATGCTGCCATGGTGATCAGCGTCCCGACTGCCCGATCTTAGATGACTTAGCGAGCCATTGAATTTCTATCGCATAAACTTAAACACAAAATGCCTGCTTGGTGTCACAAACGAAAGAATTCGACCGTATACTAAATAAAATCGGCAATTTGATTTTTTAAAAGTTAATTGATCCACCCACAGAACGAAAGGTCCAAAAAATGAAAACACTTCTTCTACTTGGCGCACTGACATTTGCTCAGTTCACATTCGCGACAACTCCCCCGCCGGCTGGTTTTCCAATTGTAAAAGGTGAAGTACGTAAAGTCGATATGGCTTCAGGTCGCATTTCGCTTAAACATGAGGAAATCCCGAACCTGAATATGCCACCGATGACGATGTCTTTTGTGGCAAAGCCAACGCAGCTGCTAGCTGGGCTTGCTGTTGGAGATAAAATTAACTTCGTTGCGGATGAAGTTGACGGCGACGCAACTATTTTGTGGCTTGAGAAGCAAGTTGCTTCCACGTTACCAACTGTCAAAGGAGTCGTCCGAAAAATCGAAGCTGCAGCCAAGCGCATTTCGATCAAGCACGAGGCCATTCCAAATCTTGATATGCCCGGCATGACCATGTCATTCCAAGTACAGGATGTAAAACTACTTTCGGGTTTAGTTATTGGTGATAAAATTGAATTCACAGCCGCTGAAGTCGACGGCGAAATCACGATTCTGTCTCTCAAAAAATCCAGTATCGCAGGTCAAGTGGCTTCTGAAATTCTTTGCAAAGGCTTTGCACCGACCAGCCCAAAAACAAATGTCGAAATTGAAGTTCGCCAGGAAAAATTCAGTACGATTCGTTATGAATTTGCGGAAGGTCCCTACATGGGAACGGCTTATATAAATTCAATTGGCCGCTTGACCGCAAAGCAGGAGGGCGACCAATTTATTTATCAGTCCGGCGACGGACAGCTTGCGACCAGATTGTCTTTTGAACGCGACGGCGATCAAATTACCAATTCCCGGTTTTCCCACTACAGCTCTGGTATGGATCAAGCCCCAGTGCAATGTGTTCTTGAATAGATCACTTTTCAATTTAGCATGACGAAGTCTTTTCAAGAGCGTATGAAGAAGTCTTGAAATGATGACGCTATCACTACCCAAAAAATTAATGCTCGGCCGCCTGTTGACCCGTTCCGGTGACCAGGCTTGGGATTTCGCCGTTCCCCTCGTGTTACTAAAAATTTTTCCCGATCAACTTCGAATCGCGGCACTCTACTTCTTTCTAGCAAAACTCTTAAGCGTGCTTTTACTTCCAAAAATTTCTTCACTGATCGACCAACTCAATCGAAAGACCACCGCGCGATTGGGAATTTTCTTACAATTGGTTGGAGTCGCAATCGGTGCGGGCGCTATCAGCGCTCTTTCGGCGCTGAGCTCCACAGGAATGGATTGGGTGGCGGCGCCCGCTGTTTTGACTTTTGCGTCTTTAGTATTGGGTGGCTTTTTAGCCACCCTCGGTTCAAACTTCATGGATATCGCCATTTCAAGTGATCTGGTTCCGTCAAGTTTGCCACCCCAAGAGCTCGCGTCTTTTAACAGTCGCATGCAACAGATTGATTTATTCACAGAAGTGGCGTCGCCGGTCGTTGCCGGATTTTTACTGCTCATTGATTCACCGATAGGACTCGCAGGTTTTTTTATTGTGGCCTTGTGGAACTTGATTTCGTTTTTTCCGGAGCTTGCCATCTTACACTCTATTTTTTCTGAGCGACCAGACCTCGATGCAAAAAAAATTGTAACGTCTTTAGAAAGCAAAAAATCCTTGTGGCAAAACCTGACTAGCGGTTGGCAAGCGTTTTTTAAAGAACCCATCGCTCCCGTTGCGCTGGCCTACGCGTTTCTTTGGTTATCAGTTTTAAGCCCACACGGCGTTTTACTTGCGGCGTTTTTGCAGGACGCTTGGAAACTTCCGGAATGGGCGATCGGAAGCTTTCGTGGCTTAGGTGCTTTTTTTGGCCTGGCCGCTACAGTTGTGTTCCCCATTGTTGTCAAAAAAAGAGGACTTCTAAAATCAACTCAAATTCTAATTTTATTTCAAAGCTTGATGCTGCTGTTTGGACTTTTGTGTTTTTCAGCGGGCCAATCGACGTGGGGGCAATTAGGATTTCTTATCTTTATTCTCTTGTCTAGAATCGGTCTTTACGGATTCAGTCTTGGAGAAATGCAGATTCGCCAAACAGCGATCCATCCAGCCGTTCGTGGACAAGTGAATGGCTTTGCAAGCGCCCTCACCGGAGCGGCCACACTACTCTTATTTGCATCGGCGTCCCTACTGCCGAAAACTTCTGATTTTTGGATTTTGGTCGTAGGCTCAGTGTTTTTCGTTTGGGTGGGAGCCTTCATTTACAGTCGTTGGTTAGGTCTGCAACAGGGAGTTTTTCCTAATTAGATTTGAAAATCTAATCTTCAGTTTAATCAAGTTCGATCTTAAGGTGGGTCAGTTTTTGCTCCTATTGATCAGTTGGTCCTCACGTCAAAAGCGAGTCTTTGATGAGTGATTATCTGCTAGACAGATTTGATAAATTCAAGCAGCTTTTAACAAATTGAAAGGAACCTCGTCATGAATAAATCGACGACCTATTCTGTTTGCGAGAAATGTAACGGACTTAACCGTGTGGCGTTTGTATATCCCGAAGGTAAATCACCGGTGTGTGGAAAATGCAAGACCGAGCTTGCACTGCACGCTGGCGTCAATGACCTAAGTGTCTCAAGCTTAGAAACTCTTTCAAACAAAAGCCCATTGCCGGTCGTCGTCGACTTTTGGGCCCCGTGGTGTGGACCGTGTCGTAGCTTTGCTCCAACATTTATCGAAGCGGCTGGTCGATTACAAAATCAGGTTGTTTTTGGTAAAATAAATACCGAGGCCCATTCAAGCGCCGGGCAAAAATTTTCAATCAAAGGAATTCCAACCCTTATTATTTTTTACCGTGGGGAAGAAATCAGCCGAATCTCCGGCGCACTTCCGCTGGACCAATTTACCGGATGGGTTCGCCAATCGACGCAAGCATTGAGCTGATAGACGACTTGATCGCGCAAAACAGGAGCTCGATATGCCAGATTCAAAAAAAACAAAAATGACTTTTGATGTTCGTTCTGAATGGATAAATCACACGGCATCGGTTTCCTACTGCAAAAATGCAAAGATTGACCTCGACACAAATATGGAAGGAAATCCTGAAGCATTTAACCCCGCCGAGCTTTTGCTGGCAGCGCTTTCAGCATGTATGATTAAGGGGATTGAACGTGTCGCACCCATTTTAAAATTTGAATTTACTGGTGCGGAAGTGATACTTCACGGAATTAGGCAAGATGTTCCTCCAAAAATGGAATCCATTGAATATGAAATTGTCGTCGACACCAATGAAGTGGACAGTCGTCTTGAACTTCTGCATAAAAATATCAAACAGTATGGAACTGTTTTTAACACCGTCGTTTCCGGCACCGCACTGACTGGGACCATTCGTCGGAAATGAATAAGAGCTAGTTCTCTTATTGAAATACACCTTTAAATTTTTTTGGGTCTCGTTTTGAGTACCGAGCCTAGCGATCGAAGTGCGTATGACCATCATCATGTTTGGTTCGACACATTGTTCAAAAATGGACGTCGAGATCGCCGATGAACAGACCAAAGCCTGGTCTTTTCGATTCATAGACAAACTGTAGTTTTAATCTGTTGAAGAATTGTTATCCTACAATTAACAGAGCCATTTTTAGAATTCCAAAAACCCCCTCGGTTATGTTGAAAGAGCTCCCGATGAATTCAAACCTTGATCAAAATATTTATTTTGAAACATTCAAAGGGTTGTCCGCAGAGGTCCACATCTGGCAACTGATCAAAGACTCAAGCGGCAAAATAACCAGCTGGAAACTGATTGATGCGAATCCGACAGCACTGAAAGCCTGGGGCAAAAACCTAGACGACATAAAGGGAAAGAAGACTGAAGAAATCTTTACAAATACGGACCCCGTTGAGCAATTCAGGCCCGTTGTCGAGCGGATTTTCTCGACACAGAAACCTTACGTTTGGGAGTCGTTCTTTGCTGGCACAGATCAAGTTCTACAAATGACCAGCATTCCAGTAGGTGAATACTTCATCAGTACAGGTGAAGATATCAGCGAACGAAAGCGAAGAGAAAGGGAGCGATCCGACTTACTTGCCGCCACCAAGGTTGGAGTTTGGAAATTTGATCCCGTAAAAAATAGTCTTGATTGGGACGACAGCATGTACGAACTTTACAACATCGAAAAAAATCAATTTTCGGGTGCCTTTGATGCTTGGAGTTCATGTCTGCACCCCGATACGGCGGCGAGTGTTCAGCAAGAATTCCGAGACGCAATCGAGGGCAAAAAAGATTTCGATACAACCTTCGCGATCATCACGGGCCGCGGTGAAAAAAAATATATCAAATCAAGAGCCTTTGTGGAAAGAGACCCAACAACCGGCCGAGCCCTATTTGTTTCCGGCATTAACATGGATCGGACGTCCGAAGTCGTCATGCAAGAAAGACTCGATCAAGAGAAGTCAAAACTTTTGCAGTCTTCAAAACTTGCGACACTAGGAGAAATGGCTGCTGGCATTGCGCATGAAATTAACAACCCGCTTGCGATCATAAATGGATGCACCTTCGTTTTAGAAAAAAGAGTTCTTTCGCTGACTAAATTTGTTGAAAACATTGAAAAAATCAAGAAAGCAACTGAGCGAATTACAAAAATAGTGAAGGGACTAAAAAAGTTTTCAAGAGCTAATAATGAATTGGCCTACAAGAGATTAAATCTTAATGAGGTGGTTGATGAATGCATCAACCTCATGACCCCAAAGTTGCATCATCATTTTGTTCGAATCAATAATAAGATTAATAAAGAAATTGAAATTGATGGGGATGAAATACAAATTGAACAAGTGCTCATTAACTTGATCAGTAATGCCATCGATGCCGTTGCTGGAAAAGACGATGCATGGATCGAGATTTCGTCTGTGTCTGATGATCACTTTGACGGAGTCGTCGTTAAAGATTCAGGACTTGGAATTGAAAAAAAATCTCTAGATTCAATCTTTGATCCCTTTTACACAACTAAAGAAGTTGGTAAGGGAACCGGCTTGGGACTTTCAATTTCAAAAAGTATAGCTCAAGGTCATGGTGGGGATCTAGAGTACCGGTTAGACGGTGGTCATACCGCGTTTATTTTTAAAATTCCGAAGAAAAACAGATTCAGTCGCGGAGCTTAGGCTCTTCAGTAATTTGGAGGTGGGTGAGGGCTTCGCACCCCCGTAACAGCTTTTGCAGAGCCGTGCCTAACTCCTCGGCCAACCCACCAATCTAGGACAAACATCAAGTTAACGGATGGCCACATTTAAGTCAATCGATGCCGCCTAGACTTTAGAGCGACTAATGCCCTTTCTCTAAACCTTCAAAGCTTTCAACCGTGTATCTTGCTGCTTTTTTAATAGCTTCTGTCAAATTACGCTGGCTATCGTCTTCAAAAGTTGTGGTCTGTATGGCTCGTCGCATAGATTCAAGCCTTCGTGGCGATAAGTCTGCATACAAATTTTCCGAAAGATCGATCGCAGCAAAATCGACTCCGTTCATTCTTTGATCTTTACCTTTTGGCTTCTGACTGAGCTTCCATTTTTTGTTTAACACGCTTCGAATAACATCCACGGCCTTGATGGTTCGAGGTTTTCGTATTTTTGGATACGTGTAAAATAAGCCGAACCGATCCAACATCGGTCCCGAAAGTCGATCTAAGTATCGGGTGCATTTCATTCGTGAAAACCGACACGAGATATCCCCGGACAGCGGAGTCCATTTTCCGCATGGACAAAGATTGGTCGTCGCAATCACTTGAAAATCGGCCATCACCATTCGCGCAGAGCCAGATCGAACCAAACGCAGCGGTTCGCCCAACATGGGACCGCGCAGGGATTCTAAAATCACGGGTTGAAATTCTAAAAATTCATCCATGATCAGGATTCCACCGCGTACTCTTTCAATTTCTCCGACTGAAAGTTGCGCCCCTCCACCAATAAAACCCGCCGGCGTAATCGAATGATGGGGCATTAAAACCGAAAGGTTTCGCTTACTTTTGATTCCATACTTTGCGAAATGCGAAAAATTTTTTGCTAAGGTCGT
>LNFM01011208.1_pt1 | contig 12281 bp, 12 predicted proteins | sample 596031 | NCBI WGS metagenome assembly LNFM01 (sample SAMN04254537, study PRJNA301005) | activated carbon metagenome | isolation source: dual media filters at the Ann Arbor, Michigan drinking water treatment plant | place: USA: Ann Arbor | reverse complement strand
GCCTGGATCAGCGGCCTGAAATACGAAGACATTCCCGCGCGCACCCGCGAAGTGGTGCGCATCGCAATCCTCGACACCTTCGGCTGCGGCATTTACGGTTATGGCACGCCGTGGGCGCAGATGCTCCTGCAATGGGCGCGCGCCGGCGGTTCCGGCAAGGGCGAGGCCACGGTCTGGGGCGACAAGGGCCCGTCGCTGCGTGTCGCCGATGCGGCGATGGTCAACGGCTCGGCGGCGCATGCCTTCGAACTCGACGATTACCACAACGCCAAGCTGCACGCCGGCGCGATCGCGGTGCCGGCGGCGCTGGCGATGGCGGAAAAACTGGGTTCCGACGGCAAGGCCGTGGTCACTGCCATCGCCGCCGGTTACGAAACCATGATCCGCTCCAGCCTCGCTTCGAATCCTTCGGCGACGCGGCTGCGCGGCTGGCACATCACCGGCATCTACGGCCCCTTCGCGGCGGCGGCGACCTGTGCCTCGCTGCTCAAACTTAATGCGGAACAGACGGCGTGGGCGCTGGGCCTCGCCGGCACCCAGGGCGCCGGCACCTGGGCCTTCAACGCCGACGGCACGATGAGCAAACGTTTCCACGCCGGCAAGGCGGTGCACTCCGGCGTGCTCGCCGCCGAACTCGCGGCGATGGGTTACACCGGGCCGACGCAGATCTACGAATACGAGGACGGCGGCGTGCTGAAGGCGCATTCCGACGACAGCGACGTGACCCAGCTCACCCGCGACCTCGGGCGCGTCTGGCACACCGAGAAGAACTCGATCAAGCCCTACTCCTGCTGCGGCAGCACCCATGCCTACATCGACGCCGCGCTGGCGGTGCGCAAAAAAATCGGCGCACCCTGGGACCTGAAACGCCGGGTCAGGGTCGGGCTGTCCAAGGTGGTCGATGTGCAGTGCGGCTTCGCCTACGCGCCGGGCAGCGCGCTCAACGCGCAGATGAGCCTGCGCTACGTGATCGCCGCGGCGCTGGTCGACGGCCAGGTGCTGCCGCCGCAGTTCACCGCCGAACGCATGGCTGATCCGGCGCTGGTAAAACTGGCGGAGCAGCTCGACTGCGTACACGATCCCGAACTCGACAAGCTGTACCCGAAACACTTTGCCGGCTGGGTCGCCGCGGAAAAGGACGGGCAGTGGGTGCGCGAGGACATCCTCAATCCCACCGGCTCCGTCGACAATCCGGTCGATGCCGCGGGTGTCACCGCGAAGATCCGCGGCATCCTGCCCGACGCGCCGGTCGACGCCATTGCGAAGATCGCGCTCGACATCGAAAACCATTCGGTGCGCGAGCTGCTGGCACTGGCCGTTCAGAAAAAATAACCGTCATTGCGGCCGTGCTCCGCGCGGGCCGGAATCCAGGCAAGGGCCGCAGGCACAGCCTGGATTCCGGCCTCCGCCGGAATGACGGCGGAAAAACGCATCCCATCCGTTAAACGAAAAAATCAGCCCAAACATGAAAAACAAAAAAATCGCCGTCCTCGGCACCGGTGCCATCGGCAGCAGCATCGGCGCCGACCTGACCCACGCCGGCCTTGACGTGACGCTGATCGACCAGTGGCCGGCGCACGTCAAGGCGATGAAAAACAACGGCCTGCAGGTGCAGTTCAAGGATTCGCAGTTCCAGGTGCCGGTGAAGGCCATGAACCTCTGCGACCTGTCCTCGGCGCAGACCGAGTTCGACATCGTGTTCCTCGCCGCCAAGTCGAACGACACGCGCTGGCTCGCCGAATTCATCAAGCCGTACCTGAAGGCCGACAGCATCGTCGTCGGCACCCAGAACGGCATGAACGACGACGCCATCGCCTCCATCGTCGGCCGCGGGCGGGTGATCGGCTGTGTCGTCGAACTGCAGGCGGAGCTGTTCACGCCGGGCCAGATCCAGCGCAACACCACGCGCAAGGGCTCCTGGTTCACCGTCGGCGAACTCGACGGCAGCTACACGCCGCGGGTCAAGGAGATCGCCGCGATCATGGGCAAGGTCGGCCGCTGCGACGTGACCAACAACATCTACGGCGCGAAGTGGACCAAGCTGATCGCCAACTGCATGACCATGGGGCCGTTCAGCCTGCTCGGGCTGCGCAACTTCGAGGCCTGCGCCCTGCCCGGCATGTTCGACATCTCGGTGCAGCTCGGGCGGGAATCGATGGCCGTCGGCGCCGCGCTGGGTTACCGCATGGAACCGCTGTTCGGACTGCGTGCCGACGAATTCGCCGGTTCCAGCGACGAAAACCTGATCACCACGATGAAAACGCTGATGTCGCATGTCGGCGGCGGCCGCACCGCGCCGATACACGATCATCTTAAAGGCCGCAACACCGAAATCGAATTCATCAGCGGCCTGGTGGCGCGCAAGGGGAAGGAACTCGGCATCGCCACGCCGGCCAACGACGCCGTCACTGAACTCGACCGCCGCATCAACCGCGGCGAACTCACGATGTCGGCGGACAATTACGCGCTGCTCCGGCAGCAGGTGACCGGCGGCGCCGCCTGAACTGCGGCAGAATGTGACGATTCAACGGAGGAGGACAACATGCATAAAAAAATGATCACCATCACCCTCGCCGCCTGCTGCGCGGCGGGCAGCGCAACGGCCGCGGGTTTCCCGGAACGCCCGGTGCGCATGGTCGCGGCATCCGCCGCCGGCGGCGGCACCGACATCATCGCGCGGCTGCTCGCGCACAAATTGACCGAGATCTGGGGCCAGCAGGCAATCGTCGACAACCGTCCGGGCGGCGGCGGCGTGATCGCCACCGACATCACCACCAAGGCGGTGCCCGACGGTTACACGCTGCTGCTGCAGAGCGTGGGCATTTCCTATGCGCCGGCGCTGTACAAGAAACTGCCCTTCGACGTGCAGCGCGACATCAGCGCGGTGACCATTGTCGGCTCGCAGCCCTTCGTCGTCGCCGTGCATCCCTCGCTGCCGGCGAAGTCGGTGGCCGAACTGGTGCAGCTGGCGAAATCGAAACCGGGCGACATCCGCTTCGCCTCGGGCGGCGTCAGCGGCGCATCACACCTCGGTTCCGAACTGTTCCGCGTCACCGCGGGCGTCAACATGGTGCACGTGCCGTACAAGGGCACCGGCCCCGGCACCACGGCGCTGCTCACCGGTGAAGTGCAGATGGCCATCGCCGGCGTCGGCACCATCCTGCCGCATGCCAAATCGGGCAAGCTGCGCGCGCTGGCGGTCACCGGCGCCAAACGCAGCCCGGCGGCCCCGGAGCTGCCGACGGTCGCCGAGAACGGACTGCCCGGTTATGCCTTCGACGTCTGGTACGGCGTGTTCGCCTCGTCGAAAACCCCGCGTGCGACCCTGCAGAAAATCAACACCGACGCCAACACCGCGCTGCGCGACGCCGAAACCGCGAAACGTTTTGCCGGCGCCGGCATCGACCTGATCGGCGGCAGCCTCGATGAATCGAACAAGTACCTGCGCGCGGAAATGACCAAGTGGGCGAAGGTCATACGCGAAGCAGGCATCACTGCGGATTGAGTATCAAGGGCGGCACTTTGGTGGCACAACTGACAGGGAGGAGCGCAACATGAAAAGCATCAGGCACTGGCCGGTGGCACTGGCCGCTTTATCGGCACTGGCTCTGCCGGTGGCCGCCGCGGCGCAAGCCGGCAACTATCCCACGCGGCCGATCCGCATGCTGGTGCCCTTCGCGCCGGGTGGCGGCACCGACATCATGGCGCGGCTCATTGCCTCCGGCATGTCGGCCACGCTCGGCCAGCAGATCATCGTCGACAACCGCGCCGGCGGCGGCGGCACCATCGGCGCCGAAACCGCGGTGCGCGCCGCTCCCGACGGGCACACGGTGATCATGGTCTCCGGCAGTTACGGCACCAATGCCGCGCTCTACCCGCTGCCCTATGATCCGGTGAAGGACATCCAGACCCTGGTCATGATCGGCGAAAGCGGCTTCGTGCTGGCACTGCACCCTTCGGTGCCAGCGAAAACCGTGCCCGAGCTGATCAGCCACGCCAAGGCCAACCCCGGCAAGCTCAACTACGCCTCGACCGGCACCGGCGGCATCACCCACCTCGCCTCGGAACTGTTCGACCTGCTGGCCGGCACAAAAATGACCCACATCCCGTACAAGGGCACCGGGCCCGCGCTGTCCGACCTGCTCGGCGGCCAGGTGCAGCTGATCTTCGGCTCGTTCCCGGCGACCATCCCCCAAGCGCGTTCGGGCAAGCTGCGCGGCATCGGCGTCACCACCGCGAAACGCGCCGGCCCGCTGCCCGATGTGCCGGCGATCGGCGAATTCGTCAAGGATTACGAAGCCGTGCTCTGGTACGGCCTGTGGGGTCCGAAAGGCCTGCCGAAAAACGTCATCACGCGCTGGAACGAAGGTGTCGCGCGCCTCCTGCAGTCGCCGGAAATGCAAAAGCGCCTCGCCGGCGACGGTGTCGAGCCCGCCGGCGGCCCGCCGGAGCAGTTCCAGAAGGCCATCGCCCGCGACGTCGAGAAATGGCGCAAGGTGGTGAAGGAAGCCAAGATCAAGGTAACGAGCTGACCGCCTGATGTGGTAAAAACGCGGGGGCCGGCTCCACCGGAGCCGCCGCCGCAGCGCAGTAAAATATCCAATAAAAAACAATTGGTTATTGACTTCACCGATAGACGCCGGGCAACCGGCGATTTTTTCGAACCGGCAGCACAGCCGATTTACTGGAGAGCGCAGCAATCATGAAATTCCGCAGAGTCGTCACCGACACCAACAAGGAAGGCAAGGCCTACGTCAAATCGGACAGCATCATCGAGCCGATCCCGATGCGCCCCGGCTTCCACAACATCCCCATGTGGGCGACCAAAAAACTGCCGGCGGAGATGACCACTGAAGACCCCAACACCTGGGAACTCGGCACCAGCCTCGCCGGCGGCAGCGTGTTCCGGCTGGCCAAGTACGATCCGGGCGTCGCCAAGCGCTGGCATGTCACTGACTCGGTCGACTACGCGATCTGTCTCGCCGGCGAACTGTGGATGCAGCTCGACGGCGGCGAGGAAGTGCATCTGACGCCGGGCACCGTGATCATCCAGCGCCAGACCATGCACAACTGGGAAAACCGCGGCAAGGAGCCCTGCATCATGGCCTATGTGCTGCTCGCCACCGAAGGCGCGAAGACCACCGGCTGGGATCACTGAACGCAGGGGCCATTCATACCCTCCTCCAAACCGTCATTCCGGACGCGCAAAGCGCGCTCCGGAATCCAGGAGCCACTTGCAACAACACTGGATTCCGGCTTGCCCCCCAAGGGGACTTCCTTCGGGGCGCGCCGGAATGACGCGTGTGGCAGGAATGCAGTTTCGGGAAAACCCTTGCCGCGATAACCCATGGCCTACATCGACGAATCCCTCTCCGCCGGCGAAGAAATCGCGGCGCTGTTCGAACTGCACTGGGTCACGCGCATCCCGATGGTGCTGTGGCTGCTCCTGGTCATCACCTTTCCGTTCGCGATTTATGAATACCTGCGCCTGCGCCACACCGAGCAGGGCGTCACCAACAAGCGTGTCGTGTTCAAGACCGGCATCATCAGCCGCAAGTCCGAGGAAATGAAACTCGGCTCGATCGAGACCGTCGAAATCGACCAGGGCATCCTCGGCCGCATACTCGGCTACGGCAACGTCAAGGTCACCGGGCGCGGCACCAGCGACGTGCTGTTCAGGTGCGTCGCCGACCCGATGGCGGTCAAACGCGCGATCGAAAGCGTCAGCCACCCCGCAAGCTGATCCGAAAAAAGGAAAAACACCATGAACGACGATCTCGGAAAACTGGTCCTGCGCCTGACGCTGGGCATATTCATGCTGCTGCACGGCATCGCCAAGATGCGTTACGGCGTCAGCGGCATCGAGAACATGCTGGAAAACCACGGCCTGCCCTGGTTTTTCGCGTACGGCGTGTTCGTCGGCGAGGTGTTCGCGCCGCTGCTGGTGATCCTCGGCTTCTACGCGCGCATCGGCGGCGTGATCATGGCCTTCAACATGGTGGTGGCGATCGCGCTGGCCCACAGCTCGCAGCTCTTCGACCTCGGCAAGACCGGCGGCTGGGCGCTGGAGCTGCAGGGCTTCTTCCTGTTCACGGCGCTGGTTGTCGCGATGATCGGACCGGGCAAGTTCGCGATCAACCGCAAGTAGCCGCATAAGGGGTGGCTGCATGAGGGCACGCTGCTCGGTCTTCATCGCGACCAGCCTCGACGGCTTCATCGCGCGCGAAGACGGCCGCATCGACTGGCTGGAGCACTACAACGGCCTGCTGCCGGCCGGCGAGGACTGCGGCTATGGCACGTTCATGGCCGCGGTCGACGTGCTGGTGATGGGCCGCCACACCTTCGAGCAGGTGCTCTCCTTCGACGCCTGGCCTTACGGCGACAAGCCGGTGATCGTGCTGGGCAGTCAGCCGCCGGCGATACCGCCGGCGCTGGCGGCCACCGTCAGTGCCAGCCGCGAAACGCCGCGCGAGTTGGTCGAGCGGCTGTCGGCAGCGGGAATGCGCCGGCTCTACATCGATGGCGGGCTGACGATCCAGGGCTTCCTGCGCGACGGCCTGATCGACGAAATGACGATCACCGTGATTCCGCTGCTGCTGGGCGCCGGCAGGCCCCTCTTCGGCAAACTCACCGGTGAAATCCGCCTCGAACTGCTGTCATCGCGCAGCTACGACTGCGGATTCGTGCAGAACCATTACCGCGTATCAAGGACGGCAACTGCCTAGTTTTTCATCGGCTTGATGCCGGCAGCCTTGATCACCCCGCTCCACTTGGCGATCTCCGCACGCACGCGGTCACCCAGCTCGCCGGGCGTCGATGGCGCGACCTCGGCACCGAGCGCGATGAAGCGTTCACGGATCTCGCGCCGGGTCAGCATCGCCACCGCCTCCGAATTGAGCTTGTTGATCGCCGCGCCCGGCGTCTGCGCCGGCGCGAACAGCGCGAACCAGCCCACCGCCTCGTAGCCCGGAATGCCCGCCTCGGCCATCGTCGGCACCTGCGGCGCAACGACGGCGCGCCGCGCGCTGGTCACCGCCAGCGCATGCACGCGGCCGTCACGAATCGGCTGGTGGGCGGTGCTCAGGCTGCCGAACATGATCGACACCTGGCCGCCGAGCAGTTCGTAGATCGCCGGCATGCCGCCCTTGTACGGCACGTGTGTCAGGAACAGCCCGGCGCGCTGCGCGAACAGCACCGCGGCAAGGTGGGCACCGGTGCCGATGCCGGAGGAGGCATAGTCGAGCTCGTGCGGGCGCCGCTTCGCGAAAGCCACCAGCTCGCGCACCGAGCGCACCGGCAGCGAGGGATGAACGATCAGCACATTGGGCACCGTGGCCACCATCGCCACCGGCGCAAAATCGTGCAGCGTGTCGTACGGAATGCGCGTCCACAGCGAAGGATTGGTGACATGCGCGGTGTAGGCCATCAGCAGCGTGTAGCCGTCGGGGGCGGCACGCGCGACGATCTCGGAACCGATCATGCCGCCGGCGCCGGGCCGGTTGTCGACGATGACCTGCTGATTCCAGGCCTCGGCATACCCCTGCGCCAGCAGCCGCGCATAGACATCGGTGGCGCCGCCGGCGCTGACCGGCACGATCACGCGAATGGTGCGGCTCGGATAATTCTGCGCAAACCCCGCGGACATTCCGGCGCCGCCGGCAACCGCGGCACAGCCCAGCAAAACAAGCACGTGCAGTGCAGTGTTCATGACGGTCATTGTAATCGCCAGCCGGACGAATCGCGTACAATCGGCGCTGATTCCCCCGCCCCATTCCCGGACACATGATGGACAAGAAACTGTTTGACGACGAGCTGCAGGCCGCGATGCAGCAGCTCTACGACGAAACCGCCGAGGCGATGCGCCTGGCCACGGTCAGCCCCGACCTCGACGACCTCTCGGCGGTGTTCGCCGCCGCCTTCCTCAAACTCGGCATGGCCACCGGCCTCGTCGAGCAGCGCCACCCCGGCTTCGCGAAGGAAGTCGAGGAAAAGCGCCAGCGCGTGATTGCAGCCCTGATGAAAGAGCAGCAGGCGCAGCAGGAACAGCAGCAACAGAAAAAACACTGAGACCACGATGCAGACACCGATCTACCTCGACAATTCCGCGACCACCCCGGTCGACCCCGCAGTGCTCGATGCGATGTTGCCCTTCCTGCGCGGGGAATTCGGCAACCCGGCGAGCGGCACCCATGCCTGGGGCCGCAACGCCAGCCGCGCCGTCGAACAGGCGCGCGCCGAAGTCGCGAAACTGGTCGGCGCCGAGCCGCGCGACATCGTCTGGACCTCCGGCGCCACCGAATCCAACAACCTCGCGATCAAGGGCGCGGCGCTGGCGGCGCAGAAACGCGGCAAACACCTGGTCACCGTGCAGACCGAACACAAGGCCGTGCTCGACACCATGGCCTGGCTGGAGAAACAGGGTTTCGAAGTGACCTACCTCGCGCCGCAAAAAAACGGCCTGCTCGACAGTGAAACCTTCCGCGCCGCGCTGCGGCCCGACACCGTGCTGGCCTCGGTGATGCTGGTCAACAACGAAATCGGCGTGATCCAGGATGTCGCGGCACTCGGCGCGATCTGCCGCGCCAACGGCACGCTGTTCCATGTCGATGCCGCCCAGGCCACCGGCAAGGTCGCGATCGACCTCGCGCAATGGCCGGTGGACATGCTGTCGCTGACCGCGCACAAGACCTACGGCCCCAAGGGCATCGGCGCGCTTTATGTGCGGCGCTCGCCGCAGGTCCGGCTCGACTGCCAGATGCACGGCGGCGGCCACGAGCGCGGACTGCGTTCGGGCACCCTCGCCGCCCACCAGATCGTCGGCATGGGCACGGCCTTCCGCATCGCCGGAGAACTGATGGCCACCGAGGTGCCGCAGCTCCGCGCGCTGCGCGACCGCTTCTGGGCGAAGCTGAAGGACCTGCCCGGCGTGATCCTCAACGGCGATCTTGAACAACGCATCGCCAACAACCTCAACATCAGCCTCGACATCCCCAACTGCGATTCGCTGGTCACGACACTGAGCGACATCGCAGTGTCCTCGACCTCCGCCTGTTCCACCGGCGGCGTCTCGCATGTGCTGCAGGCCCTGGGCTCGGACGCCGGCGTCGCCGGCAACTCCATCCGCATCACCGTCGGCCGCTTCAACACCGCCGGGGAGATCGACTGGGCAGCGGACTACCTGCGCAAAAAAATCGAGGATTGCCGGGCGGGACGCTTGCAAGCCGCCTGAACGCCGTCCTAGCGCTGTTGCGGCGTCCGCGCCGCCTCCTGCAGATGCAGGAAGCTGTGGTCGCAGAACCCCGGCTCGGCATGGGCCTGCAGTTCCTCGAACACCGCATCCGGGTCGCGCAGCACGCGCGAATCGAAATGCCGCGCGTTCATCGCGCCGTAGTTGATGCACATGTCGCTGCGTGCATCACGCTCTAGGCAGGCATAGATGGTCGTCACCACGTAGAGCCCTGCGCTGCGCTCGATGAAATGCAGGTATTTTTTGCCGCGGATCAGCTGCGCGTCGCGCGCGCCGGCGCGCCGGGTGTCAATCGAACGCAGGCGCCCGTGCTGGCGCTGATAGTGGGTCAGCGAATGGGAATTGCCCTCGACCAGCAGCCTCTGGCCGGTGCCGGGGTCGATTTCATACTGGCGGTAAAAGGCGCAGTGGACGTAGGGGCTGGTGGCGAGGTTCTCGAACTGCGCGACTTCGGCCTGCTGGGCCGCCGCCGGCAGGGCCGCGGCCAGCATCAGCCCGAGGCCGATGCGGCGGAGAATGGCGGTTGCCGGTGCGGAGTCCATGTCCGGGCCAGTGTGCGCCCGTGCACCGGCACTGTCCACCGCCCGCGCGGCGCGCACCGCCGCGGGGCAGGCGGAAACCCTACTTCACCTTGGCGAGGCCGACTTCGGTCAGCACGGCCTGGTATTCGGCGTATTCCGCGTCGAGGCGCTTTTTCGCGGCCTGCGCGTTGACGTAGCCGTTGACCCAGAAGTTCTCCTCCATTTCCTTTTTCCAGTCCTCGGTGGCGGCCATCGCGGTCAGCACCTTGTCCCAGTAGGCGACCTGCTGCGGCGTCATGCCCTTGGGTCCCATCAGGCCGCGCCAGCTGGAGGAATCCGCCGGGATGCCCTGCTCGCGCCAGGTCGGGATCGACGCAAAGTCGCCCCACATCCGTTTCGGCGAGGAAATGGCCAGCGTGCGCAGCTTGCCGCTGCGCAGGTGCGCCACCATGTTGCCGAGGCCGGTGTTGACCACGTCGACGTGGCCGCCGAGCACCGCGGTGGTGGTCGCCGAACCGCCGGGGAACACCGCCGTCTTCAGCCGCCTGATGTCGACGCCGCCGGCGCGCAGGCAGGTGATCAGCGTGGTGTGGTTGGCGCCGCCGAGGCTGGTGGAAATGCCGAAGCTGACGGCGTCAGGCGCCTTTTTCAGGATGTCGACGAGGTCCTTGCCGGTCTTGATGTGGGACTCGGTGCGCACATTGACGCCGAGGTACTCCTCGAACAGCATCGCCAGCGGCGAGAAGGCGGTGTGGTTGTACGGAATCAGGCCGAGGATGTGGTTGCTGATCGAACCGGTGGTGGCGACGATCATGTAATGGCCGTCACCCGGATGCTGATTGAGGTAGTTGAGACCAATGGTGCCGCTGCCGCCCGGCTTGTTGACGACATTGACCGGCACATCGACCAGCTTGTGCTGGGTCAGGATTTTCGCCACGACGCGGGCCGTGCGGTCGGTGGTGCCGCCGGGTCCGGAAGGCGCAATGATCTCGATGCCGCGCTCCGGTTTCCACTGCGCCAATGCCTCGCCACCCGCCACCGCCATCAGCGCGCTGGCCATCACCGCCACAACATTGCAAACCGCCGGAATCCGTATCATGAACATCTCCTTCCCAGGGTGGGTTTGAAATATAGTATGCCGGAAGCAAAACACATTCCAGCTATACTCGTTGCACAAGCTGCAGCAGACGACCTGACAGCACCGCAGGCGATTACGCCACGACAGCCACGATACGGACCTTCAGCATGGGCATGACCGCCGCCGAAAAAATTCTCGCCCGGACCAGCGGCAAATCCGCTGTCAAGGCGGGAGACATCGTTTACCCGAAACCCGATTTCGTGATGATCCACGACGGCGTGGTGCGCGGCGCGAAGGAGGAACTCGATGCGCTGGGCATCGACCGCGTCTTCGATCCCGAACGCGTGCTGATGGTCACCGACCACGACGTCGTCTACGTCAATGACCGCGCCGCTGCGCGCGGCGCCTTCAACCGCGAAGCGGCGAAGGCCTGGGGCATCAAACACTTCTTCGATGCCGGCCGCGGCGGCCACGGCCACATCTTCCCCACCGAACGCGGCTGGGTGCTGCCGGGCACGCTTTATTTCGACAACGACCGCCACTGCACCAACGCCGGCGGCATCGGCGCGCTGGCGATCCGCATGGGCACGGAAATCAACCGCGTGCTCGCCACCGGCACCAACTGGACGCTGGTGCCGCAGTCGGTGAAGCTGACGATCAAGGGAAAAATGCAGCCCGGCGTGTTCGCCCGCGACCTGGGCTTTGTGATCGGCAAACACCTCGCGCCGGACGGTGCCTTCGGCGTCGACATCGATTACCGCGTGCTCGAATTCGCCGGAGAACTCGAGCAGTTCAGCCTCGCGGCGCGCATTTCGCTGTGCAGCACGCCGACCGAGATGCGCGCCATCGGCGTGTTTTTCCCGCCATCGGCGGAAATACTCGAATACGCGAAACAGCGCGCGCAGCGGCCGTTCACACCGGTCTACCCGGACGCCGATGCGCGTTACGACGCCGAAGTCGAACTCGACGTCAGCACGCTGAAACCCCAGGTTGCCCTGCCCGGCGGCCCGCACAAGGCCGCCGACCTCGCCAGCGTCGCCGGCACGCCGGTCAGCCATACCTACATCGGCTCCTGCGGTTCCGGCATGTACGAAGACCTCGAAATCGCGGCCTCGATCCTGAAAGGCAAAAAACTCGCCTACGGCGTGCGCCTGATCGTGGTGCCCGGCTCCGAGGATTCGACGCGGCGGATGACCCGCGAAGGCCTGCTCGATATTTTCCACGACGCCGGCGCGATGGTGATTCCGGCCGGCTGCGGGCCCTGCGCCAGCGGCCGCACCGGCCTGATCGACTCCGGCGAAAACTCGATTTCCACCGCGGTCGCCAACGGCGCCGGGCGTTTCGGTGCGAAGGATGCGCAGCTTTTCCTCGGCAGCCCCGCGACGGTCGCCGCCTCGGCAGTGACCGGGCGCATCACCGACCCGCGGGAATTCCT
>LNFM01011206.1_pt1 | contig 12282 bp, 10 predicted proteins | sample 596031 | NCBI WGS metagenome assembly LNFM01 (sample SAMN04254537, study PRJNA301005) | activated carbon metagenome | isolation source: dual media filters at the Ann Arbor, Michigan drinking water treatment plant | place: USA: Ann Arbor | reverse complement strand
GCGAGTTTGTCGAACCTCCGACCACCTGGTTCGAAGCCAGGTACTCTATCCAGCTGAGCGATGGGCGCGTGGGAGACATTGTGCCGTGCGCGGCGGGCTTCGGCAAAGCTCAATCGCGGACCGCAAATCTCGATCACTCGCCACGTACACGGGCGCATACCTCAGCTCATTGCGTAGGTTGGGCTGACGCAGGAAGCCCAACACGGGGGCACTCAGAGTCCGCCCGGTACGTGCTCGAGCACGTACCGGGCGGGACCGGTGGGCCGACGCGACTGGGTGCCAACAGAGACGCCCATGTTGGGCTTCCTGCGTCAGCCCAACCTACGACCGGAACGGCATTGCGATCAGCTAATCGGTCTCCACATGACCCTTGTCTCCACGCCGGATCGACGCCTTTCGCAGACGCCCGAACTGCACGCGGCGTTCCACCTCCAGAAGCCTGCTGACGGCGGGCCCGCCCTGGACGTTGTGTTACACCGCTTCGCCGACAGACAGCGTCATCGGACGTCGTGAACAATGCAGCGGTGGACGAATGCCGGGCCATGATTGCCGGGCACTCGTCCGCAGGGATTGTGCTGCTCGTTTCCGTCTGAGCCAGGGAGAGGCTTTCTTGCGCATTCAAATCGTCTTTGCCGACGCCGACAAACGTCTATGCATCGGCCGGTGCACTGCCACCGAGTTCCTGTTGCTCGAGATGTCCGGCCGGACCGTTGCCCGTACCGGCGACACCCTCTCCGCCAACTTCACGCCCAACGCGATGGCCGATGTCTTCAACGAGACGAAGGGCTCGTTGCTGCGGATGAAGGTGCTGAAAAAATGTGCCCGTCTCGACGAAGCGATCCGCATGGCGAAGGAGCACGTCAGTGGTCCCGGTTCACGGCTGGTGAAATAGCAACGAGGATGCGGTGCGACGGCCAGGCGTGACTCTCGACGACGGCTGCGCGGCGCCGCTGGCGGCAAGGCGCGATTGCTACGCCTCAATGTGTCCGGCAGCGCCGGCCAGCGGCGACAGCAGGAAGTGTCCGTGGCTGAGGGCAATCGGCGTGCCGCGATTCTCCTGCCAGAGTTCGCTGCGCACATTGGCGACCCGACGCCCGCGGCGGGTGACGATCGCGCGGCCGTAAGTGGTGGTGCAGCGCGCGAAGCGCAGGAAGTCGAAGGAGACGTCAATGGTTTTCGGCAGGCGAGCGCAGGAGGCGTCGTAGAGCAGTTGGAGCACGGACGTCATTTCGAGCATCGCGCCGATCATGCCGCCGTGGAGCGCCGGCAGGTTCGGGTTGCCGACAAGGTGCTCGGCGAACGGCAGCACCGTGATCACCTCGTCGCCCTGCATCTCCACCTGCAGGCCGAGAAAACGGGCATAAGGAATGCGCCTCAGCAGTTCGCCGAGATCGCGTCCCTGGCCCGCGTCGCGCAGTTCCTCGAGCAGCTTCATGGCGCGGGCCGCGCCAGCGGCACGTTCGGGGTGCCGACCATGAAGGTTGCATTGCACACCGCAATCGGCTCCTCGGCTGACTCATGGAAAGCGCAGGCCCGCACGAAGGCAACATCCTGCGTGCGCCTGTAGCAGTCGGCGCGCGCGTGGATCTCGCGGCCCGGCTGCGCGGCGGCGAGATAGTCGATGCGCATGTCGAGCGTGGCGACCGCGACGCGCTGATCGCTGCCCTGCGGAAACGCTGCGAGCCCGGACACGTTGTCGAGCAGGGCGGTCACCACGCCGCCGTGAATCACGCCGGTATCCGGATCGCCGATCAGATGATCCGCATAGGGCACGGCCATTTCGCAGCCGGTCGCCGTGAGCGCCACGAGGCGCAGGCCGAGCGCGCGCGCGTAGGCCACCTGGATGAAATGTTCCGCGATGCGGAGCCGGCCCGGATCGTTCACGCCTGGTTACCCCTGGATGCCTGCGAGTGCTGGCAAGGCTAACACGACACCGCGCCGGCCATTGAACGCGGACAAGACGACTCGCATTTCTGCTTGCAAGCCTAAACGCGGAGTACTATAGTCCGCGTTATGGCGCAGATGACCACCAGTGTCGAATACGGCATCCACTGCCTGCTGTGGCTCGTCGTCGCGGACGACACGCCGCTGAGCAGCCGCGACCTCGCTGAGCTGCAGGGGATATCACCGAGTTTCCTCGCCAAGATTTTTCCGAAGCTCGAGAAGGCCGGCATCGTGCACGCCACCGGCGGCGTGCGCGGCGGTTACCGCCTGGCCAGGGCGCCCGAGAAGATCAGCTTCCTCGAGATCGTCGATGCGATCGAAGGCCGCAAGCCGCTGTTCGATTGTCAGGAAATTCGCGGCCGCTGCGCCGTGTTCGGCGGCAAGCCGCCGGCCTGGGCCACGGGCGGCGTGTGTTCGATCCACGCCGTGATGCTGCGCGCCGAGAAGTCGATGCGCGACACGCTGGCGGCGGAAACCCTGGCGGGTGTCGCGAAGTCGGTCGGGCGCAAGGCGCCCGCAGCCTTTCCCCACGACATTCGCGCATGGCTCGAGGCACGGGTCAGCAAGCGCGGCGCCGCGCGCAAACGCGCAGCGCCGTCCTGATCGAATGACGAGCGTCGCGGGACCCCGCGTCGCTTCGCCGAGTTTGTCTTCACCCGTCGGCATGGGGGGCTCGCACCCGCGGCGCGCCCGATCATGTCCGACCTGACGAAAAGGAATGAACATGACCCAACAGATACTGATTGCCGGTTCCGGATTCGCCGGTACCTGGGCTGCCCTGGCGGCCGCCCGTGCGGTCGCGCTGGCCAACCGCGAAAGTGAAGTGGGCATCACCGTGATCTCGCCGGCACCCGAGATGCACATTCGCCCGCGACTGTATGAGACTGCCTTCGACGACATGGCGCCCGATGTCGGCGCGCTGTTCACCGCGGTCGGCGTTGCGCACCTGGCCGGCAAGGTCGATGCCATCGATGCCGCGCGGCGCAGCGTGACGGTCAAGGCCAACGACGGCAACGTGCACACGCTGACTTACGATCGTCTCGTGCTCGCCGCTGGCAGCCGGCTGTTTATGCCGCCGGTCCCGGGCCTCGCCGAACACGCTTTCAATGTTGATCAGTTGGCGACGGCGCGCGCGCTGCATGCGCATATGACAGGGCTCGCCGGCCGGCCCGCAAGCGCCGCGCGCAATACGGTGGTCGTGGCCGGTGGCGGCTTCACGGGCATCGAAACCGCGTGCGAGATGCCGCAACGCCTGCGCGATATCCTGGGCGCCGAGGCGAAAGTACGGGTGGTGCTGCTGGAGCAGGCGGCGAATGTCGGGCCCGATCTGGGCCCGGTGCCGCGCCCTGTGATCGAAGAGGCACTCGCCGAATGCGGCGTCGAAGTGATCACCGGTGACGGCGCGGCAGCGGTCGACGCGAGTGGCGTCACCACGGCGAGCGGCCTGCGCATCGAATCGAACACCGTGATCTGGACCGCCGGCGCGCGCGCGCACCCACTGGCCGCGCAGATTGCCGGCGAGCACGATCGTCTCGGTCGCGTGGTTGCAGACGAGTTCCTGCACGCACCGGGAGCTCCAGGCGTGTTCGTCACCGGCGATGTCGCGCATGCGGCCACCGATGACGTGGGCAACGTCGCCGTGATGTCCTGCCAGCATGCGCTGAGCCTGGGCCGCGTCGCCGGTTACAACGCCGCCGCCGAACTGGTGGGACTGCCGCTGCATCCGTACAGCCAGCCGAAGTACGTGACCTGTCTCGACCTCGGGCCGTGGGGCGCCATCTTCACCGAAGGCTGGGACCGCCAGGTGCAACTCACGCGCGACACCGCGAAGAACGTCAAGCGTGAGATCAATACGAAATGGATTTATCCGCCGGCGCCCGATCGCGCCGCCGCATTCGCGGTCGCGAATCCGGATTACGTGATCGTGCCCTGATCGGGGCGACGCGCCGGCGCCGGGGTGAGGCCCGCTCGGCGATGGCGGGCCAGTAGCGGCAGTGCGCAGGCGAGCAGGGCGAGTGACGTTGGTACCGGCACGGCAGTGATATCGGTGGGAAAGAACACCCTCGCGCCGCTCGCACCGGTACTGTCCAGCCAGAATGTCAGCGGCGCGTTGGAGACGCGATCGGTGGGTACCGTCAGCAGGGCGAAATAGACCAGGCCCGGTTCGAAATTCGCGAGCGGCTGCTTGAAGAACAGCGTCGGCCCCAGGTAGAGCGACAGCCAGTCGCCGTCACCCGCGGCAGTCACGGCGAACGGAATGCCCAGCGTGCCCGACAGCGGCGCCGCAGGCTGAAAGATGACATAGGCGGGCGATGCCTCGTTGAGGCTGAGACCGCCACCGGTGTCGACGCTGCCGCGAACGCCCGTGTAACTGATGCCGCAGTTGGTGGATGTATCGCAGGTTGCCGGTGTCGCGTCCTTGGTGAGGGCGTAACTCGCGTCCCGGAAGAGGTCCCCGAGCCAGTCCGTCAGGTCACCGCTGGACACATCCTCATTGTCCAGCATGCCGCCCGTGCCGGGGCCGTCTGGCGTGTTGGCGATCTCGTAGGTCTTCTCGACCGAGCAGGTCTGGCCTGGAAAGTTGAACACGGTGCCGCCGGCCTGCAGGCTCAGCACATAACTGTAGTTGTCGTCGACGGCGATGCGGGGCAGCCCGGTCGGCAGGCTGACATTGGCCTCGGTCGACCCGAGCGCCAGCGGGCCCATGCTGTAGCCGGGCAGCAGCGCATTGCGGGTGGCGGTACAGACGTCGATCGCGGTGAGAATGCGGCTGTTCGCGGCGGCGAGCGTTGGCAGCAGCGTCGCCACCATCACCAGCAGGATCGGCCACCAACGGCTACCCGGTCGGCATAGAGGGCTGGTCACGGCGTTCTCCCCTGGATCAAGTCGTTTCACGTTTACAGCCCCATCTGACGAACGGCGAGATCGCGCATGATCTCCGCCGAGCCGCCGCCGATCGCCATCACTTTCGTTTCGCGATAGAGGCGCTCGACCGGATTGCCGCGCAGATAGCCCGCGCCGCCGAAGATCTGCATCGCCTCGTTGGCGCAGAATTCGAGCGCGGTGGAGCAGAAGAATTTCGCCTTGCTGATCTCGGCGACGGGCATCTCGCCTTCGTTGATGCACCAGCAGATCTGGTTGATCAATGCTTCCATCGCGTCGATACGCGAGGACATGTCGGCTATCTTGTGGCGGATCACCTGGTGTCTGATCAGCGGCTTGCCAAAGGTCGTCCGCTGCTGGGCGTAGGCAATGCTTTCGTCCAGGCAGCGGCGTGCCATGCCGAGCATCTGCGCGCTCATGAAGAGCCGTTCGTAGTTGAAGTTGTTCATCACGGCGAGGAAGCCACGGTGTTCCTCGCCCATCAGGCGCGTCGCCGGCACGCGGCATGCGTCGAAGTACAGCGTTGCGGTGTCCGAGCACCACCAGCCCATCTTGCGTTCAATCGCGCTCCGCGTGAAACCGGGCGTGTCCGCATCGACGAAGAACAGTGAAATGCCGCCGAGGCCCTCGCCACCGGTGCGCGCCGCGATCACGAAGTGGCTCGCCAGCATGCCGCCGGTGATGAAGGTCTTCGACCCGTTGATCACATAGTGATCGCCGTCGCGCCGCGCGCGCGTCTGCAGATTCGCGACATCTGAGCCGCCGGATGGCTCGGTGATGCCGAGCGCGCCGCCCTTGCGGCCGGACAGGATGTCGGGCAGGGCGCGAGTTTTCATCTCTTCCGAGCCCAGCGCATCGACCAGGCCGACCATGATGCCGCGCGCGCCGATGCCGGAGATCACACCGCCCGGCGCCCACTGGCCGAGGATTTCGGCCGTGGCCGCGCGCATGAAGGCGTCATCGAAGCCCACCCCACCATAGGTCTCGGCAATGCCAAAACCGAACAGGCCCAATGCGCAGGCCTTTTCGTGCAACGCCCACGGGAAGCTGCCGGCTTCGTCCCAGGCGTCGGCATGGGGTTCGATTTCGGCTTTGACGAAACGGGTGACCATGTCCCGGAAGGCGCGCCGTTCTGCGTTGTCGAAAGGGTTTCTCACGTCAGTTCCCTGTTTTCAGTGTTCAATAACCACGTTCATCAACTTCCAATGGCGCCGCGTAGCCCGCGAGCCAGTGGTCGATGTCCGTCCCGGGCATCGGCCGCGCGAGGCAGTAGCCCTGGGCCTGATCGCAGCCCATCTCGCGCAGCAGCGCCAGGGTCGCGAGGTCCTCCACGCCTTCGGCGACGACCTGCAGGCCAAGGTTGTGCGCGAGATTGATCGTCGAGCGCACGATGATGGCGTCGTGTTCGTCGTCGCGCATGTCGCGCACGAAGGTGCGGTCGATCTTCAGGGCACGAATCGGCAGGCGCCGCAGATACGCGAGCGACGAATACCCGGTGCCATAGTCGTCGATCGACAGCGCCACCCCCTGGCTCGCAATGGCCTCGAGCAGCAGCCTCGCGCCCTCGGGATCGTGCATCAGCGTCGTCTCGGTGATTTCGAGTTCAAGGCTGCCGGGCGGCAGTGCGTGACGGGCAATCAGGTCGCGTAGCGAGTTCATGCAGCGATCGTCAACGAGATTGCGCGCGGACAGATTGACCGACACCACCAGATCGCGCCTGGCCTGCTGCCAGGCCAGCTGGGCGGCGACTGCGAGCTCCATGACGAGCGCGGTGAGGCCATGGATCGCGTCGCTCATTTCCAGCAGCGGCATGAAATCGCCAGGCATCAGGAAGCCCAGCCGCGGATGCTGCCAGCGCACCAGCGCTTCGAAACCGACGACGCGCATCTCCCGCAGATCGACCCGGGGCTGGAAATGCAGCAACAGCTGCTGTTCGCGCAGGGCCTGACCGAACTCCGTGATCATTGCCAGCCGTTCCGGCGTGTGGCGATCGAACTGGCGGTCGTAGACCAGCGCGCCGGCACCCGACTGCTTGGCGGCGTACATCGCGACATCCGCCGAGCGCAGCAGCGCGTGGCTGTCGTCGCCGTCCTGCGGATACAGCGCGATACCGATGCTGCCGCCGATCTCGAGCTGCATGCCGTCGATCGCGAACGGGCGTCGCAGTGCATCGAGCAGCTCGAACGCGAGCGCCTGCGCGGCGCCGCCGTCTTCGAGACCGGGGATCAGCAGCGTGAACTCGTCGCCACCGAGACGGCACAGCAGCCCTTCGCGCGGATCAAGCGCGGCGTACAGGCGCGGCCCGATTTCGCGCAGCAGGCGGTCGCCGATGCCATGACCGAGCGTGTCGTTGATTTCCTTGAAGCGATCGAGATCGAGCAGCATCAGTGCGCCACGGGTGGTCGCGCGGTCGGCGAACGCCTGGTGCAGCACGAGGCGGTTCGGCAGATCTGTCAGGCCGTCGTGCAGCGCGCGAAACTCGAGCTGCTTGCGATGACGGGCATTGGTCAGGGCGAGGGAGACGGTGGCGCCGATCGTCGAAAAGTCTTCGAGACGCTGTCGGCTGCCGGTGATCGGCGTGCGATAGTCGAGCGCGAGGCAGCCTATCGTTTCGCCGTCGTAGGTCAGCGGTATCGCGACAGAGCTGTGGCAGTTGTCGAGGCGCGCAATGGCCTGCAGCTCGGGCGAGATGCGGGGGTCATGGCAGTAGTCCTCGGCGAACACGACCGCGCCGCGCGCGACGGCCAGTCCGCTGAGGCTGTTCTCGAGCGGCAGCGTGCCCGGATGCTCGCGCAGCATGCCCTGCTGCAAATCCATCTGGGCCATCACCCGCAGGACACCGGCCTCGCGATCGAGCCGCATGAAGATTCCGACCGGTGCGTCGGCGAGACTCGTCACCGTGATCAGCGTCTCGCGCGCGATCTGCTGCTCGTCGGTGCAGTCGTTGAGCCGACGCGACAGCAGGTGGATGGCCCGCAGCGTCGCATAGCTCGCTTCGAGCTGTTGGGCCGAGTCCCGCAGCGCCTGCTCGTTCTCCTTGCGCGAGCTGATGTCGCGCACCGCGGCGACGTAATGCCGGACCCCGTCGATCGGGATCGGCGTGACCATGACTTCCGCATCGAACTCGGTGCCGTCGAAGCGGCGGTGGCGCCATTCGAAGCTGTGGTAGCCCCGGTTCGCCAGCACCAGGATCTCGCGCGTCATCTCCGTCGACGTGCGGCCGCAGGGCTGGCATGCCGGTGAGAGATCGAACGGGAACTTGCCGAGGATTTCCGTCCGCGAACAGCGGAACATCCGCAGCAGGGATTCGCTGCAGTCGACGAACCCCTTGTCGCGCAGAATGGCGATGCCGTCGCCGCCGTGTTCGAACACGGCGCGATATCGTTGCTCGCTCAGGCGCAGCGCCTGTTCCTGCCGCCGGCGTTCGAGTTCGGACGCGGCACGCACCGCGAAGAGGCCGAGCAGCCGCACGGCCAGCGCCAGGTCGGGCAGCGGCGCGACATGCAGCACCGCGAGGACACCGATCCTCGTGCCGTCACTCGCGGTCAGCGGCACACCGATATAGCTGTCGATGTCCCATTCCCGCAGCAGCGGGTCGGTTGGAAACCGGGCCTGGACACCGCTCGCGAAACAGCGTGGTCCCTCCTGCAGCACGACCTGGCTGGGGCTGCCCTCGAGGGCGATGTCGAAGTCCCGCTGCTTGTGCCCGTCGACATTGACCGCACAGGTGCGCAGCGTCGGCGCCCGATCCGCGAGAGACTCGCCGATGATGCAGAAAGTGGCGCCGACAGCAGCGCCGAGGCGTTCGGTCAGGAGGTCGAACAGCTCGTCGCCGCCGGCGATCGCAATCGCCTCGAGTTCGCGGACGAGCAGGTTCCGGGCCTGCTGGGCGGAGCGGGCAGCGGGACGGCGGGCTTTGGGTTCAGCGGATTGCGCCATCCGGACAGCCTCTTCTCGATGCCGGAACAGGGGATGCCCGGCGGCCCCAAGTGTGGTTCGGCTTCGATTGTGCCCGCCTTGGGCCGGAATGAGGAGTCGCCGGGGCGGCAGGGCGCGATACTGACGGTGCGCCGCCGGGGGGACGCGGCGGCGTTCGGATCTGCGACGACGCCCCGCCGCGGGTCCGGACCCGGTTTCAGGCCGGTCCGCGGACGCGAGGTTGCCAAACCGGCGGCTTCTTTATAAGGTGCGGAATCCAGTGCGCACAGGCCATACGCCACGGTATGGCCCCGGCGCCCGATTCTTGCCACTCCCCGTGTCCTGCCGCGCGCGCCCTTCGCTCGCCGGCGCGCGGGTGGGTGCGCTCAATCGGCCCCCGGCACGTACTGGCACGAATCGACATCATCGAAGGAGATCGCGAGTGCGCATCGGCATCCCGAAAGAACTCCACGCTGGCGAGAAACGGGTGGCGACGACACCCGATGTCGCCGCCAGACTGATCAAACTGGGCTTCGACGTCGCCATCGAGCAGGGGGCTGGTGCCTCGGCCGATCTGGCCGACGACGTGTTCCGCGCGGCCGGCGTCGAGGTCCTGCCGGATGCGGCGAGTCTGTGGGCCCAGTCCGACATCGTGCTGAAAGTGCGCGGGCCTGCCCAACACCCGGGCGCCGACGAATTCGCGCTGATGCGCGAGGGTGGCACGCTGATCAGCTTCCTGTGGCCGGCGCAGAATCCCGCCGCGATGGAGCAGCTGGCCGCGCGCAAGGCCACGGTGCTCGCAATGGATAGCGTGCCGCGCATTTCGCGCGCGCAGAAGGCCGACGCGCTGAGCTCGATGGCGAACATCGCAGGTTACCGCGCGGTGATCGAAGCAGCGCAGAACTTTGGCCGCTTCTTCACCGGCCAGGTGACGGCGGCGGGCAAGGTGCCTCCGGCGAAAGTGTTCGTGATTGGCGCAGGTGTCGCCGGCCTCGCTGCCATCGGGGCCGCGAATGGCCTCGGTGCAATCGTGCGCGCGACGGACACGCGGCCGGAAGTCGGCGACCAGATCAAGAGCCTCGGCGCGGAGTTCGTACCGGTCGAGTACGTCGAAGAAGGCACAGGCGTCGGCGGCTACGCCAAGGTCATGAGCGAAGGCTACCAGCGTGCGCAGCGCGAGATGATCGCCAGGCAGTGCAAGGAATGCGACGTCGTGATCACCACGGCGCTGATCCCGGGCAAGCCGGCGCCGAAACTCATCACCGCCGAAATGGTCGCGTCGATGCAGCCCGGCAGCGTCATTGTCGATCTCGCCGCCGAACAGGGTGGCAACTGCGAACTGACGGTGCCCGGTGAAGTCGTCGAGCGGCACGGGGTGCGCATCGTCGCCTATACCGACCTGCCGAGCCGCATGGCCCGCCAGTCGAGCCAGCTGTACGCCACGAACCTGCTGCGCCTCATCGAAGAACTGTGCCCCGGCAAGGACGGCAACATCGTCGTCAACATGGAAGACGAGATGATTCGCGGCGCCACCGTCGTCAAGGACGGCGAGATCACCTGGCCGCCGCCGCCGCCGAAGCTGTCGGCCGCGCCGCCGGGCGGCAAGCCGGCCGCCGCCATCGCACCGCCGCCGCCGCCGAAGCCGCTGATCCCGAAGAGCGTGCAGCCGCTGGTCGTGCTCGGGGCGGGCGCGCTCGCGCTGGCCTGGCTCGGCTCGGTGGCCCCGCCGGCCTTCATGGCCCACTTCATGGTGTTCGTGCTCGCCTGCTTCGTCGGCTACATGGTGATCTGGAACGTCACCCCGGCGCTGCACACGCCGCTGATGAGCGTGACGAATGCGATCAGCAGCATCATCGCCATCGGCGCGCTGATCCAGATCTCGGCGCCCGGGTTCCTGATGACCCTGCTCGCGGGTGTCGCCCTGATTCTGACAACCATCAACATGGCGGGCGGCTTCGCGGTCACCCAGCGCATGCTGCGCATGTTCCGGCGCTCGGAGTAAAGCCATGAGTGAAGGTCTGGTCACCGTTTCCTACATCGCCTCGACGATTCTGTTCATCCTGAGTCTTGGCGGCCTGTCCAACCCCGAAACCTCGCGTCGCGGCAACTATTACGGCATCGCCGGCATGGCGATCGCGGTGCTTGCCACCGTGCTCGGGCCGAAGGTGACGAGCGTGGTGCCCGTCATCATTGCGATGCTCATCGGCGGCAGCATCGGTCTCACGGCCGCGAAGCGCGTGCAGATGACGCAGATGCCGGAACTCGTGGCGCTGATGCACAGCCTCGTCGGCCTCGCCGCGGTGCTGATTGGCTTCGCGAGCTATCTCGACAGCTCGGTGCATTTCACCGGCGTCGAGAAGACCATTCACGAGGTGGAGATTTACATCGGCATCCTGATCGGCGCCGTCACCTTCTCCGGCTCGGTCATCGCGTTCGGCAAGCTGTCGGGCAAGATTTCCGGCAAGCCGCTGCTGCTGCCCGGCCGGCACATGATCAACCTGGTCGGCCTGCTCGCCGTGATCTGGTTCTGCAACCTGTTCCTGAACGTCGAATCCGGCGGGGCGGGCATGCTGTTCCTGATCGTGATGACGGCCATCGCGCTGGCGTTCGGCGTGCACATGGTGATGGCGATCGGCGGCGCCGACATGCCCGTCGTCGTGTCGATGCTGAACAGCTATTCGGGCTGGGCGGCGTCTGCCACGGGTTTCATGCTGAGCAATGACCTGCTGATCGTCACCGGCGCGCTCGTCGGTTCGTCAGGCGCGATTCTGTCCTACATCATGTGCCGGGCGATGAACCGCAACTTCTTCAGCGTGATTGCCGGCGGCTTCGGCACCAGCGGTGGCACGGTGGTCGCGACCGACGGCCAGCCGCAGGGCGAAGTGCAGCCGATCAGCGCCGAAGAAACCGCCGAGCTGATGCGCAATGCGTCGCGCATCATCATCGTGCCGGGCTACGGCATGGCGGTCGCTCAGGCCCAGCACACGGTGTTCGAAATCACCAAGACGCTGCGTGATCGCGGCATCGACGTGCACTTCGCGATTCATCCGGTCGCGGGGCGCATGCCGGGTCACATGAACGTGCTGCTGGCCGAAGCGAAAGTGCCGTACGACATCGTCGCCGAGATGGAGGAAATCAACGAAGATTTCCCGGAGACCGATCTGGCGATGGTGATCGGCGCGAACGACATCGTGAACCCGGCCGCGCAGGAAGATCCGAACAGCCCGATCGCCGGCATGCCGGTGCTCGAGGTGTGGAAGGCGAAGACCTCGATCGTGATGAAACGCTCGATGGCCAGCGGCTATGCGGGCGTCGACAATCCGCTGTTCTACAAGGAGAACAACCGGATGCTGTTCGGCGATGCCAAGAAGATGCTCGACGAAGTACTCACCGCACTGCGTGCGGGCTGAGCGGGAGAACCATGCATGACTTTCATCGTCACCAGTGAGAGCTTCAAGGACGGCGACTACCTCGGCAAGCCGCACGTGCTGTCGGCGGCGTACGGCTTCGGGTGTGAAGGCGACAACCTGTCGCCGC
>LNFM01013304.1_pt1 | contig 12283 bp, 10 predicted proteins | sample 596031 | NCBI WGS metagenome assembly LNFM01 (sample SAMN04254537, study PRJNA301005) | activated carbon metagenome | isolation source: dual media filters at the Ann Arbor, Michigan drinking water treatment plant | place: USA: Ann Arbor | reverse complement strand
CGATCCGCGCGGCCTCAAGGTCGTCGAAAAGGATATCGCCCCCCAGGCGCGCGAGCCGGACCTCAGCGTCTCCATCATCGAAAGCGAGATGCGCATTCTCGGCTCCGATCTCGTCCTCAACCGGGTGCTCGATCATCTCGAGCTCGCCGCTCCCTCTAAGGACGCAGCACCGGCGTCGATGTTGCCGGCGCCTCTGGTCGCGCTCCGGGAGACGCTCGGGACCACCGTGGCCCAATTCAAGTCGATGCTCGGTCGCTCGTCGACGACGATGACGCCGGAGCAGGCCGCGCTATTGCAGCTGCAGCGTTCCGTACGAGTCTCGCGCCAGCCCAACACGTATGTCGTCGACGTCGCGGTGACCAACAAGGATCGCGACCTCGCGGCGCGGATCGCCAACGCCGTCGCCGCTCAGTACATCAGCGCCCGCTTCGACGGCCGAGCCGAAGCGTCTCGCAGGGCCGCCGAGGCCATCGACGGCCGCCTCGACGAACTGCGGGATCGCGTGCGCGAGTCCGATGGCGCCGTCGAGCGCTACAAGAAGGAGAAGGGGCTCACCAGCTCCTCCGGTCGCCTGTTGACCGAACAGCGCCTGGGCGAACTGAGCACCCAGCTGCAAGTCGCGCGAGGCGAGACCGTGCGCGCCCAGACACGTGTCGACGAGATCAGCGCCGCACGGCGCAATCGGGTCGGCTCGGCCGCGAACCTCGACGCCCTGCAATCGGCCACGCTCGAGCGTCTGCGGAGCAGCCAAGCGGTCGCCCGTCAGCGCGAAGCGTCCCTTTCGGCGACGATGTTGCCCTCGCACCCGCTCGTGCGCCAGGCACGCCAGGAGGTGCAGTCGGTTGAACGCAGCGTCGATCAGGAGCTGACCCGGATCGCCGAGACGGCAACGGCGGCTCTCGAACGTGCCCGAGCGACCGAGCGCGCGCTCGAGCGGCAGCTGACCGAGGTGACACAAGGCGCGGCCCGCGACAGCGCGGCGACAGTCGAGCTTCGCGAGCTTGAGCGGGTCGCGGAAGCCAACCGCTCCATCTATCAGTCGTTTCTCGTCCGCACCCGCGAACTCGTCGAGCAGCAGCGCATCGACCCCAGCATCGCTGTGATGCTCGCCTCTGCCGAGCCGGGCCGCGTCCCTTCGGGGCCTGGGCTGTTTCCCGTGGTCGTCGCCGCCGGCGTCGCCGGCCTGGGTCTTGGAGCAGCCTTGGCGTTGCGCCGCGACTCCCGTGATCCGCGTCTCTACAGCTCGCTCCAGCTCGACGGGGCGATACCGTCAGAGAATGTCCACCGTGTTCCGGTTTCCGCACCCCGCCTCGGCGGCTTGCGGCTGGGTGCCGGCTCCCGTCCCGATCGTGCGCTCTATTTCTCGGCGCCGCCCGGCAGCGCGACCGCGGTCGCCAGCGATCGGCTCTATCGCGCACTTGGCACCAGCGCCCGACGCAGCGCGAGCCAGATCTACGTCGTCGTTGCAGCGGAGCCCTACCAGGGCAAGTCCACCGTCGCGCTGAACCTCGCCGCTGCCGTAGTCCGTGCTGGTGACAACGTCTTGCTGATCGATGCGGATCGGGACGCGAAAGCTGCAACGCTCGCGGCCGGCGTGGCCGATAAACCGGGGCTGGCCGAAGTCGTCCTCGGTTCGACGCCGTGCCTGACGGCGATCGTCGAGCGGACGGATCCGCCCATTCACCTGCTCCCGGCGGGACAACTGGAGGCCTACCGCCCATCGCGCGCGCAATTGCAGCGCTTGAGCGAGGCGTTGCTCGCCCCGCTCGATGGCTACGACGTGATCGTCGTCGATGCGACGGCCGGCGGCCGCGATCGACTGACCCAGGCGATCGTCAGCCGTGCCGACGGATGCCTGCTCGTCGCGCAGGAAGGGAGCGCCGTCCGAGCCTCGGTCGAGGACACCGCCGTCTGGCTCGAAGGTTCGACGGGCGGAGCGGTGCACGTCGTCCTGGTGCAGCCCGCATGATGGGCTGTCCGGCTCGCGACCGCCCTTGCCCTCGGAGGGGCGTGCCTGGCACGCATCCGTCGCATGGCTGAAGCCCACGGAGATCGCGACAGCCTCGGCCGTCGTAGCATCACGGCGACGCTCTGGGGCGCTGGCGGTGGTGCGCTGCGGATCGTGCTCCAGATCATCAGCCAGATCGTTCTGGCGCGCATTCTCGGACCCGAGCTTTACGGCGTCTTCGCCATCGCGCTGGTCATCGTGCTGCTGTCCGGTCTCTTCGCCGACGTCGGGCTCGCATATGGCCTCATTCAGAAGCGCACCGTCAGCGAAGAAGACATTCGCTTCGTCTTCACCTGGCAGGTGATCCTGGGGCTTGCCGTATCCGCACTGCTGTGGTTCGCAGCTCCTTTTGTCGGCACGCTTTACGGGGATCCACGCGTTGTCCCGGTGGTGGCCATGCTGGCGCCCACGTGCCTGATCAGCTGCGTCTCGTCCGCCTCTGGAGCGCTGCTGCGGCGCGAGATGGATTTCAGGACACTCAACGTCGCAGCCGTCATCAGCTATGCGGTCGGCTACTTCCTCGTTGCCATTCCATTGGCCTTTGCCGGCGCCGGCGTCACCGCCCTGACGGCGGGCTTCCTGATTCAGGCCATCATCAACGGCGCGATCCAGTATGCCAAGCTGCGCCATCCCGTCCGCCCGCTGCTTTGGCAGACCGGCGCGCCGGGAATGCTCGGCTTCGGCGTGACGGTGCTCGCGACGAACGTGGTGAACTGGGCCATGGCCGGCATCGACCGGGCCATCGTGGGCGCCTCGTTGGGCGTGGCCCCGGCCGGACTCTACGCGACCGCCTACAATCTCATCAGCACGCCAGCGGCGACGATGCTGTCCCTGCTGCAGTCGGTGTTCTATTCGGCGAGTGCGAAGGTGCAGGACGATCGCAAGCAGCTCGGCCGCGGCCTGAGCACACTGCTCGGCACCGTCATGCTGTTTGCCGCCCCCGTTTTCACCGGTGTGGCGGCCGCCGCCGAGACGATCATCGTGTCGCTTTACGGCATTCGCTGGGAGGGCGGCGGCGATGTACTCGCGCCTCTATCCCTGGCCATGATCGCGCAGATGATCATGGGGCTTTCGACACCCGTACTCTGGGCCTCAGGTGCGACACGCCGTGAACTCGAGTTGCAGATTCCGATCGCGATCGTCTGGGTCGTTGGCCTCTGGCTCGTCGCTCAGTACGGCTCGCTGATCCTGCTCGCCTGGTCCGTGACAGTCCTCTTTTTCGTTCGGGCCGCGGTGCTTGTCGGTGCGACCCTGCGGGCGATCGAGATGCCGTTCGCCGCCCTCGCCGCGCGCTGCCGGGCGGGGCTGTGGCTCTCGTTGATCGTCGGTCTCGCCGGTTTGGCGACGGATCGTTGGTTCGGGACTCGGCTCGGACAGGGAGTGTGGCTGCTGCTCGCCGATATGCTGGCCTGCGGCGTTGCCATGTTGGTCGGCCTGCGGCTGCTGCATGCGACGATCGACGACGACATTCGCCATCTGCTGTCGGCGCTGGCCAGCAAGGTCCCGGGCAACAACGGCCATCGCCTTCTGCAAGCCTTCATTCCGATGCGCGCTCGTCCGAGCTGAGGCGACGACCGGGAACAGGGCTGCGCGGGCGGCCCGTCAGCGAATGAAAGGCCCCGCATGGCGGGCCGGCGGCAGCTTCGCTGCGCGTCGGGACAGCGCCGAACGGACTTCTGCAGGCTGGGCCATTCCGGCCCGCTCTTCCGAAGGCGGCCTCAGCCCCTTCGGGTCGAGCAAAATCGCAAAAAGCAAGCCATGGATCACCACGTCGAGGACCAGCAGCGTGCCCAAGTCCAGGGGGGCTTCGGTCAGGCAGCGAAGCAAGGTCAAGGCCATGAGTGAGGGCGCCAATCCGCCGCTCAGGCTCGCGGCACGGCCAAGCGAGAGGGTGACGAGAACGGCGATGTAAATCGACGCGGCGGTGAAGCCGCAGATACCGGCAACCGATAATGACTGGAGCCACTGATTGTGCGCGCTCGTCGCGAACGGCATGCCGAGGGCGGTCCGGAACTCGAGGGTCCAGGTGCTGAGGCCGTAGCCGAACATCGGGTGCTCGAGAAAGGTCCGGATCGCGACCTTCCAGATGCTGCCGCGGCCCGTGAGCAGTTCGCCGTAGCCCGAGAGCCCGGTCGTAGGCACGATCCGACCATCCGGCATCGAAAGTAGTGCTGCCGCTCCCAGCAGCACGACCAACCCTAGCGCGGCGCCGGCGCCAGCCAGCAACAGCCCGGGAGACACGCGCCACCTTATGCCGCCATGGCGCCTCAACGCCGACCGGTAGAACAGCAGCGGGGGGACGATCAGCAGGGTAGCGAGCCAAGCCGTCTGCGACTGTGCGAGCAGGAGGACGGCCCAAGCCACGGCATGGGCGAGCACGTGGAGAGTTCGCTGCGCGATCGGCCGGGCGATCAGCAGCAGGACGAGCACGAAGGCGAGCGGCCCCATGGCATTGGCGTTCGGCCCCAGTCCCCAGAACCGGAACGGCACGAACGGCAGCCGCAACTCCGGCTCATAGGTTCGAAGCGCTGCATCCGGGTTGATGACAGCAAAGACGAACGAGCCCAGCATGAAGCCGGCAAGCGTCCATTTCAGTACGTCGATAACGTGGGTGATGCCGTCCTCACGCCGTGCATAGATCGCAAGCAGGACCAGAGAGACATAGAAGTAGTTGCGCTGGAAACCCGGCTCGGCTCCGAGGAAGCCCGGCACCAGGACGTTGCCGACGAAGAAGATGGCGAATGCCGTGATCAGCCAAAGCTGACCCACTTGCGGCGGTTGACGGTGGGGCCTGAGTGCACGCTCTCCTACGACCAGCGCCGACAGAGCGACGACGCCGAGCGTGATCAGGCGCAACAGCCATTCCGATAGGACGTTGAGATTGCCCGGATCGAGCGTTTCCCCCTGCTGGAGGTCGCGACCCGACAGGATCGTCCCAACAGAAGGGCCAAGCAGGATGGCGACCAGCAGGCAGGGGACCGCGGCTCGCAACGTCGGAAGCGTGATCGTGAAGGGGACCGCCATCCGGGTCGCTGTCCTGTGGTCGAGGCCGTCGAGGCGGACAAAGCGCCGCTTGCGTCGCAATTGAGGCCGTTTTATCAGCTGGCAGCCCGCGCGAGAAGCCAGCGAAGCGCCCGTCGCGGTTCGACGTTAACTGCAGGTCATGGACGTCAGCCAGAAGTGCAGCGATCGAGCCGGGACCGCTGTATGATGCGACTTGTCCACCTTCGGGGTGTCGCCTGTTGAGCCTTTGTCGTCGAGTCGAGCCCCAGATCTCAATGATTGACCATGCATCCAGCGAGGAGCCGGTACGCGACGTCCGCGGCCCGGTGCTCGACGTGTCCGTGGTTGTCCCTCTCTACGACAAGGCGCCGTATGTGGCCCGCGCCATAAGCTCCGCCCTGGGACAAACCTTGCCCCCTAGGGAGATCGTCGTGGTCGATGACGGCTCCCGTGACGCAGGTCCAGCCATCGTCGAGCACATGAGTTCCGTCGATACCCGCATCCGGCTGATCCGGCAGGCCAACGCGGGCCCCTCCGCTGCCCGAAACCTCGGGATAGCCAAGGCGCGAGGGGAGTGGATTGCTTTCCTCGACGCCGACGACGTCCTGCTGCCCCGCCACCTCGAACGCGCCTCCCGCCTGGCAGCCCTCCATCCCGAGGCGGACGTGCTCGCGGCCGCTTACCGCGAGGTCCCCGAGGGGTTCCAGGACGAGGTCGCTCGATCCCTGGCAGACGAGGCCGACGCACCATCATGCATTGCGTCGGACTTCTTCGAACGGTGGCAGACAGGCGCCTTCTTCTTCACGTCATCGGCCATCGTTCGGAGGACAGCGCTGGAGAGCCTGGCGCCAGCCTTCCCCAAGGGCGAGAGGCTCGGCGAGGACCACGACCTCTGGTTTCGGCTGGTCGAGAGGGCCCCCATCGCCTGGACCGCCAACGTTGGGACGCTTTATACCGTTGGCCTGTGCACGAGCATCACCCGCGGCAGCGTCGTTATCGACCCCCTTCCGTCCTACGAGCGGTTGAAACGCCGCCTAGAGCGCGCCGACTTCCCGGCTGACCATCGCGCCGCAGCCGTCCGCCTCGTCGCGACGCACTGGCTGAATATCGCTCGCGCCCGGGCCCAGGCCGGCGACCGGGCCGGCGCCCGGCTCCTCCTCGACGACCCCGTGACACGCCACCGACCGGTCTACCGGCTGCGTTCGGCGGCGATCGTGTGGGCGAGTGGGTTGCTCAGACGTCCTGTCAGTCTGGGGCGTATCTGAACATGCCCCTACCCCGCGCGCTTTGCCCCGGTCGATCGACCCGCCGTGACCTGCTCGTTGGCGCCGGCGCAGTCGCCGGCAGCCTCGTCATCTCGCCGGCTCGCGCAAGTCCGCCCCGCGCCGTCGCAGAGTGGCTGCACGACCCCCGCGAGCTGCCGTTTCGCATTCCGGACGACTACGTCGGACTGCATTCCGACCACGGGCTCGGCAAGCCGGTGCCGCCGCCGACGTACCCTTACGATGCGATCCGCTCGCACGATACGGACGACGGCGAGAGTTGGCCCGCCACGCAGTGGTCGCGGATCGAGCGCGAGCCGGGCCGCTACGACTGGACGGCGGTCGACCGGTGGATTGCCGCGCATCCGGGCAAGACGCGGATCTGGGTGCTGTTCGGCTGCCCGTCGTTCTACCAGAAATACCCCGGCGAGCCCTGGCGCTATCCCTACCTGCCGGGTGGCGGCTCGCCACCACGCGATCCAGCGGTAGCGGCCGCGTTCATACGGGCGCTTCTGGCCCGCCATCCCGGCCAGATCCACTTCGTCGAGGTGTGGAACGAGCCGAATTTCGGACCCGGCCGCGGCGGCGACCTGGGGCGCTGGCCAATGTATTCCCGTGAGCCGGGCTTCTTCACCGGTACGGCAGGCGACCTCGCGGGCCTCGCTCGAGCCGTCAAGTCCGTGCTCCCGCCCGGTGTCGGCCTGATGGCCGCCGGCTGGGAAGGCCAGGCGCTGGAGGGCGGACGCGGCAACTCGCTGACCCGGTTTTCGCGCGCGCCTGACGGGACGGGTGGGCTCGGACGCGATCACGTCGATGCGCTATCGGTTCACGCCTATACCTATCGCGACGATCCGAACAGCCTGATCCGGGAGTTGAAAGGCTATCGCCAGCGCTTTGCCGAGGCGGGCTACAGATCCGGGCTGCCGGCATTCGTCACTGAGGTCGGTGCGGAGGCGCCGATGGCCTGGACCCGCGATCGCCCGTCTTCCGCGCATAAGAGTCTCTCCGTCAAACGCTGGCTCTACATCCCTGCCGCACTTGGATTTTCAGCCGTCTTCTTATACAAGCACTCGACCCTGCATACCCTGGGCGATCCGGCCCGCGACCCGGTCGTCGCCGGTGCCATTGCCGAGGGACGCAACGCCGTGCGTGGCCGCACGCTGATTGCCGGAGCCCGGTTGGATGACGATACGATCTGGCTCTCTTTCGCCGACGGGACGATAGCCCACGCATGAGCGCGCGTACGGTTCCCAAGTTCTCGCTGATTGTCGCCACCTACGGCCGGGCCGAGGTGCTGGCGCCGCTGGTCGCCTCGCTCGGCGCACAGTCGTATCGTTCGTTCGAGGTGATCGTCGCGGACCAGAACAGTGACGACCGCGTCGCGCCGTTCATCGAGCCACTCCGCGCCTCCGGGCAGATCGGCGAGCATATCCGCCTGCCGGAGCCGAACCTGTCGGCCGCCCGCAATGCGGGGCTCGCCGCGGCGCGCGGCCAGTACGTCGTGTTTCCCGATGACGACTGCTGGTACGAGCCCAATACACTCGCCGAAGCCGCGGCCTGTCTCGAAGCGTCGCCGGAGCTCGACGGGCTGGCCGCGCGCTGGGCCGAGTCGCCGCTCGAGCCCGGCGATCTCGCATCCGGCCCGATTAGCCCCCACGCCATCCGCATGTTCCGCGGCGGCAACGTCGCCTCGATCACCCTCGTCTTGAAACGCGACGCCGTGCTCTCGGTCGGCGGTTTCGACGAGCGCATCGGTGTCGGGCGCTGGTATGGTTCCGGCGAGGAAACGGATCTCGTCCTCGCCCTGATCGCGCGGGGCTATCGCATCGCGCATGCACCCAATGTCATCGTCCACCACGCCGTGGCGAACGGGTCCCGCCGCGATACGCGGTTCCACCAGGAGCGTGCGCGGGCACGCGGCACCGGCGCGCTTTACGCCAAGCATCGCCTGCCGGCCTGGGTGATCGCCCGCGGTCTGCTCGCCCCAATGCTCGCACGACCGGGGCCGGACCTGGCGGCGGGTGCCGCACGTGCGCTTGGGCGGCTCGAGGGGCTGGTGCGCTGGCATCTGGCCGAGCAGCACGTGCCTCGAGCCCAAGTCTCGACAGGCCTGCACCCGGAAACCAAACGAGGCAACAAGCCTTGAAAATACCGCCGTGATCGGAATAAAGGGCTACGGGCTTGTCGCAAGCCCCAGACAAGAAAGACAGGGGCAATGAAGAAAGCACTCGTTTGCGGCGCCGGCGGCTTTATCGGCTCCCACCTCGTCAAGCGGCTCAAGCGGGAAGGCTTCTGGGTCCGCGGCACCGATCTCAAGTACCCCCGGTTCAGCGAGACCGAGGCCGACGACTTCATTCTGGGCGACTTGCGCGAGATGAGCGTGTGCCGCGAGGTGGTCGACACGCGCTTCGACGAGGTCTACCAGCTCGCCGCCGACATGGGAGGCGCCGGCTACATCTTCACCGGCGAGAATGACGCCGACGTGATGCACAACTCCGCCCAGATCAACCTCAACATGCTGGAGGCCTGCCGTCGGCGGAACTCGTGGCGCATCTTCTACTCGTCCTCGGCCTGCATCTATCCGGAATATCGCCAGACCGACCCGAACAACCCGGGCCTGGCCGAGACCGACGCCTATCCCGCCGGCCCCGACAGCGAGTACGGCTGGGAAAAGCTCTTCTCGGAGCGACTCTACATGGCCTACGCGCGCAACCACGGCTTTGATGTGCGCATCGCCCGCTACCACAACATTTTCGGGCCCGAGGGCGCCTGGAACGACGGCAAGGAGAAGGCGCCGGCCGCCATCTGCCGCAAGGTTGCATCAGCTGGTGACGGCGGCGAGGTCGAGATCTGGGGCGACGGCAACCAGACCCGCTCGTTCCTGTTCATCGACGAATGCCTCGAGGGCACGACGCGACTGATGCGCCAGGGCTGGCAGGGCCCGGTCAACATCGGCTCCGACGAGATGGTCTCGATCAACGGCCTCGCCGACATGGCGGCCTCCATTGCCGGCAAGGAGATCAGGAAGCGCCACATTCCGGGACCGCTTGGCGTGCGCGGGCGCAACTCGGACAACACGCTGATCGCCGAGAGGCTGGACTGGCGCCCGTCGCAGCCGCTGCGCGACGGCCTCGCCAAGACTTATGCCTGGATCGCGCAGCAGGTGCAGATCGCCCGGCAGCGCGGCACCGCCAAGGCGGCGTGATTCGCGCCTTCGACCGGGCATCGACATCGGGCGGGCCGCATGGCTCCGCCCGTTTTTACGTCAGAGGATCTCGAACACGTCGTAGCCCGCGCGATCCCCCTTGCGCCAGCCGAGGCCGACCGAGCAGATGCGGTTGAGCCAGCCGTACTTCTCCGAGGCGGTCTCGAAGTAGGGCGTGCTGCGGTGGTAGTACGACGACGGGTCGACGATTTCGCCGGCGGCAATGCGAGCCATCACCTCGGGCGTGCCGCAGCGGATGCCCGTGTAGTGCATGAAGATCAGCGCCGCGTCGTCGGTGCGAAGCACGAGCCGCACGTTCGGGATCACCGCGCCGTCCGGGCGGATGGTCTTCATGTCGATGCCGCCGGCCACCAGCTCGCCTTTCAGCCGCGGCCCCTGGAACGTGCCCGCCCCGAGCAGGTCCACATGCCGCCGGCCGACCGGCACCTCGCCCACGTCCAGCAGTTGCGTCACCGACGCGGTGAGCGTGAACAGGAACTCGCTTTTCAACTCGGGCATCGGTCTCTCCTTGCGCGCATCCGCCTCGGTGTATGCTTGGCCAAGATCACCATGCCAGGGACCGCCCATGAAAGTCACCGTCGTCCAGACCAACTCGATCAGCGACAAGGCGAAGAACATCGCCCAAGCCACAGCCCTCATCGAGCGCGCGGTGGCAGCCGACCGACCCGACGTCGTCGTGCTGCCGGAGGTGTGGAGCTGGCGCGGCGGCACCACCGCCGACAAGGTGCGCGAGGCCGACAAGCTGCCCGGCGGGCCGGCGTGGGAAGTGCTGGCCAGCCTCGCCCGCAAGCACCGCATCTGGATCCACGGCGGCAGCATGATCGAGCACATCCCGGGCTCAGCCCCCCAGGTCTACAACACCACCTGCGTGTTCGACCGCTCGGGCGCCGAGAAGGCCCGCTACCGCGACATCACCGCGCCCGACGGCACGCCCTATAACGAGAGCGACACCATCCGCCCCGGCGCCGACGTCGTGACGTACGATCTCGAAGGCCTGAAGATCGGCTGCACCATCTGCTACGACATGCGCTTCGCCGAGCTATACATCACGCTCGCCAAGCAGGGCTGCGACGTGATCATGGTGCCCTCGTCCTTCACCGTGCAGACCGGCAAGGACCACTGGGAAGTGATCCTGCGTGCCCGTGCCATCGAAACCCAGTGCTACGTCGTGGCCCCCGGTCAGTACGGCCCCTTCGTCGACGGTTCAGGCGGCGTCCGCCAGTCCTACGGCCACAGCCTCGTCGCCGACCCATGGGGACATGTGGTAGCGCGGTGCTCCGACGGCGTCGGGTACGCCACCGCTCACATCGACCGGGCGCAGATTGAGCGAGTGCGCGGACTGATCCCGATGAATGCGCATCGGCGGTTGGGGGTGGAGGGGTAGCGATTGTTCCATGTGGGCGCGAGCCCAGTGCAACCACTCATTCGCGCGCGCCGCGCGCAGCGTGCGAACTAGCGAAGCAATCGGCGAGGGGAATAGCCATGCTATTGGCGAGGATTCTTCATCCACATGTCTTCACCCTAGCAATCATCTTGGCAGGCTATGGGGGGTATGCTGGTTGGCCGTGGTTGCATGTCGCAATTATCGGAGCATGGGCTGCAGTCCTCGACCTCTTCGCCAAGTGCGTTATGGCGAACCAAAGAGGAGCCTTTTGGCGAATACTCGGAACCAGCCTCGTTTTCGCAATTCCTATACAGATCGGGCTTCTACTGACACTCTGGTTCGGAGTGAAGTGGATTTTTAGATAACACCCCAGTTGCCATCAGGCAGAGCACGCCATTTGGATGCCCCAAACGCAGCATAAACATCGAAACGTAGAATCAATCAGGATGACGATCATGAGTATATCAGCACCACCGTTTGAACTTCACGTCTATCGCAGCCCTAAAGACGAGAAGACGATATATGGCGAGGGAACCTATCCGGCCATTATCCAGGGCAACCGGACTACTTGGCCTTGCGTGATCGGCTTCGGCACGCCTGTGCAAGCAGCTTACGACACGGCAATAGAGTTCACGAGGCAGTGCGGAATTGAGTTGAGGGTAAAGGACCCTGATGGACTCTTAACGCCACAGCAGTGATCGGGCATAAGTGATTGCAAGCTAGAGTGCGAAGAATTGCCAGCCCCCATACCTGCGGCGGTCAAACTCGCCCAGTCCTTATCCATCGAACCAGCGGGGCCACCATACCTTATTGGACATGGCAATAGGGCCGCCGCACACCGCTAGAACGAGACCGGCGATGGGTTGGGTGCCGACGTTGACCACACCCTCAACTGTCATCCCGGCACGTGTTGCCGGGACCCATCGGGCGGCTTGCTCCTACGTCGGGATTTGATGCTCGGCGACGATATCCGCTCGCATCGAGCAAGCGGAGGAATGGGTCCCGGGCACAAGGCCCGGGATGACAACGGGAGGGCTGCTAACGCGGGAGTGCTCGCTCCGGATCGCGCGGCCGTCTCGGGACCCTGCCCTCAACCGTCTTCCATGGCGTACGCGGTCGCCTTGCGCATGACGCTCTGCAACGCGGCCTTCGCCAGCGCCCGGGGCGCCGACGACAGGCCTTGAGGCTGGTCTGGGGGGGAGTTCGGAAGTCAAAGCTGTCGTCGTAGCCCAATTGAAGGATGGATTGCCGCTCGCCACCCGCAGCTGTCGCGAGGTGACATATGACCTTCGTGACGGTCAGCTCACGAGCACTCGTCACCAGACCCATTCAATTCACTGAAACAAGATCAGGCACTCAGCGATCCGGCCTGCTTGCGCAGGGCTTTGATCTCCTCGAAC
>LNFM01011204.1_pt1 | contig 12285 bp, 10 predicted proteins | sample 596031 | NCBI WGS metagenome assembly LNFM01 (sample SAMN04254537, study PRJNA301005) | activated carbon metagenome | isolation source: dual media filters at the Ann Arbor, Michigan drinking water treatment plant | place: USA: Ann Arbor | reverse complement strand
CGCCCTTTCCAGGGCCTGCGCCACGGTGCACAGCGTTGCAAAGCGGTCCTGCAGCACGGTAGCGGTGCGCACCTTGATGTCGGCGGCTGCCAGCGTGCGGCCATCGGGCTGCTGCATGTCCCAGGTCAGTGTGGCGTCGGTCACAAAGTCCACCGCAAAGCCGAGGTCCGAGGCATGGCGCGTCGTGGTCTCGCAGCATTGTTCGGTGCGGATGCCGCTCACGATCAGGCGCTGGATGGCGTGCTGCGTGAGCCACACCGATAGCCCGGTGCCCACCAGCGCGCTGTGGCGCGATTTGGTGAAGGTGGCGGCGGCCTCGAATGCAGCCAGATCCTGCAGCGGTCGCACATGGCCCGACAACTGCGAAAACGCATTGGCTTGCACTTCGGGCCCATCGCTGTGGAAGATGCGCACCACCTGCACCCCGCGCGCCACGCAGCCGTCGATCAGTGTGTTCTGCGCGTCCAGGTACGCGGGCATGTCGTGCTCCGTGAAGTACGGGCGATGGCGGAAAGACTCTTGGACATCAATCACTATCAGACAGGTTTTCATGCAGAAGTTCCTCGGGGTGCGTGTAGAAGAGGACCTGATGTTCCCTTGGCGATGGCGCTCTGGCCGGGCTGAACCAGACGCATAACCATCATTTTCAGACACATATGGATGTGCAGGCGTCTGGAGCGGCACCCGTAAGCCATCCGCTGCCGCGCAAACGGCGCACAGGCCCGGGTCTGATGCGTGCCGATCCCTTGCCTGACGGTGCTTCGGAAAACGATCGTCAGGCGACCGGAACCGCCCCGCGGCGCGTTTTTGAGGCGAAATTGGCCGGAAGTCCAGTGTTTGATTGGTTGTTTAGCTATAAAAATGATAGTGGATGGCAGAAAGCTGCCGGGCCCTGCGGCGGTCCATTGCGCGCGCCTGTCCGGGCCTGTGGTTCGCACCCCACTGCCGGGCGCCGCCGCCTATAGTGCCCGTGCGCATAAGCTGTTATGGTGATTCGGGTTTTCCCTAGTTTGACGACTTCACCTTGCACCGGTCGCCCTCCCACCCTGTCCATCCATGCCCCGCAGTACCTCCCTGTTTTCGTTGTCGGCGCTGACGCGGGCCTACCACCGCAATCTGAAAGTGCTGGCCCGGGCCGTGCGCGCGCCGCGCATCAGGCCGGCGGCATCCAAGGCGCTGGCCAAGGTGGCGGCCAAGCCACGGGTGGCTGCGGCCGTGGTGCGCAAACGGCCCGCGCCGCGCAAGCCCGCGCTGGCGCGCGGCGAATGGGTGGGCGGGGTGGCGCCGGGGCCTGCAGGGGCGCGGCGCTATCACCTGTTTGTGCCCCCCGGCCTGGCCGTGCGCCCGGGCGAGAAGCTGCCGCTCCTGGTGATGCTGCACGGCTGCGGCCAGACGGGGCGCGATCTGGCCGTCATCTCGCGCATGAACCGGCTGGCGGCGCGCGAGCGCTTTCTGGTGCTGTACCCCGAGCAGGAACGCGTGGCCAATGCCCACGGCTGCTGGAACTGGTTTGAGCGGCGCAGCGGCAAGGCCGACGCCGAAGCCGCCACGCTGCTGGCCGCGGTCGACAAGGTGGCCCTGCGCTACCCGGTGGACCTGGGCCGGGTGGCGGTGGCGGGCCTGTCGGCCGGGGCCAGCATGGCGGTGCTGATGGCGGCGCTGTACCCGTCGCGCTTTTGCGCGGTGGTGATGCACTCCGGCGTGGCACCGGGCACGGCCGAATCTTCGGGCACCGCGCTGGTGGCCATGCAGGGGCGGCGCGAGGCTTTTCTGCCCGACCCTCCGCCTGCCGATGCCTTGGCGGCTGCCAGCGGCACGGCGGCCACCACAGCGACTGCAGCAGGCGCCCGCGCCGCCACGGCGGCCCGGCGCCTGCCCCCGCTGCTGGTCGTGCATGGGGATGCCGATGGCGTGGTCTCGCTGCGCAACGCCACGGCGGCAGCGGCGCTGTGGGCTGGTGCGCTGGATGCCACCCCGGGCCCGGTGCGCACGCTGCAGCGCGGCCAGCGCCACGCCATGCGCGTGACGGACTTCAAGGCCCGCGGCCGCACGGTGGTCACGCTGCGTGAGGTGCACGGCCTGGCCCACGCCTGGAGCGGCGGCGCCGCCAGCCTCCCCTACAGCGACCCGGATGGGCCTGATGCCTCTGCGCTGCTCTGGGCCTTTGTTGCGCGGCAGTTTCAGGGTCAAAAAGCAGCGGTTTGAGGTCAAACAGGCCGCTAGCGCTTGTTTTGAATGCCTGTATTGCTATAAATAAAGTAGCAAATCGGCAAGGTGGTGCCAGATGCACGGGTCAGCTGCGTGATGCCTTGTCGGCCCTGGGCAGCGGCGCTCCGGCATCACAGGCGTAAAAAAGCCCGGCGGCGCCGGGCTTGTGGTGACAAGGTGCCGGGGCTGTCACACCAGCCGCACTGCCACCAGTTCCTTCTTGAGGTACGCGTAAAACAGCGGCGCTGCCACCAGCCCCGCGGGGCCAAAAACGGCTTCGGCCACGAACATCACCGACAGCAGCTCCCACACGCCCATGTGCGTGCGGCGACCCACCACCTTGGCGTTGATCACGTACTCGGCCTTGTGGATCAGGATCAGGAACCCCAGGCAGGCGGCAGCCGCCAGCGGGGATACCGACAGGCCCACGATGGTGATCACCACGTTGCACACCAGGTTGCCCACGATGGGCACCAGCCCGGCCACAAACGTGAAGGTGATCAGCATGGGCGTGTAGGGCAGCGCCATGTCCCACATGGGCAGCACAAACAGCAGGAACAGCGCCGTGAGCACCGTGTTGAACGCGGCAATCCAGAACTGGGCCGCCACGATCTGGCGAAAGGCCTCGCCAAACAGGATGATGCGTGTGCGCAGCGCCTGTGCCAGCGGCCTCAGGTCGCCTGGCGGTGGGCGCACGGCGGCCAGCGCGCCAATCAGCAGGCCAACATAGGCAAACAGCAGCCCCGCCAGCCACGCGCGGCCCGCCATGGCCAGCGCGCCGGCCTTGGCGCCCAGATAGGCGGCAATGGTGCGCTGGATTTCAGCGGCGCCCTCGGGCAGGTGGGCGGCCATGTCGGGCGGCAGCTTCAGGCGCAGCTCCAGCACCGTGCGGGCCATGTAGTCGAGCAGTTCGCGGTATTGCTGCGGGGCCTCCACCAGGTAGCCGCGCGAATGCGTCAGGCCGATGGCCAGCAGCACCAGGGGCAGCAGCATCACCACCCCGGCTGCGGCCACCTGCGCCAGGCGCAATGTGCGCACCGGCGTGTTGCTGGCGCGGCGTGTGGCCTTGACCAGGCAACCCGTGAGCCAGCGCGTGAGCAGAAAGCCCAGGCATACGCACAGCAGGCCGGGCAGCAGGCCGCGCCACATCACCAGCAAAAGCGTGCCTGCGACCAGCAGGTAGCTGGCGATGACCACGCCGCGCGTCAGCACGGGACCCGCGGGCGCGGGCAGGGCCATGGTGGGATCGGCCACCGGGGCGCCGCCGGGCGGTGGGGGCGCGTCGGGGCGGGTGTCGTACAGGGCAGGAGGGAGCGCCATGCGCTTGCGGTGCTGGGTAGGAGACGGAGGGTCAGGGCCGGTGAAGGTGCGCGCGCAGGCCGCGTTCAGCCTACCGTCACGGCAGCGCCGTCGCCGCGCGCGGCAATCACGCCAATCTGGTACACGGCCTCGCCTGCCGAGCGCAGCGTGGCGGCCGTGGCCGCAGCGGCGGCGGCATCCACCACTACCACCATGCCGATGCCGTTGTTGAAGGTGCGGTTCATTTCGATGTCGTCGATGCCTGCAGTGGCCTGCAGCCAGGCAAACAGCTCGGTCTGGGGCCAGCTGCCCTTGGTCAGGTGGGCGGCAGTGCCTTCGGGCAGCACGCGGGGAATGTTCTCGAGCAGGCCGCCGCCGGTGATGTGGGCCAGCGCCTTGATGCCACCGGAATCTTCCGAGTGCGGATGCACCGCGAGCGCCGCCAGCACGTTCTTCACGTACAGGCGGGTGGGCTCCATCACGGCCTGCTTGAAGGGCTTGCCGTCGAGCGTGGCGGGCACGGTGCCCTGGCTTTCCGCGCGGTCGATGCACTTGCGCACCAGGCTGAAGCCGTTGGAATGCACGCCGGCCGAGGCCAGGCCCAGCACCACGTCGCCGGGCTTCACGTCCTTGCCGGTCAGGATTTTTGATTTTTCGACCGCACCGACGGCAAAGCCGGCCAGGTCGTATTCGCCAGCCGGGTACATGCCGGGCATTTCTGCGGTTTCGCCGCCGATCAGGGCGCAGCCGCTCAGCTCGCAGCCCTTGGCAATGCCGCCCACCACGGCGGCGGCGGTGTCCACGTCCAGCTTGCCGCAGGCAAAGTAGTCGAGGAAGAACAGGGGCTCGGCGCCTTGCACCAGCACGTCGTTCACGCTCATGGCCACCAGGTCGATGCCCACGGTGTCGTGCATGTTCCATTCAAACGCCAGCTTGAGCTTGGTGCCCACGCCGTCGGTGCCCGACACCAGCACGGGTTCCTTGTAGCGCTTGGGCACTTCAAACAGCGCGCCAAAGCCGCCGATCCCTGCCAGCACCCCTTCGCGCATGGTCTTCTTGGCCAGCGGCTTGATGCGCTCGACCAGTGCGTCGCCTGCATCGATGTCAACACCGGCGTCTTTGTAGGAAATGGGGGTGGAGGAGGCAGAGGAGCTCATGGAGGATAAATGTGCAGGTGGCCCGCAGAGGGGGCGGGAATCCGCGATTTTAAGGGTGCGGCCCGGTGGTACCCCGTCAGCCCTGCGGCAGGTCTTGCTTTGGCGCCCGCGGCGTGGTGGCGGCGCGCCACAGCACGCCCGCCAGCGCCAGTGCGCCAAAGCCCATTCCGGCTGCAAACGTGGCGCGCGGGCCCAGCTGGTCCCACAGCAGGCCCGCAATGCCGCTGGCCAGCAGCATCGCCACACCGCTGACCAGATTGAACATCCCGAAGGCCGTGCCCCGCAGGTCGGCGGGGGCGTGGTGGGCCACCATCGCCGCCAGCAGGCCCTGCGTCATGGCCATGTGCAGGCCCCACAGCGCCACGCCCGCCCAGGCCACCGGGCCGTGACCACGCCAGGCCAGCAGGGCATCGGCGGCGATCAGCACCCACAGCCCGGCGGCCAGCAGCCGGTGGTGGCTGACCCGGTCAGACAGCTTGCCCAGCGGGTAGGCGCCCGCCGCAAACACTACGTTCATCACGATGAGCACCAGCGGCGTCCAGGCCAGTGCCAGCCCGTCCTGCTGAAGCCGCAGCACCAGAAACGCTTCGCTGAACCGCGCCAGCGTGAAGATCGCGCCCAGCGCCACCACCCACCAGTAGCCAACGCCCAGGCGTCGCAGGTTTTCGCGGCGGATGGGGTTGGTACGCACGGCGCCGGGGGCGCGCTCGGGCTCGCGCACGCCCACCACCAGCAGCACCACGCACAGCACGGCCGGGATGACGGCCACCCAGAACACCGCGCGGAAGTCGTTGGCCCACAGCAGCATCAGCGCAATGGCCAGCACCGGGCCGAGAAACGCGCCCACGGTATCGAGCGACTGCCGCAGCCCGAAGGCCGCCCCGCGTTGCTCGGGCGGGGCGATGTCGGCCACCAGGGCATCGCGCGGCGCACCGCGGATGCCCTTGCCCACGCGGTCCATGAGCCGCGCGGTCACCAGCCAGCCGGTGGTGGTGGCCAGTGCAAACAGCGGCTTGGACAAGGCCCCCAGCCCGTACCCCAGCACCGCCAGCGGCTTGCGGCGGCCCCACCAGTCGCTCAGCGCGCCCGAGAACACCTTGACGATGAGTGCCGTGGCCTCGGCCGCGCCTTCAATCAGGCCTACCGTGACCATGCTCACCCCCAGTGTGGCCACCATGAACACGGGCAGCAGGCTGTGGATCATCTCGGACGACACATCCATCAGCAGGCTCACGAAGCCCAGGGCCCAGATGGCGCCGGGCAGGCGCCGGGAGGCGGGATCGGCAGGGGACATGGCGGGTCTTGGGCGGAGCGGGGTGGTGCGGCGGTGGGCCTGCAGCCCGGGCGCTGGCGGCAGACTAAAATCCGTAGCATTGTCGCCGCACCCCGGGCGCCTTCGGGCCGCTTTCAGCCCGGGGCCAGTGCGTGGCTCGCGCCCGTTGCTGCTGCGGCCGGCGCCACCGGACCCCCTCTTTTTCCCCTTTGCGATGCCGATCCCGAACCTGCCCATGCCTGCCGCTTTCGCATCCACCGCGCCGGATGGCTTCGTGCCACCCGCCTGCAGCGCATGAAGCAGCTGGCGCTGGACATCGGCCTGGCCTCGGGCCCCACGCTGGCCCGGTTCTTTGCCGGCCCCAACGAGGCCGCCCTGCAGCACCTGCGTTTGGCGGCTGGCGACGGCAGCAGCCTGGCCACGCGTTCGCCCGTGCCCACCTACCTGTGGGGCGAGCCCGGCAGCGGCAAGACCCACCTGCTGCAGGCCGTGCGCCACGCCCTGCGCGAACAGGGCAGCGGCGTCGGCTGGCTCGACCCGTCGGTGGCCGAGCCACCCGAGTTCGACGAGCACTGGGCGGCCGTGGTGATGGACGACGTGCACCTGTACAGCACCGCCTTGCAGGCCACGGCCTTCAACTGGTTTGTGAACGCCATCAGCCCGGCCAGCGGCAGCCAGCGCTGGGTGCTGGCCGCCGGCAACCTGCCCCCGGCCGACCTGCCGCTGCGCGACGACCTGCGCAGCCGCCTGGGCTGGGGCCATGTGTTCCAGCTGCAGCTCTTGGGCGAGGCCGAGCGCCGCGCCGTGCTGCGCCAGGAGGCCGACGCCCGCGGCGTGTTTCTGGGCGACGAAGTCATGGACTACATGCTCAACCGCTTCTCGCGCGACCTGGGCAGCCTGATGCAGCTGCTCGACCAGCTCGACGCCTTTGCCCTGCGCACCCAGCGCGCCATCACGATTCCGCTGCTCAAGACAATGCTCGAATCGGAATGATGCTGGTACCCACTTTTGCCCCTTTGTGACCCTGAATGACTACTGAACCCCGCCGCCCGCGGCTTGCGCTGTTTGACCTCGACCACACGCTGCTGCCGCTCGACTCCGACTACGAGTGGGGCGAGTTCACCATCCGCATCGGCTGGAACGACCCGGTGGAGTTCGCGCGTCGCAATGACGAGTTCTACGCCCACTACCAGGCCGGCACGCTCGATGTGCACGACTACGTGCGTTTTGCGACCGAAGCCGTGCGCCTGCGCGGGCCCGAGGCGGCCGCAGCGGCGCACCAGCAGTTCATGCGCGAGGTCATCACCCCGGCCATCCAGCCTCAGGCGCTCGAGCTGATCCGTCAGCACCAGGCCGCGGGCGACGAGGTGCTGATCGTCACCGCCACCAACGAATTCGTGACCACCCCCATTGCCCAGGCGCTGGGCGTGCCGCAACTGCTGGCCGTACAACTGGTGCGCGACGCCGGCGGCTGGTACACCGGCGAGATCGACGGCATCCCCACCATGCGCGAAGGCAAGGTGCGCCGCATGGAACAATGGCTGGCCGCGCGGCAGCTGGCCTGGGCCGATGTGGAAAGCACTTTCTACAGCGACTCCATGAACGACGTGCCCCTGCTCGAAAAGGTGAACCACCCCGTGGCCACCAACCCCGACCCGCGCCTGCGCGCCCTGGCCCAGGAGCGCGGCTGGCGCATACTGGATCTGTTCCTGGCACCCTCCAGCGAGCCTGCCAGCCAGACGGCCGCCTGACCCCTGCGCTTGCAGCCCCCCTGATATTTCCCTACCCATGATCAAGAAGTTTCTAGACAAGCTGATGGGCAAGACCACGCCCGGCACCTCCGGCGGCAAGCCCCATTTCGGCAAGCGCGAAGAGGTGCCCGCCACCGTCCACGGCATCAACCCCGAGCTGGTGGACCGCCGTGCCGCCGAGGTGGTGGCCACGCTCAAGCAGGCAGGGTATGAGGCCTACATCGTGGGCGGCGCCGTGCGCGACCTGCTGCTGGGCCTGCGCCCCAAGGATTTCGACGTGGCCACCAACGCCACGCCCGAGCAGGTCAAGGGGCTGTTTCGCCGCGCCTTCATCATCGGCAAGCGCTTTCGCATCGTGCATGTGGTGCACGGCCGGGGCCGCGAGCATGAGGTCATCGAGGTCTCGACCTTCCGCGCGTACCTCGACAACGCCGCGGCCGGCCAGGTGACCGGCAACGAAAAGACCAGCAAGGCCCAGCTGTCGGGCATGCAGCATGCGGTGGACGCCAGCGGCCGCGTGCTGCGCGACAACGTGTGGGGCCCGCAGGACGAAGACGCCACCCGCCGCGACTTCACCGTGAACGCCATGTACTACGACCCGGTCAGCCAGATCGTGGTGGACTACCACAAGGGCATCCAGGACGCGAAGAAGAAAACCCTGCGCATGATTGGCGACCCCGCCACGCGCTACCGCGAAGACCCGGTGCGCATCATCCGCGCCGTGCGCTTTGCGGCCAAGCTCAGCGGGCTGGGCTTCACCATCGACAGCAAGACCGCCGCACCGCTGGTGCAGTCGCAGGCACTGCTGGCCGATGTGCCGCAAAGCCGCATGTTCGACGAAATGCTCAAGCTGCTGCAGACCGGCCACTCGCTGGCCAGCGTCGAGCAGCTGCGCAAGCTGGGCATGGCCCGCGGCATCTACCCGCTGCTGGACGTGGCCGTGGAGCGCGCCGATACGCCGTTTGTGAAAGCCGCGCTCATCGACACCGACCGCCGCGTGAACGAAGGCAAGCCCGTGGCTCCCAGCTTTCTGCTGGCCTGCGTGCTGTGGGAAGACGTGAGGAGTGGCTGGGAGCTGCGCCTGAACCAGCGCCAGCACCCGCTGCCCGCGCTGCAGGACGCCATCGACGAAGTGTTCGACAAGCGCATTGGCGATGTGTCGGGCCGCGGCAAGCTGGCCGCCGACATGCGCGAGATCTGGGTCATGCAGCCCCGCTTTGAAAAGCGCGTGGGCAGCACGCCGTTCGGCATGGTCATGCAGCCGCGTTTCCGGGCAGGGTTTGACTTCATGCGCCTGCGCGCCGATGTGGGCGAGGTCGAGGAAGCGCTGGCCGAGTGGTGGCAGGACTTCCAGACCGCTGACGACGAGCGCCGCGAAGACCTGATGGACCAGGCCCGCGAAGAACAGAAGGCCCGCCAGAAGGCGCAGCCCGTGGTCAAGCGCGTGCCACGGAGTGCAGCGCCCGCGCCGGCCCGCTCGCCCGACGGGCAGGACGACGCAGCCCGCAGTGCAGGCCCCGCAGCTGAGGGTGATGCCGACGGCGAGCTGGCTGGCCAGGGCGATGCGCCCAAGAAGCGCCGCCGTCGCCGCCGCAAGCCCGGCGGTGGTGAGTCTGCGGGCGGCGACAACGCCCCGGCCTCTGCAGCGGCCGGTGACTGACACGCGCAAGCCCGGCGCAGTGCTGGCATCCGGCGCCGTGCCTGCATCGCCACCGGTGCAGGTTTATGTGGGAATGGGGGCCAACCTGGGCGACCGCCACGGTGCCCTGCGCGCCGCGGTGGCCGCCATGGACCGTCTGCCCGGAACGCGCGTACAGCGCGTTTCAGCCCTGTACGCCAGCGCCCCCGTGGATGCGGGTGGACCAGACTACCTGAACGCCGTGGCCAAACTCGCCACCACCTTGCCCCCGCTGCCCCTGCTGCAGGCCCTGCAGGCGCTGGAGCTGGATGCAGGCCGCGAGCGCCCCTATCGCAACGCACCCCGCACGCTTGACCTGGACATCCTCTGGTTTGGCGACGCGGTGATCTGCACCCCTGAACTGACGGTGCCTCACCCCCGAATGCTGGAGCGCGCTTTTGTGCTGCGCCCGCTGGCAGACCTTGCGCCCGGGCGTGTGGGCGATGCTGCACTGGATGCCGTGTCTGCCCAGGCCATCCACCGGCTGGAGGGGGCCGGGTGGGCCCGCCTTGATCTGCTGAGGTTTGCTCCTGAAAAGTGAGCAGACAAGGAAGATAAATAAAGGGCTTGCGGCCGAAAAGACTTAAAAACGGCCGTGCGGCAGCCTGGGACTCGCTGCGCAGGCAGCATGCCGTGAAGCGGCTGTGCGGCCCCCAACGACGCGGCCGGAGCCCGTATCGCCGGGCTGCCGCCTGCAGCAGCGGTTGTGCCCTGGGTGCTCTGGAAGGGCGCAACGGCGCTGCGGTCTGGGCGGCCTGCAGGCGATCCCGCAAGCCGGCGTCAGTCCACCTTGGCGCCCGACGCCTTCACCACCTGCTGGTACTTGGCGCGTTCGCTGGCCATGAAGGCATCGAACTGCTGGGGCGTGGTGGGCACGGGCTCGGCCAGCAGGGCTCCAAAGCGTGTCTTCGTTTCGGGCGCATTGAGTGCGGCCACAAACGCCTTGTTCAGCCTGTCAATGACCGGCCGGGGCGTGCCAGCGGGGGCCACCAGACCCCACCAGGTGTCGATGGAAAAGCCGCTGAAGGTTGCCGAAGTTGCTGCCAGCGGCGGCACGCCGGGCAGCGAGGGCGAGGCCTCCAGCGAGGTCACGGCCAGCGCCTTGAGCTTGCCCGAGCGGATGTTGGGTGCGGCAGCCGCCAGGTTGTCGATGTTGAAATCCACCTCGCCCGCCAGCAGCGCCAGCTGCGCCGGGTTGGCGCCGCGGTAGGGGATGTGCAGCGCAAAGATGCCGGCCTTCTGCTTGAACATCTCGCCCGCAAGGTGGCCTGCGCTGCCGTTGCCGCCGCTGCCGTAGTTCAGCTTGGCGGGGTTTGCCTTGGCGTAGGCGATCAGATCGTTCACGGTGTTGATCCTGAGCTGGGCGGCCTTGTCCGCATTGATCACCAGCACGTTGGGCACCCGCACCATCTGCGTGATGCCGGCAAAGTCCTTGCCTGCGTCGTATGGCATGCGGGCGTAGAGCCACGGATTGACTGCATGCGTGGCGGTGGCCGCGATGCCGATGGTCAGCCCGTCGGGCGCGGCCTTGGCGATGGCATCGGCGCCGATGTTGCCGCCTGCGCCGCCCTTGTTGTCGATGACCACGGTGCCCAGCGACTCGCGCACGCGCTCGGCCAGCGCCCGGGCGGTCACGTCAATCGGGCCCCCGGCGGCGTATGGCACCACCAGCTTGATCGTCTGGCCGGTGTTGTCTTGCGCAAGCGCCAGTGGCGCGGCAACGGGTGAGAGAAGGGCCGCGGCAACCGCGGTGCTGGAGAGGAGGAGTTGTCTGCGGATCATCCCGCCATTGTGCAAAGGTGCCGCCCTGCTGTCTTCCGGCATAACCCGTGGCGTGGCCGGGGCCATCCGGGCTGCACCGCCCCGACTCATTGCGCGGGTCAGCCGTCCCCGGCCCGCCCTAGGGGACCCTCTGCACGAATCACCGCGCCGTGTGCATCTGCGGCCTCGGGCGGTCTGCCGCGTTGCGAATACTCGCAATCGCCACGGCTATTGCTGCGTTTTGCGCCTGGCGGCCCATCCCGATCCGCAGCGCTCACTTACCGCGTGATTTGTGCAGACGCTCCCAGATCTTCCACCAGCATCCCCAGCTCGTGCGAGGAGCGGATGTCCAGCTTGAGGAAGATGGCCGAGCGATGGGTATCCACCGTGCGCGGGTCGATCGGGCGACCGGGGTCGCGCAGGCCCAGCGTGCGGGCCACTTCCTTGCTGCTCTGGCCGGTCGCCAGCAGCCGGGCCACTTCCTGCTGCCGCGGGCTGAGCGCGCTCCAGCGCTCGCGCAGCATCTGCTGCTGCCGGGCCCGCGCGGCCTCTGCCAGCGAGAGTTCGGTGGCGCGTGCCACGGCGGCCAGCAAGGTGTGCTCGTTGCAGGGCTTTTCCAGCCAGTCCACGGCCCCTTGCTTCACGGCGGCCACGGCAGACGACAGTTCTCCGTGCGCCGACAGGAAGACCACCTTGAGCGCAGAATGCCGCTGCCGCATTTCCTCGAACACCTGGAGCCCGCTCATCCCGTCCATGCGCAGGTCCAGCAGCACGCAGCCGGGGTGTTGCAGGTCGGCCTGGTGCAGAAAACCGGCCCCGCTGGCAAACAGCTGCGCGCTGTGGCCCCCGGCGAGCAGCAGCGCTGCCAGCGAGTGCCGCACGCCGTCATCGTCATCCACGATGCAGACCTGTGGGAGGGGCATGTCGTTGTGAGCGTCGCGTGTCATGGTTCGGGGGCTTCGGGCAGGCGGATCAAAAACACCGCACCGCCGCCATCGCGGTTGGATGCCAGCAGTTCCCCGCCCATGCTTTCGACGATGGACCGGCAGATGTTCAGGCCCAGGCCCAGGCCCTCGGCACGGGTGGTGAAAAAGGGCTCGAACAGCCTTGCAGCGATCTCTGGTGGCAGGCCGGGGCCGCGGTCCAGCACTTCGAGCA
>LNFM01017359.1_pt1 | contig 12291 bp, 11 predicted proteins | sample 596031 | NCBI WGS metagenome assembly LNFM01 (sample SAMN04254537, study PRJNA301005) | activated carbon metagenome | isolation source: dual media filters at the Ann Arbor, Michigan drinking water treatment plant | place: USA: Ann Arbor | reverse complement strand
TCTCCGCGACCTTCGGCACGTAGTTGCCGGGGTCGATGTCGTAGGCATTCAGCAGGAACACGAAGTCGCGGTCGACGCGGTGCAGCTTGGGGTCTCGCGGATGGACGACGAAGAAGCCCATCATGCCCATCGCCATCTGCACCATTTCGTCGGCGTGCGGGTGGTACATGAAGGTGCCGCTCTTCATGAGCTGATACTCGTAGACGAAGGTCTGTCCCGGCTTGATGTGCGGCTGGTTGAGCCCGCCGACACCGTCCATGCCGCAGGGCAGGAGCTGGCCATGCCAGTGGACCGTCGTGTGCTCGGGCAGCTTGTTGGTCACGAAGATGCGGACCTTGTCGCCTTCGACCGCCTCGATGGTTGGACCCGGGCTCTGGCCGTTATAGCCCCACAACCGGGCGATCATGCCCGGCGCCATTTCGCGCTCGACCGGCTCGGCGACGAGATGGAACTCCTTCCAGTCTCCGTTCTGCCGCCACGGCAAGGTCCAGCCATTCAGGGTCACGACAGGCTGGTAGTCGGGCCCGCTCGTGGGATGAAGCGGCGGCTGCATGGTGTTGGTCGTGGTCGTCGGCGCTTCCGGGATCGATTGCGCCTGGACGCGGCCGCTTACGGCGGCAGCGCCAATCAGGGCGAGGCCGGAGGCACCGACGAGATCGCGTCTGGAGAGGCTCATGTCTTTCTCCCTTCTAGAGTCCAAGAGGAATGGTTTCGGGTGGAGGCGTCGTGTTGATCACGCCGGATGGAGGTACGAGGCCGCCGACGATGAGCGCTGCCTGTAGGTCGGCGACGGCAAGATGGTAGTCACGCAGCGCATCGAGCGATGCCACGTTGGCGGTGATGCGTTCCCGCTCCTCGATCAGGAGCTCGAATACGTCGACCAGCATGCCGTTGTAGCGGAGCAACACCTCCGCCGAGATCTGCCGACGCAGCGGCAGGATGCGGGTCTGGTAGTAGCGGGCAATCTCGTGCGTCGCCCGGTAGGTCGTGTAAGCCACGCGCGCTTCAGAGCGTGCGTTGACGGAGCGCTCGATCAGACGATTGATCGCCCGCATGTAGGTCTCCCGAGCCGCGGTAACCCGCGCTTCCCCGCTGTCGAAGATGGGGATGACGATGCCGAGGTCGAGGCCGTAGCGGTTCTTGGTGGATCGTTCGCCCGCCTCGTTGCTCTCGGCCTCGTTCCGATAACCGAGGCCGAGCTCGAGGAACGACATGTAGCGTGTCGCATTCACGAAGCCGACCGACTTCGCCAGAGTCACGATCTCATAGCGCAGGATGATAAGGTCGACCCGCCGCCGCATGGCTTCGACCTCGACGTCTGCAAGTATGTCCGCCGCGGCAGGCAATGCGGGCAGTCGCGGCGGAAGCCTGTAGGCAAGATCGGAGCCCCAAAGACCGAGCATGCGGTTCAGGGCCTCGCGCGTTCCGGCAACGTGCAGTCGAGCCTGCGCTACCTGGGCGCTGAGGTCGGCGTAGAAGGCCGAGACCCGCGCCTGATCGAGCTTGTTGGCAGCGCCGGTCTCGCCGAGCTGTCTCATCATTTGTGCAGACGCGTCGGCGGTCTGACGGGCCTGCTCCAGCAACGCGAGCCTCTGTTGCGCGGCGATCGCGCGGACATAGGCCCGTCGAACGTCGACCGTCAGGCTAAGGGTCGTCGCGACCGCGCGATAGCGCGCTTCCTCGAACTCGCGCTTGGCGATCTCCGTGCGTCGCGGCAACGTCGCAATGGCGAGCAGGTTGCCGACAAGCTGGAAGCCGATTTCGGCGAAGTTGCCGGGACTTCCGAATGTGCGGCCCAAGGTGAGCGCGGGATTTGGCGGCAGGCTCGTCTGGACATACTCCGCTTCGGAGATGCCGAGATCGTTGTAAGCCGCCTGTAGCCCGCGATTATTGAGCAAGGCGACCTGGACAGCCGTATCTTCGGTCAGGGGTTCAGCCAGGAGTGTCTGAACGCGCTCGCGAGGAAAGCTTGACGGCGTCGCGACCGGTTTCCTTGCGGACGCTGTCCGTGACCGGCGCCATGCCGCCATCCTCCGTGAACTTTGCGCAGCCCGCGGCCAGGAGGCTGACAAGGACCACGGCTATTGATCTGGGGACGAGGTTCATTGGGACCGGGCGCCGCCGGGGGCGACGCGGTCATTAAGTTCCCGCCAGGGCTTCAGCCCGACGGGTGCATACGGAGCAGTCCCGGACATCACCGGCTGGTAGGGCGCGGCGACAGTGGGAGCATCGGGGCTGGATGCATCGGCAGGCGACAACTCGGGCAAAGGCGGAGCGGAACAAGCAGCCACCCCAAGCGCGAGCATGGATGGAACCAGGAGTTTCATGGCAACGACCCAAACGAAATTGACGTGAACGCGAGGAAACAAGCATCGCGCCGAGCGGCGGCGAGCTTCTGGCGTGCGCGCAGGTCAGGTGTCTGGAACTATTGAGCCGGCGATAGACTCAAGACCGGACACGCGCCAAAGGCGCGAACGCGGTCAGACGAGTCTGGGAGGACGCTCGGAACGGTCGCCGCAGCAGCCCTCGAGCAAGTCGCTCAGCGGGGACAGAAGAAGCGACGCGGTAATGGGGCCAGGCAAAATGCCAATGACCGGCGTGGCCATGGCCGCATGGCAGGCGACCGTGCAGCAGTTTCCAGCGTGCTTCGTTGGAGCTCCGCTCGGGCAGGAGCTTCCGCCGTGATCGCCGAGCGCCTCAGGTGTTTCCGGGAGACTGGTCGCGGATGCCGCGGGGTCTTCGTTCTGAGATTTCGGCAGGGATGCTTCGGCTTCGACTGGCGGACGCAATTCTGCGCCGACATGACCGCCGTGGGCCGACGCGACGCCAGCGGTGACCACCCACGCCACAAGCGCAAGCAGAACTGCTTGTGCGAGTTTCCGAAAGGAAAGGGCGACGGTCATGACGATATAGATGATCAGCGACGGACGAGTTGTCAATCCACGGAATCGAGAGCGTCGTCAGTGGCGGCGACTGTCGAGCACTTCGAGGATCTCCTCGATTTTGTCCTTACGGTCCTTCTCCGATCCGGCGTGGAACGCATGTGCGACACAATGTTGAAGATGGTCACCGAGCGTCTCCTGCTCGACCTTGTTCAGAGCGGCACGAACGGCGCGGAGCTGGTTCAGGACGTCGATGCAGTATCGCTCTTCCTCGATCATCCGGGCGATTCCGCGCACCTGGCCTTCGATGCGGCCGAGGCGGGCGAGTTGTGACTTCTTGATTTTGCTGTCCATGCCTTGCACTATACCCCTGTACGGTATATATGGCAAGCATGAAACACGATTGTTGCAGCGGCCGACACGCCCATCATCACGATCATCCCTCTCACCAGCTCGGCGAGCCACAGACGGCGATAGATCCCGTCTGCGGCATGAAGGTAAAGATCGCCACGGCCAAGCACACCGCCGAGCACGAGGGGCATACGCACTACTTCTGCAATCCCAAGTGCCTGCAGAAGTTTACGGCCGAACCGGACCGGTACTTGAAGCCGGACAAAGCCGCACCGCAAGCACCTGTCGCGCCCGGCACCGTCTTCACCTGCCCCATGCATCCGGAAATCCAGCAGATCGGACCGGGAAGCTGCCCGATCTGCGGCATGGCACTTGAGCCTGCGGAGGTCTCGCTCGACGACGGGCCGAACCACGAGCTGATCGACATGTCGCGGCGTATGTGGATTGGCCTAGCGCTGAGCCTGCCAGTGGTCGCGCTGGAAATGGGGGGACACCTCACGTCGCTGCATATGCTCCTCGGGCAGAAGACTTCGAACTGGATACAACTGCTGCTCGCCAGCCCGGTTGTGCTGTGGGCCGGCTGGCCGTTTTTCGTGCGCGGCTGGCAGTCGCTCGTAACCCGCAATCTCAATATGTTCACGCTGATCGCCATGGGCACTGGCGTGGCATGGGGCTACAGCGTCTTCGCCGTCCTCGCCCCTGGGCTGTTCCCTGCCGCCTTCCGAGGCGCCGACGGCTCGGTTGCCGTCTACTTCGAGGCCGCAGCGGTCATCACAGTTCTCGTTTTGCTGGGCCAAGTGCTCGAGTTGCGGGCGCGCGCTCAAACCTCGAGCGCGATCAAGGCGCTGCTCGACCTCGCTCCGAAGACCGCGCAGCGCCTGAACGAGGATGGAACCGACGAGATCGTATCGCTCGACCTGATCGCCGTTGGCGACCGCTTGCGCGTGCGGCCTGGCGAGAAGGTTCCTGTCGACGGAGAAGTCGTAAGCGGCCGATCAGCGATCGATGAGTCGATGGTCACCGGTGAATCGATGCCCGTTACCAAGCAGACAGGCGACCGGCTGATCGCGGGAACGCTCAACACGACCGGTGGTCTTGTCATGCGTGCCGACAAGGTCGGGCGGGACACCATGCTGGCCCGCATCGTCCAGATGGTTGCAGATGCGCAGCGTAGCCGCGCACAGATCCAGAGGCTGGCCGATCAGGTCTCCGGCTACTTCGTCCCCGTTGTCATCGCCGTCGCGGTCGCCGCATTCGTCGCATGGTCCATCTTCGGGCCAGAACCGCGGTTCGCCTTCGGCCTGGTTGCAGCCGTTGCAGTCCTCATCATTGCCTGCCCGTGCGCATTGGGCCTCGCCACCCCCATGTCGATCATGGTCGGTGTCGGACGCGGCGCGCAGGCTGGCGTATTGATCAAGAATGCCGAGGCGCTGGAACGCATGGAGCGGATCGACACTTTGGTCGTCGACAAGACCGGCACTCTGACCGAGGGCAAGCCGAAGATCGTGGCGATCGTGCCGGTGGCGGACTTCACCGAAGACGCGGCGCTGGCGCTAGCCGCCAGTGTCGAGAAGGCCAGCGAGCATCCGCTCGCGTTGGCGATTGTCAATGAAGCCGCCGACCGGAAGCTGGCGTTGTCTGAAGTGAGTGACTTCGACTCGCCCACCGGCAAGGGCGTGACCGGCACCGTGAGTGGCCGCAAAATCGCCCTCGGAAATGCGAAATTCCTTACAGAAGGCGGTGTCGACACTGCCAGACTGGCGGCCGATGCGGAACGCCTTCGGCATGAGGGAGCGACTGCAATCTTCCTCGCCGTCGATGGCAAGGCCGCAGCTGTCATTGCCATTGCCGATCCAGTGAAGCCAACGACGCTTGAGGCGGTGCGAGCACTAACGGCCGAGAAGATCCGTATCGTCATGCTGACCGGAGACAACCGCACGACGGCAGAAGCCGTGGCACGCCGCCTCGGCATTGCCGAGGTCGAAGCGGACGTACTTCCTGAACAGAAGAGTGCAGTGGTCGAGAGGTTGCGTGCCGAAGGTCGCGTCGTTGCCATGGCGGGCGATGGAGTGAACGATGCGCCGGCACTGGTGGCGGCCGACGTAGGTATCGCCATGGGCACTGGCACAGACGTGGCAATCGAGAGTGCGGGGGTGACCCTGCTCAAGGGCGATTTGATGGGCATCGTGCGCGCCCGTCGACTGTCCGAAGCGACGATGAGCAATATCCGCCAAAATCTGTTCTTCGCCTTCATCTATAATGCGGCAGGTGTACCTATCGCGGCAGGGCTGCTTTACCCGGCATTCGGCATTCTTCTCTCGCCGATCATTGCAGCGGCGGCGATGGCACTGTCCTCGTTCAGCGTCATTGCCAACGCGCTGAGGCTCAGAGCATTGCGATTCTAATGGTAGCGGCCAACCCCGCCAGGAACGAAATTGGCCTCTCCCTTAAGGAGCGTCGGTGGCGGCGCGAGAGGCGCTCCGCCTGGTTGCGACTACTCGTGCTTGGTGTCTTGGTACTCAATCTCTTGGCAAGCGGACATGGCGACAGTGTGCTCGTCCATGGTCAGGTGATTGCAGGCTACAGTGTGGCGACAATTGTCGCGCTCATACTTGCTTTGACACGCCGCGGCCCAGCATGGTCGACGACCGCATTCGTTGTTGTAGATGCGCTGCTGGTCGTGGCCCTGTTCCACGAGCATCTTTTCGCTCCCGGCCAAGACTTCGATCACAGTCTGACAGCGCCCACTCTGGCAGTCGGATTCTTGCTGCTGACTCACGCGGCATTGCGGCTGAAGCCTGGTCTCGTCGTCCTCTTTTCTGCCGTAGTGCTCATAGGCTGGCTATTGCTGCTCGCGATCACGCTTGTCATTCATGCGAAATTGCACCCGATGGCCCACAGCGAGTGGTCGACGTTTGGCGTCGAGGGGGCGCTCGCTGCTGCGTTCACTTTCGCGGGCTTCGTCTGCTACCTTCTGACAAAGGAGCACAACGTAGCGCTCGCCGAAGCGTTAGGGAGCGAAGGCCGGCGCCGAATGTTGGCCAGGTTTTTTTCGCCAAGCCTTGTCGCCGAGTTGCAGAGCAACGATGCCGCTCTTGCGCTTACTCGCAGGAGGGCAGCCATAATGTTTGTCGATCTCCGCTCTTTCACTCGGTTGACTGAAGCCTCCGAGCCCGAAGCGATGGCCGCGCTTCTGTCAGAGTATCGGCAAGTTGTGACGGAGGCCGTGTTCGAGTGTGGCGGCACCGTTGACAAATTTATCGGGGACGGCGTGATGGCGGTGTTTGGTCATCCGAAAACATCGCTGGACGATTCAGCGAGAGCAGTGAAGTGCGGTTTGGCTTTGAGCAGCTCACTTGAGCAGTGGAGGAAGGCGCGTCTAAGCAAAGGGAGTGCCGCTCTCAAGGCAGGAATTGGGCTACATGTCGGGTCCGTCATCGGCGGCGTACTCGAAAGCGGAACTCACGCGGAGTTCACCGTGTTTGGCGATGCCGTCAATGTGGCCGAGCGACTCGAACGCCTCTGCCGCTCTCTTGATGCATCTTTGGTCGTTTCAGAGCGTTTGCTAATCGAGGCCCCGAGTTTTCGGGATGGAATCGATTGGCGATGGAAAGACGCGGCGCTCGACGGCAGGCACGAGAAATTGCGGATCGCCTTCCTTTCCCAAGCCGACGGGTATTCGACGGCCTGACTTTGGTCGAGCACCTAAGTGTACCTCGCCTCCATGCGGAGATCTCCGAGAGGATCAACCCGTCGTTTCTAGGGCATCGAACCTCCAATCAGGCGCATATTCGCCATTGCCGATACCGTGTAGCCAACGTCACCCGAGGGGATTCGCGCCCTCACCGGTCGCGATATGCCGTGTGGCTCCTTCGCTCATCGGCGCCGCTGTCGTGCGGGGTAGAGTCCCGCCAGGACCACTCCCGATAGCGTTCCGAAGCCTGCGGACCCGCCGATGACTGACGCGATTAAGGCTTCGCCGTCCGAGCAAGGCAAGTGGAGGTGCAATCAACTGGCTCCAAAAGTGAACAGCCACGTGCATGCAAAGATGACCGTGCTCATGTCCGTAGTTGCCGAACTCTGCGGACGCTTGCCAGCGACGAATCTGCCGAGATTGCAAAAATGTGTGCTGATGGAAATCACCGCGCCAGGATTCACCGAGTAAGAGGAGCTACCGATACGCACTGGGAGCCTCTTACTCAAATCCTGCAACTACACACATGGTCGGAATATGAATCTCGATCTTGGTTCGCTCCGCAGCGTTATCGCTGCTGCCGAGCACGGGAGCTTCCGACAAGCTGCGGCGGCTCTCAACCTCAAACAATCGGCATTGAGCCGTCGCGTTCGCCACCTTGAAGATCAAGTCGGCGTTTCGCTATTCGAGCGCTCCAGTGGAGGAGTGCGCCTTACCCCGGCTGGCGCGAGCATGGCACAAGCGGCCCGCCGTCTGTTCGAAGAAATAGACGACATGATCAAGGCTTCGCAGTTGGCCGATCGTGGGGAAGCCGGTGTATTCAAAGTAGGCTTCGGGACGGCTGTATCTGCCAGCAAGGTACGCTCGGTCTTGGCAGATCACATCAGGTCATTTCCCGAAGTCGCCATGCAGGTTACCGAACGATCTCCGGCTCAGCTCATAACGGCACTCGGATCGGGAGATGTGGACATCGCCATCATGGTCGGCGAGGCACGGCAACATAGCGGACCTTCGATGTCTTTGTGGTCAGAGCGCATTGTTGCGGCCCTGTCTTCGCGGCACCCGCTCTCCAACAGCGAGGTCATCGATTGGAGTGATCTCAAAGACGAGACATTTCTTCTAAGCCAATGGGATCCGGGTCTTGATCTTCGCAACCTGATCCTCAGGAAACTCGCAGCGCCGGGTGATACCCCCAGGATCGAGACCTGGGACGCCAGCAATGAGAAGGTTCTCGGGATGGTGGAAGCAGGACTTCATGTCAGCGTTCATTTCGAGTCATGGACCAGTCTTGCCTATACCGGCGTCCGCTTTCGCGAAATTCGCGATGCGTCGGGTCCGAGCCACATCACGTTCTCGGCGTGCTGGGAGGAGCAGAACCGAAACCCTGCGCTCGCCCGGTTTCTGGACACGCTCCGACAAACACACCATCCAACCACCCTCACCTAGCGTCCACTTTCTGCGCCGAAACTTTTGCCGAACGCCGCGCTTTGGCAAAGGCTCGATCAGCCGACATGAACCGGGCTAACATCGGCCCTACGAGCTTTGCGGGATCAATCGTTTGATCTGTTTCGCGACCAAGCGCCTCCGCGTAGACAGTGAGATCGCGGTGGATCGCCGCCGGCAAGTCCACCGTCAGCTTTACAGGCTTCTCGTCCAGGATGGCGCCGAGCTTGAGCTTGGACATGACGTTTCTCCTATCCTCGATAAGGCTGAATCACGAGATCGCGCGTCACGATCACCCGGACCGGATAACCAGGACGGATGGTCAGGGTCGGCTGGATGTTGAGGTTGCGCCGCACCACTTGCTGCCCGGCCTGATTCAGCGTGTCGCCCGCACCACGGCGCAAGGCACGGACGATATCGCTGTCGTTCTGGTCCGAGCCCAGTTCGGTGCCGACCGCCAGGATGGTGGAAAGAAGGGCGGCCTTGAACAAGGATCCCCAGTGGTGGTCGACACCGTCTTCCAGACCGGCCTGCCCGCTGGAATCGGCCCCGGGCTGTTGTTCGAGCACGATCGAATAGCCATTGGGCAAGATCAACCGTGTCCAGACCAGAAGGAGTCGCGACTGCCCGAAGGCAACCTGGCTGTCGTAGACGCCGATCAGCCGTGCCCCTTGAGGAATCAGCAACGCACCACCAGTTGGCGTGTCATAGACGTTCTCTGTCACCTGCGCGGTGATCTGTCCCGGCAGGTCTGATCGAAGGCCGGTGACGAGGGCCGCGGGAATGACGGCGCCAGCCTGCAGCACAAACGGTGAAGCGGGCCGCACCAGACGATCGGGACTCGTCGTCTTCCGATCGACAGGCGCATTCATGAAGGCGAGCTTGCGGTCCTGTCCATTCTGGATCGAGGCTTCATCTGTCGCCGACGCCGCTGCCGAAATTGATGGCTGAGATGGGGGAATACTTGCGGCACCAGGCTGCGTCTGGCGATTGCCGGGAGCGAACAGGCGGCTGACGCGCGCGGCTTCCGCCTCCTGAGCCCGGCGCTGTTGCTCGGCGTCGGACGATGAGGAGGTGGGCTGACCTTGGGCTGCCACGATCGGCCGGCCGAGGTCGCCCGGCAGCGGCGGTCCGAGAGGGGGGACATCCCGAGGAACGCCGGTGTAGTCGCGCGGCAGCGCCGACAGACCGTCAGCCACGCGCGGCCGGTCGGTGGTGTAGAGTTCTTGCGGCGCGACGCCACGCAGCCGGTTGCTCTGCAAAGCCCACAGCACAGCGCCGCAGACCAGGATCAGGCCCAGCGCCGTTCCGCCAATCAGCACAGTGCGCGACAGACGAGTGACACGAGGGCCCTCCGAACGAAGCCTAAAGGGCTGAGCGGTCGTCGATTGTGTGGAATCCGACAGCGACTGATCGGTCATCGTTGCGGCCTTCCGTCCGTGCGCACGATCCGGACGATCGACTGGCTCTCGCCGCCCAGTCGCAATTCGGCCGCGGCAAACAGGCGGTCGACGATCAGGACGTTGGCGTATGCACGGGAGTTGACGAGCTCCGGCTTGCCGTCCGCGCCGACGACGAAGAGAGGCGGCATCTCGCCCTGCACGATGCCGGGCGAGAACTCGACATAGGCCTTGCGCCCATCGTCGTAGGCATTGACCGGACGCCAGGGCGGCTTGTCACCCTCGATCGAGTATCGGTACCGGCGCTGGGCGATCTCAGGGAGAACCGGCACCTGCCTCGGCTCTCCGGGTAGAACCAGGCGACCGATGGCATGTAAGGCCGCTCGTGAGCTCGCAACTCAATGAGATAGGTGCGCCGGTCGGTGTTCACCACAAGGTTGGTCTCGATGGCAGGCCGGGTCGGCTTGACCAGGATATGGACCCGACGCGTATCGCCGTTACCGCTCTCCGTGTCGCCAATGATCCAGCGTACCGTGTCGCCGGCCGCCACCGGACCTGAGCCGGTCAGTTGTTCGCCGGGCTCCAGAGCGATATCGGTGACCTGTCCCGGCGCGACGTAGACCTGATAGAGGGCGCCCGGGCTGTACGGAAACACCTGCACGGCGTTGAAGTAGCCCTCGCGGCGTGGCTCAACCCGCGCGGCGCCATTGGCAGCCTCGACGCGCGCCACCGGATCTCTCGCATCGCCGGGTCCTCCGCGCGCCGGCGTCCAGGCCGGTGGAACGTGCAGAGGCCGCGGCGGCGGATCCTCGGCAGGCGCGGAGAACACCGGAAGCGGCGGCACGCTCTCGTCGTAACTGATCTGCGGCGGCTTGGTGGACGCGCATCCGGTGATCGCCAGCAGGGAGGCGAAGATGGCTGGCCGCACGCTGCGGTACCTCATTGTGCGAGCTCCTTCGACCAGCTGATGGCGTTGACGAAAACCCCGAGCGGATTCTTGCGCAGGCGATCGGCGTCGCGCGGCGTCTCGATCACGATGGTCAGGATGGCGGTCCAGCGCTCGGTGGCGGCGAGCTGGCCGCTTTCGTAGCGTCGCTCGGTCCAGGCCACCCGGAAGCTGTCCGGCGATGCCCTGATGACACTCGAGACCTCGACGGAGACCTGCATCTTGCCGAGGCTGGCGAAAGGATCGGCGCGGCGGGCATAGTCGTTCAAGGCTGCGGCGCCGCGATCCGTCGTGAACTCGTACGCCCGCAGCCAGCCCTGGCGCAGCACGACCGCGTCGGATGGCAGGCCGCGCACGTCCTCGATGAAACGCGCAAGATGAAAGGCGATCTGTGGATCGGTCGGCCGATAGGAGGCGTCGGCCGGCGCGATCGCCTGCGCCTGGCCGAGCCTGTCAACCTGGACAACCCAGGGCGTGATCGTCCCTCGGGTGGCTTGCCAGACGAGTGCTGTTGCCAGACCGGCCGACAGCACGAGGCAGCCGAACGCCATCAAGCGCCAGTTCCTGGCCTGCACGCGCGCGGAACCGATCCTGTCGTCCCAGACCTGCGCGGCCTTCTGGTAGGGCGTCTCCGGCACAGGTGTGTGGCCGTAACGAACGGACGAACGCTTGAACATCAATGGTTCCCTTCAGAAAGGTCGATGGAGGCGCCGCCACCGCCGTGATCGCCGGACCGGACGGCGTGGGTTGCGGCGGAAGCGCCGTGGCTTGCGGCCTGGCTCCGCCTCATGCGCCGCGCCCAGGCGGGCGGTGCGTCCGGCGGAGCCGCCGCAGCGCCGGTCTCGGCACCGCCGGCAGCGGTGCGCCCGCCGGCTGCGAAGCTGCTCGAAACGCTTTCGGCCGCCCGGCGGAGCGGGCTGGTCGCGGCGGATGCGCCCGACGCGGTCACGCCGGAAAGACCGCCGGCGCGGTAGGCAGTCGCGGCGCCACCTGCCAGGGCGGCAGTTCCCCGGGCGGCCCCGCCCGCGGCACCGCCCAGCGCGCTCGCACCGCCGGTGGCGAGGGCCCCGCCTGCGGCGGCAAGCCCACCGGCCGCCAGCCCGGCACCCACCGCCGCACCGGCCCCCAGCTGGGGTCCGCCCGAGACGATGCCGTTGGCGATGCCGGGCCCGAAGATGCCGAGGCCCAGCAGGGCCAGGGAGGCCAGCACCAGCGCCATGGCGTCCTCGATGGAGGGCTGGGCACCAGTGCCCGAGGTGAACTGAGAGAAGAGCGTCGAGCCGATCCCGACGATGACCGCCAACACCAGCACCTTCACGCCGGAGGACACCACGTTGCCCAGAACGCGCTCAGCCAGAAAGGCCGTCTTGCTGAAGAGGCCGAAGGGAATCAGCACGAAACCGGCGAGCGTCGTCAGCTTGAACTCGATCAGGGTGATGAAGAGCTGGACGGCAAGAATGAAGAAGGCGAGCAGCACCACAATCCAGGCGAACAGCAGCACCACGATCTGGATGAAGTTCTCGAAGAAGCTGATGTAGCCCATCAGTCCCGAAATCGACTCCAGGAGGGGCCGTC
>LNFM01011201.1_pt1 | contig 12291 bp, 19 predicted proteins | sample 596031 | NCBI WGS metagenome assembly LNFM01 (sample SAMN04254537, study PRJNA301005) | activated carbon metagenome | isolation source: dual media filters at the Ann Arbor, Michigan drinking water treatment plant | place: USA: Ann Arbor | reverse complement strand
ACGTGATCGCGCATGACCGGTGCACCGAGTGTGTCGGCCATTTCGACGAACCGCAATGCGCGGCCGTCTGCCCGGTGGATAATTGCTGCATTTCGGACCCGTTGTATCCGGAAAGCACCGAGGTCCTGCTGGAACGGGCGAAGACCCTCAATCCTGACAAGACGATCGATCCGGCAAAAGTGTGGAGCGGCGTGCGGAACTGATCCTTCTGCTTCGATGCCCCTGCCATTCTCAATTGCTGAGAATGGCAGGGGTACCCTCATGTGTGCCTTGGCCTAATTGGAACGATGAGTCATGGCTGACAAGGGGCCACGATTTCTGACCAATGCCACGGTCATCAAGGTGCTCGCGAAAGTCTTCGCATTCCAGGCCATCGAGATCAGTCTCTTGCGCGCTCAAGCGGGAATCTCCGATGCGAATTGGAAAAGCCTGAAGCGGGACGCGTTTAAGAAAACCTACGCGAAGCAACGGGCGTTTTACGAAGATCGCTTAACCGGCGCATTCGCGCTGGAGCACATCTCCCTGTCTGAACGCGAGACACGACTTTTGGAACTCTGGCTCAAACAGAGCGAGGAGTCTTCTCAAGACGAGCCCTAAGCCATTTCGGTTTTAGGCGGTATCCAGAAACCCTGGCCAGCTCATCCCGCCACTTGTTTCGACCTATTCTTGCTTCTCATGCTCGCCGATTACCGTGGCGGCCTATCAATCGGTCGCCGGCATCGTGGGAATGATTGGGTTGACTCCCGCACGGGTCGCAAGTAGACTAAGATTAGTCTACTTGGGAGGGGGCTATGAAATCCACGACGAAGACCGTGAATATCCATGAAGCCAAGACCCATTTTTCCAAACTCCTGGCTGCCGTTGCGAAGGGCCAGCGTATCACGATTTGCAAAGACGGGACGCCCGTGGCCCAGCTCGGGCCGCTTGAGGCTCCCATTCCTATCCGCCGCCCGGGGCTGTTGAAAGGGCGTGTCACCATCGCGGACGATTTTGATGCGCCGTTACCGGCTGAGGTGTTGGCTTCATTCGAGGGTGGGTCATGAATCTCCTGTTGGATACCCATGTCTTTTTGTGGTTTGTGATTCAGTCTCCACGACTCTCGAAAAGCCTGTATCAACAAATCGAGACCACACCAGTGGTCTATGTCAGTGCCGCTTCGCTCTGGGAGATGGTCATCAAGATTCAAGTGAAGAAACTGTCTGCAGATCCCGGCGAACTGGCCGCCAAGATCACAGCGAGTGGATTTCAGGAATTGCCGGTGTCCGTGGCACATACCCTGGCCCTTGAACGATTGCCGCTTCATCATCGCGACCCCTTCGACCGCATCTTGTTGGCGCAAGCCCACGTCGAACACCTGCGGCTGCTCACGTGCGATGCGGGTTTAAAACCGTATGGTCCGGTGTGTCAGGTGATCGCAGAGGCCAACTGACGGCTCACCTCCTGTCGGTGTGGCGTGAGCCCGCCGCCGCCAGTCAAATCCGGACGGATCGGATTCATGGCCTGAAGGTTAGGAAAAGATTCCCGGGCCTTTTTCGCTCGTGCATACGAAATGCAAGATCCTCCCCGCATTATTGACACGGTCTTCGTTTAAGTTTAGCCTGCCGCCGATTCCATGTCTGCAGCATAGTGAACCGAATTGTTACGGAGGAGGGACATGATGCTCGCTCGATTCATGCTCGTCGTGCTGGTCCTCGCTACGTTTGGATGCTCCTCAGCCACCTACATTCGCGCGAACGTAACGGAGAATCCGCTCGATCGGGTGGCGCAGCAGGCGCAGAACGATTGGACTGTGGAGCGAGTGGATGCCAATACCTTGCAGCTGACTGATTCCTGGCCGATTCACAGCGTTTTGAGTCTCGGCCGTAGCGTTTCGAAGGCGAATCTGTCCTATGACGGGCAGAACTCCGTGCTGGACATTCAATACTTCTTCCAATCGAACCAGCTCGGGCTGCTGTTTATTCCCATCTACCTCGATGCAGAACCGGGATTTGTCGGCGGCGCGCTGAAGCCGATCATGAGCGATCAAGTCAATGAGATTCTGCGGTGGAGCGGGGCGTCGGTGATATCGAGACGCGCAGGCCAGCAGTCCGAACCCTTTCCTCCGAACAGGCAAGCGCCGGCGTCGCCGGCAAAATAGACACCCAGCCCCAAAAATCAAGGGGCGAGAGTCGGTTCAGAATAAGTCGATAGTCATGCCTGGGGAATCATGTTTGCTTGGGCAGAAGAAAATATAGAAAATATCTCCCGACTCTCTGCTATCAATCATGATCTCAGAAGATGACCTCCTAGCGAGTTCTGTTCACTTCGACCCTCCCCTCTACGACAAACGCGCTAGAGAGCACCAAGCCTACTTGATCCCGCCATCCGGAAGCATTGTGAAGGGCAAAGGCCGCGTGGCGGGAATTGTCCTGCATAGGGATCTGGATGAGGCGTTGGAAGAATGGTCAACCATGATCGATGTTCCCGTGACCCTGGCCTACGATAATCGGCCTGAATATGTGATGAAGGAATTCCCAATTAGCGACCAGATAAGAGATTCTCTTCGTGAGAAAGTTCAAAAGGCGTTTGAAGCGGAGACCCATCGCATCGCGCAGCGGCCAGGATTCGTTTACCATGCTGAGCCGTCCTCAACCGAGTCGAGCAACGCAGCGCAAGGGGTGGGGGATGAAGAACAGGCCGAACTGCAAGCCGCTAGCCTCCGCTTCTATCCAGCGCTAGGTGTTAAGACCAGGGAATCGCGCGATGTGCATTTGCACACCCGATCAGGAAAAATTTACACAGGCATTCTGATCTGGCGGAGAGAGATCAAAATGCCATCTTCTGTACTTCTACAGAATCTGCCTGAGGTAAAGGAACGGCAGGTTTCTTTATCAGCCGAGACCCAAAAAACATTGAAGAAGAGAATTCAAGATGCGATGTTTAATGCAGCTGCGGGCCTCCCATAACTGACCTCATTCCGTTGCCCATATAGTGCCCACCAACAATAGTTCGAGCCCACGGTGGGGTCGCTTTGAGGTGGCCCGGATTTGACAGACACCTTTGAACGGGACAGGATTTCCCGAGGAGGTGTCCGATGCGAGGGGAAACGGGGACATTCTCAATTTTCCAGTATGTGGCCGCCCCGTGCTTCCTCGCCACCCCCACCCATAGACCAACGCGGCCTGAAAAAGTAGAATGTCCCTGTTTCTTTGTCATTCGATCGGGTCATTGAGAAACCTCTTGGCTATTGTATCTAAGGACCTGATACGAGGGGGAATGCAATGGAGTGGCAAAAGCTAATTTCACATAAACGGCTTGGGCAGAACAGTCAAAGCTTGGCAAAAATGAATGTTCGAACCCCGTTCGAGGCTGATATTGACCGTGTGATTTTTTCAGGGGCATTTAGAAGATTGGGTCGGAAAACTCAGGTGCATCCACTTGCGCCAAATGACCATGTACATACCAGATTAACGCATAGTCTAGAGGTAGGGCAGGTTGGTAGGGATTTGGGGAAAGCTCTGGGGAGTCATATAAAAAAAGACCTGCCTCCAGATATTAACGGGCATGACCTGGGAAACATTGTTCAAAGTGCCTGCCTTGCTCACGATATTGGGAATCCTGCGTTTGGGCATGCAGGTGAATCCGCGATATCGCACTGGTTTGAGCTGAAGGGCCCTGATCTCTTTCGAAGCATGGCGAAAGAACATAAACGAGATGTTTCTACATTTGAAGGGAATGCCCAAGGGTTTCGAATGATAACTCAAACCGAAAACCATCTCTTTTCAGGAGGCCTCCGGTTGACATATGCAACACTTGGGGCAGGTTTGAAATACCCTTGGAGCAGTCGAAAGCCTGGTGCAAAATTCGGCGCGTTCATTACGGAAGAGAAAATACTTGAGCAGGTGGCTCATGAGCTGGGGCTTGTTTCAAGAGGCAAGCATGAGTGGTGCAGACATCCTCTGGCTTTCTTGGTCGAGGCCGCAGATGACATCTGTTATGCGGTCATCGATTTGGAAGATGGAGTCGAACTTGGAATTGTCACATTTGAAGAGGTTGCCGATCTGCTATTAAAGGACTTTGGGCCAAAGGAAAGGGGCCGAATTGAAAAGACCTTTGAGTCTAAGGAAGCGTATCGCGTCAACTTGGCACGACTTCGAGGGCCAGTTTTTGATCTTGTAATAGGTTCGGCGATCAATGGTTTTATGAAGGGTTATGATCAGATTATGAGGGGAGATTTTTCAGGGGACGTTTTCGGCTTGCTACCCACTTCTGATATGGGCAGAAGTATTGTTGAGCGGTCGAAGAAGTTTGCCGCCGAGCGAATCTACGGCGATCAGAAGAAAGTGGAGATTGAACTTGGATGTTACTCCACTTTTGAATGTCTACTCGAAGCATTTTGCGAAGCAGCATTAGCATGCGCGCAGAATCTAACAAGCCATAAGGGGGAGGTTACTCTTGGTTGGAAGTCGAAACTGATACTAAGGCTACTCGGGGACCATACGCCATCTGAAAGTAATGCTCCTCCTAATTATCGCTGGACTGAATACCAATGTCTTCGCCGTGTGCTTGACTTCGTTAGCGGAATGACAGACGCGTATGCTACTTACGTGGCAAAGCAGCTACAAGGGACCGGGTTCTCGGGAATCCAGCGTCCATAAAGAGGTGCGAATCTATCCACGGTTTATTTGACCGTTAAGGTTTTCCGCGCATTCTGAGCGGTCTTTTTACAAGATATAAGCCAATACTGGCCTGACGCCAATGTATCCCAACGTAACCTTCAGCCGCGTTGTGCCTGTAGGACACTCACAACAGCTCAGCGGTATACGGAATTCCTAGGCTCCACAGGTATGCGCTCCCTTTGCAGGGTTGCCGTTCCCCATTCCATATCCTGAGAACTTCTGTCCATGCATGGGCTGCAGCCACAACACCCATGGATGGAGCTGCAGCGCTGATGCCATGGAATGACGTGACCCAGCCGCAAGGGTTGTTCGGATCATCAAGGCTTTTCGCCAGCAAACTGTCTGTAGGGATTCCGGCATTCTGCGAAAGGCTGTCCTCTAAGAATAGTTGCTTAGCAAGTAGATTGTTCGGCGGCAGACTGTGCCATGTGATACGTGGGCAGTCGAACCTGAGGCCAATGCCTGCATCCACCAGCCACTCATATCCACCATTGATAGCTATACGTCGGGCTTCAAACGAATCAAAACCCATTAACGCAAGCGGTGGGTGGCTGGCTGGTCTCTTCCAACTCCAATCAAGGGTTTGTGAGTCTGTACTGATGGTCAGTCCAAATGAATTCAAATGTGCAGAAATGAAATCGGCTTTTAGCGCTCCTTCCCATATGTGGGTTTCTTCCAGAAGCACGTGGGTTTTCCAATTGGCCTTCTCTAACCGCCCACCGTCCTTTCCACGGTCGAGCAGGAGAAGCTTCGGCCATTTCCCGGTTCGTTGTGCTAAGAAATAGAGGAGCGCTAGGTATGCGTTGCCGAGATGCCCAAGCCCTAAAATCGATATTCCATTCTCAGCCATAGCAGTTGCTGAGAGGTTTACAGGCGGCATTTCCAGTGTGTTCTGGCAGAATCGCTTCTTATGAGGGGCGAACCCTGCGGCAGTAGCCAGGAGCGCGAATGAGAGATGTCCTGCCAGGGCGAACGCGGAAATGGGCGAGGCTGCTTCCCCGGGAAGATTATGGCCAAATGCGAGTTTGCTGCCTCTGGCATCTCCCCATAAGGACACATCTGACCCTGGCGCAGGTGCTTGTCCAAGGCCTACGGAGAGCCTACATGGTGGGGGGTGATCGGTGAAAACGCAGCGAGTGCTGAGTGGGCCAGGGGCTGGGAGAGGTTTCTTGAGGCCGGTGTAAAGATAGACTGTTCCTGTGAACTGGCGGGAAAGCGTTGCTGCCAACGCCCAAATTCCAGGCCACAGATCATCCACTGTGGCGCGACGATAGTCGGCATAGATTGTGATGTCATGAGCGAGTATCCGCTCGATGTCAGGTTGTGTGAGTGACCCACCGCCAGCCTTGGCTAGGCCATTACAGATACGATCTTCCCACCATGCCATGGTTGTTCCTCCAAGTGAAAATGAACGAGGCGTTCTTCAATCGTAAGTTTTTTCCAGCCCATATCCTCAAGAACATGGAACCCGATGCAATCAAGATTCCATGGTGGGCAGCCGTAATAGGGAATTACGATTGACCAGAACCCAGTTGTTGATGAGATGCGGTTGCGTTGATCGACCGCGCTTAGATCCACCCATGCCTCAGGATGAGTGTGAATTAGCGCCACCGGAGATAGTCGTCGCTTCGCGAGCTCAGCGTACAGCCTGAACTTCGCATGCTCAGGAAGCTCAAGCGACAAGGCTGTGGCACGGTCATCGGCTAGATGGTGGTGGAAAACGGCGTCAGCAGCAATCCGCGTGCCGTTTGGAGAAATTGTGCCAATGAAAATCCCCGCACTTTCTCGCTGTCCCTCGCTTCGCTGTTGAAGGGTTTCTAGCACATTGATCCAGAGCTGATGGGGGACCACCAGCGACGATTTCATGACGCTATTCCTGCGTAGCCCCACGCCCTGTTCCATAATAACCCCCTGATAAATGTCGCATAGGATACGATTGGATTTGGTGGTCTATCCCATAGTCTTTGGCTTGCCCATTCTTGGTGGTGGGCGATGCCGAATCGGTCGCCAGGCCAACAGATGAATAAGTTGCTGTCGTCCCACTTGACCCAACCACCAAATGTCCCATTCCCTTTCGGCCATGCGTTTGACACGCAGGCTTTGGTTTGTGGATCAATGAATTTCCCACCGATTGCTTGATTGCCGTAGCCGGTACAGTCTAGTTGCATCACATAGGTTGTCCTGTCGCGTGCCTGAAAAGTCATGTAGACCATATGATCTTTGCGTTCGAGCAGTGCCCAAAAGCACTGCTCGACGCCATGTTGGAATTCTTCAGCCTCCAGATCACGCTGGAGCTGATCGTCTACTTTAGTGGCAGCCATTGGGTTCGGGCCCCGGTTTGGCAAGCCAGACGATTTTGCATTCATGTGATGCGCCGATCGGTAAGGACTCGTTCAGCGGTGGACCAGTTGGAGAACCTGCGAAGAGTTCCAGGTCTTGACACACAGCGCGGGCAACTTTGAAATGCCTGCAGGCCCATTCATGTGCAATGCGCCACGGACTGTTGGGATTGAAGAAGTGCCGAGCTGGTTCTTCGCTCTGATAGTGCACTTCGACGCAAGTCTGGTGGCGGCGACACTGCCAGTTCTTTCCATGGCGTACGCAGTCGGCGACGGAGTCATGTTTGCCAAAAGCGGCGTCATCTGTGCCTAACCCTTCGATGACCTCACTAGCATCGAGTCCGAACTCTTTGGCCACTTTGAGTGCTACTGTCTCAAGGCTGTCTTGCTCAGAAGCGTCAATGGTCATTGATTTGCGGTCCGTTTCTTTTCCTTCTATAGAGATTGTGATATTCATGTGCACCTCCAAGGTTTGGGTTATGAGCTAAGCACGCCAGTTTTCTGATCCACGCGATAGTCATCACCTCCTCAATCGCATGGCAGGTATTGTTGAATAGTAACCACGTACCGTGTAATACAGTGTACGTACTGAACATGGTGGCAAAAAAAATCATCCCGGCGCTGAATATTCATATTGCTGACGGCCGGCCTTCGATGTTCCTTCCCCTCGATAAACGAGTGCTAGTTCCGTCAATTTCGTTAGCCTTTCGTTCATAGCGGTAATATTCAAATTCAACTGATCCCTCAACTCAGATGCTGTAACAGGATGGCCTGCTTTAGCAATGGCAGCAAACGTGTCTCTATAAGCCGAATGTATTTTCCCAATTAATTCTAATTGTTCACCCTTCTTCTCTGCCATTGCCAGGGAAAGGCCCTCTAATGCTTTAGATAAATTTTCCCTTGTATACTCGTTCAGGTTCTGGACAAGGATACATCTGCCAGGGTATTCACCCTGTAGACTGAGAAGCGTTTTCCCAAAAAACTCGTTTGCGAAGGAATAGTCAAAAACCTCTACTCCTTTTAGATCAATAACGATCGTCTCCCCAGTCTTTGTGCCGTCAAGAATTTCGAGGAGAGACTTTCGGATGTTTTTCGCAAGTTCTCGTGTCCACAGATGCGGGCTACTGTGATGGTCTCTCAGTACAAACCTCTTCATGATTTACCTTCTGCCTTTGTTAGGCGACATTTCCCAAAGCAAGATTTTCTCTTGAACGCAGGGTAAGTCCAATTTGTACTCCTGGAGCCTGCACAACATTGAAAGCCCATCCCCTTCTTCTGTCCATTCTATAACGTACCTTTGCCTGACCCGATCTGATCTGGACCGAACCTTCGGTTCGATATGCGATTTCAAGTAAGTGATATAAACCAGTCCCTCTCGTCGGGTCATCATGTTCTGATGTGCCTAGCCGTGTTGCTGTTGAAATCGCATCACGATCAGAATTAATCAAGGCATGCTTTGGATTGCGACGCAGGGTTCTTGCCAGCCCCTCTCCACAATCAGCGACGCCGATTTCCAGGAACCTATTCTTGCCTTTCCCATACACTTGCATCGCTAGAAATCCGGACGTTGCTTTGTTGTGGTCGAAAGTATTCTGTGCGATTTCTGAAATTGCAGTGGCCACATCATAGGCATCAGTTTTTCGGTATTTGAGACGACGTCGGAGGACTGATACGATCTGATCGAGCATATCAGATAGGGATTCCCCTGAGTTTATTTTCGTCACCTCTATTAGCATCTCATTCGACCCTCTCAGAGCGTTGAAGCCTAGCGACTCGAAGCTCGCGAAGTGGGGCTCGAATGTGGCAATTCCATCAAGGGCTTGAGCAAAACCAGCACGGAGGAGGTAGGAACGAACAGAGGGGTCTTCAACCATGATAACTGGCTGTCTATTTAAGTCCGCCAGCCCAAAACAGACCGCAGCAAGTGAAACCAGAGCCACGGGTGTGATAAGCCGAACGCTAGTTAAATCAAATCTGCAGTTTTTACTCTTTCCAAACGGGTCATGTTTGGCCAATAAGTCATCAAAAGTAATAGAATCGAGTTTTTCGATATTCTTGGAAGTGGATCTCATGCACATGTCTCGCTTTTGGTCGTCATGTAACCTTGTACAGTGCACATACTGCACGTGAAGCAAGGCGGTTGTCAAGAGAGCATTCTTGACCAGAAAGAAATCAAGAGTTGAGAGGATAAGTTGGGGTCAGTGAAGAAGAAAACGGGTCGCCCATCTCGGAGGCGCTGGTCAAGAGGGCACAGTCCATCATGCCTTCTGTCTTCTCCGAACGGGGGAAAGAAAAGGGCAGCCTTTGTTTGATCCCTCTCGTCAGCGCGTCCGGTCCAGCTATTTACTACGGCTGCCCAGAAACGAATGAAAGGTTGGGGTCGAAGGTATGGGGTCGGGTCTTGCAATCCAACATTGATGTGGCTCGGCTGCTTGTGAGATCCCGTGTGTGCTTGGATCTGTAGAGTCTGACAGGACTATGGACTTCTTTGCGACTGCCGTGCGCCTCTGGATGGAGCCGGTGCAAACGGAATCGTGGCGAGTGCTTGAGCGTGGGCTGATCGCCGTTGCGGTGTCGCGCTTCTCCAAGATTCGGTACGCCACGGGCGCTCTGACCGGTGAGGCATCGAGTCCTTTGGTTGGTCCCAATTTGCAGGATCTTGCATTTTGGCTGAGCCAGGCATAGCCTACCGGTCGGAGGGTGGCCTATGGCAAAGTCCGGTCAGTTTCCCATTGAGTTGGAGCAGGAAGACGACGGCCGTTGGATCGGTGAGGTCCCGACCTTGCCCGGGGTGATGGCGTACGGTCGGACTCGGGCGGAAGCCCTCGCGGCGGTGCAAGCCTTAGTGCTTCGTGCGATGGCGGATCGTCTTGAACATGGAGAAGCCCTTCCTGATGAGTTCTTGAACGTCTCCTTCATTGCTGCATGAGTCGGTGGGCTTCCACACGCGCCTCTCGCGTTCTTTCCGCTCTTCTTCGTATCGGCTGGACGGTTAAACGAACAACCGGGTCTCATCGAGTCTTGGCACGGGCCGGCTGGCCTGACGTTGTGTTTGCGTTTCACGATCGCGATGAAATCGGTCCTAACCCGCATTATTCATGAACGCTTCTGCTGCAATCGCGGATTCGCTGCTGTGACGAGCCTTTGGCAGGCAGGCTCGCCCCTCGAAACTTCGACATACTGTTCAAGTATGCCTCGGTTTCTCGGGGCTCCGCGTGCCCGTCTCGCTACGCGACTGCGCAATTTCGCGACGAACCGTCATGAATAATGTGGGCTAAGATGCTTGCTCGTCTGGCGAAATCGACCGGACTTTCCCCTGAAGATCTCTAAGCAAGGGGCAGAAAATTGGCCGCGTTTTGCAACCTCACGTTGAGGAGGCTCGGTTGTTCATCGGCTGCCGTGAGTGCATACTTCTGAGCGAGAGAGAAAGTGGGGCTAGCTCATTCTCACTTTTCCGGCACGTGGCCGCCCGACGTTCCCCCCCCCATAGACCAACGCGGCCTGAAAAAGTAGAATGTTCCTGTTTCTTTGTCTCCCCCTGAGTGTCCTGACCCCATCCTCTGAGCGTCGATTTCGCGTAGATGTTCTTGCTAGGATGTTGCCTATGCGATTTCACCAAGCCGCCGTGTTCCTGTTCGCCGTCATCGTAATGTGTTCCGGTTGTGCCTCCTGGTTCATAAAAGGCGAGCCTCCCGAGGTGCTCCTTATCAACGTCACGCCGCTGGACGCGACGCTGTTCGAACAGCGTCTCCGTGTCGACCTCCGGGTCCGCAATCCGAACGACTTCGACTATCACCTGACAGGCATTGATTTCACGTTGAGTCTGAACGGGAAACGTCTGGCCCGTGGCCTGGGGAGCAAGGAGGTGACGATTCCCCGGTTAGGTGAGGCTGTGATGACGATCGACACCACGACCTCGATGCTGGACATCGTGCGCCAGCTGCTGGAGCTCTCTCAGAAACAGGAATTGACGTACGACATCAAAGGCGTGCTGCATAGCACGGATGGGCGATTGCCGTTCACCAGTGCAGGTACGCTCGTCGAGCCGGGCATGTTCTCCGGCGCACCGGCCGGCTCTTACTCAACACCGCAATAAGGCTCAAGCCAAGCCCCCACCCATAGACCAACGCGGCCTGAAAAAGTTGAAGGTCCCGGTTTCGTTGTCTTGGGCCTGCTGTGGCGCGACTGCCTTCTCGATGACATCACTTCGCAATCGTGATGCTGGGGACGCCCACGCGTGGGACTTCGCTCACCGTCATCTGGAATAACAGGTACAGCAACTGGAACCCCTCGCGGTTCCAACGGGCCAGCGGTCCGGTGGTCTTCACAGCGTAATGCTTTCCGTGGAATTTGATCGACAAGTCGGCGTCAGACGGGGAACTGTCCGCCAGTACGAGTTCCATCGTGTGGACGGGATTCTCATGCACGGGCGGCGTCCGTGGATCCTTCTCCACATGATACTCGAGGTCTTCTTCCAGCCCGCGTCCGAGAAAGTTGAGAATCGTGTTGAAGCTTCGCAGCCGGAAATCGCCCTTGAGCGGGTACTCTCCGCCGAGATGGCCGGGCCGAATGTCGAAGGACACATCGTTCGAGTGGCTGTCCTCCCTCGCGTTGATCAACTGTGCCCGTTCCTCCGGTGAGAGGGTGTTGGGGTCATAGTTGGTGATCAGAATGCGCCCGGTCACCTGCTTCTGGAGTGTGTAGGTGTTGTCCTTCTGGTTGTAGGCGACGAGATACTCCTTTTGCAGCGACTGGAAGCCTTCGGCGGTGACCGCATTGGCGGGAATCGTCCAGGTGCGCTGGGAGACGAGCGGCTCGGCGTAGAGTTGGTTCTGGTCCTGAATGGCCGAGAGATGCGACACCACGCGGCGGAACATCTCATAGCCTGGCTTATCGGCCGGCGTATTCCGATAGGAGACCTCCCGGCCGTCCTGCTTGATCCGCAGTTCCTGCGCCATCACCCGGAGCAACAGGTCGATGTCGAACCGCTGCCGGAGCAGAAGCGTGAACTTGGTTTCCTGAAAGGGAGTCAGCAGCCGCTTTGTAAACTCCTCCCCTTCGATCGGCACGATGCTGATCGTGGGATTCTCCGCCACGCTGCCGCCGAACACCGGCATGAGCGTCTTGCTGGCGTCTCCTGTCAGCGCCGGGGTCGCGCCGGCATTCATCCTGAAGTCGAACGTCGCGGCGATGTTCGAGACGCCGGTGAAGTGGATGGGTTGATGCCGGTGGGCGCGGGCAATGTTGATGAGTAGTTGCTTGGAGATCGCATCCGTCACCGCCTCGTCATAGGT
>LNFM01011199.1_pt1 | contig 12291 bp, 13 predicted proteins | sample 596031 | NCBI WGS metagenome assembly LNFM01 (sample SAMN04254537, study PRJNA301005) | activated carbon metagenome | isolation source: dual media filters at the Ann Arbor, Michigan drinking water treatment plant | place: USA: Ann Arbor | reverse complement strand
GCGTGGGTGACGACCGAACCCCAGGACAGGGCGACGGCCACGAGGCGTGTTCGGAGTCGGCGCATCTAGTCTCCCCAGACGTCTTTGTCGATCTCGCGCGCGCCCTGGCGCTTCGTGCGAGTCATCTCGCCCGGTGCGGTCCCTGGCTCCGAGGCCGGCTGCGGCAGTGATGGCGGTGGAGATGCGGGCGTCGGTCCCGGCTTCGGGGCCACGGCGGCGTGCGTCGAGCGTCGCGTCGGGCGTCGCGGGTCGACCGCGGGCGATCGCTCGCTGGGCTTCATCTCGCTGGGCTTCATCTCGCTGGGCTTCATCGTGATCATGAGCGCGGCGGCCTCGCCAGGGGCGACCAACACCTCGCCGTCCCAGGTCTCGTGGTCGCTGGCGACGATGCGGACGCGGTGTCGGCCCGCCTCGATCGTGCGGGAGAGCGGGCTGTTGCCCATCGACACCCCGTCGACGAGCACCTCGCCGCTGGGCTTCGAGTCGATCTCGAGGCTGCCGGTGATCCGCTCGTCCTGCGGCGCCGGGTTGGCGTCGGACGCGTTCGCCGAGGCGATCATCGTCGAGACGGGGGCGGCCGGCGTCGGGTCGGGGTCGACGCCGCGCGTCGCGGTGAACCACGCACCTACGCTCGCGGCGGTCAGCAGCCCCACGGCGACGGCGGCTCCGCCGAGCCACCGGGAGCGCTGTGGGGCCGCGACGTCCTCGCGCTCGACATGGCTCGGGCGTCGCGGTTGCTCGGACGGTTCCGCGATCGCATCGACGCCGCCGGGGTTCCGCGGGGCATCGGGCGCGCGCGGCAGCCGGAACAACGACGCATTGGGGACGGCGTCGATCATCGCCTCGACGATCGCGTCGGCGTCCGCGGGGCGCGCGGACCGGCGCTTCGCGATGCAGCTCTCGATGAGCTCGACGAGCGCGACAGGGACGTTCGTGTCCGGCGGGAGCAGGCTCGCCAGCGGCGGGGGCTGATCGTGCACGGTCTTGTAGAGCACCGACTCGACCGTGTCCCCCTCGAAGGGGAGTCGCCCCGAGAGCGCCAGGTAGAACAGGACCCCGAGCGCGAACACGTCGACGCGCAGGTCGATCTTGCGGCCCTCGGCCTGCTCGGGCGAGAGGAACCCCGCGGTGCCCACGGCGTTCTCGGTCGTGCTGCGATCCTCGTCGACGAGCGTCGCCAGCCCGAAGTCGAGGAGCTTCACGAAGTTCAGCCGACCCTGGTGCTGGCAGAGCATGATGTTCGCGGGCTTGATGTCCCGCAGCATCATCATCCCGCGCGTGTGCACGTGGCCGACCGCCTTCAGGATCTGCGACGCGATCGGCACGAACTGCTCGAGGCTGAGCCGTCCGTGGCGCGCGATGTAGCTGCCGAGGTCCTCGCCGCGGACGTACTCCATCACCAGGTAGGCGAGGCCGTTCTGGCAGCCGGAGTCCCGCATCGCCACGATGTTCGGGTGGCTCACGCTCCGCAGTCGCTCGGCCTCCCGTCCGAAGCGGACCAGGGACTGGTCGTTCGCGGCGGCGGACGGCGCGAGGATCTTGACGACGACCGGCTCCGACGCGCCGGCCTCGTCCGCGAGGTAGACCATGCCCTGGCCACCGCGGCCGATGAGCGAACGGAGTGTGTATCGGCCGTTGGCCAGCACGTAGCCGACCATCGGATCTGCAGTTTTCGCGAGGCTCTGGGGTCGCACGTCCAACTCGGGGGCAGTTCCGGAGCCAAGGACGCTACAACACTCCGTGGGGGATTCAAAGCGGCACGGTGGCGCCGTGGTGGAGAGCGGCCCCACGAGCGGGGCACGATCGGGGCACGATCAGGGCACGATCGGGGCACGATCGGGGCACATGCGCGGGAAGCGGGCGCGAAGACGAACGTCGATGTCATTGTCCGCGCGACGACCGCCTCGCATGCGGTACTTCGATCACGGCACGATCAGGCGCCGCGCGGGACGCCGAGTCGCACGCGCAGGATCTCCGGCACGTCGAACAGCAGTCTGCCGTCCGCGTCGGTCACGACCAGCACGATGTGGGCACGGGCGGCCTGCTTCCCGGTGGTGAGGTTGTCGACGACGTAGGCGATGTAGAGCCGCTGCTCCCACTCGCGAAGCCACGCGGTGACCCTGGCGCGATCGCGGTAGCGCAGCGCGTTGACGTGGCGACAGCGGCTGTCGCTCACGAACATCCGGTGGCCCGAGTCGAGCAACTCCTGGCCGTCGAGCCCCAGCGGCGCGAGCATCTTCGTCCGCGCGACGTCGAGGTACTTGAAGTAGTGGCCATGCCAGACCACGCCCAGCGGATCGCAGTCGAAGAACGGCACGTCGAGCTCGAGGGACGTCTCGTGCAGGCGCGGGACCACGGGCCGCGACGCTAGCACGGGCTGCACCCTCGCGGTCGACGCGGTCTACTTCTTGGACGTGGGTGTCTTCGCCGCGGGCGTCTTCGCCGTGGGCTTCTTCGCCGTGGGTTTCTTCGCCGTGGGTTTCTTCGCCGTGGGCTTCGTGTCGCGCGACGTGCCGCGGCCCGAGCCGCTCTTCTTGCCCCCGTGGTCCTGGCGATTCACGGTGGCCCAGGCGCGGGCGGCGGCCTCGTCGGCCGGCACGCCCGCGTCGAGGTATCCGTCCTCGATGTGTTCGGCCTGCCGCTTCTGCTTGTCGGTGTAGGCGTCCTTGGAGCCGCGTGGCATGACCGATCTCCTCGTTGCTCGGGGCGTCGCTCCCCGCGGCGGTTCACTCGTCGTTGCTGGGGTCGGCCGCGCGGCTGCCCGCCTTGCGGCTGCCCCTGCGCGGGGCCTTGTTTCCGCCGAGGTCGTCGAATATCTCGCCGACCGCGGCGCCTGCGAGCTCGATCGCCTTCTTGCCGATCTTGCCGACGGCCTTGCCGACCTTCTTCGCGGTCGTGACCGCCTTCTTCGCGACCTTCTTGGCCCCGCTGGTGGTGGTCTTCGCGGCCTTCTTGGCGCCGCGCGTGGCCGTCTTCGCGGCCTTCTTGGCGCCGCGGGTGACCTTCTTCGCCGCCGCCTTCGCGGGCGTCGCGACCGCCTTGGCCGCCTTCTTGGACTTGGAGGTGGCCTTGGACTTGGAGGTGGACTTGGAGGTGGACTTGGAGGTGGCCATGGGATGCGGCTCCTAGCGGCGGACGAGTCCGACGACGAGCGAGAGGATCGCGACGACGGCGAAGACGTAGAACAGGATCTTGGCGATGCCCGCCGCGCTTGCGGCGATGCCACCGAAGCCGAACACGGCGGCGATCAGGGCGATGACGAAGAATGCGATTGCAGCTCTGAGCATGGGGTCCTCGGCCGACGCACTGTGCATCGTTGGTGCCAACGCGAGCGGACGCGCGCGCACGGGCTCCCCGTGCTGCACGCCGCGCGGCGCCGCTCGAGCGCTGTGCTCCGGTGCGTGCGGCGGCGCCCGATGGCGCGTCGTCGCACGTGCGAAACCACCGCGGGTCAGCGCTGACCCGGCCCCTCGAACGGGGGCGGGGTCACGCGTCCGTCACGACCACAGCGAGAAGAAGTTGAACCAGCAATACGGCGCCCGCCGAGCGTACGCCTCGAGCCGCGTCGCGTAGCGCTGCGCGAGCGCCTGCACCCGCGCTGCCCGCTCGGCCCGCGGTAGCTCGACCGACTCCGCGAACGGCTCGCAGTGCAGGCTGTAGTGGCCGCCGCCGAGGTAGAGCCCGAACGTCAGGTAGATCGGGCAGCGCAGGACGCTCGCCAGGGCATACGGGCCGGTCGGCAGGCTCGCGCGGCCGCCGAGGAGCTCGACCGACGCGGTGCCCTCGCCCAGGCCCGTGCGATCGCCGAGGATCGCCACCAGCTCGCCCGCGGCGATGCGCTCCCCGACCTTCAGCGCCCAGTGCGGCGCGTCGGGATCGATCTCGATCACACGCGCGTCGAATCCCGGCGCGACCGCGGCGAGCATCGCGGTGATCTTGCGCGCGTTGGCGAAGTGCGCGAGCACGTTGACGACCAGTCCCTCGCGATCGCCCATCGCCCGCATGGCCTCGAAGCTGCCGAGGTGCGCGCCCAGCAGGATCGCGCCGCGTCGCGCGGCGTGCAGCGCCCGCAGGTGCTCGTCGCCGGTCCGATCGATCCGGAAGCCCTCGAGCTTGCCCGCCGCGAACAGCACCCGATCGAAGCTGCACACCGCGAACGTGGCGATGTGGCGCACCACGTCGAGGAAGCCCGGGGCCGGCAGCACGCGGCGCAGGTAGTCCCGCGAGGCGCGGCGCGCGTTGCCGGCGAACATCGCGTAGTACAGCGCGACCACGCCGAGGATCCCGACCGCGAAGCGGCGACCGAACACGCGGTGGGCGGCGAGCAGCGCACGGATGCCGAACGCGCTCCCGCGCTCGGGCTGCCGCAGCCACGCGCCCTCGCTCACGGGCGGCTCGCCGTCCACGATCGGGCCACCCATCGCACGAGCCTGCCGAGCGTCTTCCTGTAGACCAGCACGTGCATCAGTCGCGTGTGCATCCAGCTGATGCGGAGATTGTCACCGACCATGCGAAAGTGCGAGACGCCGCCCTGCGCCGCCGGCACGTAGCGCACGGCCGTCGGCAGGTTGACCACCGGGACCCCGGCCCACGCCATGCGCACGGCGATCTCGATGTCGAAGTCCATGCGCCGGCCGACGACGCGCACGGCGGTCGCGGTCGCCAACGGGTAGACCCGGAAGCCGCACATCGGATCCTCGATCACGCCGCGGCCCGCCTCGAGGTCGGTCCAGAAGATCGTGATGCGCCGGCCGACGAGCCGCGACTTCGGGGCGCTCGCGTCGAACCGCGGGGCGGCGAGCACCAGCGCGGTCGGCTGGGCGATCGCGGCGGCGAGCAGCTTGGGCACGTCGTCGGTGTCGTGCTGGCCGTCGGCGTCCACCTGGATCGCGTGCGTGAAGCCGGCCGCGCGCGCGGCGTGCAGGCCGTCGAGCACCGCCGCCCCCTTCCCGCCGTTGTGCGCCCGCGTCACGAGGGTGATCGCGCCGGCGGACGCGAGCGTCGCCAGCACCTCGCGCGCCGCCGGCCCGCTGCCGTCGTCGACGACGATGACCTCGGGCACGTGCGCGCGGACGCGGGCGACGACGTCGCCGATGGTCCGCGGATTGTCGTAGGTCGGGATGACCACGCACGGGCGGACGACGTCGACCACGGGCGCGGAGCTCCTCGGGCCGCACTCACTCGGCGGCGCCGAGCTGCGCGGCGGCGACCATCTCGACGACGTCACCGACGGTCCGCAGCGAGCGGAGCTCCTGCTCCTCGACGCGGCGGTGGATGATCTCTTGCAGCTTCACGACCATGTCGAGCGCGTCGATGCTGTCGAGGTCGAGGTCCTCGTACAGGCGCGCGGCCCGGGTGATGCGCTCGGGCTCGAGCTCGAATGTCTCGGCCATCATCGCGCGGACGTCCTCGAAGATCTTCTCGTGCGACTCGCTCACGGTACCGGGGACTCCGTCGTGGGGCGCTCGGCCGCGACGAAGGCCGCGAGGCTGCGGACGGTCGCGAAGATCTCGCGATTGCGCCCGTCGTCGCCCTTGGTCTTCACGCCGAAGCGCTTGTGCAGGGCCATGGCCAGCTCGAGGACGTCGATCGAGTCGAGGCCGAGGCCCTCGGCCCCGAACAGCGGCGCGTCGTCGGCGATCTCGTCGGCGTTCACCGACTCGAGCATGAGCGAATCCACGATGAGCGCCTTGATCTCGCGCACGAGGGCGGGATCGGCTGCGACTTCGGGTTCGGCCATGGACGGACCCAGATACCAGAGGGCCGCCGGACGCCACAAGCGACCGGGGGGCGCCCGCGTGCGCCGGGACACTACCGGGTCGCCAGGGTGCCCTGCGGGCCCGAGGACCGCACCGCGCGGCGCACGTGGTGGCGCAGGATCGCCAGCGGGACCAGGCCGAGCAGGGGGAGCACCGCCGCGGCGACCGTGGCGCAGACGGCCGCGGTCCACAGACCGCCGCCGATTGCCCGCGGGATCCGGAGCCAAACCGACGCGCGTGCGCCGGTGCCATGCGCTCGCTCACGGATTTCCGGGTGGCTCGGGCGGCAGGCGTCGGCGCGTCCGGTCATGGGGAGCAGGACGGACGCCCGCGCTGCCGGTTGCAGCAGCCGTCCGGTCCTCGATCACACCGTCGGCTCGGTGTCGGTTGCCGGCGCGGGATCCGGCACGCCGAAGACCTTCTCCCACTTCGCGATCACGACCGCGGCCAGGCCGTTGCCGATGACGTTCACCATCGTGCGCGCCATGTCCATCACCTCGTCGACGGCGAGCAGCATCGCGACGCCGGCGGTGCCGGGCAGGCCGAAGCTCGCGCATGTGCCGGCGATGATCACCAGGGTCGCGCGCGGGACCCCGGCGACGCCCTTCGAGGTGAGCATGAACGTCAGCAGCATCGCGAGCTGCTCGCCCAGCGACATCTCGATGCCGGCGGCCTGGGCGATCGTGACCGACGCGACGACCAGGTAGAGCGTCGAGCCGTCGAGGTTGAACGAGTAGCCCGTCGGGATGACGAAGCTCGCGACCCGACGCGGCACGCCGAAGGCGACGATGTCCTCGAGTAACCGGGGCAGCGCGGCCTCGCTCGACGCCGTCGAGAATGCGGTGGTGGCCGGCTCGCGCACCGCCCGGAGGAACCGCGTGACGTGGATCCCCGTGACGACCATGATCGGTACGAACACCAGCACCACCAGCAGCACCAGCGCGAGGTAGAGGCTGCCGACCAGCGTCGCGTACTTGCCCAGGAGGTAGCCGACCGCGTGCCAACCCTCGCGCCACACGCCGTCGATCTCCTTGCCGGCGGCCATGTGACTGACGTTGTAGGCCATCGCGCCGAACACCCCGAGCGGGGTCAGCCGCATGATGATGTCGGTGTACTTGAACATCACCTGCGCGACGGCCTCGAAGAAGCCGAGCACGGGCTTGCGGTGGTGCGGCGCGACGCGCGTCAGGGAGATGCCGAACAGGGTCGCGAACACGACCACGGGCAGGATGTCGCCCTTGGCTGCGTGCTCGACGAGGTTGAAGGGGAAGAGGTGCAGCGCGATCTCCCAGCCGGTCTTCTGCTCGGCGAGCGCGACGGTGGCCGTGCCGCCGAGATCGATCGGCAGGCCGTCCCCGGGCCGCAGCCAGTTCACGACGAACAGACCGATGAACAGCGCGAGGGTGGTGACGACCTCGAAGTAGAGCAGCGCCTTGCCGCCCATGCGACCGACGGCCTTGAGGTCGCCGGTCTGCGCGACTCCGACTACGATCGTCGAGAACAGCAGCGGGACGATGAGCCCCTTGATGAGCTGGATGAACGCCGACGACAGGAACTTGAACAGCGCGTAGGCCTGGGGATACTCGTTCTGCGGCAGGAATCCGCCGAAGACCACGCCGAGCCCGAGGCCGACGAAGATCCAGAACGTGCTACGCCGCCACCACCGCTTCCCCGGCGGTGCGTCCGCGATCGGGTCGCGCGGACCTCCGTGGGTTTCGGGCGAGGGGGATCCGGTCGACATTCGCGCCCGCACTGTAACTCGGGTGCGTGTTACAGTGCGATCCGATGCGGCTCTCCTTGGCCTTTCCCCGTCGCTTCACGCTCGGCCTCGGACTCTCGCTCGGACTGGGCGCCTGCTACGACCCGGACACGTTGGTCGAGGTCGACACCGAGGCCACGGGCGCCGACACCTCGGCGTCGATGACGGATCCGACGCTCCCGACGACGGAGCCCACGACGGACACGCCGGTCACCGACAGCGATCCGGACACCGGCACCACCGCGCCGGGGACCACGGGCGGCGGCTGTACGGCGGATCAGGCCCTCGACGACGCGTGCGACGGCGCGACGCCGTACTGCCGCGACGGCGCGTGCGTCGGCTGCGATGCCCTCGACAACGGGGTCTGCGCCGCGCTCGATCCCGCGGCGCCGGCGTGCGACGCCGACCTCGGCCTGTGCGTCGCGTGCACCGAGACCGACCTCGAGGGCTGCGAGCCGCAGCAGGTCTGCATCGACGCGACCTGCAGCCCGTGCACGGCCGATGCCCAGTGCGCGAGCATGGTGTGTCAGGACGAGATCGGCGAGTGCCTGCTCACCGAGGTCGTCGTGCAGGGCACCGCGGTGTTCTACGATCAGGTCGCGTCGACGCCGGCGGCCGAGGTCACGATCGGGGTCACCAACATCGATCCCGCGGTGATGGCCGGCCCCACCGGGGCGGACGGGGCCTATCAGCTCGCCGAGATCCCGCCGGGGACGCTGCTCGACCTCGAGATGGGCCTCGACCAGGACGACCCGGTGTTCGTGCCGGCGTCGATGCACACGCGCACGCAGCTGCGGGTCGAGAACGACACGCCGGTGCTCTACGACCCGCCGATCGTCACCTACGCGCACATGGCCCAGGTCGCGTTCGAGTGCGGGCTGTTCCCGACGCTCGAGGCCGCGATCGGCAACGGCGCGGTCAACGTCTACTTCGCGCAGCGCTCGACGATGTTCGGGCGCCTCGTCGACGACGCGGGCAACGGCGTGCCGACGGTGTCGCGCGCGTCGCTGCAGGTCGAGCTCGACGGCTACGTCAACATCCACGACAACCTCCTCGACGGCAACGCGAACCCGGCGCACGTGTGCTTCCTCGACGAGGACGTCAGCGGCCGCTGGGTGGGCACCACCGCGGCGGCGTCGAACGACACCGGCCGCTTCGTCATGTTCCGCGTGCGCGACCCGAACGGGACCGGTCAGGGCGGCGCCACCGTGCGCGCCAGCGGCTTCGACGACGCCCAGGTGACGCTGCGCTCGACCGGCAACATCGGCGTCGTCGAGCTGGTTCGCAACGACGAGGCGATCGTCCGCGACTTCGCGATCGACGTGTATCCGATCTTCACCACCTACGCGTGCGTCGGCTGCCACACGGGCGGCGGGCCGCTGGCGGCCGTGCGCGCCGGCTTCAACGCCGACTGGGATCTGCCGCCGCTGCAGGTGTGGCAGAACCTCGTCGGCCCCGGCACCACGTGCGGCGATCCGCTGAACCCGCTGCGCGTGTGCACCGACAACCCGGAGATCTCGCTGTTCGTCACCAACCCGCTGTTCGACATGGTCGGCATGGAGGATCCGCATCCCGTCGACATCTTCCCGTCGATCGACGACCCGGCGATGCAGGTGATCCTCGACTGGATCGAGCAGGGCGCCCAGCCCCCGACGGCGTACAACTTCACCGAGGACGTCTACCCGCTGTTCTCGCTGTACGGCTGCGTCGGCTGCCACACCGGCGGAGGCCCGCCGGAGGCGGTGAGCGCCGGGTTCAACGCCGACTGGGATCTGCCGGCGATGCAGGCCTGGCAGAACCTCGTGGGCCCCGGCACCGTGTGCGCCGATCTCGACAACCCGCTGCGCGTCTGCACCAACGCCCCGGGAGCGTCGACGCTGGTCACCTATCCGCTGGTCGACCAGGTCGGCATGGAGGACCCGCACCCGTTGAAGGCCTTCCCCAGCCTCACCGATCCCGACCTGCAGATCATCCTGCAGTGGATCGCCCAGGGCGCGCAGTTCGAGGTGACGTGCGAGCACGACCCGTGCGCGACCGGCAACCTGCTGAACCCGGGCTGCTCGCCGTGCGTCTCGGCGGTGTGCCAGCTGGATCCGTACTGCTGCAACACGCAGTGGGATCAGCAGTGCGTGAACGAGGCCGGCGACTCACCGGCGTGCGGCTGCTGATCGCCGCCGCAAGCCGAGCAGCGCGAGCGCAGTGAACCACGCCGCGCCCGTGGGCGCGGTGGCGCCCGCCGTGCACGCGCAGCCGCCGTCGTCGAGGCCGAGGCCGTAGTTGGGCGGCAGCGCGCCGGGCTCACCACTGCCGTCGAACCCGCCGTCGCCGTCCCCCTCGGCGTCGCCGTCGCCCAGCGTGCCGCCGCCCTCGTCACCGCCGTCGGTGTCGCCCGCGTCCGGTGGCGCGCCGGCGTCGGTGACCTCGAAGCGCACGACGCCGCTCACGGTCTCCTTGCCGGCGGCGTCGGTGGCGACCACGTAGATCTCGTAGCTGCCGGCGATCGCGTCGATCACCGGCCAGGGCCCGTAGGGATCCGACATGTCCGCGCTCGACAGCTCGCCGTCGAGGTACAGCTCGACCATCGCGATCGCGTTGTCGTCGGCGACCTGCACCGCGATGTCGAAGTCGTCGCCGACCGCGAACACGTCCCCGTCGTCGGGGCTGGTGATCGTCGCGGTGGGTGCCTCGGTGTCGGGCACCGCGGGCCCGAAGAGATCGAGGATGTACTGGTACGCATTCTGCGACGCGCCGCCGCACTCGCATGCGCGGGCCTCGTACTCGCCGCAGGGGTAGTCGCCGTCCTGGAAGCTCTTCTCGCCGCAGCCGTAGAGGTACGTCATCGGGTCCTCGCACTTGAACTCGTGCTCGAGGCCCCAGGCGTGCGCGGCTTCTTGCGCGATCACCTCGGCGATCGTGCGCGGGTCGTTGCCGAGCGACTCGGGGAACGTGAAGGTGATGGGGCTCGGGATCACGTCGCAGGTGAACGGCGAGACGCCGCCCGCGCCCCCGAAGCCCGCGAGCTCACCGCTGCCGCAGATCACCGCCTCGTCGTGGGGCGCGGGTGAGGGGTCGACGTCCGTGACCTCGATGCCGAACGGCGCGAAGATCTCGCGCGACTCGAGCACGACTTGGTTCCACGAGCCGTCGCCGAACGGGTACTCGGGGAAGTTGGTGGTACCGCCGAGGATCCCCGAGCGGTTGACCGTGTTGTCGTCGGGCCAGCCCGCGTCGAGGGTGAGGCCACCGGCGCAGCGGTTGAGGAAGAGGATGTGGGGCTCTCCGGCCTGGCGCGTGGGGACGTGGGCGCCGAGCACCGGCGGCATGCGGACGTAGGTGCCGCGCGGCACCGTCGACGCGAGCTCGTCCGCGCGAGCGATCGCGGGCACGAGCGCGACGAGCGAGGCGAAGACCACGGCGCAGACGGAGGTGTTCGAGGACCACGGCATCGCTGCAGCGTAGCGGCAGGAAATGCCTCGTAGGTGGCGTTCTCGCCGGGAATTCGAGCGCCTGTGGAGATTGTGCAATCTGCCAAGACCCAGGCGAATCGCCCAACGTGACGGCGATGCAATCGCGGGTGGATGGTGCGGCGCGGCGGCGTGCTCGAGGTGTCCACGTCAGCGACGACGCGCAGGTTGCCCAAGCGCGTCGTCGTGCAGGAGCGGGGTGAACTCGCGTGGGGAGTCGGCCGCGCGCGGGGCGAGGCCGGCTCCCCGGGTCGACTGGCGCCGGCTACTCCGCCGCCTGCTGCGACGGATCCCAGCCGAACCCCAGCGATCGAACGGCCATCTCGCGGGAACCAAGGGGCGCCCTATACTGCGCCCGCGTGCGCGAGCAGCTCGATCGGTCCACGGGCGAGGCGACCTTCGGCGTCGCGCTCCAGCGCGCGCTGCCCGACAGCATCGACGCCCAGATCCTGCGCCGCCGACTGACGGCGAGGTTGTTCGGCGCCGAGATCCCCCCAGCGCAGGTCGGGCGGTTCGAGCTGCGAGATCGCATCGGGTACGGCGGCATGGGGGTCGTCTATCGCGCGTGGGATCCCCAGCTCCGTCGCGAGGTCGCGGTGAAGCTGGTCGACGCGGGCGATGGTGGCGACGAGCTGCGCGAGCGCGCCGCGGCCGAGGCACGGGGCCTCGCGCAGCTCGTGCACCCCAACGTCGTGTCCGTGTTCGAGTCGGGGCACCTCGGCCGGCACGTGTGGATCGCCATGGAGCTCGTGCAGGGCACGACCATGCAGGACTGGTTGGGCGGGACGCCGAGGCCCGACGACGAGGCCATCCTCGCGAACTGGACGGCGATCGGCCGCGGCCTGCTCGCGGCGCACCTCGTGGGCCTGGTGCACCGCGACGTGAAGCCGAGCAACGTGCTCATCGGCGACGATGGGTGGCCGCGGCTCATCGACTTCGGGCTCGTGCACCGCGGGGCGGTGCCCACCGGCGCCGGGGAGGCCCCGATCGCTCGCGCAGCCGAGACGACGGGCGCGACGTCCGAGCCACGCCGCGACGACACGACCCACTTCGTCGGCACGTACCGCTACGCGGCGCCGGAGCAGCGTCGCTGCGAGCGGGTCGACGCGCGCGCCGATCAATACGCGCTGTGCATGTGCATCTGGGAGTCGTTGTGCGGCGCGTTGCCACCGGATGTTCCCGCGGATCGCCGCCTCGATCGCCGGCTCCGCGCGGTGCTGCAGCGCGGCCTCGCCGACGTCCCCGACGAGCGCTTCGCCTCGATGGCCGAGCTGCTCGATGCGATCCAATCGGTGAGCTCCGGCCGTCG
>LNFM01011198.1_pt1 | contig 12292 bp, 12 predicted proteins | sample 596031 | NCBI WGS metagenome assembly LNFM01 (sample SAMN04254537, study PRJNA301005) | activated carbon metagenome | isolation source: dual media filters at the Ann Arbor, Michigan drinking water treatment plant | place: USA: Ann Arbor | reverse complement strand
AGGATCGGTCACCACCTGCTGCCTCGCGCCGGCCTCTAACGGTAATATGTGTAATTTCCCCGCGTCACGGCCAAGTAGTCGTCCGAAGATAAAGCGCCCGCCAGGGCGAGGGACAAGGACATCAAGATTTAGCGCGGACGCAAAGCTTTCAGACTGCAATTGCTCCATCCACAATTCGTCACCACGCCGATATTCGCCGGTCGCCGCCGCAATCCGCATGCCAATCATGTTGCCACCAATGTTGGGCACCATGATCCGTTCTTCTTTGGTCGGCGCGTGGGTGCCGTCGTCATGCAGCACGGCTGCGACCGACAAATATTGTTGATCGGGCAGGGCAACCAGATCGCTCGAATCGACACCCAATGCTCCTGCGATGCGGTTGATCCAGTTTAATGATAAAACGCGAGTCCCGGTTTCAAGCCGCCCGATGGTTTGCGCCGTAGTCGCGGGCTTGCAGCGCTCGGCGACATCGGCCAGCGTCAGACCCTTGGCCTTGCGTACATCGCGGATACGGCTTTGCATCGATATTCTCCGATTACCAGATAGGTTTGTTCTTTCCTACAAATATCACCGCATGGCAATAGCGATTCGAATATCACGGAGAACCGCTTATGCCCCGCAAAGCCGCTGTTGCAGAAAAATATATCGACCCGAGGCCGCTAACCGAGCGTCCCGTTCACGAACCGGGGGCAGGGCGGAAGACCCATCGCACTATCACCGTTAATTTGGCGGAATCCCCTTTGTCCTGGTTACATGCGCGTGGGCATTTAACCGACCGGCAGTTGCTCGCAGGCGAAAAGCTTCGCAGCGATTATGAAGCTGCAGCCATGGGACCGAATGTCACGATGCGATGGGAAAATATTCCGCTCAGCCGCGAAAAGCGCGGGGCACCCACCGGACTCAACCAGACCGAACGCATGATATCTGCAAAAGCGCGATTTGATGGCGCACTTGGGGCGCTCGGCCCCGACCTGGCAGACATTTCCTGGCGCGTGATCTGTGCGGGCGAAAGCATGCCGGTTGCCGAGCGCGAAATGGCCTGGCCGGTGCGGTCTGGTAAGCTCGTGCTTAGGATTGCGCTCGACCGCTTGGCGGGATTTTACCGGTTGCCGGGTTAGGATGCCATCTCTTCGATGCGCATGGCAAGGTCAAGCCAGCGCTCCTCGGAGGCATCTTTTTCGGCGCGAAGGGCGTCGCACTTGGCGGTTAATTCGGCAAAACGTTCAGGCTTGCGCGTGTATAGCGCCGGGTCGGCCATTTCGGTTTCCGCTGCTGCAATCTCACTATCGATTGCCTCGATCCGCTTCGGCAGCAGATCGTAATCACGCTGGTCCTTGTAGGACAATTTTGTGGGCCGGGTTGTTGGATTCGCCGCACCCATTTTGGGTGTCACCTTGTCTGCTTTACTGCGGGTTTCGGGCATATCACGGCGGTCGCGTTTTTCTTCCCAATCGGCATAGCCACCGGCGATGATATCGACTTTACCAGTCCCGGCCAACCCGAGCGTCAGCGTGACCGTTCGATCCAGAAAGTCGCGGTCGTGACTGACGATCAATACGGTGCCATCATAATCGGCGATGACTTCCTGCAGCAGGTCGAGCGTTTCGAGGTCGAGGTCGTTGGTCGGCTCGTCAAGCACCAGCAAATTGGCCTCGCGGGCAAATTCGCGCGCTAGCAATATCCGCGACTGCTCACCGCCCGACAGCGTGCCGATGCGGGCTTCGATCAATTCGGGATCGAACAGGAATTCCTTGAGATAGCCCTGCACATGCTTGCGCACGCCGCGTACATCGATCCAGTCGCTGCCATCCGCCAGCACGTCGCGGACACGCTTTTCAGGGGTCAGCAATTTGCGTTGCTGGTCGATCACAATGCCAGTCAGCGTAGGCGACAGGGTGATCTTACCGGTGTCGGGCGGAGTTTCGCCGGTCAGCAATTTGATCAGCGTGGTCTTGCCGGTTCCATTCGCGCCGACGATGCCAATGCGGTCGCCACGCTGGATGCGTAGCGTGAAATCGTCGATGATCTTACGGTCGCCAAAGCTTTTGCCGACACCCTCGGCGCTGATAACGGTCTTGGTTTTGCTGTCGTCGCTCGACGCACCAAGCTTTGCGACGCCCTGCGGCCCCATCATCGCCGCCCGAGCTGCGCGCATTTCCCACAATTTCGCCAGCCGCCCCTGATTGCGCTTACGCCGTGCGGTGACGCCGCGCTCAAGCCAATGCGCCTCGATCTTCAGCTTGGCATCAAGTCTGCTGGCATTACGCGCGTCTTCGGCAAACACCTGTTCGGTCCACGCATCATAGCCGCCAAAGCCGATCTCGTTACGGCGCAGCAAGCCCCGGTCGAGCCAGAAAGTCTGCTTGGTCAGTCGCGTCAAGAATGTCCGGTCATGGCTGATGACCATGAAGGCACCGCGATATCGCGTCAGCCATTCTTCAAGCCATTCAATGGCGGCAAGGTCGAGGTGATTGGTTGGCTCATCCAGCAGCAGCAGGTCAGGCTCGCTCGCTAGCGCGCGGCAAATCGCCGCGCGCCGTTTCTCGCCACCGCTCGCGGTTTTGGCTTCGCGGTCGAGGTCGATGCCCAATTGATCCGCAATCGCGCGCACCGCATATTCGGGCGGGCCTTTTTCGCCATGTACCGCAAAATCCACCAGCCGGTCGAAGGCAGCGACATCAGGATCCTGATCAAGCATTACGATATTTGTGCCCGGCACGACGACGCGCTTGCCTTTGTCGGCCTCGACTGTCCCGGCGACCAGCTTCATCAGCGTCGTCTTGCCCGCACCGTTACGGCCGATCAGCGCGAGCCTGTCGCGTGCGCCGATAAACAGGTCGATATCTTCAAACAGCCATCCGCCGCCTTGCTGAAGGCTAAGTTTTTCGAAGGCGAAGATAGGAGGTTGCGACATAGTGCCGCGCGGATAGGGGGAAGGTTGACCTTGCGCAACCCATCGCGCAAAGCTTCGTCCATGCGCACGATTTATCTCAATGGCGAATATATCCCTGAAACCGAAGCTAAGGTCTCGGTTTTCGATCGTGGCTTTCTGTTTTCCGACTCTGTCTACGAAGTTGTGTCGGTGCTGGATGGCCGGCTGGTTGATTTTGACGGCCACGTCCGTCGCCTTGCCCGTTCGTTGGGGGAACTAGGCATCACAGGCGCGCCGGATGCGCCGAACTGGCTCGCTATCTGCCGCGAACTTACGTCACAAAATGCCGTCGGAGAAGGTATGATCTACTGGCAGGTCACACGCGGCGCGCCTGCCGACCGAGATTTTGTTTTTCCGCCAACGGGTACCGCTCCGACGGTTCTGGCATTCACCCAGTCCCGCGCACTCGCGGACAATCCCATGGCAACGTGTGGCATCAGCGTCGTCACATTGCCCGACCTGCGATGGGGCAGGGCAGATATCAAAACCACGCAATTGCTCTACGCGTCGCTGATGAAAAATGAAGCCATCGCGCGGGGCGCGGACGACGCCTGGTTGGAACGCAATGGCGTCGTGACCGAAGGCACGGCGCAGAATGCGCACATCATCACCAAAGAAGGCGTTCTTATCACGCACCCACTGAACCGCGAGATTTTGCACGGGATCACCCGCGCGGCGGTTTTGCCAATGGTTGCGCAGACGATCGAAGAACGGCCCTTCACCGTCACCGAAGCGGAACAAGCCGCCGAAGCCTTCGTTTCATCCGCCTCTGGCTTTGTGATGCCGGTGGTAAGCATAAACGGCAAAGGCATCGGCGATGGCAAGCCCGGTTCGGCAACCATTCAGCTTCGCAAAGCCTATATCGAATGGGCGCGCCGGACAGCAATTTGACGGCGTGACTTTGCAAGGAGCAAGAAATGCGTAAATTGATTTTGGCTGCCCTTTTGGCATCGGGCGGCATGACAGCGGGACAAGCAATGGCAACGCAGGTGACAATCGCAGCGAATAATCCGGTCATCGACCTGACAATCAGCGAAACCGTCGAAACAAAGCCCGACATTGCGACATTTTCAACCGGTGTGCAGACAATGGCACCAACTGCCAGCGAAGCGGTGCGGCAGAATAATGTACAGATGGCTTCGGTTGTTGCGCGACTGAAGAAGCTAGGCATTGCCGACAGGGATATCCAAACGACGCAGATCAGCCTGAACCAGCAATTCGATTATCGCGATGGTCAGCAGGTTTTCAAAGGCTTCCAGGCGTCGAATATGGTCAACGCAAAGCTGCGCGATTTGAAAAAGCTCAGCGCGTTTCTCGATGCGCTTGCTGTCGATGGCGCAACGAATTTCAACGGCCCGACCTTTGGCATCGATGACGATAGCACATTCCGCGAAGCGGCGCGCGACAAGGTTTGGGAAACCGCAATGGCGCGGGCCAGGTCAATGGCACGCAAGGCGGGCTATACCGATGTGCGGGTGCTTCGCATTGAAGAAACCGACAATCAGGGTGGCGGCTATCAGCCCGTGCCGATGATGGCGCGAGCGATGGATGCATCCGAAAAATCGACCCCGATCGCGCCTGGAGAACTGAGCGTCGGTTCGATAATTTCATTCACCTTCGAGATGGTGAAGTAGCGACGAGACGGGGCATTATCCTTTCTAAAAGGTTGATGCCCCATTCAGTTTGCGTTCAATGCTTGTGGGGTAGATGGCGATGATGTTGATCAGGATATCCATTTTGTCGGCCGTCGCGCTTGCCGCATTTGCGCTTTCGCACCCTGCCGATGCACGGCGCGGCGAGCAGGATGATGTGCGTCAGGACATGGCGGCAGGGAAGGTAAAATCCTTACGTGAAATTGAAGGCACCGTGGTCCCGCGGATGCGCGGAATGCAATATCTCGGCCCCGAATATGATCCTACCGCACAGGTCTATCGTCTGAAATTCATAAATGGCAACCGGGTGATATTTGTCGACGTCGATGGCAAAACCGGCGGTGTGTTGCGCCAACGCTGATAGGATTTTGCGCGGGGCGGCTAATCTGCTAGCCCCTTACCCAACATAAATACACTATTTGAAGGGGACAGCATGCGCATCCTTATCGTTGAAGACGAACCTACGCTTGGCCAACAGCTGAAATCGACTTTGGAAGGCGCGGGATACGCAGTCGACCTGTCGGTTGACGGCGAGGACGGCCATTATATGGGCTCGACCGAAAATTACGATGCTGTAATCCTCGATCTGGGCTTGCCCGAAATCGACGGGCTGACTGTACTTGATCGCTGGCGCAAGGAAGGCCGGAAATTTCCCGTGCTAGTCCTGACCGCGCGCGATAGCTGGTCGGACAAGGTTGCCGGGCTTGACGCCGGGGCCGATGATTATCTCGCAAAACCGTTTCAGACTGAAGAACTCATCGCTAGGCTTCGTGCACTCATTCGCCGTGCGTCGGGCAATGCATCGTCCGAATTGAACGTAGGTCCGGTGCGCCTCGATACGCGTTCGGGCCGCGTGACCCTCGATGGCCAGCCGGTCAAGCTGACCGCGCAGGAATATAAGCTGTTGTCTTATTTGATGCACCATAAAGGCAAAGTGGTGTCGCGCACCGAGCTAATCGAGCATATCTACGATCAGGATTTCGACCGCGATTCCAACACGATCGAGGTGTTTGTAACCCGCATCCGCAAAAAGCTTGGGCAAGACGTCATTTCTACCATCCGTGGCCTTGGTTACAGCCTCGAGGAACCGGTCAGCTGAACCCGCCTGCCGCCATAAAGACGGCTGTAAAAGGACCGTCATGGCGGAGCCAGTTTAAGAGCACGGGTTCACTGACCCGCCGTATGATCCTCACGGCGGCAGTGTGGATTAGCATATTGCTTTTTGGCGGCGGCCTTGCGCTGGATCGCGTACTAACCAGTTCGGTCGAGCAGAATTTCGATAACCAGCTCGAATATGTCCTAACTGCGATGATCGCATCTGCGGAAATTGGGCCAGACGGTGAAATCCGGATGAACCGGCCACTGGGAGACCAGCGCTTTCTCGAGCCCAATAGCGGGCTGTACTGGCAAATTACCGGAAAGGGTGCGATACCATTTCCGTCGCGCTCGCTTTGGGATCGCGCGCTGCGGCCGCCGGTTGGCCATGACGATCAAGACGTCCATTTTCGCGACAGCGACGAATTCGCCGATGAACCTCTAAGGATCGCCGAACGATCAATTAAATTGCCCGATTCCGACGTCAACTGGGACTTCATGGTCGCGCAAAGCCGCGACAGCCTCGATGGCCAGGTTATCGAATTGCGTTCGGTATTGGTCACAAGCTTCCTGTTGCTTGCGCTGGGACTGATAATATTGGCGGCTTTGCAGACATTTTATGGCCTATGGCCCTTGCGCGCGGTGCGGCAGGCGATTGCCGAGATGCGCAGCGGACGCGAAAGCCGCGTCACGGCAGCATTGCCGGATGAAGTCATGCCGATGGTCAACGAACTCAATGCGCTGCTCGACCACAATGAGAAACAGGCCGAGGAATCGCGGCGTCATGCGGGCAATCTTGCACACGCGCTGAAAACGCCACTCACGGTCATCATGAACAGCGCCACCGCAAAAGCGCCTGATCTGGCCGAAACGGTCATTCGCGAAGCAACGACAATGCGGCGGCAGGTCGACCATCATCTGGCCCGGGCGCGTGCCGTCGGCAGGCGTGGCCACAGCCATAGCCGCGCGCAAGTATGGGACAGTCTCGAATCGGTCGAACGCGCGGTCAGCCGCCTCTATTCGCATGTCCGCCTCGATATGGCAGGTGACCAGACCATAGCGGCTCGGGTAGAGCGGCAGGACCTTGATGAAATGCTCGGTAACCTCATCGAGAATGCGGCGAAATATGGCGGTGGTAGCGTGTTCGTTACGGTCGAGGATGCCGGCGATTATGTCGAGATGCTGGTCGAGGATGATGGCCGCGGCATTCCTGAGGCTGAACGCGAGCGCATCTTCGACCGGGGTGCTCGTCTCGATACTGGTAAGCCCGGGACGGGACTAGGACTTGCAATCGTTCGCGACGTTGTGGAAATCTACGATGGCACGGTCTCATTGGAAGAAAGCGAAGATTTGGGCGGGTTGTTAGTGCGGCTCAAACTACCTAAAGCGGCGGGGTAATCAGCTTCCGTCGCGGATTTGCTGATGGTGGCGGATCACTTCGTCGATGATGAAGCGCAGGAATTTCTCGGTAAAGTCTGGATCGAGCTTCGCATCGCGCGCCAGCTGACGAAGCCGGTCGATTTGTCGTTCTTCACGTGCGGGATCGGCGGGCGGAAGCGAAGATTTCGCCTTATACTCGCCGACCGCCTGCGTAACCTTAAACCGCTCAGCGAGCATGAAAACCAAGGCAGCATCGATATTGTCGATGCTGTCGCGGTAGCGGGCAAGTGTGTCGTCTTGGCTCATTTTGTTTATGTGCCGCGATTGAAGGTACAGAACAAGCGGAAATGCGCCATTTGCACTTGCCTTGGCGCTCCCCAGTTGTCAGAGCATATGACTATGAGTGCAACTATTCATCAAATCGGCGGGCACCGAGCGCCTTCCCTTGATCCAATGCTCAAACTGGTCGCAGCCGGAATGAACAAGGTCAATGCCGTCATCCTCGACCGAATGCAGTCGGAAATTCCGCTGATTCCCGAACTCGCTGGTCACTTGATTGCTGGCGGCGGCAAACGGATGCGACCGATGCTCACATTGGCCTGCGCTCGCTTGCTCGATTATCCCGGTGAGAGGCACCATAAATTGGCTGCCGCAGTAGAGTTCATCCACACCGCGACTTTGCTGCACGACGATGTTGTCGATGGCAGTGACATGCGACGTGGGAAGACGGCGGCGAATCTGATTTTTGGTAATCCTGCGGCTGTGCTGGTTGGCGATTTCCTGTTCAGCCGGTCATTCGAGCTGATGGTCGAAGATGGATCGCTCAAGGTACTGAAAATTTTGTCGAATGCTTCGGCGGTTATCGCCGAGGGCGAGGTCAACCAGTTGACTGCGCAGCGCCAGATTTCAACAAGCGAAGAAAAATATCTCGAAATCATCGGCTCAAAAACCGCTGCGTTATTTGCCGCTGCCTGCCGGATTGCCGCCGTCGTAGCGGAAAGCGGTGAGGCTCAGGAAATGGCGCTTGACGCCTATGGCCGTAACCTGGGTATCGCTTTCCAGCTGGTCGATGATGCCATCGATTATGTCTCCGACGGCGCGACAATGGGTAAAGATAGCGGTGATGATTTCCGCGACGGCAAAGTGACATTGCCGGTCATATTGGCGCACTGCCGAGGGACGCCCGAAGAACAGAAATTCTGGCGCGATGCGATGCTCGGCAACCGGATTTCTGCCGACGATCTGGCGCACGCAACTACATTACTGCGCAAACATGGAGCCATTGACGACACGATTGATCGCGCCCGCCATTATGGCCAGCGCGCCATCGACGCCATCGCGCATTTCCCTGCCGGTGAGGCCAAAGCGGCGCTGAGCGAAGCCGTGGAATTCGCCATCGCTCGCGCATACTGAATATGGTAGATCGCCCGCCTCTGTCGGATGGTTTTGACACTGTTGGGCGGTTTCATCCTTATGTCGTAGCAGGCGCGGTATTGCTGCTAGATATCCTCCTGATAGTGCTCGTTCTTACTACGCTGACTTTTGTCGGTGATAAAATCGAGGATGTCATCTGGCCAGGCGGCAGGGAATGGGTCGACCTTTGACCGCTCGCAGCGCTGGTGAGGCGTTGCCGATTGAAACAGTTTTGCCGGATTTACTGGCGGCATTGCGGCAGGGTTCCAACGCCGTTCTGATTGCGCCGCCGGGGGCTGGAAAGACCACAATGGTCGCCCCCGCGTTGCTGAGGGAAAACTGGTGCGATGGTCAAATTCTGCTGCTGTCGCCGCGCCGACTTGCTGCGCGAATGGCGGCGGAGCGGATGTCCGAGCTTATAGGCGAAAAGGTTGGCGCACTGGTCGGCTATGCGACGCGCATGGACAGCAAGCAGTCTGCACAAACGCGAATATTGGTTCTGACCGAAGGGATTTTTCGCAACCGGATCATTGCCGATCCTGAACTGGCCGGGGTGTCGGCAGTGTTGTTCGACGAAGTGCACGAACGCAGTCTCGACAGCGATTTCGGATTAGCGCTGGCGCTGGAGGCTCAGGCCGCGTTCCGGCCCGATTTGCGGCTGATCGCAATGTCGGCCACACTCGACGGCGCGCGCTTTTCGCAACTGATGGGTGATGCGCCTTTGATCGAAAGCGAGGGCAGAAGCTGGCCGTTGGAGCTTCGCTATGTCGGGCTACATGCTGAGCTTCCGATCGAAACTGATATTGCGCGCAATGTCCGGCTGGCACTGTCCGAAGCGGCGGGAGATATTCTCGTATTCCTTCCTGGTACGCGCGAAATAGACCGGACGGCCGAGGCATTGGCGGGTTTGGGCGAAGAATATGTCGTGCACAGGCTCCACGGCCAAATCGACCCAGCGGCGCAGCGGCTGGCGGTTCGCGCTGATGCCGTTGCGCGGCGCAAGGTCATCTTGGCGACGAATATCGCCGAGACCAGCCTGACCATCGATGGCGTCCGGATAGTTATCGACAGCGGGCTTGCCCGCCGTGCGCGGTTCGACCAGGCTGCGGGCGTAACGCGGTTGGTGACCGAACGCGCCAGTCTGTCGGCGGCAACGCAGCGGGCAGGGCGTGCGGCGCGACAGGGGCCAGGCACTGCCTATCGGCTATGGGAGGAAGCCGGGAATGGCGGATTGCCGCCTTTTGACCCGCCCGAGATACTCGAAAGCGACCTTTCGCCCATGTTGATCGATTGCGCCTTGTGGGGAGAGTCTGACCCAGCCAGATTGCGATGGCTTGACCCGCCGCCAGTCGCGGCGGTCAACGAAGCGCGAAAATCGCTGACGGCTTTGGATGCTCTCGACGCGCAAGGTCATATCACGCCGCATGGGCGCAAACTGGCGGCACTGCCATTGACCCCCAACCTGGCGCATATGGTGATCCGTGCCGCTGACAGCGGTCAAAGCGAACAGGCCGCAACGCTTGCGTTATTGTTGCAAGAACGCGGCCTTGGCGGGCAGGGCGAAGATATCGAGGCGCGCTATGAACGCTTTTTGCGTGAGCGCGGCGGGCGGGCAGATGCGGCAAAATCGCTGGCGCGGCGCATCGGCAAAATGGCACCTAATGATGGTGAAAAGACACCGCTTTCGGTTGGCGCGCTGGTTGCAACGGCATTTCCAGATCGCAGCGCCAAACGCCGCGACGCCAAAGGCGAGAACTGGATTAGCGCGATGGGACGCGGATTCCGGCTTGATCCGGCATCTCCGCTCTCCAGCGCCGAATGGCTGGCGGTGGCCGACGTGCAAGGTGCAGCCTCGGGCGCGCGGATCCTGTCTGCAGCAGCGTTAACTGAAGCCGAAGTCTTGGCGCTGTTCGGTGAACGGATCGAAACGACGACCGACACGCGTTACGATGCTGCGGCGGATCGCGTCGAGGTTCGATTACGCCGTCGCCTAGGGGCTATCGTTCTGGCCGAAGGCATGGCGGACCGGCCAGATCAAGACGCTGTATCGCAGGCGCTGCTGGATGCCGTTCGGACTTTGGGCCTTTCGGCACTGCCGTGGTCGGATGCGGCCATCGCCTTACAACAACGCGCCAATTTTGCAGGTATCGAGACCTTGTCGGATGCAGCCCTGATAGCAACGCTTGAAGATTGGCTTTTGCCGCTGTTACTGGGCACCAACCGGCTGCGCGATATTTCGAAATCGGTCTTGTCCAATGCGCTCGACAATATCCTTGGCTGGGATGGAAAGCAGCGGGTCGAGCAGGTCGCTCCGGCGTCGTTTACCAGCCCGGCTGGCACAACTCATCATATTGATTATACCGCAGAAGCAGGCCCAACGGTCGAACTGCGCGTGCAGGCTCTATTCGGTCTCGATATCCATCCTGTCGTTGGCGTCAACCGCGTGCCCTTGGTGCTCAGCCTGACTTCTCCTGCTGGGCGACCAATCCAGACAACACGCAATTTGCCCGAATTCTGGCGCGGAAGCTGGCGCGATGTCGCCAAGGAAATGCGCGGGCGTTACCCCAAGCATAACTGGCCGGACGCGCCATGGGAGAGTGTGGCCAGCCTCAAGACCAAAAAGGCGCAGAGCCGCGATCTCACACGCGGCGCTTGACGAATCCGTGAGGTTTGGCGCATGGGGCCATCATGACCGCACGCATCTTTCAACGTCCCAAAAACGCCATGCAATCGGGCAAAGCACATACCGATGAGTGGGTGCTCGAATTCACTCCTTCCGAACCGCGCAAGGCCGACCCGTTGATGGGCTGGGCCGGGTCGGGCGACACGCTGGCGCAGGTGCATATGAAATTTGCTTCCTTGGACGCAGCGCGGGCCTATGCGGCGAAAAAGGGTATTAGTGCGGTCCTGATTCCGACACCGCCGAAAACGCTAAAGCTTCAGGCCTACGCCGACAATTTCCGTTAAAGCGCCATGCCCGGCAGCATCAGTAATTTGACATCGACGACGCAGCCTTCGGCGCGTTTGACCTGAACGAAAGCACGTAGGTCAGTTAAGGCGATGCGGTGAACGATGATATTTTCGCCGTCGACGCCGCCGCCATCGCTGACTTTAGTTAGACCGCTCGCGCGCACCAAACTGAAGCTTTCGCTGACCATGCCGGGTGAGGAGAAAAATTCGCCTAGAATTTCAAGGTTCAACGCGCGATAGCCCGTTTCTTCTTCCAGCTCGCGGGCGGCGGAGGTTAGAGTGTCTTCTCCGTCATCATGATCGCCGATCAAGCCCGCTGGCAGCTCAATGCAATTGGCGCCCAACGGCACGCGATATTGTTCGACCAGCAGGACATGGCCGTCTTCGACTGCCAATATAACCGCAGCCTTGATTCCGCGTGCACGCCCGACATATTCCCATTTTCCGCGCCTCTTGGCAGTGATGAAACGGCCCTGCCACATGATTTCTTCGGTCTCGTCGGTCATAACTCGATAAGGCGGTCCGGAAGCTCGTTGGGGTTTTCGCTGCCCCTGGGGAAATGCTCTGCGAGCACGACACCCATTTGTCGGACGGCCTCGGCCATTCCCTCGCCGGGCTTGCCAGCCTTAACCCGGTCGAGCAACGCAACCATCGCGTCGCCCCACACTTCGGGCGCGACTAGCTTTGCAATCTCTTCGTCAGCGACGATTTCGGCGCGATGCTCCTTCATCGACAGATAGAGTAGAACACCGGTACGCCCGATGGTTTTCGCCTCGGTTCCGACCTTGAACATCATGATCGCACGCGCACGGACCCGCGCCATTTTCAGGTATTTCGGCGTCAGCGCCAA
>LNFM01012510.1_pt1 | contig 12294 bp, 14 predicted proteins | sample 596031 | NCBI WGS metagenome assembly LNFM01 (sample SAMN04254537, study PRJNA301005) | activated carbon metagenome | isolation source: dual media filters at the Ann Arbor, Michigan drinking water treatment plant | place: USA: Ann Arbor | reverse complement strand
TGGGGATTTGGGGAGGGGCATCGTCGGTGATGCCCAGCGGGGGGGTCGCACCATGCCCCTCCCCAAATCCCCCGATCAAGTCGAGGGTTCCAAGGGCCTTAAGCCCTTGGCGGGGTGAGGTTTGGAGAGGGGCAGAGCCCCTCTCGAAGGCGCCACGCATGCCCACGCTACGCCACGCTCTCCTTCAGCGCGTCGATCACTTCCCGCAGGTGGATGCCGTCCGCCCGTGCCGCGAAGGTCAGCGCCATGCGGTGGCGCAGCACCGGTTCGGCCAGTGCCAGCACGTCGTCGATGCTGGGGGACAGGCGGCCGTCCAGCAGGGCGCGGGCGCGGGTGGCGAGCATCAGCGCCTGGGCGGCGCGGGGTCCGGGGCCCCAGGCCAGGTGTTGGCGCACGCCGTCGAGGGTGGTGGTTTCGGGTCGTGCGCCGCGCACCAGCTTCAGGATGGCGTCGAGCACCTGTTCGCCCACCGGGATGCGGCGGATCAGCGCCTGGGCGGCGATCAGTTCGGCGCCGGTCATGGCCTGGACGGGGCGGGCTTCCTTCGCACCGGTGGTGGCCAGCAGCATGGCGCGTTCGGCGGCTTCGTCGGGGTAGCCGACCTCGATTTCCAGCAGGAATCGGTCGAGCTGGGCTTCGGGCAGCGGGTATGTGCCTTCCTGTTCGATCGGGTTCTGCGTGGCGAGCACGTGGAAGGGGGCGGGCAGCGGGTGGATTTCACCGCCGATCGCCACGCGGTGCTCCTGCATGGCCTGCAGCAGCGCGGATTGCGTGCGCGGGGAGGCGCGGTTGATCTCGTCCGCCATCAGCAATTGGCAGAAGATCGGGCCCTTGATGAAGCGGAAGGCGCGCTTGCCGGTGGCGTCTTCTTCCAGCACCTCGCTGCCCAGGATGTCGGCCGGCATCAGGTCCGGGGTGAACTGCACGCGGCGCGGGTCGAGGCCGAGCACGGTGCCCAGCGTGTCCACCAGCTTGGTCTTGCCCAGGCCTGGCACGCCCACCAGCAGGACATGTCCGCCCGAGAGCAGGGTGATCAGGACGCGTTCGACCACCAGCTCCTGGCCGAAGATGACGCGGCCGACGGCATCGCGCACCCGCGCCAGGCGGGCGCCCAGCGCCTCGACCTCGGCGACCAGCGCCGCGGGGTCCTGTGTCGTCTCGGCCACTTCACTCATGCGGGCACGGCTCCCTATATGACAGTGTCGGAGGCGCACGGGCCGGTGCACCCCCAGGTGGAATTAGCTCGCATCGGCCACGCTGAGTGCAAGGGCGACGGAATGCAATGACGCTCCAACAAGACATGCCAACGCCGAAGGCGCTCCATGAGGCACCGCGCGCGGTGCAAAAATCGGGCTGCGCCGGGCCGCCGGCCGGTGCCGTCCTCGCACGCGCGCGGATGGAGTGCGGCGACTACGCCATTCGCATCGCCCGCGACGGAACGTGGCTCTACAAGGGCAGCCCGATCAACCGTAAGCCCTTGGTCTGCCTGTTTGCCTCGGTCCTGAAGCGCGGGGAGGACGGCGCCTATTGGCTCGAGACGCCGGCGGAGCGCGGGCGGATCGAGGTGGACGACGCGCCCTTCCTCGCGGTGGAACTGTTCTGGCGCGATTGTGACTGCGGCTGCGCAAAACCGCAGCAATGCCTGACCTTCCGTACCAACCTGGACGAGATGGTGACGGCCGGCCCGAACCACCCGATTCGCGTGCAGCTGGACCCCGCCACGCGGGAGCCGCGGCCTTACATCCTGGTGCGCCCGGGGCTTGAGGCGCGCATCAGCCGCGCGGTCTTCTACGAACTGGTCGCGCTGGCGCAGGCCGAGACGGTGGACGGGCGCGAGGTGCTCGGCGTCTGGAGCGAGGGCGTGTTCTTCCCGATCGACGACAAGCCCGCGCTGGATCTGGCGGCGGAGTGAGCGACGCGGCGCTGGGGCTCGATCCCGACCGGCTGCGCGCGCGCCTGGCCGACCCGGACGGCCTGCCGCACGACCGGCCGTCGCCGGAGGACGACCTCGATCGCGCCGCGCGCACCGGCGGCCGCGTGGTGCCGGCGGCGGTGCTGGTGCCGCTGGTGCTGCATCCCGAACCGACCATCCTGCTGACGCTGCGCTCGGCGCGGCTGAAATCCCATGCCGGCCAGGTGTCGTTTCCCGGCGGGCGCATGGAGGCGGGGGAGACCCCTGAGCAGACCGCGCTGCGCGAGGCGCAGGAGGAGGTCGGGCTGGACCCCGCCCTGCCGGTCCTGCTCGGCCGCCTGCCCACCCTGCTGACCGGCACAGGGTATTGCGTGACGCCCGTGGTGGCGCTGCTGCGCCCGCCCTTCGACCTGCGGCATGATCCGAACGAGGTCGAGGAACCCTTTGAATACCCGCTGGCGCGGCTGCTCGACCCCGCGGCGCCGGAACGCCGCAGCCAGGAATTCCGCGGCAGGCTGCGCGAATTCTGGGTCTGGCCGCATGACCGGCACTACATCTGGGGTGCCACGGCCTCGATGCTGGTGACGCTGGCGGCGGTGCTGCGGGACCGGCGGTAGCGCCAGGCCCCCGCGCGGCTTGGCGACGCGGCGCTTCCGTTGTGCCCGCCACACCGCTATGCCTGCGCCCCGCGGCCCGGCAGGCCGCGCCACGCGCCCGACATCTGCACGAGGATTACCCATGGCCACCAGCATCGCTGCCGAACGCCGCCTGCTCGGCGACGACTTCGCCCTCGTCGCGTCCAGCCACCACCCTGCCTTGGCGGCGCTGCCGGCGGATGACGTGGTGAAGCTGGCGCGCACGCTGCGCGAACAGCGCGACCGCCTGCGCGGCATGGTGCACAGCAACCGCCGTGCCCGCCGCGGCAAGGGCGAACCGCGCGCCGCCGCCGGCCACGACCCCGCGCTGCTGCGCCGCAAGCAGGTCTTCGCCGCCGCGCTGAAGCGGGTGAATGCGCGGATCGAGGCGTTGCACGGCGAAGCCCGCCGGGCCTACCACGCCACCGCCTTGAAGGAAGCGCTGGAGCGCAAGCGCGCGGCCCGCAGCCACCACCCCGGCGCCGGCGCCGCGGCCGGCCAGGGCATGCAGGCCAAGGCCAGCGGCAAGCGCCGCACGCGCATGGACCCGCGCGTGATCGGCAGCATCTCCCAGGCGGGGAAGAACGCGCAGGCGCGCCGGGACGGCTGACCCGCCGCCTTCATCTGGCCTTCACACGCGCGACGGGATATCCCGGGGGCAACACAGCCCCGGGAGAAACCGACCATGACCACCCGCCGCACGTTGCTTTCCGCAGGCTCGCGCCTGACCCTCGCCGCCGGCGCCGGCCTGCTGGCCGCGCCCGCCGTCCAGGCCCAGGGCGAATGGCCCAACCGCACCGTGCGCGTGATCGTGCCCTGGCCCCCCGGCGGGTCGACCGATGTGCTGGTGCGCATCTATTGCGAACAGCTCCAGGCCGCGCTCGGCCAGACCTTCGTGGTCGAGAACCGCGCCGGCGCCGGCGGCAACATCGGCATCGACGCCACCGCCAAGGCCGCGCCCGATGGCTACACCATGGGCATCGCCTCGGTCGGGCACCTGGTGATCAACCGCTTCCTGTATGCCCGCCTGCCCTATGACCCGACGCGCGACCTGATGCCGGTGGGCGTGGCGTGGGACCTGCCGAACGTCGCGGTGGTCTCGGCGCAGCACAACCCGTCGCGCACGCTGGCCGACTTCGTCACCTGGGCGAAGGCCAAGCGCGGCGGCTTCACCTATGGCTCGCCGGGCGTGGGCACCACCGGGCATCTCTCGGGCGGGCTGTTCGCCGGGCGCATCGGCGCCGAGGGCACGCATGTGCCCTTCCGCGGGGCGGCGCAGATCATCCCGGCGATGCTGTCGGGCGACCTCGACTTCGCGCTCGACAACCTGGCGTCCTACGTGCCGGTGATGACCGAGGGGCGGATGCGCGCGCTGGCGATCACCTCGGCGCAGCGCTGGCCGACCCTGCCGGACCTGCCCACCATGGCGGAAGCGGGCGTGCCGAACTTCGTGGTGTCGTCCTGGCAGGGCTTCGTGTTCCCGACCGGCACGCCGCCGGCGGTGATCCAGCGCGTGAACGGGGCGCTGCGGCGCATCGTGGGCGAGCAGGCGCTGAAGGACCGCTTCCTGCGCGTGGGCGCGCTGGCGGTGTGGTCGACGCCGGAGGAGATGGTGGCGCGCGCCGCCGCCGAGGCGACGATGTGGCAGGAAGCCGTGCGGATCTCCGGCGCGCGGGTCGAGTAGGCGTGGCGCGACCGCGGATGGCGGGCCGGTTGCCGGCGCGCCGCCGCTCGCTCGCCGCTCTGTCGTTCACGCTGTGCTCAGCCCCCGTGTGGGCGGATCGGCCCTGGTCCCCCACGCGCCCTGTCGTCATCACCGTGCCCTATGGTCCTGGCGGGTCCTCCGACGCGCTGGCACGGCCGCTCGCCGACCGCCTGGCGCCGCTGCTGGGCGTGCCCGTCGTGGTCGAGAACCGGCCCGGGGCGCAGACCGCTATCGCGGCCGAGGCGGTGGCGCGCGCGCCCGCGGATGGCCACCGGCTGTTGTTCTCCGCCACCGCGACGCTGAGCGTGAACCCGCTGCTGGCGCCGGCCCTGCCCTACCGGGTCGAGGATTTTGCGCCGGTCGCGCATCTCGCGACGCTGCCCTATGCGATCACCGTGCGGCAGGGCCTGCCCTGGATGCTGCGTGACTTCGTCGCGCATGTGCGCGCCAATCCCGGGCGGGTGAGCATCGGCAGCAGCGGCCGCGGATCCTCGCTGCACCTCACGGGCGCCCTGATCGCGACGATGCTCGGCCTTGATTGGACCGAGGTGACCTACCGCGGCGACGCGCCGCAGGTGAACGACCTGATGGCCGGCACGCTGGACGCCGCCGTGCTGGGCGGTCCGCCGGCGTTGGCGGCCGAGCGCACCGGACGCGCGCGCATCATCGGCTGGACCGCGCCGCAGCGCCTGCCGCATCTCCCCGACCATCCGGTCTTCGCCGAGGTCTGGCCGGAGCTTGTCTCGGTCGGCTGGTTCGGCCTGCATGCGCCAGCCCGCACGCCGCCTGAGGCCATCCGGCGCCTCAACGCCGCCTGCGCCGAGGTGCTCGGTGCCGATACGCCGCTGCGCGAACGCCTGGCGGCCGAGGGCCTGCTGGTGCCGCCGGTCGGCCCACCCGCAGCCTTCGGCGCGTTCCTGGACGGTGAAGCCCTTCGCCTCGCCGCGCTGCTGCAGCGGATCGACCTGCGCCCGGCGCCATGACCGCGGATGGCTTTCTCGCGCGGCTGCAGGTCACGGCGCGCGCCCATCCGCGGCGGCTCGCGGTGGCGGGGCCAGGGGTTGCGCTGACGCATGGCGAACTCGCCGAGCGCGTTGCCGGCATGGCGGTCTGGCTCGCGCGCGCGGGAATGGCGGCGGGCACGATGGCGGGGGTGACGCTGCGCGAGGACCTCGCGCATCTGGTGGTCACGCTGGCGCTGCTGCGCCTGGGCTGCCACCAGGTCACTCTCGGCAGCCACGAGCCGGCGGCGCAGCGCGCCGACATCGCGGCGCGCGCCCGCGTGGACGTGGTGGTGGCCGACGATCCCGGCGATGCCCTGCCGGGCGTGGCGCTGCTGCTCCCCGACCACGATGCCGCGGCGGCCGGGGCGCCGGGCGCCCTGCCGGCCGCGTCCGAGGCGGAGGCCCTGCTGGTGATGACGAGTTCCGGCACCACCGGCCGGCCGAAGCTCATCCCGTTGCGCCAGGCGCAACTGCTGGCCCAGAGCGTGCGGCGCGCCGGGCTGGGGGCCGTTCGGCACCGCCCCGTCGGGCTCGAGCACAACAACGGGATGCGCTTTCCGCTGTTCGCCCTGGCGAATGGCGACACGCATGTGCTGGCTGCGGCCTCGCGCAGCGAGTCGCTGGCCGCCACCTGTGCACGATACCGCGTGGACATGCTGGGGCTCGCGCCGCACCAGGCGGAATCCCTGCTGGCGGCTCGGCGGGACGGCGCCTGGCCCGCGGTGACGCGCATCGACCTAGCCGGCGCTGCGCCGGGCGATGGCCTGGTGCGGCGCCTGCAGGCGGCGCTGACCGACCAGGTCTTCACGCTCTATGGAACCTCCGAGGTCGGCTCGGTCGCGCGTGCCGGACCGGCCGACCACGCCGCGTGTCCGGAAGGCTCGGGCCGCGTGCTGCCCACCGCCGAGGTGCAGGTGGTGGACGATTCCGGCGCGGCGCTGCCCGCCGGCGAGACCGGGCTGCTGCGCCTGCGCACGGCGGGGATGGCGCAGGGGTACCTGGACGACGTCGAGGCGACGGCGCGCTGCTTCATCGACGGCTGGTTCCAGCCGGGCGACCTCGGGCGGCTGCTGGCCGACGGCACGCTGATCGTGGCCGGGCGGGCGGATGACATGATGGTGCTTGGGTCGATCAACATCTTTCCCGCCGAAATCGAGCGCGCCGCGGCCGGCTTCCCGGGCCTCGGGGAATGCACCGCTTTCGCCCGGCGCAGCCTGGGGCTGGGCGACATTCCGATGCTTGCGGCGACCGAGGTGGCGCCGGGCAGCCTCGATGCCGCCGCGCTGCTGGCGCATTGCCGCGCACGGCTCGGCCTGCGGGCGCCGCGCGGCATCGTGGTGATGGCCGCATTGCCGCGCAACGTGGCCGGCAAGGTGATGCGGCACGAACTCACGCGTGGATGATGCCGCGGCATCGCTCTCAACATTTGCCGCCGGACGCGCCATAACCCCGCCCGATGTCCGCCCGCGACCTCACCCTCCCCGGCGCCCGCCGCTCAGCCTGGCTGAATTCCCTGTTCGTCGACCACGCGCTGCTGCGCCTGGGCTGGCGCAATTGGGGCGTGGTGGAAAGCGGCCGGCTGTACCGGTCGAACCACCCCACGCCCTGGCAGCTCGAACAGGCGGTGCGGCGGCAGGGCATCCGCACCGTGATCAACCTGCGCGGCCATCGGGAGGCCTGCGGGTCGGACGCGCTGGGCCGGCAGGCGGCCGCGGCGCTCGGGCTGGAGCACATCGACGCGCCGCTGGAATCGCGCGGCGCGCCGCACAAGGACCGCGTGCTGCGGCTCGCGGGCATCTTCGCGCGCATCAGCGAACCCGCGCTGATCCACTGCAAGTCGGGCGCCGACCGCACCGGGCTCGCGGCCGGCATCTGGCTGCTGGCCAATGGGCGGCCGGTGGAGGATGCGCTCGGCCAGCTCTCGCTGCGCTTCGGGCATGTGGCGGCGGCGCGCACCGGCATCCTCGACGCGTTCTTCCGGTCCTACGCCGACTTCCTGAAGCAGCGCGGCGACAAGCCGTTCCTCGACTGGGTGCGCGACGATTATTCGGAAGACGCGCTGCGCGCCGCCTTCACCAGCACCGCCTGGGCCGACCGGCTGGTGGACGGCGTCCTCAGGCGCGAATGAGCGCGTCGACGTCGCCGCGCACCAGCGCGGGGATGGCGCGCGCGACACGCTCGGCGGGCCAGTCCCACCAGGCGATCTGCAGCAGCCGGTCGACCGTGGGCGCATCGAAGCGGCGGTGCGCGAGCCGTGCCGGATTGCCGGCGACCACGCCATAGGGCGGCACGTCCTCGGTCACCACCGCGCGCGCGCCCACCACGGCGCCGTGGCCGATCGTCACCCCCGGCAGCACCAGGCATTCCGTGCCGAGCCACACATCGTGCCCGACCGTGATGTCGCCGCCGCCGCGCCACGGGTAGTCCGCCAGCGGCAGCGCATCGGCAAACGCCCCGCCCATGATCGCGAAGGGATAGGTCGACGGTCCTGCCATGGCGTGGTTCGCCGCCGGCATCAGGAAGGTCGCGCGATGCGCGATGGCGCAGTACCGCCCGATGGTCAGCCGCCCGATGCCGAAATTGTAGCGCACGCACAAGTCCAGGAAGTGCCGCGGGTCCTCGTGGTCGTGGTAGTAGGAAAAATCCCCCGCCGTGACGTTGGTGATATGCGGGCTGAGCGCGAGCAGCGGCCGCAGGAAGGCCGTGCGCGTCGTGCCGGCGATCGGGTGCAGCGTATCGGGGTCGGGCGGCGCGTTCATGCGGGGCTCCGGGCAGCCAGGCGCAGATACACGGCCAGCGCCGCCAGCGCGATGGCGAGGAACCCCACGCCGGCCAGCAGCGGCGCCGCCGGCGCGCCCGTCATGTCGCGCGTCAGCGGGGGAACTGGCGCAGATGCGCGCGTGCGAGCCGGTAGATGGTGCGGTCGAGCTGGGTCAGCCGGTCGATCTCCGCGCGCGTCTCGCGCGACAGTTCCTCCTCCTGCGCCGGCTCGAGGTCGGGATGCGTGTCGCGGCGGGTGTTGAGCCGCGCGATCTCGGCCACGCGGGGCATGCCGAAGGCCAGGGCCACGCGGGTATAGGCCTCGTGCAGGTTTCCCGCGAAGCCGATCACGTCCATCGACAGCAGGTTGCCGATGGCGCGGTGCAGTACCTCGAGCTCGCTGACCGGCACGCCGGGGCCGCCGGCGCTGTAGCGATAGGTCAGGTCGGCCTGCACGTTCACCTGGCCGGCCAGGTAGCGCGTCATGGTGTTGTTGATCGAATCCTGCACCTCGTGATGGGTGTTGTGCAGGAAGTCGATCATGCTGCCGGAACGCGCGATGGCGGGGCCTTCCAGCTTGCGCCGGGCGATGGCGTCGGCGGTGTGGCGCTTCCAGAAATAGTAGCTCGACAGCAGCCGTTCGGTCGGGTCGCGCAGCACCGTCACGATGAACAGCCGGCCCGGGATGGTGCGGACCTGGTCGAAATTGAAGTGGCCCGAGAAGAAGCGGTAGCGGTCGAGTTCCTCGGGCGAATAGCGGTGCAGCCGGGAGAAGCGCTCGGGGCAGATCTCCTCGGGCGCGAAATGCGCGGCGAAGTGGTGGTGCAGCGAGGTGCCGCCGGTCTTGGGCAGATGCAGGAAGACCAGCTTGCGCCCGGCGGCCTGCGGCGGAAGGGTGGACGGCATCCGCCCATCGTTACCAGAGAGGCGCCGGCGGCGGAACCGACCGCGGCCCTGGTCCGCCCATCCATCCGCGCGGCCCTGGTCCGCGACGCACATCGCCCTATGCTCGCCCCAGGGACAGGACGGGAACGCCGATGATGCTGCCGCTGGACGGGGTGCGGGTGATCGAGGTCGGCCAGGCGCTGGCCGGGCCGCTGGCCGGCGCGATCATGGCCGACATGGGCGCCGACGTGATCAAGGTGGAAAAACCCGATGGCGGCGACGATGCGCGCGCCTGGGGCCCGCCCTTCGGCCCCGACGGCGTGACATCGCTGTATTTCCACGGGCAGAACCGCAACAAGCGCTCCATCACGCTCGACCTCAAGCGCGCTGAGGATGTCGAGGCGCTGCACCGGCTGTGCGAAACCGCCGACATCCTGATCCAGAACCTGCGCCCCGGCGTGGTCGATGAGATCGGCATCGGCCCGGCGGCGATGACCGCGCGGCATCCGCGCCTGGTCTATTGTTCGATCTGGGCCTTCGGGCATGTCGGGCCGATGCGCATGCGCCCCGGCTTCGACCCGCTGCTGCAGGCCTATGGCGGCATGATGAGCGTGACCGGCCGCCCGCAGGACCCGCCCACCTTCTGCGGTGCCTCCATCAACGACAAGGCGACCGGGATGTTCACCGTGATCGGCGCGCTGGGCGCGCTGCGCCGGCGCGAGATCACCGGGCGCGGCGGCATCGTCGACACCTCGTTGTTCGAGACCGCGGTCCATTGGGTGGAAGGCCAGGTGAACAACCACCTGGCGACCGGCGACGTGCCGACGCGCCACGGCACCGGCGGCGCGGTGATCGTGCCCTACCAGGTGTTCGACACCGCCGACCGGCCGCTGTGCCTGGCGGCGGGCAACGACCGGCTGTGGGCGCGCTGCGCGCAGGTGCTGGGCCACCCCGAATGGGCGACCGACGAACGCTTCGCCAAGGGCCCCGCGCGCGTCCGCCACAAGGCCACGCTGATCCCGCTGGTCGCCGAGGTGCTGCGCACCCGACCGCGCGACGCCTGGATCGCGGCGCTGGAAGCCGCCGGCGTACCGTGTTCCCCGGTGAACGACATCGGCGAAGTGGTGGCCAGCGCGCAATTCGCCGCCATGGACATGGTGCAGGCGCTGCCCGGCGGCGGGCCGCGCGTGGTGGGGCTGCCGATCAGCTTCGACGGCGTGCGCCCGCGCCCGGCGCGCGGCGCGCCGGGGCTGGGGGAACATGACCGGGAGGTGCTGGGGCGCGGCGGCTGACCCGCGCCGTCAGTCCCCCTCCTCGAGCCGCGCGATATCCTCGTCCGTCAGCCCGAAATGGTGGCCGATCTCGTGGATCAGCACGTTGCGGACCAGGCGGAACAGATCCTCGCCGGTCTCGATCCATTCCAGCAGGATGGGTTCGCGGTACAGCAGGATGCGGTCGGGCTCGCGCGGGATGTCGCCGATCGACTTCTCGGTCAGCGGCACGCCCTGGTACAGGCCGGTCAGCTCCCAGGGGCTCTCGATGCCCATGTCGCGCAGCGTCTCGTCGTCGGGCACATCCTCGACCAGGATGGCGGTGCCCCGCACCAGGTCGCGCAGCGGGGCGGGGATTGCGGCGAGCGCATGCTCGGCCATGTCCACAAGGTCATCGAGGCCGGGCGGGGTCGAGAAGCGCATGGCGCGTCATGCGCGGCGGGGCTGGCCGGCGTCAAGCAAAGGGAGACAGGGATGGTCGATAAACTGGACGCCGCGGGCCGCGCAGGACTGGCCACGGACCTGCCCGGCTGGACGATGGTGCCGGGGCGCGACGCCATCACGCGCGGCTTCCGCTTCGCCGACTTCAGCCAGGCGTGGGGCTTCATGTCCCGCGTGGCCCTTCTGGCGGAGCAGCAGGACCACCACCCGGAATGGTCGAATGTGTGGAACCGGGTGGAGATCACGCTCAGCACGCATGATGCCGGCGGGCTCAGCGCGCGCGACGTGGCGCTGGCCAAGGCGATCGACAGGGTGGCGGCGGGATGAGGCGGCGGGCCGGCCCTCCGCCTCACGACACCGGTTCTGGCTGCGCCGCGTTCGGGAAGAACAGTTGCTCCCCGTTGATCCGGCCGCCTGGCCGGCCGGTGACAGGATCCAGTCGATGAAGCGCTGCCCGTCCGCCGCCTTCACATGCGCGTGCCGCTGCGGGTTCACCAGCATGACGCCGTACTGGTTGAACAGCCGCGTATCGCCCTCGACCACGATGCGCAGGTCCTGGCGGTTGCGGAAGGACAGCCAGGTACCGCGGTCGGCCAGCACATAGGCGTTCTGCGCGGCGGCGGTGTTCAGCGCCGGACCCATGCCCTGGCCGACCTCGCGATACCATTGCCCGCGCCCGGTGGCGGGATCGACGCCAGCCTGCTTCCACAGGCGCAGTTCCGCCGCGTGGGTGCCGCTGCGGTCGCCCCGCGACACGAAGGGGGCGCGCGCGGCGGCGATGCGGCCCAGCGCCTCGGGCGTGTCGCGCAGGCCATTCACCTGCGCCGGGTCGCCGGCGGGGCCGACCAGCACGAAGTCGTTGAACATCACGTGGCGGCGCTCGGTGGAGAATCCTTCGCGCAAGAAGCGTTCCTCGGCCGCGCGGTCATGCACGAAGACCACGTCGGCATCGCCGCGCCGGCCGACATCCAGCGCCTGACCGGTGCCGAGCGCGACCACGCGCGCGGTGATCCCGGTCTCGCGCGTGAACATCGGCAGGATGTGGCCGAACAGCCCGGACTGGTCCGTGCTGGTGGTGGAGGCGATGGTGATCGTGCGGTCCTGCGCCGCGGCCGGCAGCGCGAGCGCGACGACGGCTAGTGCGAGGATGGTCCTGCGAAACATGCGGTGGGTCTCCGGTCGTGTCATTGCGCCAGCAGGTCGCCGCGCAGGAAGGCGGCGGCTTCGGTACTGGCGGGTTCGGCGAAGAAGCGCGCGGCGGGCGCGTGTTCGACCAGCCGCCCGCTATGCAGGAACACGACATCGCCGGCGAGGCGCCGCGCCTGGCCGAGGTCATGCGTCGTCATCACGATCTTGGTGCCGCGCGCGACGAGCGCGACGACGATCTCCTCGACCTTGCGCGTGGCGGCGGGATCGAGGCTCGCGCAGGGTTCGTCGAGAAACAGCACCTCCGGCTGCGTGGCAGCGGCGCGGGCGAGTGCGAGGCGCTGCTGCTCCCCGCCCGACAGGCGCCGCGCCGGGCGGTCGGCCAGCGCCGCCAGGCCCACCAGGTCCAGCGCCTGCGTCGCGCGGCGCGCGCGGTCAGCCGCCGCCACGCCGGCCAGGCGCAGCGGATACGTCACATTCGCCAGCGCCGAGCGCCGCAGCAGCACCGGCCGCTGGAACACCATCGCCTGGCGCC
>LNFM01011196.1_pt1 | contig 12294 bp, 4 predicted proteins | sample 596031 | NCBI WGS metagenome assembly LNFM01 (sample SAMN04254537, study PRJNA301005) | activated carbon metagenome | isolation source: dual media filters at the Ann Arbor, Michigan drinking water treatment plant | place: USA: Ann Arbor | reverse complement strand
CGCCCGAGTTCGCCGTCCGGGTCAGCGCGCCGACACGCCTCGACCAACCACGGCTCCTGGCGGGGGACCGTGCCGCCGCGATGCGCTACGCGCTGCTGCACTGGCGCTTTTTCGAGCGCTTCGTCACCGCCGACACACACTGGCTCGCCCCCGACAACGTCCAGGATCATCCGACGCTCGAGGTCGCGATGCGCACATCGCCGACCAACATCGGGCTGCAACTGCTGTCGATCGTGAGCGCGCACGACCTCGGGCTGATCACGGTCGATGTCATGGTCGAGCGGCTGGAGCAGGCCCTGCACGCGATGGACCGCATGACGCGCTTCCGGGGGCACCTCTTCAACTGGTATGACCTGCACGACCTGCGCGTGCTCGAACCGGCCTACATCTCCACCGTGGATAGCGGCAACCTCGCCGGCCACCTGATCGCGCTGCGTCAGGCGTGCCTCGCCGTCGTGGACGAGCACACCTTCGACGCACGGCTGTGGCGGGCCCTCGCCGCGTCCGTCGCGCTGGCCTCCGAACGCATGGCGTCGAGTCCGGCCTCGATCCCTGCCGCGACCCATGCCCGTATCGCGACCGCCCTTCGCGAGGCGCAGGGCGCCGCCGAACGGCTCGCCGGCGGAGCGCCTGCCCACCGGCGCCAGGGCGAGGGCGGCGAGGACGACGACGTCGTCGTGATGGCCGGCACCGTGGAACGCGCCCTGCGTCAGGCGCACGCGCTGCTGAGCGAGGGGGCCTCACCGGACGCGGATCATCAGGCGGCGCGGGAGTGGATCAGCTGGAGCCTCTCGCGGCTGGAGTCCCACATCGCCTCGGTCACGCGGCTCGCCGGCTTCGCCAACGGCGATCGCGCGCGTGGCGCCACGCGGCAGCTGTCGCTGCGGCAGCTGGCGACCGACATCCCCGCGGCACGCGACCTCGTCGTGCGCCTCGAGGCGATGGCAGAGCGTGCCTACGATTTCGCGTCGGAGATGGACTTCCGGTTCCTGTTCGATGAGACGCGGGAGCTGTTCTCCATCGGCTACCAGACCGCGACGCACGCGTGTGACCCGTCGTACTACGACCTGCTGGCCTCCGAGGCCCGGCTCGCCAGCTTCGTTGCGATTGCCAAGGGCGACGTGCCGATCGACCACTGGTTCCGCCTCGGCCGCACGCTCTCGCGCGCGGCAGGCGAGACGTCGCTGGTGTCGTGGAGTGGCAGCATGTTCGAGTATCTCATGCCGGTGCTCGTGATGGAGTCGCTCCCGCTCACGCTGCTCGGTCAGACGTATCGTACATCGGTGCGGCGCCAGGAGGCCTTCGCCGAGGAGCGGGACGTGCCGTGGGGGGTGAGCGAGAGCGCCTACAACATGCGCGACCGCCACCTGACGTATCAGTATCGGGCCTTCGGTATTCCCGATCTCGCGCTCAAGCGCGGCCTTGGGCGCGACCTCGTCATCGCGCCCTACGCCACGATGCTGGCGGCCATGGTCGACGTGCAGGCAGCGCTCCGCAACCTGGCCCGGCTCGAGCGCTGCAACGCCCTCGGTCCGTACGGGTTCCGCGACGCCATCGACTACACGCGCCCCGAACCCGGGCGGCGATACGCCGTAGTGCAGAACTACATGGCGCATCACGTCGGTATGTCGTTCGTCGCGCTCACCAACGTCCTGCACGCGCGCATCTGGCAGCGGCGCTTCCATGCCGATCCGCTGGTACAGTCCGCGGAACTCCTGCTGCACGAGCGCGTCCCGCGCCGGCTGGTGCTGCAGCAGACGCAGGTCGTGGCTCCGGAAGAGGCGCTGCCGGTCCCCGAGGCGGAACATGCGGCGGTCCGCGTCATCGACACACCGGACACGCCGCAGCCGCAAGTGGCCCTGCTCGGATCGCATCCGTACACCGTCATGGTCAGCCAGGGGGGCGCCGGATACAGCCAGTACGAGGACATCGCGGTGACGCGCTGGCGCGCCGACGGCACGCGGGACGACACGGGACAGTTCATCTTCGTGCGGGATGTGACGGGCGGGACGAGTTGGTCCACGTCCTACCAGCCCACGTGCACACGCCCCGACTGGTATCACGTCCAGATGGCGACCGACCGCGTCACGTTCCATCGCGCGGACGGGCCGATCGAGACGCATACCGAGATCGCGGTGGTGTCGGCCGACGCCGCCGAGGTCCGGCGCGTGACGGTGACCAACAACAGCGACGTCACGCGCGAGATCGAGCTGACCAGCTACGCCGAGATCGTGCTCGGCCCCGCCGACGCCGACCGGGCGCATCCCGCCTTCGCGAACCTGTTCGTCGAGACGGAGTGGCACGCGTGGTGTTCGTCGCTCAGCGCGACGCGCCGCCCCCGATCGGCATCGGAGACCCCGTTGCACTGCATGCACCTGGTGGACGCCGTGAAGGAGATGGTCGGCTCCGTCAGCTGCGAAACCGACCGTGCGCGCTTCGTCGGACGCGGGCGCGCGGCGTGCGACCCGCTCGCGCTGTCGGCGGACGGACCGCTGTCGGGGACCACGGGCGCCGTGCTCGATCCGATCTTCTCCCTGCGCATCCGGCTTCGGGTCGACCCAGGGGCATCCGTCCCGGTCACGTTTACCACCCTCGTCGCCGCGACGCGTGAGCGAGCCTTCGAACTCGCGGGGCGCTACCACGATCTGCACGCCGGCCAGCGCGCCCTCGACCTGACCGGTACGGCAACCCAGATCGAGCTGCGAGAGCTCGACATTTCCGCATCCGATGCGGCGGTTATCCAGGAACTGGCGGGTCATCTGCTCTTCCCCGACCCGGCCATGCGCGCTCCGGCGGACGTGCGGCTCGCCAACACCGGAGCGCAACCGTGCCTGTGGGCCAACGGCATCTCCGGAGACCTGCCCATCCTGCTGGCGGTCATCGATGCGGCCGAGGGGCTCCCCACGCTGCGCGAACTCTTCGTGGCGCACCGCTACCTGCGGCGTCGCGGGCTGAAGTTCGACCTGGTGATCGTCAACGCCTATCCGCACACGTACCTGCAGGAACTGAACGACCGCATCACCGAGCTGATGTTCACGACGAGCGACTCGACCGTGATCGACCGTCCGGGTGGGGTGTTCCTGCGTCGGCGCGACCTGATGCAGGTGGATGACCTGCGCATGCTCGAGGCGACGGCTCGCGTGCGTATCGCGTGCGACGGCCGCGCCCTGAGCGCGATCCTCGACGCGGCGCGCGACCGCGAGCATGTCGAGTACGACGAGGAGGCGATCGACGCGCCGCTGCTGCGCCCCTCTGGGCGCAGCACTCCCCCGTCGATGTCCGTGATCCAGCGCGTGCGTGGGCTGACCGGCACGCCCGCCAGCCGTCCCGAGTTCGGCGAGCCGCGCCCGGCGGCGGCGCTGCAGGTGGCGCGACCCAACGGGAACGGGCGTCGGCGGGCCGCTCGGCGACTGGCGGGCGACACGCGCCTGTTCGACAACGGGATCGGCGGGCTCAACGCCGACGGGGATTACGAGATGACGATCGCCTCGGACCGGCTCCCGCCGGCGCCGTGGGTGAACGTGATCGCCAATCCGCACGGTGGCTGCATCGTCTCGGAGTCCGGCGCCGGCGCCACGTGGGCGGAGAACAGCTACTTCTACCGCCTCACGCCGTGGCACAATGACCCGGTGGGCGATCCGGCGAGCGACGTGCTGTACCTGCGCGACGAGGCGACCGGGGAGTTCTGGAGTGCCACGCCGGCGCCGGTGCACGGGAGCGCGGTGTTCACCGTGCGACATGGCGCTGGCACGTCGTCGTTTGCCACCGAGCATGCGGGCATCGCCAGCACGCTCACGGTCGGCCTCGCCCCCGACGCTGCGGTCAAGCTGTCGATCCTGACGATCACCAACGCCGGCTCCGCATCGCGGCGCCTGACCGTCACCGCGTTTGTGGAGTGGGTTCTCGGGGTGACGCGCGAGCAGGGGCAGCACGTGGTGCGCACCTCATTCGATCGCGATGCGTCGGCGATCGTCGCGCGCAATCATTTCGACCCGCAGTTCACCGACTGGGTCGCCTTCCTCTCGATCAGCGAGCCGGTCACCGGGTACAGCGGCGATCGGCACGCCTTCATCGGGCGCAACGGTTCGCTGCGCGCCCCGGCCGCGCTCGGGCACAAGGCGCTGGGCGACACCACGGGGGTGGGGCTCGACCCGTGCGGCGCCGTGCAGTGCGCGATCGACCTCGCCCCGGGCGAGACGCGCCGCATCGTGGTGCAACTCGGCGCCGCATCCAGCGAGCGCGCCGCACGCGCCCTGGCCCGCGCGCACCGCACCGTCGCCCACGCCACCGCGGCGGTGACCGCGACGGCCGAGGCGTGGGACGAGCGCCTCTCGGTGATCACCGTGGAGACGCCGGAGCCGTCGTTCGATGCGATGGTCAACCGCTGGACGCTATACCAGGCGCTCGGCTGCCGCATGTGGGCCCGCTCGGCGCTGTACCAGAGCAGCGGGGCGTACGGCTTCCGCGATCAGCTGCAGGATTCCATGGCGTTCGTGTACGCCGAGCCCGGGATCGCGCGCGCGCACATCCTGGCCGCCGCTGCGCGGCAGTTCCTCGAGGGCGACGTGCAGCACTGGTGGCACCCGCAGAGCGGGCGAGGGGTGCGGACGCGATTCTCGGACGACCTGGTCTGGCTCCCGTATGTGGTGGACCATTATGTCGGCGTGACCGGCGACCGCTCCGTGCTCGACGAGTACGTCCCGTTCCTCACCATGCGCGCGCTCGAGGCGCATGAGCACGAAGTGTACGACCTGCCATCCGTCACCGACGAACACGGATCGGTGTACGAACACTGCCTGCGTGCGCTACGTCGCGCCTGCACCGTCGGCGCGCACGGACTCCCGCTGATCGGGATCGGCGACTGGAACGATGGGATGAACCGCGTCGGGGTGGAGGGACGCGGCGAGAGCGTCTGGCTGGCCTGGTTCCTCGCGACGACGCTCCGCGCGTTTGCGCGACACGCCGTGGATCACGGCGACCTGGAGGTCGCGACGGAGTTCACGTCGAAGGCCGACGCCTACGTGGCCGCTGTCGAGGCGAACGGATGGGACGGGGCCTGGTACCGCCGCGCGTTCTTCGATGACGGCACCCCGTTAGGCTCGGCGGTGAGCGACGAGTGCCGGATCGACTCCATTGCCCAGAGCTGGAGCGTGCTGTCGGGGGCCGGCGCCCCCGAGCGCCAGGCGCAGGCCATGGCGTCGTTCGAGACGCACCTCGTGCGCGAGGACGCGCGCCTCCTGATGCTGCTGACACCGCCGTTCGACCAGACGCCTAACGACCCGGGCTACATCAAAGGGTACCTGCCGGGGGTGCGCGAGAACGGGGCGCAGTACACGCACGCGGCGCTGTGGGCCGTGCTGGCTACGGCCATGCGCGGCGACGGCGCGCGGGCGTTCGCGCTGTACCAGATGCTGAACCCGCTGACGCATGCCGGCACGCCGGAGGCGGTCGCGACGTACAAGGTGGAGCCGTACGTCGTGGCAGCGGACGTCTATACGGCCGACGGGCAGCTCGGTCGCGGCGGCTGGACCTGGTACACCGGCTCCGCGAGCTGGATGTATCGCGTGGCGCTCGAAGGATTGCTCGGCTTCACCAAGCGTGGAGATCGGCTCACGATCAATCCGTGCATCCCGCGCGCGTGGCACGAGTTCACGATCTACTATCACCACGGCTCCGCCGAGTACGTGATTCGGGTCATCAACCCGAGCGGCGTCGAGCGCGGCGTCGTGTCCGTGGAGCTCGATGGTACCATATTGGCGGATCCCGTCATCCTGCTCGCAGACGACGGCGCGCACCACGAGGTCGTGGTGCGCATGGGGCCCATCGTACCGGCGGCGGCCTGAGCGAGCGCCGCCGGTTCGAGGGCTGCTACCGCGCCGCCCCGCCCGGTGTCGTGCCGCTCGAAGCGCCCTTCAGGTACCGATTGAAGTGGTCCACGAGCCGCTGCAGGAGGTAGCGCGCGTAATAGGGCCGCTGCGTCCAACCGTGCGTTGCAGCCGGGGCGAAGGCGACGTCGAAGTCCTTCCCCTGCTTCATCAGCTCCTCGGCCAGCGCCACCGTCGTCTGGAACGGGACGACGTCGTCCTGCATGCCGTGGATGATCAGCAGGTGATCCCGCAGGTTGCCGGCGTACTGCGCGGCCCCGCGGCGGAACGCCTCGGGATGCGTCTGCGGACGCCGCACGATCGCCACGTCGTCGCTGCCGAAGTAGTGCGGATCGGTGGCCGGCGCGCCGGCAACGCCGGCGCGAAAGAGTCCGGGCTTCTTGAAGAGGGAGTACACGGTGAGCGTGCCGCCGTAGCTGCTCCCCCAGATCCCCATGCGGTCGCCATCGACGTACGGGAGCGACTTCATGTAGTCCACCGCGCTCTCGAGGTCGTCCAGATCACCGCCACCCCAGTCCATCAGGAACGCCTCGCGGAACGTGCGCCCGTACCCCGTGCTCCCGCGCACGTCCACCTGCACCACGATGTACCCATGCTCGATGGCGAGCATCTGTTGCACGGCACCATACAGCCCGGCCCATCGGTTGCGCACCGTGTTCGAGTAAACGGGGCCGAAGAGGACGGGGTACTTCCTGGCGGAGTCGAGTTGCGGCGGCAGGAGGATACGGGCGTGCAGCGCGGGGCCGCCGGTGCGTGACGGGAACGAGACGTACCGTCCACGAACCCACGGCTGCGAGGCGAACTCCGCGAGTGGCGACGTCGTCACCCGGCGCGCCGCGGCGGGAGCGTCGGCGCTCCCGACGTACAGCTCGGCTGGGGTGACGTCGTCGGTGTGCAGGTAGGCGAGCGCCGTCCCGTCCGGTGATGGAAACGGCGTGTGGATCCCTGGCCGGCTCGTCAGGCGTTGTGGCGCGCCACGGGCGCCGACGCGCCAGATCTGCCGCTCCGAGGGCAGCGGGTCGGAGGACGTGTAGTACAGCTGCCGAGTCGCCGCCACGGGGACGGCGCCGCCGTCGACGTCGCTGTCGGCGGGCGTCAGCGCCTGCGGCACGCTGTCGCCGGGCGTAATGACATACAGGCGATAGCGATCGTCCAGGTCACCGGTGATCACCACGCGCCGACCGTCCGGGTGCCAGGTGGAGGCGATGGCGTTGTAGATCCGCGACTCGCGGCGGTCGTGCCAGATCGGCCGCAGCGCACCGCCGGTGTCCGTCAGGAACAACCAGCGGTCGATGGCATCGTCGCTTTCCTGGTCGATCAGCAGTTCCCCGCGCGGTGACCACCCGTAGTCCACGATGCGACGCGCCGACGGTTCGGGGATGTCGAGCATGCGCAGGCGACCGGCGGCCACGTCGTAGAGAGCGATGCGGCGGAGTTCGTTGACATCGCCCGGCATGCCGCGGCGCAGCACGTTGAGGATCGCCGAGTCGCCGAGATAGTACGGAAAGCCCGTCTTGCGCACGCCGCGGCGGTCCACGTGATGCACGGCGATCGTGCGCGAATCGGGCGACCACGCATACGCGGGCGCGTCGCCTCCCCACGTGGCGCTCCCGACCTCGACATCGCGACGGAAGTACGTCCCGAGCGGTACGGTGCCGACCGGCGGCGCCCCCTCGCGTGTGGCGCGCACCACGGCGCCGCCCAGCGCGGGGAGCAGCCAGAGGTCGCCGTCGCGCAGGAACGAGATCCACTGGCCGTCGGGCGAGACTGCGACGTCCGACTTTCCGCCTCCGTCGCGCGTCAGGCGCTCGGCGTTCGATCCCGACAGCGTGATGCGCCAGACGTCGCCTCCCCGGAGCACGACAAGCGATGCGCCATCGCGGAGCCACGCGAAGCCACCGACTGGCCCAGCGGCGTCGCCCCCTTCGGCGGCATTCGTCAGGCGGCGCGGCGTACCCCCGGCCCGATCGACCACATGGAGATCGCGCGCGGGAAAGGCGCGCTCATTCCACAGGAAGGCGAGATGGCGCGAGTCGGGCGACCAGGCGGGAGCGACTGGCGTCGTTCCGCTGAGCGATGGAGTGGACACGAGGCGCTCGACCGTGAGCGGCGCGCGCTGGGCCACGGCGCTCACCGGAACGGCGGAGACCGTGCTCAGTATCACAAGGCGAAGGACGTGCGTCAGGCGATTCATGCGCGGGGAGAAGCGGGTCGTGCGGGTGCCGACAGGGAGCACGCCGCGTCGGAACGGCCCTGAACACTACTGCAGCGGCGGTGCACCGCGGAACTCGCCGACTCGATGTCGTGCCGAAATGGTCCAGCCGTCCGCCCGCAGACGTCGCATGGGACACCCTATAGGGCGATTGACCCATGCCGCTCCGCTGCGACCCGGGCATCCTGCAGACAAAGCACTCCGTCACGCCCCAGTTGGCACCGCGGTTCGGGCGCCGGGCGAGGACCACCACCTGTCATGACAACTTGTCGCACCTGTCTGGCATCCCTAGCATCGACTCACGCGGCAGGTGTCACGAGCCGCGCACGGTCCGTCCTGTCGCCTTCCGCGTGCCGCAGTTCTCATGTTGTTCGACGACGACGATCACCGGTTGAAACCCGCGGAAATTCCGCACCGTACATCCACGCACGACTCGTTTCGTTGCAGACATACATCAATCAGGAGTCAGACCATGAGTGCCCGCATCCTGCTTTCCGCTCTGGCCACCGCCGCCGCCATCGTCATCGCCGCCCCCACCGCCGCGGCGCAGCACAACCCTAACGATGCCGCCGGTGCGTCGCGCGTGATCGCCACGTACGAGTTCGGCGCGAAGCGACATGCGGTCGCATTCCCGATGACCGTCATCGTGGCCGACTCGGCAGGGTCGCTCGTCGCCAGCGCCCGCATGGCTGGCGCCACGCAGCCACTCCCGATGACGGTGACGGTGATCGAGTCCGACCTGGTGCTCGAGGCCGAGACCAAGGATGGCGTCCTGACGCTGGTGTTCGACAACCAGGCGAAGGGCGGCACCGCGAAGCTGCAGGACGGCCGCTGGTCGCTGGGCAACGCCGAGGGGCGCCTGCGCTCGCGCATGTGAACCATCGGGCGAGGTAGCCGCGCCGGCCGGCACGCCCGGCGGTGCGCATCGCCTCACGAGCACATGGAACTCGCCACGCGCCGCGCGCGCGTGGCGGGCGAGCAGAGAGAGTAGTCGTTAGGTCTGCGCGGTCGTTCCCGTTCCGGGGGCGGCCGCGCCGGCGTTTCAGGACCACGACCCTCGGGCCGTGCTCGCACGGCGCCATCAGCCGGCGCGAGGATCGCGGCACAATGGCATTGCACTCCGCCCACTGCATCTCGGCGAACCCGAAGGTCGTCGCGCCGTCGCGGTCGGCGCGGCGACACCGCGTCCGGGCGCAAAACCGCGCCGGGCAACCGCACCGGGCGAGCGCACCGGGCGAGCGCACCGGGCGAGCGCACCGGTTGAGCGCACCGGGCGAGCGCAGCGGGCAGGCCTTCAGGGCAGGCGTACCGGGGCGACCCCGCGCGGGGCGAACCGAAACGCGCGCGAACCTCCAGCCGTGGTGACGCGTTGATTGCCCTGGAGCGGGCGAGGGCGACGTGCCTGTGCGCCCGCGTGCCGGTTGCGATCAACACCGTACCATAGGAGTCTTACGTGCTGTTCGACCCGTTCACTCTCAAGACACACCAACTCAAGAACCGCCTCGTCATGGCCCCGATGACTCGGAACCGGGCCACCGAAGACCATATCCCGACGGCGATCATGGCCGAGTACTATGCCCAGCGCGCCGACCTCGGCTTGATCATCACTGAGGGGACGTCGCCCTCGCCCAACGGGCTCGGATATGCCAGGATCCCGGGGCTGTACAACGAGCAGCACGTGGCGGGATGGCGTCGAATCACCGATGCGGTGCACGAACGTGGAGCCTGCATCTTCGTGCAACTGATGCACACCGGCCGCGCCTCGCACGTGGACAACCTGCCGGCGGGGGCGCGCGTCGTCGGACCCGTCGCGATCGCGATGCCGGAAGGGATCTACACCGACACCGCCGCGATGCAGCCGGCCAGCACGCCACATGCGCTGACCGAGGAGGAGATCGCCGCGACGGTCGCGGAGTACGCCCACGCGGCCACGCTCGCCATGGAGGCCGGTTTCGACGGCATCGAACTGCACAGCGCCAACGGCTACCTGATCGAGCAGTTCCTCAACGCCAACGTGAACAGCCGGACCGACGCCTACGGCGGCTCGAACGCTGGCCGGAACCGCTTCGCCCTCGAGGTCGTGCGGGCCTGCGCTGCGGCGATCGGCGCCGAGCGCGTCGGGATCCGCCTGTCGCCGTATGGCACCTTCAACCACACCGGCGCATTCCCGGACCTCGAGCCGCAGTACGAGGCGCTCGCGCGGGAGCTCGGCACGCTCGGGCTCGCCTACCTCCACCTCATCGATCACTCCTCCATGAAGACACCGACGGTTCCCACCGACTTCAAGGCGGCGCTGCGCGCGGCGTTCGGCGGTCCCTACATTGCATCTGGCGGATTCGACCTGGGGAGCGCGGATCGGATCGTGAAGAACGGTGAGGCCGACCTGGTCGCCTTCGGCCGGCCGGCGCTGGCGAATCCCAACCTGGCGACGCGCCTCAAGAAGGGGATTCCGCTCAACCCGCCGGACTTCGCCACGTTCTACACGCCGGGGGAGAAGGGATACACGGATTATCCGGCTGCCGTGGCGTAGGGCGCCGAAGGCTCGGAGCAGGCGCACGGCGTCAGCGGCACGTACCCCGCTGGCGCGACGCGTCCCGAGACGCGATGGTATGGTGTCGCACGCCACGACCCACGTGCGAATCCCTCTGGCCGAACGCCACGATGCCCTGCCGCCGCCTCACGCATGCCGTGATTCTCGTCTCGGCCCTCGCAGCGATCGCATTCGGTCGACTGCCTGCGCAGGCGGCCCCCGTGGTGGACCGGTGGGCCCTCGTGGGGGCGACCGTGCATCCCGCTACCGGCCAGCCGCCGATCACCGACGGCGTCGTACTCATCAACGGGTCTCGCATCGAGGCGGTCGGCGCTCGAGCGTCGACCCCAATTCCGCGTGGCACGCGTGTGGTGGATGTGACCGGCAGGTACATCACACCGGGGCTCATCGACGTGAACGTACATCTCGTCTTGATGATCACCCCCGAGTTCTACGTCAAGTATGAGGATCGCTTCGCCGACATCGCGGTGCAGGGTGCACAAGTTGCCCTCAAGTACGGCCTGACCACGGTGATGGACTCGTGGGGTCCGCTGGCGCCGCTGCTCCAGGCGCGTGAGCGCATTCGGTCAGGACGAGACCAGGGCGCTCGCGTGCTGGTGGCCGGGAACATCGTGGGGAGCGGCGGACCGTTCAGCCAGTACTTCTCAGGTGGCTACGACGCGCGCGGCACCGACCTGCGATACGGCGGATGGGTGCATCCGATCATCCGCTCGAGAATCGATGCGCTGTGGGAAGACGACGCCGGCCCCGCCCTGCTCGCCCTCACGCCGGGCGAACTGGGAGATGCCATCACGGCCTATCTCGGCAAGGGGCCGGATTTCCTCAAGGTGGCGGTCAGTGCGCACGGCATTGGACCCGTCGAGCCACTCATGTTTTCGGCCCCGGCGCTCGCTGCGATGCGCGGGTCGGCCCACCGGGCAGGCAAGCACTTCCAGACGCACACGTTCACGCTCGAGAGCCTGCGAGAGGCGGTGGCCGTGCGCCCGCATCTCTTGCAGCACCCGAATGTGATGAGCGTGCTGCCGAGTACGCCCGCGCAACTGCACATGCTCGACTCGCTGCTGCTCGAGATCACGCGGCACGGTATCTACGCCGCGCTGCTGGGGGTGCCGCTCGACGAGCAGCAGCAGGTCTACGACAACTGGTCCACCGAGGACACCCGCCGGACCCCCTACCTCGGCGCCGTCATCGCCTCGCGACAGCCCGGGATGACGCGTGCGACGTTTGCGGCGCGACGCAGCATGGTACAACGATGGCTGCGCGCGGGAGTCAAGGTGGTCATCGGGACGGATCAAGGACCCGAGGCATCCGAACTGGGGCCGGTGGTGTGGGGACGCATGGGGCGCCGGCACTTCGAGGTGATGGAAGGACTGCAGGAGGCCGGCGCAACGCCTGCGGATCTGCTGATTGCGGCCACCCGACACGGCGCGGAGGCGTATGGATTGGCGGATTCGTTAGGTACGGTCGAGGCGGGAAAGCTCGCCGATCTGCTTGTGGTCGATGCGGATCCGCTGGTGCAGATTCGCCACCTCCGTCAGATCCGTCACGTGGTGCAAGGCGGTCGTCTGGTGGACCGCACCGCACTCCCTGTCATGCGGGTGCTCCAGTTTGACCCGGACGCCAAATGGCCGCGTTAGCCCTCCCAA
>LNFM01011847.1_pt1 | contig 12298 bp, 14 predicted proteins | sample 596031 | NCBI WGS metagenome assembly LNFM01 (sample SAMN04254537, study PRJNA301005) | activated carbon metagenome | isolation source: dual media filters at the Ann Arbor, Michigan drinking water treatment plant | place: USA: Ann Arbor | reverse complement strand
ACCACATGGTGGTGATGCCCGACGCCGACATCGACCAGGCCGTCGACGCCCTCATCGGCAGCGCCTACGGCTCGGCCGGCGAGCGCTGCATGGCGATCAGCGTGGCCGTGCTGGTGGGCGACGTGGCCGACCGCATCGTGCCGCTGCTGGCTGCGCGCGCCAAGGCGCTGAAGATCAAGAACGGCATGGAGCTCGACGCCGAGATGGGCCCCATCGTCACGAAGGAAGCGCGCGACCGCATCGAGACCTACATCGGCGTCGGCGTCGAGGAAGGCGCCACGCTGGTGGTCGACGGCCGAGGCCACACCGTGGCCGGCTTCGAGAACGGCTTCTTCACGGGGGGCACCCTGTTCGACCACGTCACGCCGGGCATGCGCATCTACAAGGAAGAGATCTTCGGCCCCGTGCTGGCCTGCGTGCGCGTGCCCGACATGGCGCGCGCGCTGCAGCTCGTCAACGACCACGAATTCGGCAACGGCGTGGCCTGCTTCACCAGCGATGGCGGCGTGGCACGCGAGTTCGCGCGCCGCGTGCAGGTGGGCATGGTGGGCATCAACGTGCCGATTCCCGTGCCCATGGCCTGGCACGGCTTCGGCGGCTGGAAGACATGCACGCCTACGGCGAGGAAGGCGTGCGCTTCTACACCAAGCAGAAGAGCGTGATGCAGCGCTGGCCCGACAGCATCGGCAAGGGCGCCGAATTCGCGATGCCGGTGGCGAAGTAGTGACCTGACGGGGTGGCCCCGCTCCCCGCGCGGGCCTACATGCCCTTGAACAGCCCCGTGTAGCTGCGGCTCACCTCGAGCTTCTCGGGGTGGCCCTTCACGCTGACGATCTGGCGGCCGCGGAAGTCGCGGCTCACCGCCGCGATGGCCTTCACGTTGACCAGCGTGCTGCGGTGGATCTGCCAGAAGAGCTGCGGATCGAGCTCGTCGACCAGCTCCTTGATGGGCTTGCGGATCAACGCCTCGACGCTGGCGGTCTGCACCCGGGTGTACTTCTCGTCGCTGACGAAGAACAGCACCTCGTCGACCGCGATCATCTGGATGGCCGGCCCCACGCTGGCCTGGATCCATTGCAGGTACTTCGGTGCCCCGCCCGGGTTCAGGCGCGCCGACAGCTGGTGCAGCAGTTGCTGCAGGTGCGGCGCCGACGGCCCGTCGGCTTCGGCCTGCCCCGACGCACGGGCCGCCAGGCGTTGCTTGATACGCTGCACGGTGAGGGCCAGCCGCTCCCGCTCTGCCGGCTTCAGCACGTAGTCGGCCACGCCCTGCTCGAAGGCTTCCACGGCGTACTGGTCGTAGGCGGTGATGAAGACGATCTCGGGCAGCAGTTCGTCGTCGTGGCCTTCGCTCGGCGCCATCTGGGCGATCTGGCGTGCCGCATCCACCCCGGTCAGCCCCGGCATGCGGATGTCGAGGAAGACGATGTCGGGCCGGTGCTCTTCGACCAGCGCCACGGCCTCGAGGCCGTTCTTCGCCTCGGCCACGATCTGCAGCTCGGGCCAGACCTCGCCGAGGCGCGCGCGGAGCTGTTCGCGCATCAGGCGCTCGTCGTCGGCCAGTACGGCGCGTGCGCCGGCGGTGGAGGGGATGTGCTCGTTCATGATGCCGCCGTCGTCGGTGCGGCCGGGTCGCGCTGCCCGGGGTGTGACCGGTTCGACTGGCGAAGGGCCCACCTCACCAGCAGTCCGGCCGCGATCAGCGGCGACAGCACCAGGGCCGCCACGCCCGCGCCGGCCAACAGGCCCAGCGCCAGGGCGCCAGCCACCGCCGTCACCAAGGCCAGGGCGGCCAGGATCAGGGCCAGTGGCAGCAGGATGAACACCAGGGCCAGTCCGATGACGAGCATCATGCCGCCCACTCCGATGTGCATCGGGTGGATGGCGCCGATCTCGACGGCACGCCCGTCGATGCTGATGCGCAGGCCGTCGGCCATCTGCGACAGCTCGGGCACCGTCTGCCAGGCGGCCGCGCCAAGGGCGCCGACCACCGCGCCCAGCGCCAGCACCGAGACCACCGACCACAGCAGCAAGCGCCGGCCCCAGGGCCGGCGCAGGACGAGCACGGTCGGGCCGGACGGTGCAGGGAACGGGGCGGACGTCATGCGGTTTCTCCTTCGAGCGTCTTGTAGGGCACGGTCACGGTGACGATGGTGCCGCTGGGCGGGTTCTCGGCCACCACCAGCGAAGCCTTCGGACCATAAAGGATCTGCAGCCGTTCGCGGATGTTGGCCAGCCCCACGCCGGTGCCGGCGGTGGCGGCGCGGCCGAAGCCCAGGCCGGTGTCGGCCACGCTCACCGCCAGCTTGCCGTGCACGATCTCGGCACGCACGGTCAGCGTGCCGCCCTCGGCCTTCGGTTCCAGGCCGTGCTTGATGGCGTTCTCCACCAGGGTCTGGATCATCATCGACGGGAACTCGGCGGACAACAGGCCATCGGGCACGTCGATCTTCGTCGACAGGCGCTCTTCCATGCGCACCTTCAGGATCTCGAGGTAGGGCCGGATGACGGCCAGCTCGCGGCCGAGGTCGCGCGCCGCGCCATCGCTGGCCTCGCGCATGGTCGGCATGCTGGCGCGCAGCAGGGCGATCAGGTTCTTCTGCATCTGGCTGGCGCGCGGCGGGTCGGTCTCGATCAGGTGGTCGATGGAAGCCAGCGTGTTGAAGAGGAAGTGCGGCTCCACCTGCGCCTGCATGGCCGCCATGCGCGCTTCCACCACCTGGCGCTTCAGCGACTCGGCCTCGGCGGTTTCGGTGGCCATGGCGGCCTTCACCTCGGCCTGCATGCGGCCCTTGTAGGTGATCTTGATGACCGCCGAGCCGAGGATCCACAGCAGCGCCAGTTCGGGCAGGAAGTCGCCCCATTGCACGCGGCGCGTGCGCTGCACCGAGCGGCGCAGGTCGCGCGCCGCCTGCTCGGCGTCACGCGCGGCCACGGCGGCGTCGGCGCGTGCTTCGAGCACGGCCGCCTCGGCCTCTGCCTTGGCCTCCCGGGCAGCTTCGATGGCCTCGCGCTGGGCTTCCGTGACGTCGCGGATCGAGTCGCGTGCCGACGCCAGCGCCTCGCGCACGGCCTCCTGCACCTGCTCGCGATTGGCGCCGGGGGGCAGCGTGACGGTGATGTCGGGTACGGTGACGGCCGGGGAAGCGGCCGCCGCCACCGAGGCGGCCGACGCGGCGGCACTGGCGGCACTGGCCGCGGCGGCCGCTGCCCGCGGCCGGATGCGGATGCCGCGCTCGTCGATGCTGATCTCCACGCCATCGGGGTGCCTGGAGCCCGGCTTGGGCGGTGTCTCGATGCGGATGCCCTTGTTGTCCACGTCGACGCCGGGCCGCGGCGGTGCGGCCGGTCCGGTGCTGGCGGTCGGGGCCTTGGTGGGTTTGGGCGGAAGGGGCGGGACGGGCGGCGCGTCCTCGCCCTTCACGTTCTCAATCGTCTCGGTGACGCGCCACGTGAAGGGGGGCAGCGACTGCAGCACGTTGGCCAGGATCACCAGCAGCAGCGACAGCACCAGGAACTTCGTCCAGCTGATGCCCACCAGCCAGTTCGCATAGCGGTGGAAGCTCCGCACGGCGGCGGCCGAGAAGCCCTGCCAGCGGTCCAGCCAGGGGTTGTGCGCAGTCGCCGGGGCGGTCATGGTGGTGGAGGTCGGGCAGCGTACGGTGTCGATGATGGACTGTACGCAGCGCCCCGGGGTCGCCGCCAGCGGCAGGCGACGCAGCGCGTTGTCGGGCCGACAGGATGCCCTGCCGGCGGACAGGCAGGCCCGGGGCGCCAATGCGGCGGTGCCCCGGGCGGGTCAGCAGGAGATCAGACGTGCAGGCTGGTGGCCAGCGCCAGCAGGAAGGTGGCCACGGCCGTGCACAGCACCAGGCGCAGCAGCGTCCAGTCTTCCTGGTCTGCGCGGGCCATCTGCTCCAGCGGGTCGAAAGGCCGGCCCAGCGAGCGGCCGGGAGGGGCCAGGGCCACGGTGTCGCTGAAATCCTGGCGTCCGAGAAAGGCGGTGATCATGGGGGCAGCTCCTGAAGAGGGAGGCATCTGTCGACGCCTGGCCCTTGAACAGACGCGCCCGCGCCGCGGGACCGGACACCGTGCTGCCCCCTCGCTTGGGGGTGGTCCTGCGGGAATTTCCCTTCTCTTCAGGAGTGGAACAGGCGTCCCCGCGCCGTGTCGGTGATGGCCGCCACGCAGGGGTGCGTGATGCGCCGTTCCACCGAGATGGCGTAGAACTCCTCCACCAGATCGTCGCTGCGGCCGATCACCATCACGCCGTACTGGCGCGCGATCTCCTCTTCCAGCACGCTGGGCGCCATGAAGACGCCACGCCCTTCACGGCCGAAGGCGTTCATCAAGGCGCCGTCGTCGAACTCCCCGACCACCTGCGGGTGCAGTTCCAGCCGGGTCAGCCAGGCGTCGAACTGCTGCCGCACCGACGAGGCGGCGCCCTGTATGAGCATCGGCACGCCGTTCAGGCACTGCGGAAAGTCGCCGCGCAGGCGGGACTGCAATGACGGTGCGCAGAAAAAGCTCACCGGGCTGGTGCCCAGCGCGTGGTTGAAGGCCTTCACGCTGACCCGCCGCGACAGCGGCTCGTCGGCGATGACCAGGTCGAGCCGGTGCACCGCCAGCTGCGCCAGCAGGTCCTGGAACTTGCCTTCGCTGCAGGTCATGTGCACGGGCTCGGTCATCTGCAGCGCCGGCTCCAGCAGGCGGTAGGCCACCGACTTGGCCACCGAGTCGGCCACGCCGACGCGGAACTCCGTCACCCGGTGGCCGTCGCGCTTCTGGCGCATCGCGCTTTCCAGCTCGCCGCCCAGGTTGAAGATCTCGTCGGCGTAACCCAGCGCCACGCGGCCGTCCTCGGTCAGCTCCAGCCGGCGGCCGCTCTTGCGGAACAGCTTGCGACCAAGGCGTTCTTCCAGGAGCTTGATCTGCCCCGACAGGGTCTGCGGCGTGGTGTGCATCTGCTCGCCGGCGCGCATGACGCCGCCGGCCCGGGCCGTCACCCAGAAGTACTGCAAGTGCTTGAAGTTCAGCATCGGCGCTTCCTCTACTCTGCGGTTTTCTCGAAGTGATTATTCCCAAAGTTCGCATTTACGCGAAGTGATCATGTCCCTACATTCCATCCTGTCGCTGCCCTCTTCATAGCAAGCGGCACTGTCTGGCACTATCAGGAGAAGACCATGCGCATGAGCACCAAGAGCCGTTTTGCCGTTGACGCGATGATCGACCTGGCGCTGCGCGAACGCGCCGGCCCGGTCACGCTGGCCGCCATCAGCAGCCGCCTGCAGGTTTCGCTGTCCTACCTGGAGCAGCTCTTCAGCCGGCTCAAGCGTGACGGCCTCGTCGTCAGCACCCGCGGCCCCGGCGGCGGCTACACGCTGGGCCGCGAAGCCACCGCGATCTCGGTGGCCGACATCATCAGCGCCATCGACGACGTCGAAGAGCACGAAGAGCGCAACGCCGGCGCCCCGCGCCGCCCCGAGCTCACCGCAGGCCTGTGGGCCGGCCTGCACGAAGCCATGCTGCGCCACATGGCCACCATCCACCTGCAGTCGCTGGTGGACGACCAGATCGCCCGCGGCACCGTGGTCGAGAACCGCCCGCCGCGCCGAGCCATCTCGGCACAGCCGGTGGTGCAGCCGGTGCGCACCTCGGCGCCGAACTCGGTGTTCGCGCTGGGCCAGGCCATGGGGCGTTCCTTCGCCCGGTGATGGGCTGGGCGATCCGTCGCCCGCCTTGTCCGGCGGCGGTCAGTCGCCAGCGCGCAGCAGAAAGCTCGCGCTGGCCAGCACCTCGCCGTTGATCAGCAGTTCCACCCGGTGCTCTCCCGGGTGGTAGCGGCGCGTGGTGATCTCACGCATCGAATGCCGCTTGACGAGCGTGAGCGCCTGCTTCGGCGCCAGCTCCAGTGGCCAGCCCTTGAACACCTTGGGCGACAGGCGCCCGTCGGCCTTGACGTGGTGCACCGCGTAGTCGACCACCAGCGCCTGGGTCTTCCTGGCGGCCGAGGCGAGCGTGACCTCCAGCGTCAGCACTTCCCCGACCTTCAATGCCGCCGGCGACACCGCCAGCGAGGCCGCGCCCTTGAAGGCGGCCCCCAGGCCCCAGGCCGACAGCACGCGGCGATCGCCCTGCTTGATGAGCGTGCGGCTGGCATGCCTGAGCAGCGCCCGCCGCGTTGCCGGAGCTCCCGGCAGGTGCCGTGCCAGCCAGTCGGCCACCACCGCCGGGTGGTCCTTGGCGATGTCGTTCAAGTGGTTGGCCACGCTGCGCCGCACGTAGGCACTGGGGTCGTCCTGCAGCGCCAGCAGCAGGGGCAAGGTCGGTGAAGGGTCGGCGATCAAGGACTTCAGCTGCAGCCCCCAGGGCAGGCGCGGTCGTGAGCCTTCGCTGACCAGGCGGCGCACGTGGGCGCTGGGGTCGCTGGCCCAGCGCTGCAGCGTGGCGAACGACAAGGCCGGATGCGCCACGATGAAGGGCCGGATCGCGAACTCTGCGGTGAAGCGCTGCGTCAGGGCGTGCAACGTCCGCAGCGCACGCTCCGGGTGCTGCAGACCGCGCCTGGCGACCCATTCCCCCGCCGGCCACAGCACCCAGCCGGCCAGGCCGTCGCTCTCGGGGTTCAGGGTGCCGAGTTCGTCCTCGGGCAAGGGCGTTGCCAGTGCGGCTTCCAGCACCTCTGCCGCAGCGGCGAAGTCCTGCGGCAGCGTGGCCTCCAGCGCCGTGGCGATCTGCATCGCGCGGGCCTTCATCTCCAGCAGCTCGAGCCCTTGCGTGGCCTCGGCCTGGAAGCGAGGTGCGTCGAAGCCCGGCCACGCGCGGCGCAGGTGCCCTGCGGCCCGCGCCACGCCGCCGCCGTTCAGGAGGTTCTTGAACGGCTCGGCCACCGCTCAAGCCAGCACGAGCGGCACGCGCCTGAAGCCGCGGAAGCGCACGCGGCGATCGCGCTCCGGTGCGCCGCGCAGGTCGATGCGCGGGAAGCGCTTGAGCAGCGCGCCGAGCGCGATGCGTGCTTCCAGCCGCGCCACGTTCATGCCCGAGCAGGCGTGCGCGCCCTGCCCGAAGGCCAGGTGGTTGTTGGGCTTGCGCGCCACGTCCAGGGTGTCGGGCGCCGCGAACTCGGCCGGGTCGCGGTTGGCCGCGCCGATGCCCAGCGTGACGAAGCTGCCGGCCGGCAGGTCGATGCCGCCCAGCGTCATCGGCGCGGTGAGCAGCCGGTTGTTGAGCTGCAGCGGGCTTTCGAAGCGCAGCAGCTCCTCCACCGCGGTGCCCAGCAGCGCGGGCTGGGCCACCAGGCGCTCGAGCTGGTCACGGTGCGTCATCAGCGCGTGCACGCCGTTGCCGATCAGGTTGGTGGTGGTCTCGTGGCCGGCGTTGAGCAGGAAGATGCAGTTGTGCAGCAGCTCGGCTTCGCTGAGCTGGCCCTGGTCATCGCCGCGCAACAGCCGCGTCAGCACGTCGGCGTCCGGGTCGCCGGGGTGGCGGCGGCGGCGAGCCACGAGCTCGCGCAGGTACGACACGAAGTCGGTCACCGCCGCATTGGCGCGCGCCAGCACCTCGGGCCCTGGCGCCGGCTCCAGCGCCGAGAGAATGGCCAGCGACCAGTCGCGCAGCGGCGCGCGTTCATCGTGCGGCACGTCGAGCAGGTTGCCGATCACCTCGACCGGGATGCATGCGGCGAAGTCGTCGATCAGGTCGGGCTCGTGCGTGTCGGCCAGGCGGTCGAGCAGCTCGTCGACCAGCATGACCAGCCCCGCTTCCATGCGCGCGATCGCGCGCTGGTTCAACGCGCCCATCAGGATGCGGCGCACCCGCGTGTGCAGCGGCGGGTCGCTGAAGACGAGGCTGGTCGTGTGGTGCTCGAGGATCGGCGAGCCCGCCCCCAGTCGCGGCCCGAACTCCCGCTGCTTGTCGCTGCTGGCGTGCGGGTTGCGGTAGACGGCCAGCACGTCGTCGTAGCGCGTGAGCAGCCAGCTGCCCGGGGCCAGCGGGTGCACCGGCGAGTGTTCGCGCAGCGCGGCATAGACCCGATAGGGGTCGTCGATGAATCCCAGCGGCGGCGCCGCGAGGCTGAAGCTGCGGATATCGATGAAGTCCTGCATGGGTCGGATGCTAGCGGCCGCCGGTGCCGCGCGTGACTACCGCACAGCCGCGGTGTGACAGCCACCGCATCGCGCGCAGCACCCGCCGGCAGACACTGGAACCACTGCGAAACACCTTGCCCGACCACCCACCCGCCTGCTGGAGCCTCACATGAACATGCACCACTACCTGCACCTGGAATACCGCAACCTCGGCGAAGTGCGCCACGAAGACGAGGTCTGGCTGGGCGAAGGCGAGTGCACGGAGACCAGCCTGGGCGAACGTCTCGCGGCCGGCGGCTTCGCCAGCATGGCCCAGGGCCTGGCCACCGGCCTGGCCAGCGTCGCGCTGGTCATCGCCGCCAGTCTTCAGGGCTGGCCTGATTCCGACATGGAAAAGCCCGACGCCGAAGCCATGCAGGCCCTGGCCGTTGCCATGAGCATGGCCGGGCACCTGCGCGGCTGATCTGTCTTCTCCGTCCGCCACCGCCACCGCCACCGCCACCGCCACCGACCCCGACCCCGACCCCGACCCCGACCCCGACCCCGAGGACCCGCCGCCATGAACACCGCACTGCACACCAAGCGCCCCCTCCAGATCATCTGGCCGGCGGCCCAGCGACGCAACGAGCGCGACGAGACGCGCCGGGCGCGCCGCCCCCGCCTCTGGGTGTGCAGCACACCCCCTGCGCGGCGGTGGCCGGGCGTGCTGACCGCGCTGGCGGTGGCCTTCATCGTCGGCGGCGCTGCCCTGTTCGGTCAGCTGCCACTGTGACCGCTGCGGGCGCTGCCCCCGGCGGCGGCCCTCAACGGAAGGCGATCACGCGGTCGCCGTCACGCGGTGCGCAGGTCGCACCCATCGGTTCCCAGCCCCGCCGCACCACCACGTGGCCATCGGCATGGCAGAACTCCAGTCGGCTTGCCCCCGGCACTTGGCGCTGCACGAAGTCCTCGAGCGACGCCGGCATGCTGACGCGGAAGCGTCCGCGTTCCAGGTCGTCCAGCGGATGGCCGCCGCGGTGGACCCAGGGCACGAACAGCGCCGCCAGCATCCCGGTCGCGCCGACCTCGAACACCGTCGGCCGGTAGCCGCTGGCGGCCAGCCAGTGCTGGGCGCGGGCACGTGCGTCCTGGCCGTCACGCGGCGGCAGGGCGCCTGGGCCCCAGGCTTGCGCCATCAGCTCGGCCACCCATTGATTGCAGTTCTGGTAGTCGGACGTGAAAGCGTGGGCGTTGGCGCCGTAGTGCGCGCCCAGCAGGCTCAATGCACCGCGGCGGTCGAGGGCCGACTGCGCCAGTGCGTCTCCCTGCGCGCCGGGCAGCAGCACCAGCGAGACGTGGCCGGCATCGGGGTCGGCCGTGCCGAAGACGAAGCCGGCCAGACCCTGGTCGAACAGGCGGGGCTGGCGCTCGTCGCACGAGAAGTAGAGCTGGCGCACCGTCCACGGGCCGTCGCCATGGTGGCGCAGCGCCAGACCGGCGTGCGAGTAGCGCATGCCGAAGCGGGCGAGGTCGAGGCCCGAGCGGGCGATGAGCGCCACCGCCTCGGGCGCAGCGGCCAGCTCGGCGCGGATGACGGCGGCGAACTGCAGCAGCCGGTCCTGTTGCGCCGCGCTCGTCGGCGGCGTGGCGTCACAGGCGCGCAGATCGCCGGCGCGGGCCGCCGTGAGGCCAGCTGCGAGAGCCAGACCGGCGAGTGTCGCGCGGAGCCGGCGCCGACCCAAGGCGCTCAGAGCTTGACGGCGCGGGCCGGCAGCTCGCGCCGCCAGTGGTCTTCCAGCACGAGGAAGAAGTCGGTCTTCGGCGTGTCGCGCGCCTCGGCCTTCGCGAACGCCAGACCGTAGGGCTTGTGGCGCGCGCTGACCACCACGCCCGGCGCCAGCGCGTGCTGGGCGGCAACGACCGGCGGCAGCATCAGGTAGAACTCGTCGGCGCCCTGCACGGCGCGCAGCGTCAGCCGCGTCAGCGCCGGCTGGTCCCCCTGCGGCGCCAGTTCGGCGACGTCGACGACGCGGTAGTCGCCCTCGGCCACCTTGTCGTCGCCCGACGAGCTGTCGCTGGACTTCCTGACCGAGGTGGACAGGCTGCCGATGGAGGTGGCCACGCTGTCGGAGATCGACACCGACGAGGTGCTGGCCGCGCCCACGGGTACGGTGGCCGTGGCAAGGGCCAGGGCGGCGGCCAGCGCCGGGACGGGGGACGAGGGGACGCGCATCGGCACTCCGCAAGGCAGGGGGATGGGCACGGAGCATAGCCGCGCCACACGCGGCCACCGCGCTGCGTGTGTGTCGACCTGCTGCTAAGCTGGACGCAGACTCACGCTTTCCTCAGCCACCATGTTCACCGGCATCGTCCAAGGCATCGCCACCGTCAGCTCGCTCGTCGAGCGCCCGGGCCTGCGCAGCTTCACGCTGGCCTTCCCGCCCGGGTTCGGCGACGGCCTGGCGGTGGGGGCCAGCGTTTCGGTGGACGGCGTGTGCCTCACCGCCACCGCGCTGCACGGCGCGGCCGGGAGCCCCGACGCGGCCGACTTCGACGTCATGCTGCAGAGCCTGAACCTCACCACGCTGGCCGCGCTGCAGGCGGGCAGCCGCATCAACGTCGAACGCGCGGCGCGCGACGGCGCCGAGATCGGTGGCCACCCGCTGTCGGGCCACGTCGACACGATGGGCCGTGTGCTGCAGATCCGCCGGCCCGAGAACAACCAGGTGCTGCGCATCGGGGTGTCGGCGCCGTGGATGCGCTACGTCTTCGCCAAGGGCTACATCGCGGTCAACGGCGCCAGCCTCACGGTGTCCGAAGCGCAGCGCGAAGCCGACGGCAGCGGCTGGTTCGAGGTCTGGCTGATTCCCGAGACCCTGCGCATGACGACCTTCGTCGACAAGCCCGAAGGCGCTCTGCTGAACATCGAGATCGAACGCCAGACGCAGGTCTTCGTCGACACCGTGCGCGCCGCCATCGACGAGCAGCTCGGCCCCTTGCGCCCGGCGCTCGAGGCGCTGCTGCGCCAGCAGGGGCGCAGCCTGGAAGACCTGTCGCCGCCGCGTCTGCTCACGCGCGCCTGAGGCAGCGCCTGGGCGGCGCCTTCGCGCGGTCGTTGCAGGGGACATCGGGGCTTTGGCGCCGGCGCAGTATGCTGCGCTGTTCCGCTGGAGAGTTCCGCATGGCCCAGGACCCTGTCCCACCCGTCCGCCACATCCGCCTGACCTCGCACCCGAACCAGGGCCCGGGCGGCGCACCGGTCATCCGCTGGGGCGACGCCGATCCGCTGCAGCGCGGCCCCGTGGTGGGCACCACCACGCACCGCGGCCAGCGCAACGTGGTGGGCACGCACAGCGGCAGCTACGGTGTCTACCGCGCCCTGGCGGTGGCGGCGGGCAACCTGACGCGTGGCCACCGCGCCGACCTCACCAACACCGCGCCCACCGACCTCATCGGCCCCTACCCTCAGTGGGGCGACGCCAGCAAGATGGTGTCGATCGACCCCTGGGGCGCCAGCGTTCAGAGCGTGTATGCCGACTACCTGGCGCAGGGCTACGACATCCGGCCGACCATCGCCGTCACCAAGGCGCACATCCACCTGCCCGAGATCAAGCAGGCCATCGCCTTCCAGCGCCTGCACATCGACGGCAAGGTGCTGCTGGACGACGCGTCGGCCACCGTCACCAAGATCGCGGTGGAGCCCGTGTGGTGGCTGCCCGGTGTGGCCGAGCGCTTCAAGGTCAGCGAGGCCGACCTGCGGCGCGCGCTGTTCGAGGAGACCGGCGGCATGTACCCCGAGCTGGTGACGCGCAGCGACATCGAGGTCTTCCTGCCGCCCATCGGCGGGCAGACGCTGTACATCTTCGGCAACCCGCGCGACCTGGCCGACCCCTCGGTGACGCTCACCGCGCGCGTGCACGACGAGTGCAACGGCTCCGACGTCTTCGGCTCCGACATCTGCACCTGCCGCCCCTACCTGACGCACGCCATCGAGGAGTGCATCCAGGGCGCGCAGTCGGTGGAAGCCGGTGGCCGCGGCGGCGTGGGCCTCATCGCCTACAGCCGCAAGGAAGGCCGCGCGCTGGGCGAGGTCACCAAGTTCCTCGTCTACAACGCGCGCAAGCGCCAGGAAGGCGGGGACCGCGCCGACAAGTACTTCCTGCGCACCGAGTGCGTGGCCGGCGTGCAGGACATGCGCTTCCAGGAACTGATGCCCGACGTGCTGCACTGGC
>LNFM01014507.1_pt1 | contig 12299 bp, 10 predicted proteins | sample 596031 | NCBI WGS metagenome assembly LNFM01 (sample SAMN04254537, study PRJNA301005) | activated carbon metagenome | isolation source: dual media filters at the Ann Arbor, Michigan drinking water treatment plant | place: USA: Ann Arbor | reverse complement strand
CGGCCCACCAATGAAGCCTGGGGAAACCGAATGAAATCGATGTCGCTGCCGCTGCCGCTCACGCCGCGATTCATCACCTGGACGCTGGCGACCGCCTTCGCCGTGCTGCTGGGCGCCGCCTGGGCCGTCGATCCGCGCTCGTGGTGGATCGGCGTTGGCTTCCTCATCGCCCTCTTCCTCGCCGGCGTGGGCCTCTACGACTATTTCCAGACCAAGCACGCGGTGCTGCGCAACTATCCCATCGCCGCGCACCTGCGCTTCATCTTCGAGGCGATCCGGCCCGAGATGCGCCAGTACTTCTTCGAGGGCGAGAAGGACGGGCTGCCGTTTCCGCGCGACCGGCGCGCGATCGTCTACCAGCGCGCCAAGCTGGTGCTGGACGTGCGGCCCTTCGGCACCAACTACGACGTCTATGCCGAAGGCTACGAGTGGATGACACACTCGATTGCGCCCACGCCGGTCAGCAAGGAGCCGTTCCGCATCACCATCGGCGGCCCCGACTGCACGCAGACCTACTCCGCCTCGATCTTCAACATTTCGGCCATGAGCTTCGGGTCGCTCAGCGCCAATGCCATCCGCGCCCTGAACGGCGGCGCCAGGCTGGGCCGCTTCGCGCACGATACCGGTGAGGGCGGCTACAGCCCCTATCACCGCGAGGGTGGCGGCGACATCATCTGGGAGATCGGCTCCGGCTATTTCGGCGCCCGCAACCCCGACGGCACCTTCTCAGCCGAGAAATTCGCCGCCGGCGCCGCCAACCCGCAGGTCAAGATGGTCGAGCTGAAGCTCAGCCAGGGCGCCAAGCCCGGCCATGGCGGCGTACTGCCGGCCCCCAAGGTCAGCGAGGAGATCGCCCTGACCCGCGGCGTGCCGGTCGGCGTGGACTGCATCTCGCCCTCGCACCACACCGCCTTCACCACGCCCATCGAGATGATGAAGTTCATCGGCGAGATGCGCCGTCTCTCGGGCGGCAAGCCGGCCGGCTTCAAGCTCTGCGTCGGCCACGAATGGGAGTTCCTCGCGATCTGCAAGGCGATGCTGGAGACCGGCATCTATCCCGACTTCATCGTCGTCGACGGCAAGGAGGGCGGCACCGGCGCCGCGCCCATGGAATTCCTCGACCATGTCGGCAAGCCGATGCGGCAGGGCCTGCACATCGTGCACAACGCCCTGGTCGGCATCGGCGCCCGTCAGCGAATCAAGATCGGCGTCGCCGGCAAGATCATCACCGCCTTCGACATCATCCGGGCGATGGCGCTGGGCGCCGACTGGTGCAATTCGGCGCGCGGCTTCATGTTCGCGGTCGGCTGCATCCAGTCGCAGTCCTGCCACACCGACCGTTGCCCCACGGGGGTGGCCACCCAGGATCCGACGCGCCAGCGCGCCCTGGTCGTGCCGGACAAGATGGAGCGCGTGGTGAATTTCCACCGCGCCACCCTGCACGAACTGGCCGAACTCACCGCCGCCGCGGGCCTCGACCATCCGGCCGACTTCAAGCCCATCCATATCTCCCGTCGCATCTCGCCCAGCGTCGTAGCGACCTATGCCGACCTCTATCCGGCGCTGGCCGAGGGTGAGCTGGTGTCGGGCACCAGCGACAAGCGTTGGCGCCGGGCCTGGGACATGGCCCACACCGATTCGTTCCGCGCGACGGCCTGAATCCGCGCAAACCGGTTGCGAATTTTCTTTGGTTGGCCCAGCAATTGGCCAACCGAAGAGGAAACGACCATGACCGCTCCGTTTGATTTTGCGCCCCTGCTGGCGCCCGGCACGCCCGCTCCCGCCGCCAAGTGGAACGGCTTCCCGAAGTACAACTTCATCGGCGGCCACAACGACGCCGGCAACGTGCCCGTCCAGGCGCTGATCGATGCGGCGACGTCGGTGCTGACACGCGAGGGCGCGACGCTCGCGACCTACGGGCTGAACAGCGGGCCACTGGGCTACAAGCCGCTGCGTGAGTTCCTTTCGGCCAAGCTCAAGGACCATGCCGGCATCGAGTGCGCCGCGGACGAGATCCTGATCACCTCGGGCTCGATGCAGGGCCTCGACCTGATCAACAGCCTGCTGGTGACGCGGGGCGACACCGTCATCATCGAGCAGGAGACCTATGGCGGCGCGCTCACCAAGCTGAACAAGCTGGGCGCCAACGTGATCGGCATCCCGCTCGACGACGAGGGCCTGCGGCTCGACGTGCTGAAGCAGAAGCTCGAGGAGCTGAAGCAGAAGGGCATCACGCCCAAGTACATCTACACGATCCCGACGGTGCAGAACCCGACCGGCGCCATCATGGGCGAGGCGCGCCGCGCCGAGCTGCTGAAGATCGCCGCCGAATACGGCGTCATGATCTTCGAGGACGAGTGCTATTCCGACCTGATCTGGAGCGGCAAGCGCCCGCCCTCGCTCTACGCCATGGCCAAGGGCGAAGGCGTCATCTTCATCGGTTCCTTCTCCAAGTCGATCGCCCCGGCGCTGCGGGTCGGCTACATCGTGGCCAAGTGGGACATCCTCGGCCGCATCCTCGGCCTCAAGCAGGATGCGGGTTCCGGCGCGCTCGAACAGATGGTGCTGGCAGAGTTCTGCACCCAGCATTTCGCCAACCACGTGCCGAAGCTCAACAAGACCCTGGCGGCCAAGCTGCAGGTCCTGAGGGAGGCGCTGGCCGAACAGTTCGGCACCGAAGCCGAGTTCGGCGATCCCGAGGGCGGCATCTACCTCTGGATCAAGCTGCCGGACCAGGTCGACACGACCAAGCTCGCCCAGGCGGCGCTGGCTGCCGGCGTCTCGCTCAATCCCGGCCCGGAATGGTCGACCAACAAGGAATATGCCCGCTCGCGCCTGCGGCTCTGCTTCGCCAATCCCGAGCCCGAGACGATCCGCAAGGGTGTCGAGGTCCTGGCCGAAGTCTGCCGCCGCGAATTCGGCGTGCCGCTCCGCTCGGCCAACGTCGAGAAGAAGTAGGCCGACATTCGAAGGAAAAGGCCCGGCGGATCACTCCGCCGGGCCTTTTCTTTTTCTCAAGAGCGCGACGCTCACATCGGCTGCGGCACCATCACCATCCACGAGACGCCGAACTTGTCGGCGACGCAGCCGAAGCGCGGCGAGAAGAACGTCTTGCCGATCGGCATCTGGATCTGGCCGTCCCTGGCCAGCGCCTCGAAGGCCCTGTCGGCCTCCGCCTCGGTCGCGACATCGAGCGCAAGAGAGAAGCCCTGGAAGTTCGTCCTGCCGTCGTTCGCCATGCCGTCGGAGCACATGATCATCGCCTCGCCGATCCGCAGGCTGGCATGCATCACCGCCTCGGGATCGACTTTCATGTGTTCCGCCGCGCCGGTATCGGGATTCTCCTTGAAGCGCATCATCATCTCGACCTTGGCGCCGAGCCTTTCCTGGTAGAAGGCGAGCGCCTCCTCGCAACGGCCGTTGAAAAACAAATAGGGCTGGACAGCCATTTCATCCTCCTCGGTTACGGGGTCCTCTCGAACTCGGTGTCGATCTGGATCTGGATGGGGTCGGCGAACAGCGGCGGCAGGCCGTAGTCCTGCGGGTTGATCGTCGCAACGGCATGGACGCCGATCCGCGGCTTGCCCTCGAAGCCCTTGCCCGCGCCGCCCAGCTCGACGTCGAAGGTGACCGGCCTGGTCTTGCCCATCAGAGTGAACTGCCCCTCGACCCTGCCGCGCGTCTTGTCGACCGGCTTGAATGAGGTCGAGATGAAAGTGGCTTCAGGAAAGGCCTTGGACTTCAGGAAATTGTCGCCCGCCAGCTCCTCGGCGAAGCCTTTCACGTTGGTCGTGATGGAGGCCGCCTCGACCGAGGCCGAGAGCTTCGACTTCTCGATCGCCGACGGATCCCAGGTGAGCGAGCCCTTGGCGCGATCGAAGCGGAACACGCTCTGCGAATAGCCGATATGGGAGACGCGGACAATCACCGCGGTGTGCTGCTCGTCCAGCGTATAGGTGCCGGCCGTCGCCAGGGCGATGTCGCGCTCCCCGGCGAAGACTCCCGGCGGCAGGGTTCCCGGCGCCGGCGCCTGGGCCAGCGCGGCCGCGGGCCCTAGCGCCAGAGCAATGGCAAGCGTGCGCAGCATGCGATTCATCCGATCCTCCTCGACAAGCGTGACTTCACTTCTCGACGACGGTCCTCAGCTTCGCCAATCCTGCCGCGAAATCCCGGCCGATCATGTCGTCCATGTCCATGAAAGTGCCGATCAGCTTGGTCATGAAGGTGCTGGGACCGTACATCGCCCAGGTGACAATCGTCTGACCGCCCTTCGGTTCCACGGTCAGCTCGGCCATGTTGTGACCTTCGAAGGGCTTGAGGAAATCGAGCTTGATCACGACCCGGTGCGGCGGCGTCGAATCGACGATCTCCATGCGGCCCTTGCCGACAGCGTCGTTGCCGTCCCATTCGTAGACCGCGCCCTTGCCGCTGTCGGCGCCGCTGTAGGCGCGCTTCATCGCCGGGTCGCGGCCCTCGTAGGGCGACCACGCGGCCCAGCGCTTCAGTCCTTCGATATAGGGAAAGATCTTCTCCGGCGGCGCGTTCATCGCCGTCGACCGCTCGACGCGAAATGAATCGGGCCTCGTCGAGGCATAGACCAGAATCACCGCAATGGTCGCCAGGAGGACGGCCCCAACGATCGTCAGGATCTTCCGCATGCGGACCTCGCGTCTAATTACTTAACCATTGAGTTAATCATTTAGGGTGATACGATAGCTGTCGTCAATAATCCATGGCCATACTTCCTTATCCAAAGCGCCCTCTCCGCCCGCGTCACACGCGGAGCAGGGTAATTGCATTCGCCCCAATGACCCGTCGTCCCGACCGGAGCGCGCAGCGCGGAGTGGAGGGACCTCTTTTCCTCGATTTGACGGCTCTAAGTGGAAAAAAGGTCTCTCCACTCCGCGCTGCGCGCTCCGGTCGAGACGACGGAGACTTCCATGTGCGACGGCCCTGATATGCGGGCGGAGAGGGCATTTGGTCTGACGCCGGACCAAAGTGATTTTACGCCAGCGCGAAGCCCTCGTAGCCGTTGGCCACGACCTTCTCGCAGGCCTGGATGTAGGCCGGCAGGCCGCCGATATAGGGCATGAACACACGCGGCTTGCCCGGGATGTTGGCGCCGACATACCAGGAGCTGCAGGTCGAGCGCAGGGTGATGTTGGACACGTCGCCGACATGGCCGACCCAGGCTTCCTGCGCTTCCGGCACCGGCTCGATCACCGTCTTGCCCTTGGCGCGCAGCGCCTCGAGGCAGTCGGCAATGAAATCGACATGCTGCTCGATCGAGGGCAGCATGTTGGTCAGCACCGAGGGGCTGCCCGGGCCGGTGATCATGAACAGGTTCGGGAAGTCCACGACGGTCAGGCCGAGATAGGTCTTCGGCCCCTCGTTCCAGCGCTCCTTCAAGGTGATGCCACCCCGGCCGCGAATGTCGACCTTGAGCAGCGCGCCGGTCATCGCGTCGAATCCCGTCGCCAGAACCAGGCAGTCGAAGGTGAAGTCTTGTCCCTTGGCGCGCAGACCCTTCGGCGTGATGCGCTCGATCGGCTCGTCGCTGATGTCCACCAAAGTCACGTTCGGCCGGTTGAAGGTCTGCCAGTAGCCGGTGTCGACGCACAGCCGCTTGCAGCCGATGATGTTCTTCGGCACCAGCGCCGCCGCCGTCTTCGGATCCTTCACGACCTCGCCGACCTTGGCGCGCACGAAATCGGCCGCATACTGGTTGGAGTCGTCGTTCAGCAGCAGGTCCGAGAAGGAGGCCATGAATCCCAGGCCGCCATAGTCCCAGCGTGCCTGGAACTGGCGGTTGCGCTCCTCCTCCGGCGTCTCGACGGCCGAAGCGGGATTGATGGTGAAGTCGATGCCGGCCGGCTTGCTCTTGGCCCGCTTGCGCATCTCGGGATAGCTCGCCTTCACCTGCCGCACATAGTCGGGATCGAGCGGCTTGTTGTGCGCCGGCACGGTGTAGTTGGCGGTGCGCTGGAAGACGGTGAGGTGTTTGGCCTGCTCGGCCATCACCGGGATCGACTGGATGGCCGAGGAGCCGGTGCCGATCACGCCTACGGTCTTGCCCGTGAAATCGACCCCCTCGTGCGGCCAGTTGCCGGTGTGATAGGTCGGCCCTTGGAACTCCTCCAGCCCGGGAATCTTCGGCGTGTTGGGCGAGGACAGGCAGCCCATGGCGGTGATCACGAAGCGGGCCGTGACCTGCTCGCCCGCGCCGCCCCCGACCTTCTCGGTCTCGACGCGCCACAGGTTGGCGGCCTCGTCGAAGACGGCCTTGCCCACCCGCGTCTCGAAGCGGATGTCGCGGCGCAGGTCGTAGCGGTCGGCGACGTGGTTGGCGTAGCGCAAGAGCTCGGGCTGGGTGGCGTAGCGCTCGCTCCATTCCCAGTCCTGCTCCAGTTTGGGATCGAACTGGTATGAATACTGGACGCTCTCGACGTCGCAGCGTGCGCCGGGATAGCGGTTCCAGTACCAGGTGCCGCCCACACCCTTGCCGGCCTCGAACACGCGCGCCGTGAAGCCCTTCTGGCGAAGCCGGTGCAGCATGTACATGCCGCCAAAACCTGCACCGATGATCACCGCATCGAAATCGATCGACATGCGTCCTCCAGAATTGCGGAAGCGGGTAGAAAGCCCTCGGCAAAATTAGTGCGGGAGAGCAGGTGACCGCGCAAGCCTTCCCATGGCACCTCTTCTCGCGGAGAAGAATGGAAATGGCTGAAGTCGACTATCCAACGAGTTGGTATGCCGCCACGCGAGACGCGGACGGGGCGCGCGCGCCGCTCGCCACCCGGGAGGAAGCCGATGTCGCGGTCGTCGGTGGCGGCTTTGCGGGCCTGCACACGGCGCGCCTGCTGGCCCAGCAGGGAAAGCGGGTCGCGCTGCTGGAGCGGCGGCGCATCGGCTGGGGCGCGTCGGGCCGCAACGGTGGCTTCGTCGGTCCTGGCTATGCCCAGCGCTCCGGCGCCTTGATCGACCGGCTGGGTCTCGATCACGCTCGCCAGCTCTATGCCCAGTCGCAGCGCGGCGTGGCGATCGTCCGCGATGCCATCTCCGAACTGGGAAGACCCGACATCCTGATGGGCAGCGGGAAGCTCAGTGTCTCGCGCACCGACCAGGGCGCAGGGTTTGCCGACCGCACGCGCCGGCTCGCGGAGCAGCTGGGCGCCTCCTTCGAGCCGTGGGAGACCTCGCGCGTGCGCGCCGTGCTCGCGACGGCGCGTTACCATCAGGCGATCCATGATCCGACCTCGTTCCACATCCATCCGCTGAATTTTGCCCTGGCTCTGGCCAAGGACATCGAACGGCAGGGCAGCGCGATTCACGAAACGACCGAGGCCATCGAGTTGACGCGCGACGGCAGCTCCTGGCGGGTGCGCGCCGCGCACGGGGCCATCAGGGCGCAGCATGTCGTGCTGGCCGGCAATGCCGATCTCGGCGCCGTGCAGCCACGCATTGCGCGGGCGGTGCTGCCGGTCGCGACCTACGTCGCCGTCACCGGGAAGCTCGGCCCCCGCCTAGGTGAAGCCATCCGCTGGACGGGCGCGATCTCCGACACGCGCCGCGCCGGCGACTATTATCGCATCGTCGACGGAGACCGGCTCCTGTGGGGCGGCCGCATCACCACCGACACGACGGAGCCGCGGCGGCTGCGCGAGATGATGCGTGGCGACATGCTCTCGGTCTATCCGCAGCTCGGCAACATCGACATCGCCTATGCGTGGCCCGGCATCATGGGCTACGCGCCGCACAAGATGCCCCAGGTGGGCGAGATCGAGCCCGGGCTCTGGGTCTGCTCGGCCTTCGGCGGCCATGGCGTCGCCCAGACGGCCGCAGGCGCCGATGCCGTCGCGGCCGGCATCCTGGGCGATCCCTTGCGCTGCCGCCTGTTCGCGCCGTTCGGCACCGGCTGGGCCGGGGGCGCCGCCGGCCGTGTGGCGACGCAGCTTGCCTACTGGGGCCTCCAGATGCGTGACTGGTGGGACGAGAAGCGCCAGGCCCAGAACGCGGAGACGTTGCGGACATGACGATCCAACGGATTGGCGACTCACCCCGGCGGCGCGAGGACGCGCGCTTCGTCACCGGCCAGGGCGCCTATCTCGACGACCTCAAGTTCGAGCGGCTGGCCCATGCCGTCGTGCTGCGCTCGCCGCATGCCCATGCGCTCGTTCGGTCGATCGACGCCACCGCGGCCCGGGCGGCGCCTGGCGTCCTCGCCGTCCTCACGGCCGCCGAGGCCACCGCCGACGGGCTGCAGCCGCTTCGCCCCTATGCCGAGGCGAACGTGCAGACCGGCGAGCCCTTCGCCTTCGCAGCCCAGCCGCTGCTGGCCACGGACAAGGTTCGCTTCGCCGGCGAGCCCGTGGCGCTGATCGTGGCCGAGACGCACGCGCAGGCGCTGGATGCCGCCGAGTTGGTGGTCGTGGACTATGAGACGCTGCCGGCCGTGACCTCGGCAGAGGCGGCCCGAGCCCCGGGCGCGCCGCAGCTCTCCGACGAGATCCCGGGCAATACCTGCCTCGACTGGCGGACCGGGGACATGAGCGGCGCCGAGGCCGCCTTCGCCGCCGCGGCGCATGTCGTGTCGCTCGACCTCGACAACCATCGCATCGTGATGAACCCGATGGAGCCGCGCGGCGGCGTGGGCACGTTCGATCCCTCGACCGGCCGCTATACGCTCCACGTCTCCAGCCAGAACATCCACATCAACCGCAACCACGTGGCCCGCGCGCTCGGGGCCGAGCCGAAGGACGTGCGGTTCGTGGCGCCCGACGTGGGCGGCGGCTTCGGCGCCAAGAACTTCGCCTATGTCGAGCACGCCCTGGTCCTGTGGGCCGCCCGCACGGTCGCCCGGCCGGTCAAGTGGATCGCGAGCCGCAGCGAGGTGTTCCTGTCCGATCATGCCGCGCGCGACATGCGGGCCGAGGCGTCGCTGGCACTCGACGCGCAGGGCAAATTCCTCGCGCTGAAGATCGCAAGCGTCGCCAATCTCGGCGCCTACATGGCCGGCGCCGGCGGCGGCGTGCAGACCTTCCAGTACATCCATCTCCAGGGCTCGGTGTACCGCATCCCTGCGATCGCCCTTCACGTTGTGGCGGTCGTCACCAACACCGCGCCGATCGGCGTCACGCGCGGACCGGGCTTCGCCGAGGCGATCAACATCGTCGAGCGGCTGATCGATGCGGCGGCGCGCCAGACAGGCTTCGATCGCGCCGACCTCAGGCGCTGGAACATGGTGCCGCCCGAGGCAATGCCGATGACCAACGCCTTCGGCTTCGAAGTCGACAGCGGCCGCTTCGCCGAATCGCTCGACCAGGCGCTGGTTCGTGCCGACCGCGCGGGCTTCGAGGCGCGGCGGCGCGAGAGCGCGCAGCACGGACGGCTGCGCGGGCTGGGCTTCGCCTATCACATCAAGGCGACCGGCGGGCCGCCCGACGAGAATGTCGACGTGCGCTTCGAAGCCGACGGCACGATCTCGCTGATTACCGGCACGCAGCATATCGGCCAGGGCCACGAGACGACCTTCCCGCAGATCCTCGCCCACCGGTTGGGGGTGCCCAACGCGCGCATCCGCCTCGTCCATCGGCGGTGGCCACGGCAGCTCGCGCGCGACCTACATGGGCGGTACGGCGATCTGGCGGGCCTCGGACGAGATCGTCGCCAAGGGCACGGTGCTCGCAGCGGACGCCCTGGAAGCCTCGGAAGCCGACATCCGCTTCGAGGAGGGCCGCTTCGTCGTTTCCGGCACGGACCGCGCCATCGGCCTGCTCGAGGTGGCCGCACTGGGCCGCGACAAGGGGCGGCCGCTCGACACCTTCCACGCCTGGAAGCGCGAGCACATGACCTTTCCCAACGGCGCGCACGTCGTGGAGGTCGAGATCGACCGCGACACCGGGCGGGTGGCCCTCGCACGCTACACGGCGGTCGACGATTACGGCGTGCTGGTCAACCCGATGGTCGCCACCGGCCAGGCACACGGCGCCATGGCCCAGGGCGCGGGCCAGGCGCTGCTGGAACACGCGACCTACGATCCCGCGTCGGGGCAGATGCTCGCCGGCTCATTCATGGACTATGCCCTGCCCCGCGCCGACGACCTGCCGTCGTTCGACCTCGGCTTCAACCCCACCCGCTGCACGACCAATCCGCTGGGGGTGAAGGGCTGCGGCGAGGCCGGCGCCATCGCGGCCTTCCCCGCCATCGCCAACGCCATCCTTGACGCGCTGGCCCCGCTCGGCGTGAAAGGTTTCGACGGACCTGCGACCCCCGCGCGGATCTGGCAGGCCCTTCAGGAGGCACGATGAAGCGACAGGCACCGGCGGCAGCCCGCAATCGGCAACCCATCCTCGACGTGCTGCAGCCGCGCCTGCCCGAAAGGGGGCTCGTGCTGGAGATCGCCAGCGGCACCGGCGAGCATGTCGTGCACTATGCCGGCGCCCGGCCCGACCTCACCTTTCAGCCGAGCGACCCCGATGCCGACGCCCGCGCCAGCATCGACGACTGGGTGCGGACCCTGAGCCTGGACAACGTGCGTCCGGCCCTCGAGATCGACGTCACCCGCGCGACATGGCCGGTCGAGCGGGCGGACACCGTGGTCTGCTGCAACATGATCCACATCGCGCCATGGGAGGCCGCCGTCGGGCTGGTGACCGGCGCGGCGCGCCTGTTGCCCCCGGGCGGCCTGCTCTTCACCTACGGCCCCTACCGACGGGGCGGCCGGCACACCGCGCCCAGCAACGAGGCCTTTGACACCGACCTGAAACGGCGCAATCCCGCATGGGGCGTGCGCGACCTCGAGGCCGTCACCGAACTCGCCCTCGGGCAGGGCTTTGGGGAGCCGGACATCGTCGAAATGCCGGCGAACAATCTGTCGCTCTTGTTCAAGCGGCTGTGAAGCTGCTGGGCGGTGGCAATCGTGCAGGGGATGCGCTAACGCTTCAGCCGGCCTCGCGGGGAGCATCGTCGGAAACATGTCGAATCGTAACGATGAAGCCGTAGTTCTTGCAGTCATGAACCCGTTTCGGGCGCTGGCGCCCTTGGTGGCTGCGGTCGCACTGGCCGCGCTGGTGACCGGCTGCAAGCAGGAGAACAAGTTCCAGCCCCCGCCGCCCGCCGAGGTCAACGTCGGCGTGCCCGTAAAGCAGGACGTGGCGCCGTTCGAGGTGCTCACCGGCAACACGGTGGCCTTCGCGACCGTCGACCTAGTCGCCCGCGTCGAGGGCTTCCTGGTCTCCCAGGACTATGTCGACGGCTCCGAGAAGAAGAAGGGCGACAAGCTCTTCGGCATCGAGCAGACGATGTACAAGGCCCAGCTCAAGGAGGCCGAGGCCCAGCTCGACGGCGCCAAGGCCTCGCTGGCCCAGGCCGAGGCCGAGTTCACCCGCCAGGAGACGCTGCTGCGCCAGAACGTCTCGGCGCAGGCCACCTACGACACAGCCAAGGCCAAGCGCGACAATGCGCGGGCCACGGTCGAGAATGCCGAAGGCAACCTCACGGTCGCCCAGACGAACCTGGGCTATACCACGGTCCTCGCGCCGTTCGACGGCGTCGTCAGCAAGCATCTCGTCTCGGTCGGTGAACTGGTGGGCGCCTCGACGGCCACCAAGCTCGCCACGATCGTCCAGCTCGATCCGATCTACGTCACGTTCAACATGAGCGAGCAGGACATTCTGCAGATCCGCGAAAATCTGAAGAATCGGCGCGTCGACGTCGAGGAACTGAGCAAGGTGCCGGTCGAGATCGGCCTGATGAACGAGCAGGGCTTCCCCCACAAGGGCTTCCTCAACTACGTATCGCCGGAACTCGATGCGACCACCGGCACGATCCTGGTCCGCGCCCTGTTCAACAATCCGACGCGTACGCTGATCCCCGGCTTCTTCGTGCGGGTCAAGGTCCCGCAGGGCCTGAGCGCCACGGCCTCGCTGCTGGTGCCCAATCGCGTGATCGGAGAGGATCAGGCCGGCAAGTACCTGCTGACGGTCAACAAGGACAATGTCGTGGTCCAGACCCGGATCACCACCGGCCAGCTCCTCGCCAACGGCCTGCGCGTGATCCCCACGGGCCTGAAGGCAGACGACCAGGTCGTGCTCAGCACCAACGGCGCCGCGATTCCGGGCGCCAAGGTGGTTCCGAAGGTGACGACAATTCCCGTTGCGGCCGACGGCACTCCCGCCGCACCCAAGTGACCGGCCGGGGAACACAGTCATGATCTCCGCCTTCTTCATCAACCGGCCGGTCCTGGCCAACGTCCTCGCCATCATCATCGTGCTGATCGGCGGCGTGGCGCTGGCGAC
>LNFM01013580.1_pt1 | contig 12301 bp, 13 predicted proteins | sample 596031 | NCBI WGS metagenome assembly LNFM01 (sample SAMN04254537, study PRJNA301005) | activated carbon metagenome | isolation source: dual media filters at the Ann Arbor, Michigan drinking water treatment plant | place: USA: Ann Arbor | reverse complement strand
GGACGCGCATCACCTGATGAAGGAGGCGCACTTCAGGAAGATGAAGAAGACGGCGCTGTTCGTGAACACCGGCCGCGGCTCCACCGTCGACGAGGCCGCGATGATCAAGGCGTTGCAGGAGGGCTGGATCGCCGGCGCCGGCCTCGATGTGCTCGAGACCGAGCCGGTCGGCCACAACAATCCGCTGCTCGGCATGGACAACGTCATCCTGACCGCGCACGTGGCTTCCGCGTCGAGCCGCTTCGATATCGCGCGCAAGCGGCGCGTCGGCGCGGAGATGGCGCTGGTGCTGGGCGGCAAGTGGCCGCGTGCCTGCGTCAACCCGATGGTGCTGGAGAAGTCCAAGCTGCAGCGCTGGCAGCCCTTCTCGATGGAGCGCGGGCCGGGAAACTGAGACTCCGGACTCTTCCTATCTTGCGCGGCCAATTGGGCCCCAAGCCGTTGATTCGCGAGGCGAATTCCGCATGGGAATGGGAAGGATAGTGAGACATTTTTCGACGTCTTTTCCGTCGCGCAGCGCAGGCCGGTTCGATCAAACGATGCATAGAGCAGGTCCATAGGATATGAATCCTATGGAATCCTGTCAAGGGTGTGACTCATCCCTTCTGCTCCTGCAGCCGGTCCTGGATCGCCCGCTCGCACAAGGAAAGGCTCTCGAACGGGCCCAGGATGACGTGATCGCCGTCATCGAGCGCATACCAGCCGACCTGGGTGACGTTGTAGTCGCCCAGATCCTCGCTGGGGATATGGACGGCCATCATGTCTTTCGGAGTGCGCATTCAGGGCACGTAGGCCACCCGACACGGCTTTTCAACCGGAACGAGACTTATGAAAGGTGGGCCCGGGTCGCGGTCACTGGCGACGGGGTCGCGAGGGCGGCCCGATCGTGGATCGCCCGGTCGCATTCGCCCAGGCTCTCGAACGGACCCAGGACCGCCTTGTCCTCGTCATCGACGGCGTACCAGCCGCCTTCCGAGACATTGTACAGGTCGACCTCGTCGTCGGGCACGCGAACGGCGGCCAGACCGGGAGTCGTATCGACAGATTTGTCCACGTTCGCCTCCTTTCGTCAGGGTCCACAAGTAACGTGGCCTCTGCACGAAGGTTTCGAACGCTCGTTCGCTAAGTTCGGCGCGTCCAGCGCTCGAGGTTGGCGGCACCCGGCGGCACTTCGCCCTTCACCAGCGCCTCGACCTGACGCACCGTGTCCATCGCCTGGCTTTCGCTGGCGGGCGGGGTCAGGCCGCCGACATGCGGCGTGGCGATCACGTTGGGCAGGCGGGCAAGCTCGGGCGACGGCATCTGGTCCGGCGCGCGGCCGACATCCATGGCGGCGCCGGCAATGCGGCCATCGGCTAAGGCCTTCATCAACGCCGCTTCATCGATAAGGTTGCCGCGCGACATGTTGATGAAGAAGGCGTCCGGCTTCATGCGGGCAAAGGCCGCCGCATCCAAAAGGTTCTCGGTCTCCTCGTTGGCGATGGCGAGGCAGATCACGTAATCGGCGCGCGCCAGCAGGTCGTCCATCGGCAGCTTCGTGAAGCGGCGATCGTCGATTTGCGCATAGGGATCGGACACCAGCACAGACATGCCGAGGCCAGCCAGCAGCGGCGCCAACGTCCGCGAAATACGGCCGTAGCCGATGATGCCGACCGTGCTGCCGGCGAGTTGCCGGCCGACGCGGATCTCGGGCTTCTCGCCCGCATGGTAGGCGGCGGTCGCGCGGCTTACCCCACGGGAAAGATCGACGAGGAAGCCCAGCGTGAGTTCGACGACCGACTGCACGAAGCCTGCTTCGGCATGTGTTACCAGAACTCCTGCCCTCGACGCCGCCTCGACGTCGATGTTGCGGATGTCGATGGCGCTGCGCATCACGACTCTCAGCTTGGGCAATGCGGCGAAGATCTCGCCCGGTATCGCAGTGGACCGGTCGGCGATGATGAAATCGACATCGCGCGCCGCCGCGATCACGCCCTGGGGATCGAGCGGCGCGTCGCCCTCATGCAGCGTGACCTCGACCAGCTCTTGTAGCCGCGCAAGCGCCCGCGCGCCGTAGTAGTTCTGCCGCGACAGCGGCACGTGCGTCAGCAGAAGTTTCAAATCTTCCCTTGGGATCTTATGGCGTCTTCATGGGCGTCACCTCGCCGAGAAGCGAGACGTGCGCGGCCACGATACGCCATCCTTCGGGCGTGCGCATCCAGGTATGGCTCTGCCGGCCGGTCTTGGTTCCACCGTGACGGCGGAACTCGCAGTTGGCGGTGCCGAAGTCACGGCCGTAGGTAACGATCCAGAGTTTCAGCAGGTCGCGATTGACCACGAAGCCGGGGTCACGCCCGGCGCGGAAGGCCGCGATCTGGTCGTGACCGTAGAGCTGCTCACCGATGCCGTAGCGCAGCGTGTGCGGGCTCTTCCAGAACAGCGAGTCGAGGGTGGCCACGTCGTTGGTGTTGAGCGCCGTCTCGTAGCGGTTGAAGGCGGCGGTCACCTCGCCTACGACCTCGGGGATGTTGATTTCCATGTCTGGCTCCTATGCCGGCGGCGCAGCGGCGACGCCCTGCTTTTCCAGGAAAGCGGCCACGCGCAGCGCCGCCTGTTCGTTGAAAGGCCTGGCAATGATCTGCACGCCGATCGGCAGGGCGCCCGGCCGTTGCAGCGGCGCCACCACGACGGGCAGGCCGATGAACGAGATGGGCTGGGTGAAGAGGCCCAGATTGGCGCGCACCGGCAGGTCGACACCGCCCAGCTTCATCATGACCTGGCCGAGCTTAGGCGCGGTGCAGGGCGTGGCGGGCGCCAGCACGATGTCGGCCTCCTCGAAGACCTTCAGCACGTTGGCGCGGTAGCGCCGGCGGAAGCGCTGCGCCTTCACGTACCAGGCGCCCGGCAGCAGCACGCCCGCCATGAAGCGCTCGCGCGTGTCGGGGTCGAAATCCTGCGGCCGGCTCCTGAGGCGCGGCAGGTGCACCTGGCCGCCCTCGATGGCGGTGATGACATAGGCCGCCGCCCGCGCCGCCGCGGCTTCGGGCAGCACGACGGTCCTGGTCGCGCCCAGCGCCTTGGCCACCGTCGCCACGGCTTCGAAGGCCTCGGGCTCGCCGCCGCGGGCAAAGTAGTCGCCGGCGATGGCGATGCGCAGCCCGTCGATGCCCTCGATCAGGCGCGGCAGGGTGGGCTCGGCCGGACGGTCGGTGCACACGGGATCGTCGGGATCCCAGCCCTGCATCGTGTCGAACGACAAAGCGAGATCCTCGGCCGAGCGCGCGATCGGCCCGAGATGATCGAAGGAGTCGACGAAAGGGAACGAGCCGGCGCGACTCAGGCGGCCATAGGTCGGCTTTAGACCAAACAGGCCGCACAGCGAGGACGGCACGCGGATCGAGCCGTTGGTGTCGGAGCCCAGCGCCAGCGGCACCTCGCCCGCAGCCACCGCGGCGCCGGTGCCGCCCGAGGAGCCACCGGTCATGCGCGTGATGTCGCGTGGATTGCGCGAGGGGCCGTAATGGGCGTTCTCGCCGGTGAAATCGTAGGCGTACTCGCCCATGTTGAGGCCGCCCATCAGGATCGCGCCGGCGTCCTCGAGCTTGCGCACCAGTGCGCCGTCGCGGGTAGCCCTCGGCCCGTCGAGGTTGATCTTGGAGCCGGCCCGCGTCGGCAGGCCTGCGATATCGAACAGGTTCTTGACCGCAAAAGGAACGCCCATCAGCGGCCCGCGATGCTTGCCGTCGTCGATCTCGGCGGCGCGTTTGCGCGCGCGCTCGGCCACGATATCGGTGAAGGCGTTGATCGTGGGCTCCGACGCCGCTATGCGCTTCAGCGTGGCGTCGATCACGGCGGCGGCCTTGACCTTGCCGCCGGCGATGGCGCGCACGATCTCGCCCGCGGTCGCCGACTTCGAAAGCGGATCGCTCATGGCCGGAACACCGGACCAGACATCAAATCGTCGTCGAGGTCGACCTCGAGCAGCGGCCGCGCGATCATGAGCGAGCGCTCGTAGTTCAGGATCACGTTGGCGCGGTACTCGGGCGCGATCGGCAGGCCAAGGGCTTTCGCCGCCTCGTCGACCAAGCGCGCAACATCGGGCTTCTCGTCGGCCATTATTCTTCCTCCATGTCCATGCGGGCTGTCATCCCGAGCGCAGCGAGGGATCTTTTGCGATGCATTACCGAAGATCCCTCGCTGCGCTCGGGATGACAACGTTTGCGTTGCTAGAAGGCGGGGACGCAAACAGCATCTCAAGCGAAGTGACAGGCAACCTGCCGCGCGGCACCGGCCGGATGCAGGAGCGGCATTTCCTCGGCGCAGCGCGGCGTACCCCTGGGGCAGCGGCCGTAGAAGCGGCAGACCCGGGGATCGGGATCGATCGGGCTGCGCGGCTCGCCATCGAGACGCAGGCGGCCCGCGCGCTGCTCGGGCTCGGCCCCCGCCAAATCGACCCGGGGGATCGCCGAGATCAGTGCCTTGGTATAAGGATGCCTCGGATCGGCGAAGACCTCGGCCGCCGGCCCCTGCTCCACGACCTTGCCGAGATACATCACCAGCACGCGATCGCAGAGCAGCCGCACGACGTTGAGGTCGTGGCTGACGAAAAGATAGCTCATGCCGAGGTCGCGCTTGAGCTGCTGCAGGAGCTGCAGGATGACGACCTGCACCGAAACGTCGAGCGCCGCCGTCGGCTCGTCGAGGATCAGCAGCTCCGGCTCGACCGCGATGGCCCGCGCGATGCCGACTCGCGCCTTCTGGCCGCCCGAGAGCTGGTGCGGAAAGCGCGGGAGAAGCTCGCGCGGCAGGCCGGTCATGTCGGCCAGCGCCTCGACGCGGGCCCTGAGCTCGGCGCCCGACATCTTCTTCAGGCGCCGCACCGGATCGGCGATGGCATCGGCCGCGGTGTAGCGCGGGTTGAGCGAATCGCCCGCATCCTGGAACACCATCTGGATGCGGGCGCGATGGGGGTTGGCCGCGAAGTCGCGGGCCTTGAAGTCGGCGAGTTCGGCGCCGCCCAGGCGGATGCTGCCCGAGGTCGGGTCGAGCAGGCGGTTGATCAGCCGCACCAGGGTGGACTTGCCGCAGCCCGATTCACCCACCAGGCCGACCGTCTCGCCGCGGCCGATGGTGAAGCTCACCTCGTCGACGGCATGGAGCTGCGGCGGCGGCGGCGCGGGCTTGCTGAACGACATCGCGCGGTTGAGCAGGCCCTGCTTGCCGCCGACGGCGAAGTGCTTCGCCAGTTCGGCGACGTCGAGCAGCGGGCCGGGAGCGGGCGCCGTCACAGCGGATTCCAGCAGGCGACGACATGGCGATCGCCGACGGTGCGCTGCGGCAAAGGCTGGGCGCAGGTGTCGGTGCAACGCTCGCAACGCTCGCTGTAGCGGCAGGGCGGCAGGTCCCGCCGGCGCAGGTCCGGCAGGCCGCCGGGGATCGAGGCGAGGCTCGCCAGCGAGGCGGTCTCGCCCGGCGTCGCGGCCAAGAGCTTGGCCGCATAGGGATGGCGCGGCCGGGCGAACAGCTCGCGCGCCGGTGCGGCCTCGACGATGTGGCCGGCATGCATGACCACGATGCGGTCGCAATATTCGGCGGCAAGCGCCAGATCGTGGGTGATGAAGATCGTGGCCATGCCGGACTCGGCCGCGAGCTCGCCGATCAGGTCCATGATCACCGCCTGGGTGGTGACGTCGAGGCCGGTGGTAGGCTCGTCGGCGATCAGCAGCGCCGGCCGGCAGGCGAGCGCGACGGCGATCATGATGCGCTGGCACATGCCGCCCGACAGTTCGAAGGGATAGGCCTCGGCGCGGCGCTCGGGATCGGGGATGCGCACGCGCTTCAGCATCTCGATCGCGGCCCGTGGGGCATCGCTGCGGGTGGCGCCGCCGTGGCGCACCAGCACGTCGGCGATCTGGCGACCGACACGCCGGATCGGGTTCAGCGCCGTGCGCGGGTTCTGGAAGATCATCGACAGTTCACGGCCGCGCTGCTCGGCAAGATCGTGTTCGCTGAGCGCCAGCAGGTCGGCGCCGCCGAACATCGCGCGGCCGGAAGTGACCTTGCCGGCGGCATCGAGGATGCCCATGACGGCGAAGGCGGTCACCGACTTGCCCGAGCCGCTCTCACCCACCAGCGCCACCGTCTCGCCCTTGTCGACGCTGAAGGCGACATGCTCCAGCACCTTCACGATGCCGGAGCGGGTGCGGAACTCGACCGACAGATCCTCGACGGCAAGAGCGGGGATGGCGGTCATGTCCGCATCCTCGGATCGATGATGTCGCGCAGCCCGTCGCCCAGCAGATTGAAGCAGAATACCGCCAGCATCAGCGCGAGGCCGGGAAAGAGCGCGATCCACCATTCGCCGGACTGGATGAAATTGGCACCCTCGGCGACCATGATGCCCCACTCGGCAGCAGGTGGCCGGACGCCAAGGCCGATGAAGCTGAGACCCGCGGCATTCAGGATGGCGTAGCCCATGGTGAGCGACATCTGCACCATCATGATGGGCATGATGTTGGGCAGGATGTGGCCCAGCAGGACGCGCGTCTCGCCGTTGCCCGAGAGGCGCGCCGCCTCGACGAAGCCCGCATCGCGCCGGACGTTGGCTTCGGCCCGCGCCACGCGGGCGTAAAGCGGGAAATTGATGATCGCGGTGGCGATCACGATGTTGATCACCTCGTTGCCCAGCGCCGCCACGATGCCCATGGCCAGCACGAACAGGGGGAAGGCCATGATGGTATCCGCCAACCGCCCGACCACGCGGTCGGTCCAGCCGCCGAAATAGCCCGCCGCCACGCCCGACAGGGCGCCCAGGAGAAAGGCCAGGATCACCGAGGCGAAGGCGATAGTGAGGTCGAGGCGTGTCGCTACCAGAACGCGGCTGAAGATGTCGCGTCCGAGCTGGTCGGTGCCGAACCAGTGCGCCGCCGAGGGCGGCTTAAGCGCCATCGCCGCATTGCTTTGCAGCGGATTGTAGGGTGCCAGCGCCGGGCCCAGGACCGCGGCAAGCAGGAACATCGCGAAGAGGGCGAAGGCGAGCCCGGTGACGGGGTTGCCCGAGAGCACGTAGCGGGCGTGGCGCAGCAGCGGCAGCATGTCTAGCGCCCCTCACGCTCATTTGGACCGCGAGCCTCCGGCTCGCTCATGAACCCGAGCGAGCCGGAGGATCGCGGTCCGGAAGAACAGATCGATCGTGACATCATCAGCTATCCAGCCGCACGCGCGGATCGACCAAGCCGTAGAGAAAGTCGATGACGAGGTTGAGCGCCACGTAGAGCACCGCCATGGTGAGCACGAAGCCCTGCACCGGCGCATAGTCCGACGTGATCAGGGCGTTCACCGCATAGAGGCCGATTCCCGGCCAGGCGAACACCGTCTCGACCAGCACGTTGGCGCCCAGCAGGAACGAGAACACCATGCCGAGCACGGTGATGACCGGAAGAACGGCATTGCGGAAGGCATAGGTGAAGACGACGGTGCGCGGCGCGAGGCCACTTGCCCGCGCGGTGCGGACGAAGTCGCTTCCGAGGACTGCCAGCATCGAGCCGCGGGTCATGCGGGCAAGCGGCGCCAGCGAGAAGATCGCCATCGAGATGGCGGGCAACGCGAGCTGGCGCAGAGCCGCCCAGAATGTCTCGGCATTTCCGGTCAACGCCGAATCGATCAGGTAGAAGCCGGTGATGTGTTTCGGCGGCGACAGGAAGATGTCGAGTCGGCCGGTCGGCGCCGGCGCCCATTGCAGCAGATAGTAGAAGACGTAGGCGAACAGCAGGCCGGTGAAGAATACCGGCAGCGATACCCCGACCGTCGTCACGATGCGGCAAAGATGGTCGATCCAGGTTCCCTGCTTCACGGCCGCCAGGACACCGAGCGGGATCGCGATCGCTACCGCAAGCAGCAGCGCCACCAGCGTGAGCTCGGCCGACGCCGGCAGGCGCGTTGCGATTTCGAAGGTCACGGGCTGGCCGGTACTGAGCGAGTTGCCGAGATTGCCCTGCAGCAGATCGCCGACATAAGCGACGAACTGCTCGGGCAGAGACTTGTCGAGGCCGAGCTTGGTCCTGACCTCGGCGATCGCCTGGGGGCTTGCGGCCAGACCGGCAAAGTACGCCGCGGGGTCGCCCGGCAACAGGCGGGTGAGCATGAAGGTGACGACGACGACCCCGACGATGCTCGGGATCGCCGTCGCCAGCCGCGACAGCAGCATGTTCAGCATCGAAGGCTCCGACGCCCGCGCCTAGCCCTTCGCGAGTTGGCGGTAGTCGAGCTGGCGGTGGAACCAGTAGCGGTAGCCGGTGACGTTCTTTTGCATCGCCACGTTGAGCAGCGGCTGGAAGATCGGCACCCTAGGCACTTCCTCGAAGGCGATATCGACGAAGCCGTTGACCGCGTCCTCGTACTCCTTGCCAGACGCGAAGCGCGCCTTGTCGATCAGCGCGTCCATCTTGGGGTTCTGGTAGCTCATGGTGTTGAAGACGGCGTTCTGGCCGTGATAGCACCAGAAGAAGAAGTACTCTGGATAGTTCAGCCAGCCGCCGAACGAGTTGGCGATCATCGGCATGTTCTTCTTCAGGAGTTCGCCGCGCCAGTTGGCGCCCGGGATCTTGTTGATCGCGGCCTTGATGCCGATCTGCGCCAGGCTCTCCTGGACCAGGATGGTCAGCGGCTCGTTGGTGCTGGCGAGCCCCAGGTCGAACGAGACCGTCGTCTCGAAGCCGTTGGGATACCCCGCCTCCGCCATCAGCGCCTTGGCCTTGGCGATATCGGTCTTGTAACCGTCCTTCTGCGGCCAGACGATGCCCTTCGACTTGTTGTCGGCGCCGCCGAACAGCGGGATCGCCTGGCCGAACAGCACGGAGTCCATGATCTGCTGGTAGGGCAGCGCCCAGGCCACGGCCTGGCGCACTTTCACGTTGTCGAACGGCTTCTGGGTGACGTTCATGCCGATGTAGGTCATCGCGTTCTCGATCGGCGTGCCGACCACGGTGAGCTTGGGCATCGTCCTGAGTTCGGCGAAATCCTTGGACGGCAGATCGAACGACAGGTCGGCGTCGCCGCGCTCGAGCAGGGCACGGCGGTTTCCGGCCGACGGAATGATGCGCATGATCACCCGCCTGATCTTGGGCATCGGGCCGTTCTTCCAGTCGTCGTTGCGGACGTAGACGACTTCCTGGCCGGGCTGCCAGCGTTCGACCTTGTAGGCGCCGCCCGCCGCGGTGTTGTTCTTGCACCATTCCATCGCCCACGGGTCGGCCGCGGTCGCGTTCTTCTTGCAGAGTTCGGAATTCATGATCACCGGCACCGGCACGCCGATGTCGGGCATGGTGAGCTTGTCGGCACGAATGAAGTCGACGCGGAAGGTGTGGTCATCGACGACGACGAACTGCTCCGGCTTTTCCAACGAGCCGGCCTTCATCTGGAAGGTTGGGAAGCCGCCCACGGTGACGGCGCGGTCGAACGACCACTTCACGTCCTTGGCGGTGATCGGGGTGCCGTCGTGGAACTTGGCGTCCCGGCGCAGCTTGAAAGTGACCGAGTTGGGCTTCAGGTCCCACTCCGTCGCCAGTTCCGGCTCGAGCTTGGTGTAGTCGTAATGGTCGTTGCCGTTGGCGTCCTTCTTGGCGCCGTAGGTGATCAGCCGGTCATGCGTGTTCCACGACACCTCGTAGGCCGGCCGATTGGCGCCGACGCCGTGGATATCCATCGAGTTGGGCGGGCTTTCGTTGACGATCAGCAGCGTCTCGTTGCGCGCCTGCGCCTTGGCCTCGGACCAGATGGCGGGCGCGACGGTCGCGGCGGCACCGGCAACGGCCGTCGTCCTGATGAATGAGCGACGCTTCATTGTAATCCCCCTGTTTTTCCGGACCCACACGATCCCGCCGCGACGGGTGCAAGGAGCGTGCCAATCCCCGCGCTCATCTGTCGGCTGCAATGTGGACAAGGCTTGGATAGAAGGAGGGCATGACCGCATCGCTCGATCTCGGCATCCATAAGCTGCGTTCGGCCTACCGCGCGGGCACGCTCGACTGCCGGACGGCGATCGACGAGGTGCTGAAGCGCATCGCCGCGGCCGGCGACGACCGGGTTTGGATCTCGCGCGCGCCTGACGCCGCGTTGCGCGCGCAGGCCGCCGCCCTCGATGCGCGGCGGGGCGATATCGAGAAGCTGCCGCTCTACGGCGTGCCCTTCGCGGTGAAGGACAATATCGACGTGGCGGGGCTCGCCACGACCGCCGCCTGCCCCGGCTATGCCCCATCGTGATCGGCAAGACCAACCTCGATCAGTTCGCGACCGGCCTGGTGGGCGTGCGCTCGCCCTACGGCGTGCCGCGCAACCCCTTCGATGCCGCGTTCGTGCCGGGCGGCTCGAGTTCAGGATCTGCCGTTGCCGTCTCATCGGGCCTGGTGAGCTTCTCGCTCGGGACCGACACGGCGGGCTCCGGCCGCGTGCCGGCCGGCTTCAACAACATCGTCGGCCTGAAACCGACGCCGGGCCTGTTCAGCAACGCGGGCGTCGTGCCGGCCTGCGCCTCGCTCGATTGCGTCTCGGTGTTCGCCCTGAGCTGTGCCGATGCCGATGCGGTCCTGGGTGTCGCCTGTGCGCCCCAGGCGACGCCGACCATCGGCAAGACGTTCCGCTTCGGCGTGCCGAACCCTCTCGAGTTTTTCGGCGATGAGGCTTACGCCGCGCTCTACGCCGAGGCCGTCGAGAAACTGAAGGCGCTGGGCGGCACGGCGGTCGCGTTCGACTACGCGCCGTTTCGCGATGCCGCGCAGCTTCTCTATGCCGGGCCGTGGGTGGCCGAGCGCACGGCGGCGGTCGGCGCCTTCATCGAGGGCGCCGGCGAGGAGGCCAAGGTCTGGCCGACGACGCGGCAGATCGTGATGGGCGGACGCAAGTACAGCGCCGTCGATGCCTTCGAGGGCCAGTACAGGCTGGCCGAGCTGAAGAAGCGCGCGGCGGCCGAAATGCAGGGCCTCGACTTTCTGGCGCTACCGACCGCGGGCACGGTCTATCGCCTGGCCGATCTGGAGCGCGAGCCGGTGCTCTGCAATTCGCATCTCGGCCACTACACCAACTTCGTGAATTTCTTCGGCCTCGCCGGCCTCGCCCTGCCCTTCGGCTTCCGCCCCGACGGCATGCCGTTCGGCATCACCCTGATCGCCCGCGCGTTCGCCGAGCGCTCCCTGTTGGCCTTCGGCGCGCGCTGGCAGCGGGCCGTGCCGTTGCCGCTCGGCAAGACCACGAGCCAATTGCCTGAACCGGCGCACGATCCGATCCTCACCGGGCCCGTCATCGTAGACGATCGCGTCTCCATTGCCGTGGTCGGCGCCCACATGAGCGGCCTGCCGCTGAACGGCCAGCTCACCGAACTGGGCGGCCGGCAGGAGAGCGCGGGCAAGACGGCGCCGCTCTATCGCTTCTACGCGCTACCCGGAGGCCCGCCACACCGGCCCGGCATGGTGCGCATGGCTGAAGGCGGCGGCGCGATCGATCTCGAAGTTTGGAGCCTGCCCTCGGAAAAGGTCGGCGCGTTCATCGCCAAAATTCCCGCGCCCCTCGGCCTCGGCACCGTCACGCTGGCGGACGGCTCGACGGTGCTGGGCTTTCTCTGCGAAACCTACGCCGTCGCGGGCGCGCGCGACATCACCGCGCTCGGCGGCTGGCGCGCCTATGTGAAAAGCCTCGCCGTCTGATAGGGTCCGCCTCCGAGGAGGAACGAACCCATGGCGAAAATCGCAATCATCACCGGATCCGGCAGCGGCATCGGCCGCGCAGCGGCGCTGGCGCTGCTCAAGAACGGCTACAAGGTCGTGCTGGCCGGCCGCCGCCAGGAAGCGCTGGAAGAGACCGCGCGCATGGCCGGCAACAATGCCCCCAATGCGCTGGCGGTGCCGACCGACGTGACCCAGCGCGAATCGATCCAGGCGCTGTTCGCCCGCACCAAGGAAGCCTTCGGCCGCCTCGACCTGGTGTTCAACAATGCCGGCGGCGGCGCGCCGCCCGTGCCGCTGGAAGACCTGCCGTACGAGACCTGGCTCGGCGTGGTCGCGGCCAACCTGACCGGCCCGTTCCTGTGCACCCAGGAAGCCATCAAGATCATGAAGGCGCAGAAGCCGATGGGCGGGCGCATCATCAACAACGGCTCGATCTCGGCGCACGCGCCCCGGCCGTTCTCGGTCGCCTATACCTCGACCAAGCACGCCATCACCGGCCTCACCAAGTCGACCTCGCTCGACGGCCGCGCCTACGACATCGCCTGCGGCCAGATCGACATCGGCAATGCCGTGACGCCGATGACCGAGCGCATGACCAAGGGCGT
>LNFM01011194.1_pt1 | contig 12301 bp, 14 predicted proteins | sample 596031 | NCBI WGS metagenome assembly LNFM01 (sample SAMN04254537, study PRJNA301005) | activated carbon metagenome | isolation source: dual media filters at the Ann Arbor, Michigan drinking water treatment plant | place: USA: Ann Arbor | reverse complement strand
CTCCCGCCATGCCATCGACATAACCTCCGCCCCAACGACGAAAGTGTCAGGCATCTCTCCGAACAGGTGTCAGGTATGTCTCCGGTACGAACACCAAGGCCGGGCATGACGGGTGGAGCTTCGGGTGTCAGGAACGGGAGGCGTGGGCTATCGAGCCCGAAGCTGCGCGGCAGCCGGCGGCTTGCCATCGCCGCACCGCCAGCAAAATCAAGTGGAGCCACTCTGCCGTTGGACAAGCGATCCCGGGAACCTACCTAAGTAGGTGGGTGCCGTGTACCCAAGACCAGGGTCGAGGACAGGGACAGCTCCCATGAGATCGATAAGGCCCCGGGGAATTTGTGTCCTGACGAACGTCGCAGCTCCGCCACCAGAGATAGGGCTGAACGTGGTCCTGCGAAAGACCCTGCGGCCGCCTCGCGGCGAATTCACCGCCGCCATCCGCTCGGACCCGTTGACGCTCGCGCCCGCGCGGCGCCAATAGGCGCCCCGAGACCTCGAGATCCGCCGCCGGAACGCCCGCCATGCCGCTGCCGAAAGCCGTCACCGCCCTCGCCCCGCCCATGCCGGCCTCGCTGATCGAGCGCTTCGCGGCCATCGTCGGCCCGCGCTACGCCATCACCGACGCGAACGACCAGGCGCCCTATCTGCGCGACGACCGCAGCCTCTATCACGGGCGCACCTCGCTGGTGGTGCGGCCGGGATCGACCGACGAGGTGGCGGCCGTCATGGCGCTCGCCCACGAGACCGGCACGCCCGTGGTGCCGCAGGGCGGCGCGACGGGCCTCGTCGGCGGCCACGTGCCGCACGAGACCGGCGCCGAGATCGTCCTGTCGCTGAACCGCATGACGCAGGTGCGCGCCGTCGACCCCGCCGGCAACACGATGACGGTCGATGCCGGCGTGACGCTGCAGCAGGCGCAGGACGCGGCGAGCGAGGTCGGCCGGCTGTTCCCGCTCAACATCGGCTCCAAGGGCTCCTGCACCATCGGCGGCAACCTGTCGACCAATGCCGGCGGCACCCAGGCGGTCGCCTACGGCATGGCGCGCGACCTCGTGCTCGGGCTCGAGGTGGTGCTGGCCGACGGCCGCATCTGGCACGGCCTGAGGACCCTGAAGAAGGACAATACCGGCTACGACCTGAAGCACCTGTTCATGGGGGCCGAAGGCACGCTCGGCATCATCACGGCGGCGGTGCTGAAGCTCTATCCGGCGCCGCGCTCCATCGAGGCGGCCTGGGTGGCGGTGCCCTCGCCCGAGGCGGGCCTCGCCCTCCTCAACGCCGCGCAGGAGCGTGCCGGGCCCTCGGTCACCGGCTTCGAGCTGATGCCGCGCAACCTCTTCGAGTTCGTCCTGCGGCACCTGGCCGGTGCCCGCGACCCGCTGGCGGAAGCCTCGCCCTGGTACTGCCTGATGGAGCTCTCCACCGCCTCCGCCGCGGGCCTGCGCGAGACGCTGGAGGAGATCCTCGCCGCCGGCTTCGAGGAGGGTATCGTCACCGATGCCGCGCTCGCCGACACGATCGACCAGCGCAACGCCTTCTGGCGGCTGCGCGAGGGCATGAGCGAGGTGCAGAAGATGGAAGGCGGCTCCATCAAGCACGACGTCTCCGTGCCGGTCGCGGCCGTGCCGGCCTTCATCGAGAAGGCGGTGGCGGCCTGCCACGCCTACATGCCGGACTGCCGCCCCGTGCCCTTCGGCCATCTCGGCGACGGCAACATCCACTTCAACGTCAGCCAGCCCGTCGGCATGGACAAGGCGGCCTTCCTCGACCACTGGGACGCGGTGCAGACCATCGTCCACGACATCGTCGGCGAATTCGGCGGCTCGATCTCCGCCGAACACGGCATCGGCCGCATGAAGCGCGACCTGCTGCCGGGCGTGAAGGACCCTGTCGCCATGGACATCATGCGGCAGGTGAAGGCGGTGCTCGACCCCCGCGGCATCCTCAACCCCGGCAAGGTGCTCTAGCCGCGGGCGAGGACGGCGGGGGCCCTCCCCGCCTCAGGCCGCGACCTTCCCGAGAAAATCCTCGACGGCGGTGCCGAGGCTCGTCGCCGACTGCTCGACCTTCGCCGTCGTCGCGCCCATCGAGGTGGATGAGGTGACGCTGGCGGCGGCCCGCGCGGCGATGTCGCCGACCGCGGCCTCGATCCGGGCGGTCAGGTCGCGCATCTCGCCGATGCTGCGGTTGATCTCCTGCACGGCGGCCGACTGCTCCTCGATGCCGGCGGCGAGCGCCGCGGCGTTGTGGTCGATCTGGCCCATCCGGTTGGAAATGCCCTCGATCGCGCCGACCGCGCCCTTGGTCAGCTGCTGGACGGAGCCGATCTGCTGGGCGATCTCCTCCGTTGCCTTCGACGTCTGGACGGCGAGCGACTTCACCTCGGACGCGACGACCGCGAAACCCCTGCCGGCTTCCCCGGCCCGCGCCGCCTCGATGGTGGCGTTGAGGGCGAGCAGGTTGGTCTGCTCGGCGATGGACTGGATCAGCGCCACGACGGTGCCGATCTTCTCGGCGGCGCCCGACAGCTCGGAGATGCTGTCGTTGGCCTGCGTCGCCTCGCCGGACAGTTCGCGCACCACGGCCGCGGTCTCGCCCACCTTCCGGGCGAGTTCGCCCACCGAGGCGCTGAGCTGGTCGGTGGCGCTGGCGACGGCGCCGATGTTGGATACGGCGGCCTGCGAGGACTGCGCGGCGCGCCCGGTCATCTCGACCGTGCCATGCGCCGCCTCGCGCATCGTCGCGGTCCCATCGCCGAGCGCCGCCATGCCGTTGCGCACGCCCGCGAGCACGCCCGCGACATGGCCCTTGAACTCGCCGATGGCCGCTTCCAGCCGGGCCTGGCGCTCCGACTGGGCCGCCGTCAGGGTCCGCTCGCTGGCGGCGGCGGCTTCCATGCGTTCGGTGGCGCGATTGGCCTCCGCGATGGCGGTGTCGGACACGGCGAAGGCCGTCGCCAGGCGATCGCAGAGCCAGGCGAGAGCCACGGCCTGGGCGACGAGGATCACGGCATGGATGACGACGCGGCCGAAGTCGCCGCCCTCGGGGAAGACGGCCATCGGGTAGAGCATGTTGAGGCCGAGATGGTGGACCGCGACGACGGCGGTATAGGCCGCGACCGATCGCCAGCAGCACCACAGGGCGACGACGGCGAGGCCGGCGAAGAAGGCCATGTGCATGTCGATCTGGTAGACGGACCGCTCCAGAGCGAAGGTGAGGAAGGCGACGAGCGCCGCGGCCGAGACCGACGAGCCGACGCGCGCCGTCAGGTCGCTGCGGCCCCTGCCGATCGCCAACAGGCCGAGGGCGGCGACGGCGATGGTCCCGGCGATGGTGACGACCATGCCGCCGGTGCCGCGCAGCAGCGCCACGGCGATGATCAGCACGGCCAGCGCCGCGATGACGCCCTGCATTGCGACCGCGACGGTTTCGCGCAGGCGGTCGAGGGTGGAGGTGGACGGGGCGAGGCTCATGGCGGGAGCTTTCATTTCAAAGCGACATGAAGGGCGACAGGCAGGCGGCGGCCATCGCGGCGTCGACGACGAGAAGCGCGCCGGCGCCGTAGAGCCTCGCCACGAAGTCGGGCGCCGCCGACGAGGCGACGACGATGCGGTTGCTGCGGCCGGCGGAGCGCAGGTCCCCCTCGGCGCGGGCGGCGATCGCCGCGGCTCCACCGTGATCCGCCGACCAGCTGAGGACGGCGACGGGACGGCCGGCGCGAGGGGCCGAAGCCGCCACCACCGGAACGGCGAGGCAGGTCAGCACCACGAACGGCAGCAGGAGACGGGAGCGCAGCATCGGTCGCGGAGGCATTGACGAATCCGGGGTGCCGACCGGCCGGACGGAATAGTCCGGGAAAGGCGTCCCGCAAATTGACGGGGATTTATTGTTATTCCCTTAAGGCTACCGGCGAATGCCACCGCGATGGCCGCGCCTCGCGCCCACCCGTCTCACTCGAAGAGACTGCCCTGCCCGCCCCTGGGATCGGCCTTGCGGCGGCGCGGGGCGGCGGGCGGGGCCGGTGTCGCCGGTCCGGCGGGCTCCTGGAGCTCCGGGCCGTCATTGGCGACGCGGTTGACCGCGGAGGAGATCGGAACCAGTTCGAGTTCGGTCTGGACCGGCGGCTCGATCAGGGCGGCGGCCCGTTCGGGCGTCGTCTCGGGCGCCAGCCACTCGTTCCAGTTGGCGGGGTCGAGGATGACGGGCGTGCGGTGATGGATCGCGGCGACCGGCGGCGGCGCCTCGGCGGTCAGCATGGCCACGGTGTCGACCTCGGAGCCGTCGGGCGAGATCCAGGTCTCCCACAGGGCCGGGAAGGCGAAGAGCCCTCCGTCGGGCCGGCGGATCAGGTAGGGGGTCTTCACCTTGCCCTCGCGGTGCCACTCGTAGAAGGCGTCCGCCGGCATCAGGGCGCGGCGGCGGGTGAAGGCGGCGCGGAACGAGGGCTTTTCGCGTGCTGTCTCGCTGCGCACGTTGATGACCAGGGGAAAATCCTTCGGGTCCTTCACCCAGCCGGGGATGAACCCCCAGCGCATCAGGACGAAGCGGCGGCGGCCGTGGTCTAGGGTGACGACGGGCACGGGCTGGGTCGGCGCGATGTTGTAGCGCGGCGGAAAATTCGGCCGCTCCTCATAGCCGAAGGCGGCCTGCATCACCTCTGGAATGGTCTTGATGGCGTACCGTCCGCACATTTCGATCCTCGCCTGCCCTTGCGTCCCCGAAACTGGCTTGCATCGATTTAAGCCTTCTTTCACCGCGGACGTGGCTACCTGTCATGTAAAGTTGGGGACGACCACATTCCATGCTCGACGCCGTTCGTCAGGAATCCAGAATAGAGCTGACGCCGGAGCGCCTGCGCGCCGCCAATATTCATCCGGAAACCCGGCTGGCGACGGACTACCTCAACCACTTCAACGAAGTCATCATGCTCCTCGAACTGGTGCCGTCCATGCCCGACTGCGTGGACGACGTGCTGGCCTGGCAGCCGGCCTCCTACGAGCAGCATTTCATCCGCTCACACTACCGCGACAAGGACCTGGTGCTCGCGGCCTTCGAGGAAGCCCCGGTCGGCTCGCGCCGCCGCTTCCTGGCGCTGGTCGAGGAGATGGACACGGTGATGCTGGACACCATCGCCCAGCTCAAGGCCCATGCCGGCACGCCGGTGGCGGGCTACATCGCCGAGGAAGCCTCCGACCGGCTGAAGCACCTGGCCGCCCGCACCTCCGGCATCATGAACGCCGTCATCCATGACGACGACGAGGGCGAAGGCGCCTCGGCGCAGGACGCCATCGACGCGCTGATGACGCGGTGAGCGACCGCTCCTATCCGGCCCGTCCCATCCTCGCCGTCTCGACGGCGGTGATTCGCGACGGCCGCGTGCTGGTGGCCCAGCGCGCCAACGCCCCCGGCGCGGGCCTGTTCAGCCTGCCCGGCGGCCTCGTCGAGATCGGCGAGACGCTGGCCGAGGCGGCGGCGCGCGAGCTCATGGAGGAGGTCGGCGTCGTGGCGGAGCCCGTCGGCCTGTGCGGGACGCGCGACATCATCATGCGCGACGCCGAGGGCCGGGTGGAGCGCCATTTCGTCGTGCTGTCCTTCGCCGCCCGCTGGACGTCCGGCGAGGGCACGGTCTCGCCCGAGGCCGCCGCCATCCGCTGGATCCGCCCCGAGGAGGCGCCGACCCTGCCGACCACGGAGGGGCTGGCAGGCGTCCTCGCCGCGGCCCTCGCCCTCGTTCCCGGCTGAGCGTCAACCACCCGGACAGCTTTCCGTTGCGGCCCCCGGCAGGCTCGCTCATATCTGCCCCATGGCGAAGCTGGTCCAGACCCTGGCGCTCCTGACGATCCTCCTGCCGGCGGCGGCCGTGGCGCAGGCGCCGCAGGCTGCCGTGACGGCTCCGGTGCCGCCGGCCGCCCTGCGCGCGCCCTACGAGCCGCAGCTCATCCGCCTCTCGGAGATCATCGGCGCCCTGCACTACCTGCGCACGCTGTGCGAGGGGCCGGAAGGCGGCGCCTGGCGGCGCGAGATGCAGGCCCTGCTGGACGCGGAGGCCGCGGGCGGCGAACGCCGCGAGCGGCTCGTCCAGGCGTTCAACCGCGGCTATGGCGGGTTCGAGCAGACCCACCGCACCTGCGCGCCGGCCGCCCGGCTGGCGACGCGGCGCTATGTCGCCGAGGCGCGGCGGCTCGTCGCCGAGATCACCAGCCGCTACGGCAACTGACGCCCTGTGTCATTCGGGGAACGTCTCGAATTTCTTCACCGCCGTTAACCTTCCGGTCAGAAACGGGTGTCTTGGCGGGCCGAGCATGCTACGGTCACCTCATAGGACAGGACCGATCAACGGTTCCGCAGTGGACGCGACGATGCATTTTTCTCCAGAGACGACCTTCCGGTCGGCCGAGGCCGAAGACCAGCGCCATGCGGCGATGGGCTACGTCTCCGAAGCCTTTGCGGAGGCCCGGCTCGACGGGCTGGACGTCGACTGCATCGCGCAGGCCGCCATCTTCGCCTCGTTCGTCGAAATGGTCGCAACCTATGGCGAGGAGGCGACGGCCACCTTCGCCCAGCGACTGGCCGAACGCGTGAGGGGCGGTGAGTTCACCGTAGACCGGTCAGCCCACTGATTCGGACCGCCACCGCCGGGGACGCCTCGTGGAACCGCGCAAGCTGGCCATTCTCGCAGGACTGATCACCACCCTCGTGCTCGGGGTGTCCGTCGCGCAGATCATGCCGCGCGAGGCGCCGCGGACGCCGGAGCCCGTCGTGTCGGCCGGCACGCCGCTGCGCACGACGATCCGGGACGTGACGGCGCAGGCGGCCGAACCGCCCCCTCCCGTCATTCCTCCACTCGCCCAGGCTCCCGCCGCGACGCCCGTTCCACCGCCCGCGCCGCCGCCCGCCGCGGCCCCGGCTGCCCCTCCGGCCGCGACGCCTGTGCCGCCGCGCTCCGCCGCGCCGGTGCCGACGCCCTCCCCCCGCCGCGCGGCCCAGGCTCCCGTCTCGGTCGAGCTTCTTCCCGACAACGAGGACCTGCGCGAACGGGTCGGGTCCATGCGCGAGCGTCTGATCCTCGCGGCGCGCTCCGGCGACATCGCGCGGCTCGGCGTCGTCTTCCAGATGAACGAGACCCTGCCGGTCTTCACCCGCGGCTCCGAGCGCGACCCCGTGGCGTTCTGGAAGAGCGCGTCCGGCGACGGCGAGGGACGGGAGATCCTCGCCGTCCTGCTCAACATCCTCGACCTGCCCGCCGCCCTCATCAACAAGGGTACGCCGCAGGAAATGTATGTCTGGCCCTATCTCGCACACGTGCCGCTGAACGACCTGACGCCGCGCCAGACCGTGGACCTCTACCGCCTGATGACGGCGCAGGACGTGCGCGACACGCGCACGCTCGGCTCGTGGGTGTTCTGGCGGCTGGGCATCGGGACGGACGGCACGGTGCACTTCTTCCTGGCGGGCGAGTGACCTTGCGTTAACGCTGCCCACGAGGGAGCGGCTCCGGCGCCTCACGACGCGCGCGGCTTATTCCCGCGTTAAGGCGCCCCACGGTATCGCGCTAGGGTCGGGCCGATCGATCAGGCCCTGCCCGGAACGTTCAGATGACCGATGTGACAGGGGTCAACCACGCCATCGACGACCTCGTCGCGCAGCGGTCGCGCGCCGGGCTCGCCGACAAGGTGAACACGCTCATCGGCACGTTCGCGGAGAATTCGGGAACCTATACGGCCGAGCAGGCGGAGACCGTCGACGGCGTCATCGCCCGCCTCGTGGCCGATGTCTCGCCGGTCGACCGGATGGCCATCGCCTCCCGCATCGCGAGCGATCCCCATGCCCCGCCCGGCGTCGTCGCACGCCTGGCCTGCGACGACTGGATCGAGATCGCCTCCCCCATCCTGACCCAGTCTCCCTGTCTGTCGGACGAAACCCTTTTGAAGGTCATCGACAGCAAGGGCCATTCGCATCTCCTCGCGATCAGCCGTCGACGGGCACTTCCCGCGGATGTGGCCGACAGGCTGATCGAGCGCGGCAACAGGTCGGTGGTCAAGAGCCTGGCGCGCAATCCCGGCGCAAACCTGTCGGCCGAGGCCCGCCGCAGCCTGGAGCGACGCGAGCGCGAGAGGTTCGAGGAGCTGCGCAAGACGCCGCGCAAGGCCGTGGCCTATCCGGCCCAACTCAGCCGCCCCGACGGCAGCGCCGCCCACCGGTGCCGGCTGATCGACGTCTCGAGGACCGGGGCGAAGCTGTCGCTCGCGGCGATGGCCCGCCTGTCGGGACCGCTGCTGCTGAGCTTCGCCAATGCGGCGGTCAGGCGCCCCTGCGAGGCGGTCTGGCAGGACGGGCGCGACATCGGCGTCCGCTTCACCTGATCCCCGACCCGGCCGGCGACGTTCCCGCGCTGGCGGCGGCCGAACCGTCTTACGGGCGGGTGAGGCTCTGGAGAATCGCGGCCAACTCCGCCGCATAGGTGCGCTCGCCCTCCTTCGAGCCCCAATAGGTCAGGACCACGGCCGAGGAGGGCGAGGCGATGACGACGCTGACGCTGATCTCCACATTCTCGTCGTCCTCATCCTTGCCGGAGAAGGCCAGGCTGACGGCCTCCATGCCGTTGATCTCACCGGTCCGCTGACGCTGGGTGGACGCGTCGATCTTCACCCCCTGCTCCAGGAGGTAGGCCAGCGCCTGCCTGACCGCCTCCTCGGTGCTGGCGAGAGCGGCGGGGCGGACGGCGACATAGATCTCGTCGTCGTCGGTGGTGGCCTCGACGCCGCGTGCCGTCACCTTCGGCGACCAGGCGTCCGGCAGGGTGATCCGGGCGACGGGCGGCGAGCCGAGCTCAAAGGTCGCGGCGGCAGCGGGCATGGACCCGAGCAGGGAGAGGCAGACGGCGAGGACGATCGAGTGAAGCCGGCTCATCGGGGGAGGACCTTTTTGCATCGACGGACCCGATGCCTAGCAGCCGGCGGGGACGCCGTCGTCTCACTCCGCGCAGCCACGACCGCTCGGAAGCGGCGGCCCTGATCGCGATCGGGCGGTCGGCCGAGGCCGGCTCACGCCGGGGTGAAGGCGAGCAGGGTCCAGGACACGCCGGGACGGGCGAACATGTCGGAGCGGGTGGCGCGGTGCAGGGTCGCGAGGCCATGGGCGTGCGCCAGGGCTTCGGTCTCCTCGCCCGACACATCGAACATGCGCCGCCCTGCCGGCACCGGCCCGTGGCGGAGGCTCATGAACACCCGCCCGCCCGGAGAGAGGTGCGCGGCGATGCGGGCCATCGCGCGCGCGCGCTCGCCGGCATCGAGATGCATGACGACGGCGGTGAGCAGGATGAGGTCGAAACGCTCCGCCCGGGCCGCGAGGACCGGCAGGTCGGGCAGGCTGTCGTCCAGCCAGGTGATGGCGCTGCCGGCATGAAGGCGCGCGCCCTCGGCCCGGAGCTCGGCCGTCGGCTCGACGGCGATGACGGCGAAGCCGCGGGCGGCGAGGGCCGCAGCGTCCCGGCCGCTGCCGGCGCCGATGTCGAGGGCGCGGCCCGGCGGCGGCAGCAGGTGGACAAGCGGCGCGTGGACCTCCTCGAAGGTCACGCTCTCGTACTGGCGGGCGAGAGCCTCCGCCTCCGCCGCATAGCCGGCGGTCGAGGCGCGGCTCACGCCCCCTGGTCCTGGAAGCGCACGGGGCGGCCGCCCGAGGGCGTCACGAGATCCCCCTCCCACATGACCCGCCGGCCGCGGATGACGGTGCCCACGGGCCAGCCGGTGACCTGCTTGCCGTCGTAAGGGGTCCAGCGGCTCTTGGAGGCGATCCAGCCGTTGGTGATGGTCTGCCGCCGCTTCAGGTCCACGACGGTGAAGTCCGCGTCGTAGCCGGCGGCGATGCGGCCCTTGCCGGCCATGGCGAAGATGCGGGCAGGTCCCGCGCTGGTGAGGTCGACGAAGCGCTCCAGGGTCAGCTTTCCGGCGGCGACGTGGTCGAGCATGGTCGGCACCAGCGTCTGCACGCCGGTCATGCCGGAGGGCGAGGCCGGATAGGTCTTCTGCTTCTCCTCGAGGGTGTGCGGGGCATGGTCGGAGCCGAGCACGTCGACGATCCCCTGGTCGATCCCCTTCCAGATGCCGGCCTGCGCCCTCGCGTCGCGCACCGGCGGGTTCATCTGGGCGAGGGTGCCGAGCCGCTCGTAGCAGTCGGGCGCGACGAGGGTCAGGTGATGGGGCGTCGCCTCGCAGGTGGCGACGTCCTTGTGGTGCTGGAGATAGTCGATCTCTTCCGCCGTCGAGATGTGCAGCACGTGGATCTTGGCGTTGTAGCGCTTCGCGATGGTCACCAGCCGCTCGGTGCACATCAGCGCCGCGGTCTCGTCGCGCCAGACCGGATGGGAGCGCGGATCGCCCTCGATGCGCTCGCCCTTGCGCTCGCGCAGGCGGAACTCGTCCTCGGAATGGAAGGCGGAGCGGCGGCGGGTGTTCTGGAGGATGGACGCGACGCCCGCGTCGTCCTCGACCAGCAGCGAGCCGGTGGAGGAGCCCATGAACACCTTGATGCCGGCGGCACCGGGCAGGCGCTCGAGTTCGGCGACGTGGGGGGCGTTCTCGTGGGTGCCGCCGACCCAGAAGGCGAAGTCGCAGTGCATGCGGTCGGTGGCGCGCTTCACCTTGTCGGCGAGGGCCGCCTCCGAGGTCGTCAGCGGATCGGTGTTCGGCATCTCGAAGACGGCGGTGACGCCGCCCATGACGGCAGCGCGGGAGCCCGATTCGAGGTCTTCCTTGTGGGTGGGGCCCGGCTCGCGGAAATGCACCTGGCTGTCGACGACGCCGGGCAGGACATGCAGGCCCGTGCAATCGACCACCTCGCCGGCGGAAGCCTGCGACAGGTCGCCGATGGCCGCCACGCGGCCGCCGGTGACGCCGATGTCGCGGACGGCCCGGCCGTCCTGATTGACCACCGTGCCGTTCCTGTAGATGACGTCATAGTTCGGCATGGCGGGCTCCCGGCACTGCCGGGCCTTGTCCCCGGCGCGGCCTCGCTTATGTCCGAGAACGACAACCGTGCCAAGCGAACGAGAGGCCCCGATGCCCAGCGCATTCCTGCCCGACCGTGGCGTCGTCCGCGTGACCGGCGAGGAGGCCGCGACCTTCCTGCAAGGTCTCGTCACCTGCGACGTCGCGGCGATTCCGGACGGAGAGGCGCGGTTCGGGGCGCTGCTGACGCCTCAGGGCAAGATCGTCGTCGATTTTCTCGTCATTCCCGCGCCGGCCGCCGTCGGCGGCGGTTTCCTCTTCGACGTGCCGCGGGCACTGGCCGCGGACCTCGCGAAGAAGCTCGGCTTCTACCGCCTGCGGGCGAAAGTCGCAGTGGAGGACCAGTCGGACCTGCTCGCCGTGACGGCGCTGTGGGGGATGGACGCGCCGCCCGCCACCGGCGGGGTTCTCGCCCGCGACCCCCGCCATCCCGGCCTCGGCTGGCGGATGGTGGCGCCGCCGCCGCTGGAGATCGTCTCGGACCCGTCCGCCTACGACGCCCACCGCATCCGCCTCGGCATCCCCGAGGGTGGCCGCGACTTCGTCTACGGCGACACCTTTCCGCACGAGGCCGACATGGACCAGCTCGCCGGGGTCGACTTCCACAAGGGCTGCTATGTCGGCCAGGAGGTGGTGAGCCGCATGCAGCACCGCGGCACAGCCCGCACCCGCGTCGTGCCGGTCGCCTTCCCCGACTTCCCGCCCATGGAGGGGCTGGACGTGACGGCGGGCGACAAGACCATCGGCGTGATGGGATCGTCGGCCGAGGGCCACGGCCTCGCCAAGCTCCGCCTCGACCGCATCGCCGATGCGCTGGCGGCGGGGGACGCCATCACCGCGGGCGGCATCGCCCTGACGCCGGTGAAGCCGGACTGGGCGCGATTCGCCTGGCCGGGGGAGGTGGTCGAGGGCTGAGGGGGCGGACTCGAGGCCCCACCCGCACCCTCCCCTCGCTGACGCGAGGAGAGGGGGACTTCGGCGTAGGCTTTAAACCTGCCACGGTTGCGCCAGGCTCAACCCCTACGAGCTGGCACATACGTCAAAGTCCCCCTCCCCAAAGGGCGGGGAGGGTGCGGGTGGGGCCATAGGCTCAGCTCACAAAAAACTCTGCGGATCGACGTCGATCTCCAACCGCACATTGCCACGCGGCGCCTCCACCGAGGAGAGCCAGCGGCGCATCCAGCCCGACAGGTCGAAGGCGCGGGGAGACCGCGCGAGCAGGCGCACGCGGTGGCGGCCGCGCACCAGCGCCAGCGGCGCTTCCGCCGGCCCGAGCACCTTCACCTCCGGCGTCG
>LNFM01011193.1_pt1 | contig 12301 bp, 10 predicted proteins | sample 596031 | NCBI WGS metagenome assembly LNFM01 (sample SAMN04254537, study PRJNA301005) | activated carbon metagenome | isolation source: dual media filters at the Ann Arbor, Michigan drinking water treatment plant | place: USA: Ann Arbor | reverse complement strand
CCTGCCTCGCTAAATCCACAAATTAGCACTATCTTTGCGGCCTCAAAGTTGAAAATAGAAGAGGAAACCACGATTTATGGAAGTAAGTAAGATCAGAAACATCGCGATTATCGCCCACGTTGACCACGGAAAAACTACCCTGGTTGATAAATTATTACATGCAGGTCACGTTTTTAAGGATCACGAGCACCCTGGTGAGTTAATTATGGACAGCAATGACCTGGAGCGTGAGCGCGGCATTACCATTTTGGCGAAAAACGTGTCGGTTCGGTATAAGGATTATAAAATCAATGTAATTGATACCCCCGGCCACAGCGACTTTGGAGGTGAAGTAGAGCGCGTGCTTAACATGGCCGATGGTTGCTTGTTGCTGGTTGATGCCTTCGAAGGTCCTATGCCTCAGACCCGCTTCGTATTACAGAAGGCGTTGCACTTAGGTTTAAAGCCTATTGTTGTAATAAATAAAGTAGATAAAAAGAATTGTACACCCGATGAAGTACATGAAGGTGTCTTTGACCTCATGTATGCATTGGATGCTACTGAAGATCAATTGAGTTTCCCTACGTTTTATGGTTCGGCTAAGCAAGGTTGGATGAGTAAAGATTGGAAAACTCCAACCACCGATATCACCGCGTTAATCGAAGGAATTATTGAACATATTCCAGCCCCGAAAGTAGATGTTGGTACCACTCAGTTATTGATTACTTCTCTTGAATATTCTTCTTTCGTTGGCCGGATTGCCATTGGAAGAATTCAACGTGGAAGCGTAAAGGCAGGCCAGCAAATTGCTTTGGTGAAAAGAGAAACAGGCGCGATTGTAAAAACACGTATCAAAGAAGTTTACGTATTTGAAGGTTTTAATAAAATTAAGCAGGATGAAGTAAAGGCCGGGGAAATTTGTGCCCTGGTAGGATTGGAAGGTTTTGAAATCGGAGACACTGTTTCTGATGTTGATAAGCCTGAAGCTTTAAAATCGATCGCGATTGATGAGCCAACAATGAGTATGCTTTTCACGATTAACAATTCTCCTTTTTATGCCAAGGAAGGAAAGTTTGTTACCTCGCGCCACATCAAAGATCGCCTTGAAAAAGAATTGGAGAAAAACCTTGCGCTCCGTTTAGGCGAAACTAATTCAGCGGATAGTTTTATGGTATTTGGACGTGGCGTTCTTCACTTATCTGTGCTTATTGAAACCATGCGCAGAGAAGGCTATGAGCTCCAGATTGGCCAGCCACAAGTAATCTTCCGTGAGATTGATGGTGTAAAGTGTGAACCTGTAGAAGAACTAACGATCGATTTACCTGAAACGGTTGCCGGGAAAGCTATTGAAACAGTAACTCAACGCAAAGGTGAAATGTTGAACATGGAACCTAAAGCTGATCGAATGATATTAAAGTTCTTGATTCCGTCAAGAGGAATTATGGGCTTGAGAAATTATTTGTTGAATGTTACTGCAGGTGAAGCCGTTGTAACACATCGCTTTAAAGAATACCAACCTTACAAAGGAGAAATTCCAGGCCGTATTAACGGATCGCTAATCGTGATGGAACAAGGAGAAGCAATTCCTTATAGTTTGCACAACCTGCAAGACCGTGGAAAGTTTTTCATCAATCCGGGCGAACCCGTTTATGAAGGTCAGGTGATTGGTGAGCATAGTCGTGGTGGAGATTTGGTTATTAACGTAACCAAGACTAAGAAACTTACTAACATGCGCGCTTCAGGCTCTGATGAAAAAATGAAAATTGCTCCTCCGCTTAAGCATACCCTGGAAGAGGCACTCGAATACATTCAGGCGGATGAATATGTTGAAGTAACACCCAAATCAATACGTCTGCGCAAGATTTATTTGAACGAAAACGAACGCAAACGCGATCGAAACCGTGCCGGGGTTAATGCATAGAGTATTTCTGATATTATTTATTAGCGCTTTCGCATTGAGTGGGTTTGCGCAAAATCCGAAGTGGGCTGCGTGGGAAGTGGAGGCAGACACACTCATGAGCCAACAAGATTTTGTCGGGGCAATCAAGCTTTACTCGAAAGTAATTGATGCTTCCAAGCTGAAGGATAAGCCGTCATACCGGGCGTTGTACAAGCGAGCAGTTGCATATTATAGCTCGGGAGACTTTCAAAAAGCTATCAAGGACATGGACAGGTTCATTCCGGAATTTCCAGAAAGTTACCAGGCTCGTATTTTACGGGCACTTGCTTACCGCGAATCGGGTGATGTAGACAATCAATTGAAAGACGTAGAGTCCGCACTTGGACTAAGCAATGGTGAACCTCAGATTTTGAAATGGCGTGCCGGACTCTTAATGGAAAAGAGTGAGTTTAAGTTAGCCAAAGACGACTTGCTTCTGGTAAGACAATTTCAGGATGATCCGGAAGTGGAAATGAATTTGGCATTTGCGTATTATTCTTTGGATAACCCGGATAGTGCAATTATTGCAATTAATAAATCAATTGAATTGGATGCGACTTTTGCCCCAGCCTATTTATATGGCGGTTCGTTTTCTTTGGAACAGGAAAACTTCGATTTGGCACTTCAATATTTAAATCTTGCGCTCAGATTGGATCCTGAAAACGCCACAGCCTTGTTTTACAAAGGCGTTGCCTTAGTTGAATTGAAAAAGGAGGAAGAAGGTTGCCGATGTCTTACAAAGGCCTTTATGGCCGGACAGGATGATGCGGCCGATTACCTTAAACAATATTGCTACGGCATAGAGAAATAGGTCCTTTTAGTTCACTGCGCTGACCTTTATAATCCAATACTTTTTCTTGTTCTCTGCCTGCTTCCCGTTATTTTTGCGCTTGCCTGCGTGCCGGAAATGCCGCACTATGGCATACAGGCATGGCAGAACAAATTCTCATTCTCGATTTTGGTTCACAATACACCCAATTGATTGCTCGCAGGGTACGCGAACTCAATGTGTATTGCGAAATACATCCCTATAACCATATTCCTACAATTACATCATCCATAAAAGGGATTATTCTTTCCGGAAGCCCATGTTCGGTTCGGGATGAAAATGCCCCTGATGTCGATCTGGCTCTTTTTGGAAAAATTCCGGTATTAGGTGTTTGTTACGGGGCTCAGTTAATTGCCCAAAAAAGTGGGGGCTCGGTGGCTCCTTCTCAAATTCGGGAATACGGTCGCGCCAAGCTCACAACGGTAGATCATCACAATGAATTATTAAAAGAGATTTCTCTGGACAGTCAGGTTTGGATGTCACATGCCGATACTATTACTTCAATACCCGATACCTTTGAAATTATTGCCAGCACTCCTTCCGTTAAAGTAGCTGCCTTTCACCGTAAGGGCGAACCCTTATATGGAATTCAGTTTCACCCTGAAGTAACACATACCCTGGAGGGAAAAAATTTACTTCGGAATTTTGTTGTTCACATTTGTGATTGTGCTCAGGATTGGACACCCGATCAGTTTGTAGAAACAACCGTTGCTGATTTAAAAAAGAAATTAGGCACGGATAAAGTTGTGATGGCTTTATCGGGTGGCGTAGATTCTACCGTTGCAGCCATGCTTGTTCATCGGGCGATCGGAAAGAATCTCTATTGCATTTTTGTTGACAATGGATTGCTACGCAAAGGCGAGTTTGAACAGGTACTGCAATCCTATCAGGGAATGGGATTGAATATAAAGGGTGTTGATGCGAAGAATGAATTCTATGCAGCGCTTCAAGGACTCTCTGAGCCAGAAGCCAAGCGCAAGGCAATAGGCAAAACATTTATTGAGGTGTTTGATGTAGAGGCACATCGTATAGCGGATGTCAAGTGGCTGGGGCAGGGCACCATTTACCCGGATGTAATCGAATCGGTTTCTGTAAAAGGGCCTTCCGCAACCATAAAATCGCACCACAACGTAGGCGGTTTACCGGCTAAAATGAAAATGAAAGTTGTGGAACCCCTCAATACATTATTTAAGGATGAAGTTCGTTTAGTAGGCAAAACGTTAGGTATTGATCCGCTGATTCTGGGCCGGCATCCCTTTCCCGGACCGGGGTTGGGTATTCGGATACTGGGAGAAATCAGCGCAGAAAAAGTAAACATCTTGCAGGAAGTTGATGCTATTTTTATTTCAGGTTTGAGAAAGCATAATTTGTATGAGAAGGTTTGGCAGGCAGGAGCAATGCTCTTACCCGTTTATTCGGTTGGTGTAATGGGCGATGAACGGACGTATGAGCAGGTAGCCGCTTTGCGGGCTGTTGTTAGCGTAGATGGAATGACTGCTGACTGGGCTCACTTACCGCATGAATTTTTAAGTGAAGTATCTTCAGATATTATCAATAAAGTGAAAGGCGTAAACCGGGTAGTTTACGACATCAGTTCCAAGCCTCCGGCAACCATCGAATGGGAATAGCGGCTTAATTTTTGATTGACTATATTGACTTTTGATTGTAGCCAATGCAAATCAGCGTATCTGTATGAATAAGTTTTATCTGATCATTATATTTTTATTGCTGACTGTTGTTTCTATTCATGCGCAGGACTATAGAAGACAATATCGTCAGGCAAAGGAACAATTTGACGCGGGGAGCTACAGTGCTGCAATGGACTCCTTTAAACCTTTGATGGTCTATGATATCGATAATCCGTATCCAGAGTATTCATCTTTTTATTATGCGTTGTCAGCACAACGTCTTGGCTATAGCTCGGTAGCTAAGGAAGCACTTTTGCAAATTAAAAAGTTGTATCCGCAGTGGAATCAATTGAACGAAGTGAATTATTGGCTATCCAAAATCTACTTCGATCAGGGTGAATATTTCCAAGGACTATTAATAGCCAGCCAGATTCCGGACGAATCTTTTCAAAGTGGTCTTACGGATTTTAAGCGTGTTTATTTTGCCAAAATAGATGATCCCGAAACATTAAAAATGATTTTGGAAGATTATCCGGATGATAAGGAAGCCGCTCGTGCTTTGGTGAGATTGTTAGGAAAGCAACCATTCCATTTGCAGGAAACTGCCTTGATCGACTCGTTAATTCTTAAATTTAATTTATCGCGGGAAGAACTTATCACGAACAAAGTACCCAAGCCAATTTTTAAAGAGAAGTACCGGGTCGCCTTGCTGATGCCCTTTCTTGCATCAACGCTTGATCCCTCTCCGGTAAAAAAGAGAAATCAATTTGTGCTGGATCTTTATGATGGAATGAAACTAGCTGCCGACTCACTATCAAAAAATGGTATTCAGTTGGAGTTGTTGGCGTATGACAATGAGCGTAACATAGCGGCCACCAGGAAAATTTTAGGTTACGAAGAGTTGAAGTCAGTAGACTTAATAGTCGGCCCTCTATTCCAGGAGGAATCAGTTCCGGTGCAGGAGTTTGCTACCACAAATCAAATTAACCTGGTGGTAAACCCGATTTCAAATAATTCTGATTTTGTTGGAAACAGCCCCAATACTTTTCTCTTCCAGCCGAGCCACGAAACCATAGGAGTACGCTCTGCCGAATGGCTCTCTAAAAATGTTGCCCGGCCAAATTGTATAGTGTATTATGGTGAAAGTGTTAAAGATTCTGTGATGGCTTTTAATTTTATTAAACGGGCAACTGAACTGGGTGTTAAGGTTGTGTATGCAGAAGAAGTAAGGAAAGAAAATTCCGGCACCATACTTACGAGGTTGGCCTCGGCCACTGAGTTTGATGAATGGAAAAATCCTCTTCAGTTTAAATTAAAGAAAGATAGTATCGGTAGCATTTTTGTAGCCTCTGACAATGAACTGATTTACTCGAAAGTGATTAACAGTGTGGAGACTCGTGGTGATTCCATTGTCGTGCTAGGACAGGAGAGTTGGTTGCAGGATACTTCGGTCGATTTCTCTAAATTTGAGCGAACCAGCGTAACTATGGCTGCCCCAAATTACCGGTCGCTGTCCAGTCCTGCTTATCATGAGTTTAGAAGAAAGTATATGCTCAAGCATGGCAACCTGCCCGCAGAGTATTCATTTGTGGGATATGAATTTCTATTAACCATGGGGCAAATATTTACTCAGCACGGCACTAATTTTCTTCAAACCATGCCCGTGGGAACAGGAACAAAAGGCATCCTCACCTATGGATATACATTACAGTCAACACATGATAACGGCCAGGTTCCTTTCATTGCTTTTAAACAAGGCCGACTGGTGGTGTTGAAAGAAAACTAAGCTGAATTTCAGGGAAATACTTACACGGCTGTCCTTAAAACAACCGCATTTGCTACCTTCGGGATCATTTGAATTGACTTCTTTTTACTATTTTTAGGCTTATTCTAACTATGAGAGCAATCCGATTTGGTCTAGGTTTTATACTTCTCCTGTTCAGCTTTAGTCCTTTTGCACAGACGCAGGAAGAAAAAACAGCTGTTACCTTTGACGAACTTTATGATGAACCCTACTCAATCAATAAATTGTTTATAGGTTTTCAACCCTTTTATGGCGAATTGTTTGCCACCAATGTAAATGCGGGATATGGCGCTGAGGTTCAATATTATCACAAAAATAAGTTTGACATTAAGGGACAATTCAGAAAGACCTATAGCAGCAAATTTTACGATCTCAATCGGGAACTTGCTTTGAATAACAGTTCAGTTTCAAACAAACCAGAGATTTATAACTACTTCGAGCTGGGCGGTACCTATCACATCAAAGATTTTGATGTAAGTTCTAAAACAAAAATATTCCTGCATAAAAAAAGTATTTCAAAGAACAAGTGGTCATCTACCGTTCCGCTTTATGCGGAGATACCCAGTAAGCTTAGAAAAATTTATGGGGTGCGTTTGGGTGGTGTAATCTGGAATAGCACTGCCGATTTAAATCGGGCCTTGGAAAAGCAAGGGTTAACGAATTCCGACCTTGTAAACAGTGAAGGTATAGGAATGGATCAAACATTCGTGGATGGCAACGGACAGGTTCAGAACGTAAATGTGTTTGGTAATATTTACGCAACTAACATCTATCTGGGAGGTTCCATGTCATGGATTCGTAACATTGCCGTAAGTTTTGATCAATACGATGAAGGACTTGATGATGGAATGTTCACTGTTTTCCTGGATTTAATGATCGCACCTTCTCTCACCCTTGATCCTGTGGTTTATCAAAACGAAGAATATTCGACCGATGCATTGGCTACCAAAATGATCGGATTCAGAGCCGGGTTAGAGGGAAAGTTCAATCGTACATTGAGTTGGTCATACGGTGGTGAAGTTGGTTATCGACCCTCCCTGGAAGGCCGTGGTTTCTTCGCCTTGATGAAGATTTCTTTTCCTGTCTTCAGTTCTAATCTTGATAATAAAGTCGAGGCCTTCGGAAAGTAAGCCATGGTTTATGACATACTGATCACTCACATCAAAGGACTTGTTCAGGTGAGAGATCAATCCCTTCGCAAAGTTGCTGGTAAGGAGTTGGCCAAACTCCCTATTCTGGAAGATGCTTTCTTGATAATCTCGCAGGGGCTTATCCACTCGTTTGGATTAATGAAAGAAATGCCCTCCCCGGTTAACGCGCACACTATCATCGATGCAACGGGTAGATTTGTTTTTCCTTCCTTTGTAGATTCTCATACCCATTTGGTTTATGCCGCTCCACGAGAGGAGGAGTTTGTGATGAAGATCAAAGGTGCGACCTACGAAGAGATTGCGGCTCGGGGTGGAGGTATATTAAACTCAGCAAAAAAACTGCAATTGCTTTCTGAAGAGGAATTGTTTGAGAACTCGTTGCCACGAGCCTGGGAAATTATTCATACAGGAACAGGAGCCGTGGAAATTAAAAGCGGGTATGGACTTACTACAAAAGACGAGCTTAAAATGCTTAGGGTAGCCAGGCGTATCGGTATCGAAACTCCATTAACACTTAAAACTACTTTCCTGGGTGCACATGCAGTACCCAAGGATAAAAGCAAAGATCAATATATCTCTGAAGTGATTCATGAAATGATTCCTGCTGTTGCTGAGGAGAAACTTGCTGATTATATAGATGTTTTTTGTGAGACAGGATTCTTCTCACCGGCAGAAACAGAATTGATTATTGAGGCTGGAAAAAAATTTGGTCTTATTCCAAGAATTCATGCGAATCAATTAGGTCGCTCGGGCGGAGTTCAGGTTGGAGTAAAAACAGGTGCAGTCAGTGTTGATCACCTTGAAAATATGGGCGATGAAGAAATTGATGTTCTGAAAAAAAGCGAAACCATGCCAACTTCTTTACCGGGTGCAGCTTTTTTTCTAAACCTTCCCTTCACGCCAGCTCGCAGAATTATTGATGCCGGCTTACCGTTAGCAATCGCTTCAGATTATAATCCAGGTAGTGCCCCTTGCGGCAATATGCCATTGATGCTTTCATTAGCATGTATCAAGATGCGGATGACTCCCGAGGAGGCCATCAATGCAACTACTATAAATACCTCCTACACGTTAGGACTTTCGCAAACACATGGTTCTATTACGGTTGGAAAAGTAGCCAATCTGTTCATTACAAATCCTATTTCATCCGTGGCGTCATTACCGTATAGTTATGGTATAAATCCAGTTTCTAGTGTAATTTTAAATGGTAAACTGATCCCCACTAAATCCGCATGGTAGAAGTACTCAATATCAAATCGCTACTTCGCGATGTTCCTGATTTTCCAAAACCAGGCATTCTATTTAAGGATATTACTCCGCTGCTAGCCAACCCAAGTGCCCGAAAGCAGGTAGTGGATGAGATTGTGGCACACTATAAATCTAAAGAGATTGACGCGGTGGCAGCCGTTGAAGCGCGCGGTTTTATTTTTGGAGTATTGCTGGCACAAGCTCTGGAGGTTCCTTTCATACCCGTTCGGAAGTCTGGAAAATTACCGTATCAAAAAATAAAGGAAGAATATGCTTTGGAGTATGGAACCGCTGCCATTGAAATGCATTTAGATGCTGTTCAACCTGGTAGCAGGATTTTGATCCATGATGATCTGCTCGCCACCGGAGGAACAGCAGCAGCGGCAGGCAGTATGATTCAACGATTAGGGGGCGAAGTTGTAGGTTTTTCATTTGTTATTAACCTTGCTTTTTTACCTGGTGAAACACTACTTACCCACCGTTTTGAAGTAAAACCTCACTATTTAGTTTCCTACTCCTAGCCAATTGATGGTAATTTGCCATAACTTTCCACAACAAACACTGTTTAAGAAGGGTGATGAATGATGTTGTAAAGATTCCCATGTTTCCCCTATCTATTTTTCCCTTACCGGGAGAAATGATTCCGCTTCATATTTTTGAACCCCGTTATCGACAACTTTTAGAAGATGCGGAAGCGAAGGATATGCCCTTTGGTATCTATTTTAATCATGTTTCAAACACCAGCAAATTTGGGTCGCTGGTCAAATTAGAAAGCGTGATTAAGCGCTACGAGACCGGAGAATCGGATATTATTGTTAAGTGTGTGGATTTGCTATCGCTCACTAAATTGTCACGTACCTATCGGGACAAACTTTATCCGGGTGGTGAAGTAGAGCTGTGGCATGTAGACATCACCCAACCTATGGGAGATAATCTCCGAAAATATTTTACGGAATACCTGAGTATGATCAGATTGAATCATGCCGAAAAGAGTATCTCTCTCTATGATGCAGCCAACGAATTAAATTTAGGATTTGAAGAGCGGCTAAAACTTGTTCAAATGGAAGTGGAGCGCAAAGAATCCTTCCTGATCGCAAGATTAAAATACCATATCCAACTTCTTAACGAAGTAGAAAAAGCTAAAGACGTATATCATCTCAATTAAGTTTCAAACTGAAACTTATTTGATCTTCTTTCATCCATTTTATTTTTAGAAACGTTTAGGGGCATTCTCATTCGAGAACTGTCTGTTGATTTATTTTACATTATTTCACATAGTTCATGCAACAAATAGCATAGAGCGAGCGTCCTAAGCGTATAAAAAAAATATTATGAAAACATTTAGTTTATTATTGATGGGTGTACTGGTTAGTACACTAGTGTTCGCTAATGAAACAGTTGAGCCGAAAGAATCGGAATCCGCTGTAGCAGTTACCAATTGCTCAGGTAGTTCAGTCGTTAAGGTCTTTTATAAGGCCGCGCAGGCAGGCACAGTTAAGGTTTCTATTTTCAGTCAAGACAATAGTCTGGTGTTTACAGAAACTATGAAACGTGTGTCGGGGTTTCTTCGCCCGTATAATTTTAGTGGGTTGTCTGCAGGTGAATACACCATTCAAATAGAAGACAGTAATGGCAAGAAAACAGAAACAGTAGACTACACAGCTGGTAAAATTGAAAAACTGATCAGTATTGTAAAACTGGCAGAGGAAGGCAAATATCTTTTATCAGTTAATTCTAAAGCATCTGATATGATCAATGTGAATATTTACAATAGTACAAATCAATTGATTCATAGTCAGGAGAAAAAAATAGAACGCAATTTTGCGGAAGTTTTGAATATTAAAGATATTAATCAATTTACGATTGAGGTCAGCGATAGCAATGGTGTGTTGAAGTCGGTTCGTAATTAAGAGTTCTATTCTTAAACAAAGGACCTCATTCTTATGAATGAGGTTTTTTTATTTTATACCATTGCAATCGTTATAGTTTTAATGGATGGTTAAGTGATATGTTGAATCCTTGTTTTCAAGCAATTTTATTTTTGCGAGATGAAAAAATCATTCGCAAAGAACCGCAATCGATTTTTCATTTTAAAAATCAACTTTACTTACAACTTCCGGCCTTCCCTGATATTCGCCCATACATTTGTGATGAAAAAAAAATAAAAACTATGAAAACTAAATCAGTTGTATTCGCGCTTATGTTGGCGTTTGTTTCGGTAGCAGCTATGGCGGCTGATCCCGTAGGTCCTAAAGTGGTTATTATTAACCAAAAGGAGTCAGGCATTTTTAAAGTAATCTATGAAGGTGCTCAAAACGGAAAGGTTTCTTTAAAGATTTTTAACAAGTCTGGCAAAGTAGTATTTGCAGAGACCATCAATGGTACAGATGGATTTATCCGTCCGGTAAACTTTTCCGGCATGGACGCTGGTGAATATATGATTGAAGTATCCGATGCGGCTGGAAAGCAGATCAATAAGCTGGAATATAATATGGATACCAAAGTGCATACTGTCCATGTAGCCAAAATTGGTAAGGAGAGCAAATATCTGCTGGCTGTTGCAAACCAGGGATCAGAAGAAATCAACGTTCGCATTTTTGATGGTGCCAACAACTTGGTGCACAACGAAAACCTGGTTGTTGATGGAAGTCTTGGATTGGTATACAACCTGAAAAACATTGCCGGGGTGCCTACTTTTGAAGTAACAAACCAAACTGGCTCTACCAAAGTAGTGAAGTATTAAAGCAACCTAACCTGTAAACTTGAAAGAGGCTTGCGTTGGGCAGGCCTTTTTCTTTTTAATTTAGTTTGATTTCGGATTCTGTTTTTTTAATTGCTTTTCTTGCTCTTTGAAGTATTTACGTGTTAAAAAACTATGTTTCATGGCCTCCATATTCTCGTCAAATTTTTGCGTTCCTTGTTTGAGATTAGTAAGCGTACTGCGCAAATCCATCACCAAGGCAGTATCGTACCATAGGGTAGGAATGGCACCCTGGCCAGCATTTAGGGTTTGCATAAAAGTCGTAAGGCTATCGGTGCTTTGATGAATATCCTGTGCAGCACGGTGCAGTTCAATCATCGTTATTTGTAGGTGTTTTGCTATCAAAGAATCGCGCAGGAGATAACCGGCCAATCCCTTACCTTCATCGACATCGTCCGCCATTTCCTGCACTTCGCTTAATAAGGCATTTGTTCGATCGGTTGCTTTGCGAAGGTTAGCGATGGCCAGAAAGAGTTCTTCCCTTAATAAGGTATCATATACCAGTGCAGAGATAGTGCCATTGCCATGTTGAATATCTTGCGTTATATCCAACAATCCCCGTGTGAGCATGGCTGCATTTTCATTGGTCATGTTCAAAGTCTTAAGAATATCATCAGTTTTTATTCGACTAAACGAATTGAGCAAATCATTGTCTTCAACGATAGGTGAATTCATACCGCCCGGACTAATGTTAATCAACATGCTTCCCATCAATCCATCTGTTCCAATGGTAACAAGGGCATCCTTTTTGATAAACTTTCTAACATCTTCCCGAATGCGAAGGGCCACTTCAATAAGTGTGTCATTTTGAATTTCAATGCTCACCACAGAACCAACATTGATTCCTGAAAACCGGGCATTATTGCCTGGTTGTAAACCATTTACATTATTGAACATAACCCGAAGTGTAAAAGTATTACTAAAGATATCCTGCTTTTGACCAACCAGATAAACTGCGATGG
>LNFM01011192.1_pt1 | contig 12302 bp, 11 predicted proteins | sample 596031 | NCBI WGS metagenome assembly LNFM01 (sample SAMN04254537, study PRJNA301005) | activated carbon metagenome | isolation source: dual media filters at the Ann Arbor, Michigan drinking water treatment plant | place: USA: Ann Arbor | reverse complement strand
GCGGGCGGCAGATGCGCTGGCGCAGGCCGCGCAGGTTGGCGCTGGTTTCCATGGCGTGGATCACGGCTTCCGGATCGAGCATGAGGACGAAGGGGTTCAGGCGGCTGGATGGGGTGGACATGGTGGGCTCCTTGGGGGGAATTGCAGAGATGTTTCAGATCGGGTGTCGATGAAACAAACTGTATCGGGGGGTCCGCGGGACGTTAAGTCGGCGCAGCCCCATTCCCTCTGTAAGAAGTTGCCTGACACGTCGTCCGGCGCACCTACACGCGCAGCGTGAACAAAATCACGGTCCTTTTCGCAGCGCCTCCACACTGGCGCGCACCACGGCCTGCACGCTGCCGCTGTCCTTGTACTGGTTGCGGAGAAAGGTGGCGTGGTTGCCCACGCGGCCTGCGGTGCGTTCGATCTCGTCCAGCGCCGCCATCGAGTTGAGGGCCTGCCCGTGCGGGGTAATCTTGCGCAGCGTGGCCAGAATGTCTTCGCGGATGCTGATCTGCTCGCGCGTCTTGGGGTTGACCATCATGCCGTCCAGGCCGAAGCGGCAGGCCTGGAAACGGTTGTAGGTGTAGACGAGGTAGTCGTCTTCTTCGGGCGGTGGCTCGTTGCGTTCCAGCAGGTGGCGGCACAGCGCCTGCAAGTAACACGCAAGACCCGCGGCGCGCTCCACCGTGAGCGGCGTGTCGCACACGCGCAGTTCGATCGTGCCGTACTCGGGCTTGGGCCGGATGTCCCAGTAGAAGTCCTTCATGGACTTGACCACGCCGGTGCTCTCCATCTTGGTGAAGTACACGTTGGCGAATTCTTCCCAGCTCAGCACGAAGGGCGCCCGTCCGCTCAAGGGAAAGGCAAACACCGAGTTCAGCCGCGCCGAGTCGAACAGCGTGTCCACACCCTGCGAGAACGGCGACGAGGCCGACAGCGCAATGAAGTGCGGCACGTAACGGTTGAGCGAGTGCAGCAGGAACAGCGCCTCGTCGGCGTTGGAGCAACCGATGTGAACGTGTTGCCCGAACACGGTGAATTGCTTGGCGAGGTAACCGTAGAGGCCCGAGAGCTCCTGGAAGCGCGGCTTGGAGAAGATGCGCTGCTCGAACCAGCGCTGGAACGGGTGAGTGCCCCCGCCCGCGATCTCGATGTTGAGCCGGTCGCCAGCGCGCACCAGCGTGTCGCGGATCTGTTGCAGCTGCGCCAGCAGCGGACCGTGTTCACGCTGCACGTCGGTGGCGATCTCGATCATGCTTTGCGTCATCTCGGGCGTGACCACACCCGGAAACGGCTTGCGCTTGAGCAGCTCCAGCAGGTCGTTGGCACTGCTAGAGAGATCGAGGTCGTAGGTATTGACGAGCTGCAGCTCCAGCTCCACACCCATGGTCAGCGAATCGGACGATTTGAAAACTTCCAATGGCATGGTTCAGCCTTTCGTGACGTGGGTTTCTTGCGCGGTCATCAGCGCACGCTGCGTGACGATCGGCCCCAGCAGCTCCTGCACCACCATCATCCCGGCCATGGCCGAGAGCACGGCCACCGCGGGCGCGAAGCCATAGAGCCGACTTTGCTCCAGCAACAGGATGGCAAACGCCGACATGGGTGTGAGCGCCAGCCCGGTGAGCAAGCCCTTGCGCTCGGTGATGCCCGACAGCCGCGCGGCCACCAGGTTGCAACCCACCTTGGACGCTGTTCGCACCGCGATCAGCAGCAGGCCCATGAGCATGCCCGCGCCCACATCGGCCCAGTTCAGCAGCGAGGCGATGTACACAAACAGAAACACCGAAGCCAGATCGCCGGCGGTACCAAAATCGCGCTGCGCGTTGGTGAGGTGCACCCGCCGCTCGCGCGCCACGATACCGAACGAGAGTGCGGCCAACAGAGGCGACAGCTTGAGACCATAGGCAGCGGTGGTGAGCAGCAGCACGGCCAGCGCAAACACCACGGTGACGCCCCGCTCGTGCGTACTGCGCTGGCGCAGCAGCCACGGCACGGCCACCCCCAGCAAGGCACCGATGGCCACCGACGTGGCCACCACGTACATGCTGCCGAAGGCCGCGAGCACCAGGTCGCCCGAGGTGCTGAGGTACCAGTAACCCACCACCAGCTTGAGCGCCACCACCGACAGGATGCAGTTGATCGCACACAGGTGCAGCACACGCTCGGTCACCTGCCCCGCGCTGCGCAGCTCGTTGGCCACGCGCACCACACCTGCCGGCGATGCAGAAATGGAGAGCGCCGCGATGATCAGGCGGTGGTCAACCGGCAAATCAAACCAGCCGCTCACCCAGTAGATGAGGCCGAAGGTGATGAAGGACTCGACCACACCGAGCGCCAGCATCCAGGGGTTGTGGCGAAACCAGCGCAGGTTGATGCGGTAGCCGAGTTCAAACAGCACCAGCGAGAGCGCCACGTTGGCCAGAAACGGCAGGCCGGGCACATCGGTGGTGAGGCCCGGGAGGTTGATCAGCCCGCCGATCAGACCCACCGCGACATAGCTGGTGACACGCGGAATGTGCCAGCGTTCGAAGAACAGCTCGGCGAGAAACCAGGCCAGCAGCAGCACCAGCGGCCAGGCGATGGACTGCAGCAGAAAAGCAAAATCGGTGACCATGGGCAGGCTCTCCAGGATGGGGTCTGAGGGATGGCGCTCCCGGATGCAAGGCATCCTGGAACCACCGGGCAAACCGGCATCAGCGTGGCGCTGACTTGTACACCGGGAAGATGAAAGACAAGTGACCCGAAGGGCCACCGCGAACCGCCAGACCGGCGCGTGCGCCGGGGCTGGTGCCAAAAGAGAACATCACATCGTCACTGGGGACGGGTTCGAATCGACCTGATCGACAACAAAACGTGTCTTGAGTTCCGGAAGCCCGAGCTCATCGAGCACCTGCGTCAACCGCTGCCGGGCCCGCTCGCGGGCCCCGTGCCGATCGTCGGTCATTCTACGGGCCAGGATCAGTTCGTTCTTCATCGAGTGCTCCCACCCCACCAGCTCGGTCACGGTGACGCTGTAGCCGCTGGCTTCGAGCTGCAGGCAGCGCAGCACGTTGGTGATCTGGCTGCCAAACTCGCGCGTGTGCAGCGGATGCCGCCAAAGTTCGGCCAGCGGTGAACGCGACAGGCTCAACGCCTTGTGCTGGCGCAGCACACCAGCCACCTCGGCCTGGCAGCAGGGCACCAGCGCCATGTGGCGCGCCTGCTTGGCCAGGCCAAAGGCAATGGCATCGTCAGTGGCGGTGTCGCAGGCGTGCAGCGCGGTGACAACGTCAATGCGCTGCGGCAGGCCTGGATGGGTGAGCGCCTCCTGCACCGTGGTGGCGAGAAAGTCCATGCGCTCAAAACCCAGCTTGCTCGCCAGTGCGCGCGACTTCTCCACCAGCTCGGCGCGGGACTCCACGCCGATCACGCGGCCCACGGCTTTGGACTTGAAAAACAGGTCGTACAGGATGAAGCCCAGGTAGGACTTGCCCGCGCCGTGGTCGGCCAGGGTCACATCGCCACGCGCGGCCAGCACCTCGGCCAGCAACGGTTCGATGAACTGCACCAGGTGGTAAACCTGCTTGAGTTTGCGGCGCGTGTCCTGGTTGAGCTTGCCTTCGCGCGTGAGGATGTGCAGCTCCTGCAGCAAGACCACCGACTGGCCTTCGCGCAGCTCGGGCAGTTGTTCCTGCAGCGTGGGGGCCGGGCGGGGCGAGGGTTTGTGTTTGGCCATCTGCCGATGATAGGTGGGTGCACTGGGTGCACGGGTCAGCAACGGTGACAATGGCCCATGACCTCCGACCACCCCAGCACCCACCCCTACAGCGCCCTCACACCCGACGTGGTGCAAGACGCGCTGGCCAGCATCGGCCTGTGGGGTGACGGACGCATGGCCGCGCTCAACAGCTTCGAGAACCGCGTGTACCAGATCCACCTGGAGTCGCCACTGGACGGCGTCGAGCAGGTGGTGGCCAAGTTCTACCGGCCGGGGCGCTGGAGCGATGCGCAGATTGCCGAAGAACATGCCTTTGCCGAAGAGCTGGTGGCCGCCGAAATACCGGCCGTGCCACCGCTGCGCGTGCAGGGCGAAACACTGCACCACTTCGGCGGCTTCACGTTTGCCGTGAGCCCGCGCCGCGGCGGCCGCCGTCCCGAGCTCGACAATTTCGAGGTGCTCGAATGGATCGGCCGCTTTCTGGCGCGCATCCACAGCGTGGGCGCAGCCCGGCCCTTTCAGGTGCGCCCGGCGCTGGACAGCACGAGCTTTGCGCACGAGCCACGCGACTGGCTGATGGAACACGCCGCCGTGGCGCCCGAGGTGCGCACCGCCTGGTCGGCCGCATTGGAAGAAGCGCTGGCCTTGATTGAATCGCACCCCGTGCTGAAAGCAGGCTCGACCGTGGACGAGGACAGCATTCGCCTCATTCGCCTGCACGGGGACTGCCACCCCGGCAACATTCTCTGGACGCCCGAGGGCCAGCCCGGCGCCGGACCGCATTTTGTGGACCTGGACGACGCGCGCACCGGCCCGGCGGTGCAAGACATCTGGATGCTGCTCAGCGGCGACCGCCGCCAGCAAACGCAACAACTCGGTGCGCTGATTGATGGCTACGAACAATTCCGCGCGTTCGACCGGCGCGAGCTCGCACTGATCGAGCCTCTGCGCACGCTGCGCCTAATCCATTACAGCGCCTGGGTGGCGCGCCGCTGGGACGACCCGGCCTTCCCGATCAACTTCCCCTGGTTCGGCAGCCGCGACTACTGGCAGGGGCAGGTGGACATGCTGGTGGAACAAATTGAAGAAATGCAGGGCGATCCCCTGATGGCCTGAACCCTGCCCAACAGGCTCGGGATATCCTTGACAGGATTGTGGTTGTTCACAATTAAATTGCACGCAATTTAATTGATCCGTACAGTACGAACCCATGAACAGCCAACGCCTCTCCAGCGACCAAGCCCTGCAGCTCGACCACCAGCTCTGCTTTGCGCTGTACTCGGCCTCGCTGGCCATGACCAAGCTGTACAAACCCCTGCTCGAAGAAGTCGGCCTGACCTACCCGCAGTACCTCGCCATGCTGGTGCTGTGGGAACACGACGGCGTGACCGTCTCCGAACTCGGCGAGCGCCTGCACCTTGACTCGGGCACCCTCACCCCGTTGCTCAAGCGACTGGAATCGGCAGAACTCGTGACCCGCCTGCGCGACGTGCAGGACGAACGCCGTGTGCTGATCCGCCTCACGGCCGCCGGCCGCAAGCTCAAGGCCCGCGCTGCACGCATTCCCGGCTGCGTGCTGCAGGCCACGCAGTGCGACGTGGCGGACGTGCTTGCGCTGACCCATCAGGTGCAGGCCCTGCGCGACCGGCTCACCGCCTGACCTCTTTTCCCGTTTCACCACCCTGCTTCCCGCAAGCACCAACCCCAAGGAGCCACACCATGCCCACTTCCCTCGACAAAGTTGTCTACACCGCCCGCGCCCACACCACCGGCGGCCGCGAAGGCACGTCCCGCTCCGACGACGGCATGCTCGACGTCAAGCTCTCGCCGCCCAAGGCCATGGGTGGCTCGGGTGCCGCCACCAACCCCGAGCAGCTGTTCGCCGCGGGTTACTCCGCCTGCTTCATGGGTGCCATGAAACACGTTGCCGGCATGAAGAAGGTGGCTGTGCCCGCCGACGCCTCGATCGACGCCGAGGTGGACATTGGCCCGATCCCGGCCGGCTTCGGCATCGCTGCACGCCTCAACGTGAGCCTGCCGGGCATGGACCGCGCGGTGGCGCAGGACCTGGTGGACACCGCCCATCAGGTGTGCCCCTACTCCAATGCCACCCGCGGCAACATCAACGTGACGATCACGCTGGTGTAAGCGCCTCCGTTTGCGCAGCAAAAAGCCCGTCAGGCAATAGCCGGACGGGCTTTTTTGCGGCCGTCGATCCAGATTCAGCGGCGGTACAAGTCCCGCTCCCGTTCCCGCTCGCGGTCCGGGTCGTAAATCGTGGTGCTGGTGCCCACACCCACGCCCACCCGCGCATTGCTGTTGCCGATGGGGGTGCTGGTACCCACCCCGGCACCGGCGCTCACCGCACCGCGCTGGTTGACACCGACACCCACACCCACCGGGCCCACGCCAGTGCTGATGCCGGCGTTCACGCCGCCAGAGCCCACACCCACACCGATGGAGAACGGGCCAACGGGAATGCCCACGCCCACGCCCACAGAGCACCCGGCAACCCAGCCGCCCAAACAGAGCAGGGCAACGAGGCGCGTTGCTCTCGCAAGCCGTCTTTGAATGCCGATGACAGGATGGTTCATGAGAGGTCTCGAATGTTGGGGGTCGGGGGGTGTTCAACCCGGCAGTAAATGACCAGTTTAGGGGCGCTTGGTTCCGCGGCGGTGACGAAACCCCTTCAGCCCGGTGGCTTGCCCAGGTGCTCCATGCCGTCGGCCAGCCAGTCGGCGCGCAGGGTCATGGGCGCAGCGGGTTGTACCCGCCAGCCACCGGGTGCCTGCGCCACGCAGGCCTCGCCCTGCTGCCACAGCAACCAGGCCAGCCAGGCACATTGCGCGGCCGTGGGTGATTCGCCTGCAGGCGACGCCAGCAAGGCGGTGAACACTGCAGCATCGGTCACCAGCACGCCATCGCCCTGGATATCGCCACCCACCGTCCGCGCCAGCGCCACCCAGGCGTCGCCCGTTTCGCCACGCGGGCCAAGCGCAGCCACCGCATCGCGCAGGTGCGCCGCAATGGCCGCGCCTCGCCGGGCCTCGGCCTGCAACAGATCGGCGTGGTCCCAGCGATGCCAGTCCACCAGAGGCTCGGCACCGCCCACCGCTCGTGCCGTTTCAGCAAAACGGTACAGCGCCTGCTCATGACCTCCCGTGTGCACCGCAGCACTCACCATGTGCAAGGCAGCGAGGCGGTTTGCCAGCAACTGGCTTTGCTGGGCCAGCAGCTTGTCGCGCATCAGGCCGTCGCGCTCGCTGCGCAAAGCGGCCAGCTCCAGGGCATTTCGCAGGTCGGCGCGCAGGCTCTCCAGCTCCCAGGGCTTGTTGATGTAGCGGTAAATCTCGCCGGTGTTGATGGCCTCGATGGCATCACCCAGTTCCGAGTACGCGGTGGTGAGCATGCGCACGATGCCGGGGTAGTACTCACGGGCGTGGCGCAGCAGCTCGTTGCCGCGCTCGCCGGGCATGCGCTGGTCACAGACCAGCACGGCCACTTCGGCGCCATGGGCCAACAGCACCGCACGCCCTTCAGCCACCGAATTGGCGGTGAGCACCGGCGCCAGCGGGCTGACCAGGCGATCGAAGTACTTCAGCGCCATCGCTTCATCGTCCACATACAGGATCTTCGTGGGTGTCATCGGATGTCCTCGCCCGGGGTACCGTCGGGTGACGGTGGGAAATACAAGGTCACGGTCGTGCCCTGTCCTTGAATGGAATGCACGGCGATGTCACCACCCAGCGTGGTCATGACTCGCTGGCAAAACAGCAGTCCCATGCCGCTGCCGCCGCTGTCGGCGCGCGTGGTCACGGGCTCCCGCGTGAGACGCTGCAGCACGTTGGGCGCAATGCCGGGACCGTTGTCGATCACACGCACCGCCGGCTGCGGATCCAATCCCGGCACCATGGCCACGCTCTGGAGCGCAATGCGCACACGAGGCTGAAGGGGTGGCTCACTGCGCAGGGCGATCAACGCGTTCTTGACCAAGGTGCACAGCACCAGGTAGAGCAGATCACGTCGGCCCGGCAAGGTGAAATCGGGCTCCAGTTCGACCGCCAGCCAGCCGGATTCGCCAGCGTCGAAGGGATATTCGTCCTGCACAGCCTGCACGAGTTCGCTCGCGCGCAGGCTGGCGAAGCTGTCGCCGCGGCTGGCATCGCGCGCGGTCTGCACGAAGGTGGACACCAGCGACTGCGCGTACTCGGCACGGCGCTGCGCAGCTTCGATCATGAACAGCACATCGCCCGGTTTCTGCTGGGCAATGTAGGCCATGTCACCGCCGCCGTCCGGGTTGTCGCGGTGGTTCTCGCGCATGGCCGACAAGTAGCCGCGCACCGTGGCCAGCGGCGACGTGACCTCGTGGGCCAGAAAGCCGAGCGTCTCGCGCAAGGCCGATTCGCGCCGCGAGATCAGCGACTGGTCGCGCACACGTCGCAGGCTGGAAGCCAGTGCCTCGCGCAGGGCCTGTCGCGTCAGGGCATCGTCCAGCGGCTTCTCCAGAATCTTCTCCACCTGGCCCTGGTTCACGGCCGACATCGCCACGTCCTTGTCGGCGTAGGCCGACACCAGCAGGCGCGCCACGTGGGGGTAGAGCCGCCGCACCTCACCCAGCAACGCAACGCCATCACGCGCCGGCATGGCGTAGTCGGTGAGCAGCACCGCCACCTCGTGGCCGCGCGCGCGCAACAAGGCCAGCGCCTCGTCCACACTGGCAGCGGTCAGCACGGTGAACTCCGTGCCGTACAGGCGCGCAAACCATTTGCACGCCTGCGGCTCGTCGTCCACCATCAGGATGGCGTGCGGTCCCGACAGCCCCTGGGTGGCACGGGTGTCGTCAACGTTCATGCGGGCCTCGGCAAATCAAAGGTGAATTCGGTCCAGGCACCCAGCTCGCTCTCCACCGTGAGGGTGCCGCCGTGGCGCTGCACGATCCCGTAGCTCACGCTCAGACCCAGCCCAAGGCCGGCGCCCACATCGCGCGTGGTGAAAAAGGGTTCGAACACACGCCCCAGGTTCTCGGGAGAAATGCCGGTGCCGTTGTCTCGCAACGACACCACGAGCCGGTCCCCTCGCACCACCACCGTCACAGCGATGCGGGGCTGTTCCCGCTGCGCAGCCTGCAGGGCATGCGCGGCATTGCTCAGGAGGTTGATGAGCACACCGATGATGGCCGGCTCGTCGCCCATCACGTGCGTGTCTTGCGGCAGATCCAGCGGCACGTCGATGCCCTTGAGCTCGTAGCCGGCCAACCGCAAGGCCGAGCGCAGCGCGTTGCCGAGCAGGAAAGGCCGCTGCGCGTCCTGCCCCGGCTTCTGGTAGGCGAAGGTCTTGAGGTCGGACACGATGTTCTGGATGCGCTGCATGCCCTCGCGCGCATCCCCCAGGCTTTCCTTGAGCATGGCATCGCTGTCGACACCGGGGCAGGTCAGGCCCATGTCGATGGCCATCAGGCTGTAGTTCACCGGGTTGTTGAGCTCGTGCAGCAGCCCGGCCGACAGGGTGCCGATGGCGGCCATCTTCTCGCGCTGGATCAGTTGGCCCTTGACCTCGGCCAGCGCGCGGTTGCCCTCCTGCAACCGGGCGTTCTGTTCAGCCACCTGCTCCCTCAAGGCAAAGAGCCGCAAACGACTGAGCTCGGCAAAGTAGGTGCATCCCACGCAGATGATGGCCGAGAAGGCCGTGAACAACAGGTGCGCGACGAACTGGCCCGTGGCCACGACACCGCCGGCGTGCCAGAAACAGGCCGCCACATAGATGAGACAGGTGAATACCCCGAACCCCAGCCCCTCCAGATAGCTGATGGGCACGATCATGCCCACCGCATACAGCGCCAGGTGCAGGCCCACGAAGTAGATGGAGGCTGCACCCTCGGTCTGGGCAATCATCCAGGCGATCATGATCTGTGGAAGTGCCAGCCACAGCAGCGTCAGCACCCGCACATGGCGACGTCCGAACTCGCTTTGAATCACCCAGAGGATCAACAAGGTGGCCACGGCCACGAGCGAGCGCACCAGCAGGAACGTGGGAGCCTGATCGGGGTAAACCGCCAGATCCAGACCCGCACCCGCCATGACCAGCACGGCCGAAGTGACACACCCGGTCTTGCTGAACGCGAGCCGCACGTCCTGCACCGCCAGGCGAAGCGACTGTGCGGTGGCCACCGTCATCAGACGCTGGCCCGTTCAAGCGCAGGCACGAGGAAGGACGCAAACACGTTCACGCCGGTGGCGTCGGTGAAGATCTTCTCTTCGCTGCGATGGCTCGGCAGCACGCTCTGCAAGCGGGCTTCATCGCGGTAGATCAGGTGCCACTCCAGCACATGCTCCATCACGCCGCGCTGCGAATTGCTCGAATGCACGTTGGTGACCAGCACCTGCCCACCGGGGCGGGTCCTGGCGTACAGGTACTCCAGCAGGCGGCTGCAGACCTTGTCGGAAAGATAGTCGAACAAGCCGGCACAGTAGGCAAAGTCATAGGCTTCGGCGTCTGGCACTGCATCGGCCCGGGTGGCCCGCTTGAGCAGGTTGTGAACCGAATCATTGACCAGTTCGAAGCGAACCGGTTTGCCCAGACGCCGACCGATGTCTTCCATCTTGGCGCGGGTGTGTTCGAGGGTCACTTCACTGAAATCCACCAGGGTGAAATGCGCGCTGTCCGGGTCGCCCCCTCCCAGCAGAAAACGCTCGATCTCAACCGCCGGCCCACAACCGATGTTCAGCACGCGCACCGGTCTGCCCAGTGTCTTGGCCTGCGCGGTGGCCTGCTGAAGATGCGTCACCAGAATGTCGATGCGGTTGCGGTGCGCCTGTGCCACCGCAGACTGCAGGAACAAGGCATTGATCATCTGGAAGTAGGTGGTACTGCCCTGCTGCGGGTCCGAGAGGATCTGGTTCACCATCTCGTAGTCGCCGGCATAGCCCAACGGCTTGGCGAAGGTGCGGTAAACAAAGGGCGCACGCAGCAGCAAGGGGTGCAGTGAGGCCTGCGCAAAACTGCGGTAGGTGGCCAGGTCTTCGTCGGGCACGTCCCGCGTCTCGGCTTCCAGCGCCGCGAAGTAGTTGGCGGCGGCCATCATCACGGGCGATGCGATTTCCTGAAACACCGATGGGATCACCCGCCCGTCAACTCCCCGGGGCAAGGCACTTGAAAAATCGGCGTGGTCGGTCCACCGGGACACCTCGGCGAGGTAGGCGCGAATCTCGCTCACCGCCACCAGATAACCGCGTTTGATCTTGAACCGCTCGAACCAGCCCTCCACAAACAGCTGCGCCTGTTTGCCCACGCTGCCCGGCTCGCCACGGGTCATGGCCAGATCGGACCACTCATCGATCAGCGCCAGCGACACCACCGCCATCAGGCCGGTGTTCAGCAGGCTCACCACCACGGCTTTGCCCTTGTAGATGCTGCGCTCCCCCGACCGGATGGTGAGATCGCCCAGCACCTCGCTGACCTGAACAATGGAGTAGGGGTTGTAGATCTCCATCACCAGCGAGCGCCGCTGCAGGCTGGTCAACGTGCCGCGTGCGGCTTCCCCCTGGCTGTTGCGGAACGTGACGACGGGGTCGAATGGGCGCTGAAAATGCACGGCTGGGCTGCTGTCAACAGGAAAGAGGCCGAGCGGGGCGCCAGCCGGGAGTGGGTGTCCAGGTGCCAGTGTAGTCACCTGGCGTGATTTGCGTCACGTTCAGGCCGCTGTGCGCAACATCCTGCCCCTCACCCGACAAAAACCCCGCCATCTCACAACAGCAGCGCATTCACACGCTTGACGTACGCCGCCGGATCGTCCGGCAAACCGCCCTCGGCCAGCAGCGCCTGGTCAAACAGGATGTGGGCCAGATCGTCGAAGTGTTCGCTGCTCTCCAGCTTCTTCACCAGCGCGTGCTCAGCGTTCACCTCCAGAATGGGTTTGACTTCGGGCGCAGGCTGGCCGGCCTGCTTGAGCATGCGCGCCAGCTGGGTGGACAGGTCACCGTCCTCCACCACCAGGCAGGCCGGTGAATCCACCAGGCGTGAGGTGACGCGCACGTCCTTGGCCTTGTCTTTCAGGCTTTCCTTCAGGCGCTCCAGCACAGGCTTGAACACCTCGGCTGCGGCCTCGGCGGCTTTCTTTTCGTCTTCGTCCTGCAACGAGCCCAGGTCCACCGCGCCCTTGGCCACGCTCTGCAGCGGCGTGCCGTCGAACTCGGTGAGGAAACTCAGAGCCCACTCGTCCACGCGGTCGGTCATCAGGAGCACCTCGATGCCCTTCTTGCGGAACACCTCCAGCTGCGGGCTGTTGCGCGCGGCGGCGAGGTTGTCGGCGGTGATGAAGTAGATGGTGGCCTGGCCTTCCTTCATGCGGGCCTTGTAGTCCGCGAGCGACGTCAGCTCGGTGCCGGTGGTGCTGGCAAAACGCAGCAGTTTGGCCAGCTTGTCGCGGTTGGCGAAGTCTTCGCCCAGGCCTTCCTTGAGTACCGCGCCGAATTCGGCGTAGAAGCCGGTGTACTTCTCGGTGTCCTTGCTCATGTCGTCCAGCAAGGCCAGCACGCGGCGCGTGTTGCCTTCGCGGATCGCCTTCACGTCGCGGCTTTCCTGCAGCAGTTCGCGGCTCACGTTGAGCGGCAGGTCGGCC
>LNFM01011191.1_pt1 | contig 12303 bp, 10 predicted proteins | sample 596031 | NCBI WGS metagenome assembly LNFM01 (sample SAMN04254537, study PRJNA301005) | activated carbon metagenome | isolation source: dual media filters at the Ann Arbor, Michigan drinking water treatment plant | place: USA: Ann Arbor | reverse complement strand
CGGCTGGCAGGAATTGAACCCACGACCCCTTGGTTCGTAGCCAAGTACTCTATCCAACTGAGCTACAGCCGCGAAGCCTCGAATTATAGCAGCAATTTTTGGTAGGCCGTGTTGGACTTGAACCAACGACCAAAGGATTATGAGTCCTCTGCTCTAACCAACTGAGCTAACGGCCCTGCGCAGAAGGATTGTAGGGGTCGCCCCGAGCCGTCTCGCTGGTTACTTGTTGTGGCTCAGTGCGTTGCCTACCAGCTTGGCCGTCACGTCCACGATCTGGATCATGCGCTCGTAAGGCATGCGCTGCGGGCCGATCACGCCCAGCGTGCCGACGATCTGACCATCGACCTCGTAGGGCGCGGTCACGACCGACAGGTCTTCATAGGGCACCACCTGGCTTTCTCCGCCGATGTAGATGCGCACTCCGTCGGCCTGGGCCGACACATCGAGCAGGCGGATGAGTTGGGTCTTCTGCTCGAAGAGATCAAACATGCGGCGCAGGTTGCCCATGTCGCTGGAAAACTCGGTCACCGACAGCAGGTTGCGTTCACCCGACACCACCACCTCGTCTTGCGCCGCGTCCCCCTCGGCGCCGATGTCCACCGCGACTTTCATGAGGTCGGCGATCTCGCCGCGCAAGGCGTCGACTTCGTGCTTCAGCCGTTCTCGCACCGCCTCCATGGTCAGCCCCGAATAGTGACTGTTGAGGAAGTTGGCGGCTTCAAGCAGCTGCGACTGGGTGAATGTGGCCTGCGTGTGGATGATGCGGTTCTGCACCTCGCCCTCGGGCGAAACGATGATGACCAAAACGCGGCGATCCGACAGGCTCAGGAATTCGATGTGCCGGAACACCGAGGCGCGGCGCGGGGCCGTGATCACGCCCACGAACTGCGACAGGCTGGAGAGCATGTTGGCCGCGTGGCTGATGACGCGGTGCGGCTGGCCGGCCTCGATGCCTGGCGCCGTCATCTCGTTCACGGGCGACAAGCCTTCGCGGCGCACGGTGAGCATGGTGTCGACAAACATCCGGTAGCCGCGCGCTGTCGGAATGCGTCCGGCAGAGGTGTGCGGGCTGGCGATCAGGCCGAGTTCTTCGAGGTCGCTCATCACGTTGCGGATGGTGGCTGGCGACAACTCCATGCCGGCTGCGCGAGCCAACGTGCGCGAACCCACAGGCTGGCCGTCGGCGATGTAACGCTCGACGAGGGTTTTGAGCAGCAGCTTCGCGCGGTCATCCAACATCGTTTCATTTTACGGAGAGACCGCTGCACAGTACCGTTTGTGGGCGAGGGTTTTCGGGCAATCCACCACAAACGGGCTATGTTGTAATTTGCGCATGAGCATGCCCCCCGACACACGGTCCACCCCCACCCAAACGGGCCGTGCCCTGCGCTTCGCGCATGTGGTCATCGTCGGCAAATACCATGCACCTGGATCGCGAAACGCGGTCGACGAGATCGCCCACTTCCTGCACGACGAAGGCTGCGACGTGTCGATCGAGCAAGAGACGGCATTCAACACCGGCCTGACGCAGTACCCAGCGCTCACCGTGCCTGAGATGGGTCAACACTGCGATCTGGCGCTGGTGGTGGGTGGCGATGGCACCATGCTGGGCATCGGCCGCCAGCTGGCGCGCTACGGCGTGCCGCTGGTTGGCATCAACCAAGGGCGCCTGGGTTTTATCACCGACATTCCGTTTGAAGACTTTCGCGACAAGCTACGCCCCATCCTTCGCGGCGCGTTCGAGGATGACCCACGTTCGTTGATGGCAGCAGGCGTGTGGCGCGACGGCCGCTGCGTGTTCGAGGCCACCGCACTCAATGACGTGGTGGTCAACCGCGGTGGTGCGGCCAGCATGATCGAACTTCGGGTGGAGGTGGACGGGCACTTTGTGGCCAACCAGCGCGCTGACGGTCTGATCATTGCCTCGCCCACCGGCTCCACCGCCTACGCGCTCTCAGCTGGCGGCCCTCTGCTGCACCCGGCCATCGGCGGCTGGCTGATGGTGCCGATCGCGCCACATACCTTGTCCAACCGGCCGGTGGTGTTGCCCGGGCACAGCGAGATCGCCATGGAAATTGTCTCGGGCAAGGAGGCCAGCGCCAATTTCGACATGCAGTCTTTCACCAGCCTGCTGCACGGTGACCGCATCGTGGTGCGCCGCTCCGAGCATGCCCTTCGCCTGCTGCACCCGGTGGGCTGGAGTTACTTTGATACCTTGCGCAAAAAGCTCCACTGGAACGAAGGTGTCTGAGGACCCGGCAGAATCCATCCTGTCCCCAACCTCACACACCCCGACATGAGCCTCCGCCGCATTGCCCTGCGCGACTTCGTCATTGTGCAGTCCCTCGACCTGGAACTGGACCGAGGCTTCGGTGTGCTCACGGGCGAGACCGGCGCGGGAAAATCGATCCTGATCGACGCGCTTCAACTGGCGCTGGGCGCCCGGGCCGAGAGTGGCGTGGTGCGCGAAGGCGCCGCACGCTGCGAAATCGCCGCCGAGTTCGACGCACCCGCCTCTGTCACACCCTGGCTGGAAGAACAAGGTTTCCCGGTCGAAGACAGCCTGCTGCTGCGCCGCACGGTGGACACCGAGGGCCGCAGCCGCGCCTGGATCAATGGCAGCGCCGCCACCATGGCGCAGCTCAAGTCCCTGGCCGATGGTCTGGTCGACATCCACGGCCAACATGCCTGGCAGAGCCTCACGCGGGCAGAAGCCGTGCGCGACCTGCTCGACGCCTACGCCGGCATCAGCACCGCCGCGGCCATGCAGGCCTGGGGCCGGTGGCGCCAGCAACGCAAAACGCTGGACAACGCCACAGAAAGACAAAACACACTGCAGCAGGAGAGCGAACGGCTCGCCTGGCAGATCGCCGAGCTCGACAAACTCGCTCCCCTGCCAGGCGAGTGGGAAGAACTCAACACGCAGCACAGCCGCCTGGCCAATGCGCAAGGCCTGCTGGACGCCGCGCAAGCCGCCGTCACTGCGCTCGACGACGAAGAATCGAACGCCGCGGCACTGATCCACCGTGCACTCACTGCACTGCAGGCGCAGGCGCACATCGAGCCCCGGTTTGCGGACGGCATCGCAGCGCTGGAGACCGCGCTGGCCCAGGTGCAGGACACTGTGCACAACCTGCACCAGTACGCGCGCCACACCGACCAGGACCCCGCCAACCTGGAAGAGCTGGACCAGCGCCTGGCGCAGTGGGTGTCGCTGGCCCGCCGTTACCGCCGCAGCCCCGAAGAACTGGCCGATGTGCTCGCGCAGTGGAAGCGCGAACTCGCCACCATCGACCAGGCGCTGGACCTGGACGCGCTTCAGCAAGCCGAGCGCTCGGCCTGGAAGGCCTTCAACGCCGAACTGCTGGGCATCACCAAGGAACGCCAGAAGGCAGCACCCAAGCTGTCGAAGGCGGTGACGCAAAGCATGCAGACCCTGGGCATGCAGGGCGGCGTGTTTGAAGTGGCCTTGCAACGACTCGAAGAACCCCAGGCCCACGGTTGGGAACAGGTGGAGTTTCGCGTGGCGGGCCATGCCGGCGCTACGCCCAAACCGGTGGGCAAGGTGGCCTCGGGGGGGGAACTCTCGCGCATTGCGCTGGCCATCTCGGTGGTCACCAGCCGGCTCGGACAGGCACCCACCTTGATTTTCGACGAGGTGGATTCCGGTATTGGTGGCGCCGTGGCGCATACCGTGGGTCAACTGTTGCGCCAGCTCGGGCGCGACCGTCAGGTGCTGGCCGTGACCCACCTGCCCCAGGTGGCGGCCTGCGCCGACCACCACCTGCTGGTGAGCAAACAGATGGTGGGCCGGCAAACGCTGAGCACGGTCACGCCCATCGGGCACGAGGCGCGCGTGATCGAACTCGCGCGCATGCTGGGCGGCAGCGAGAAGTCGGAAATCTCGCTGGCCCACGCCCGCGAACTCCTCTCCGCGTGAGCGCTCCAACCGCCATGGCTGCCACGAACGAAACCCCGATCCATCTGGTGCTGATCACCGGCATGTCCGGCTCGGGCAAGTCGGTCGCGCTCACCGCCCTGGAAGACGTGGGTTTCTATTGTGTGGACAACCTGCCGCCCGAGTTGCTCGAGTCCTTCATCGAACTCGAACAAAGCCACAAGGCCAGCAAGGTGGCCATTGCCATGGACGTGCGCAGTGCAGGCTCCTTGCCCGGGCTGCCCAAACGGCTGGCCCGGTTGCAGCACCACGCACAGCGCCCGGTCCACCTGACCACGGTTTTCCTCGACGCGACCACCGACACGTTGGTGCGCCGTTTCTCGGAAACCCGGCGCCTGCATCCGCTCTCGCTCAAACAATTCAATGACCAGCACCGAGCCCTCACAGACGCCATCGAACAAGAGCGCGACCTGCTCGCCGAACTGCGCGACCAGGCGCTGGTGCTCGACACCAGCCTGATCCGGCCCACGCACCTGCGCAGCCAGATCAAGGACCTGCTGGGTGCCACGCAAGCCCCGCTCACGCTGGTGTTCGAGTCGTTTGCATTCAAGCGCGGCATTCCGATGGACGCCGACTTTGTGTTTGATGTGCGCATGCTCGCCAACCCGCACTACGAGCCTCACCTCAAGCCTCTGACCGGCCGAGACGCGGCCGTGGCGGCCTACCTGGAGGCGCAGCCCGAGGTTCAGCAGATGGAGCAGCAAATCACCGACTTCCTGGCGCACTGGCTGCCGCAGATGCTGCGCGATCACCGCAGCTATGTGACCGTGGCCATTGGCTGCACGGGCGGACAGCACCGGTCGGTGTATCTGGTAGAGCAGCTCGCGCGGGTGTTTGGCGCGGACTGGTCAACGCGGGTCAGACACCGGGAAGCCGACAGCTGGCCCACGCCGATGGTGCCTGGCGTTTAAGGCTGCGCAAACAGGTCGGGCGTCCACACAGTCTGCAACAGGAGCTTCACTGGCGCAGGCAAGCCGTGCTGGCCCAGGCGCATAGCGTCCACCCACTGTCCTGGAGGCAATTCGCCGGGCAAGGGCTCTGACCTGAGTTCCAGCAGCAAGGGGTGCAGCCGCAATTCACGATGGGTGAGGCTGTGCGAGACCGCGTCCAGTGCGACCAGCCGATCCAGCCAGGCTGAAGGCAAGCCAGCGCAGGCAGCCTGCTCGCTTTCAAACACCGGCGGGCAATACAAACCGGCCCAGATGCCACTGGCGGGCCGGCGCTGCAGCCAGACGCGCTCCGGCCCTTCGGAGAGCCTCACCAGCAGCAACCACCAGCTTTCGTGGCGCCGCTTCAAGGTGCGGGTCTTCACAGGAAAACGCTGCGGATCCCCCGTCTGGTGGCCCCGGCAAATGCCCTGCATGGGGCACTGCCCGCAGGCCGGACGGCTGCGGGTGCACACGGTCGCACCCAGGTCCATGAGCCCTTGTGTGTAAGCCGTCATATCGTCGGCCGATGGATGGGTCGGCAACAGCGCCTGGGCCAGCTCCCACAACCTGCGCTGGGGTTTTGTCTGCGCCAGATCGTCCTCGAACGCGAGCAAGCGTGTGAGCACCCTGCGCACATTGCCATCCACGATGGACACACGTTCACCGAAACAGAAAGATGCGATGGCGGCGGCGGTGGAAGCGCCAATACCGGGCAAGGTCTCGAGCCCGGCGGCTGTTGAAGGAAATTCACCACCGTGCTGCTCCACCACTGCTTGTGCGCAGCGGTGCAGGTTGCGCGCGCGGCTGTAGTAGCCCAGTCCACTCCACAAGGCCATGACCTCGTCGCCTTCAGCGGCGGCCAGCGCGCGCACAGTGGGAAAACGTTCCAGAAACCGCGCGTAATAGCCCAGCACGGTGCCAACCTGGGTCTGCTGCAGCATGACCTCGGACAGCCACACGCGGTAGGGATCACGACTGCCCTGCCAAGGCATGCCGCTGCGCCCGGCGCGGCGCTGCCAGTCGATCAGCAGGGGTGCAAAGGTGGAAGGCAGATCGCCGCTCGGGCCACCGACACCCCTCATGCCGCCAGGGCTTCGGCGGGCTCTTCGTCGGGCGCGGCCAGCAGGTGGTCGGTCAGTTCTGACAGCTTGGTATCCAGCAGATTGAGCTTGGCCTGATGGGTCTGCAGCTCGCGGATGCGCTCGTCAAGACCGCCCGCCGCTTGCTGGATGCGCGAGACCGCTTCAATGCGCCGGGTGAAGTTGCGACGGCGCTCACGCAGCTGGGCATCGAGCTGTGCGGCCGCCGATTTGTTCCACAGCTCGACCTCGTTGACCGCGGTGTCGTACACGACCCTCAAGCGGCTCATGAGCGCGCGCGCCAGGCGTTCCGCAAATTCGGGATTCGCCAGCTTGAGCGCATTGCCCAGGCTCAGGTACTGCAGGTGGCTCTTCTCGATCAGGTCGAGGTCTTTCACATACTGGGCCAGTTGAGGGGACGTGGGTGCCTGCAAGGAGAAGCCGTACTCGGCGTTCAGGCTCTTGAAGCTGCCTTCCAGCATGGACTGGATGTCGCCCGCCATGCCGTCGGCTTTGGACATGTCGGCGCGCAACCGGTCAAAGGTGTGGTCGTACGCACGGCGCACGCCCAGCTTGATGCCTGGCTGCCGAAGCGCCTTGGACAACACCGCCACCTCGGCCTTGAGGTGCGTGGAGCTCAACATGGCAAACAGGTCTTTGAGCAAACGCAAGTGCACTGAGCGCACCGCCTGGATCTTGGCGCCGCTGGCGTCGAAATCGGCCTGCTCCTGCTCGATGCGCAAGCGCATCTGCTTGATCACGCCGGCGTTTTTGCCGCGCAAGCCTTCCAGCTCCTGGATTTGTTCAACCAGATCGCGCGAGCGCGTGTGCACCATGCGCGTGGTCTCCACCCGCAAGGACTGGATGCCGGTGGCCACCGCCGCGCTCAGGATCTTGCGCCGCTGGCCCAGCAGGTCCACGCCCAGGGCCGTTTCCAGCTCCATCAGGTTGCTGGCCTCAAGCAACTTCTTGTCGCGATTGACCTTGGCCAGCAAGCCCTTCTGGGCCGACACGGCCAGCACCTGGCGCGGCGAGAGACCCAGAATCTCGGCGGAGTCGGTGCGCTGCGATGCGATCTGCAATTGCACTTGCTCGGGCGAGCTCAGCGCGTCCCACATGGTGTCGATCTTGTTGAGCACCACCAGACGAGACTCTTTGCCCTCGCCCAACACGGAGAGGTGTTGGCGCCAGATGGTGAGGTCGGACTTGGTCACGCCGGTGTCGGCCGCCAGGATGAACACGACCGCCTGCGCCTGCGGCAACAGACTCACGGTCAGCTCGGGTTCGGCACCAATGGCGTTGAGACCAGGCGTGTCCAGGATCACCAGACCCTGTTTGAGCAGCGGGTGCGCCATGTTGATCAGTGCGTGGCGCCACTTGGGCACTTCCACCGTGCCATCGGCGCCGGTGAGCGGGTTGTCTTCGGGCGATTCATCGCTCCAGAAACCCAGACCCCGCGCTTCGTCCAGCGTGACGCGCCGCACCTCGGCCACCTTTTGAATGGCACGCGCCAATTGTTTGGGATCGTTGACATCCAGATCAACGCGCTCCCACTTGTCGGGGGCATTGCGCCAGTCCAGCAAGGACAGGGGTTGCAGGCGCGTCTCGATGGGCAACAACCTCAGGCAAGGAGGCACTTCCGCGTCGTACCCCAACTCCGTTGGACACATCGTGGTTCGCCCGGCGCTCGCCGGCATGATGCGGCGCCCATAGCCGGCAAAAAAAACCGCGTTGATCAGCTCCGATTTGCCGCGCGAAAACTCGGCCACGAAGGCCACCATGATCTTGTCGTTCTTGACCTGGGCATGCAGGCCATCGAGGCGCTCGCGGATGCCGGGCTCCATCAGGTCGTGGTCGGTCAACCACTCGGCAAGCAGGCGCAACCTCAACGCAAACTGCTTGCGCCACACGCCGTGCTGATCAAATTCCTGATTGAAACTCATAGGTCTGATGTTGTAACCACTGGTCAATATAGCATCGGCCCCCCTCGCAAAGCCGGGCGGCCTGCATGCCCGACAGCCGGGCCGATTCACCCTTCAATTTTTCTGGCAAGTGGTGCAGAAAAACGTCGAACGCTGCCCTTGGCGAATGGCCTTGACGGGTGTACCACATACCCTGCAGGGGTTCCCTTCCCGGCCGTAAACAAAAGCATCCAGCTGGAAGTACCCCGACTGTCCCTCGGCGCTGGAGAAATCCCGCAAGGTGCTGCCCCCCAGCGCCACCGCGCGGGTGAGCACCTGAACGATGGCCATGTGAAGACGCGCCGCGCGCGGCTTGCTCAGCCGATCCGCGCGCAACGTGGGCCGAATGCCGGCCATGAACAAGGCCTCCGACGCGTAGATGTTGCCCACGCCCACCACAATGCCACCGGCCAACAACACCTGTTTGATGGCCGAGCGGCGCAGTTGCAATGCACGGTGAAAAGCGAGCGGATCAAAGCCACCTTCCAGCGGCTCCACACCCAGGCCTCCCAGCAGCTTGGCGGCCGTGGCGCTGTCGAGCGCATCGGCATAGACCACCGCACCGAACCGCCGGGGATCGTGCAAGCGCAACGTCCCTCGACTGGTCAGCAATTCGAAGTGATCGTGAACACCCCGGGCAGGGAGTGCCTGGTCGAACTGCAAGCTGCCCGACATGCCCAGGTGCAGCAAGAGAACGCCCCGATCGAGGTTGAGCAGCAAATACTTCCCGCGGCGGGTCACCGACACCACCGAACGGCCCTGCAATGCTGCCTCTTCGCAACCCAGCGGCCAGCGCAACGGTTTACCCATTTGCACCCGCAGGATCGAAGCCCCCGCAATGCGGTCGGCAAAGCTGCGCCGGGTGACTTCAACTTCGGGGAGTTCGGGCATGGGACGGTGTTTTCTTTGCAGCATCCGGAACGCTTGTGCGGTCTTCAGATCAGACCCCTGCGCCCCGAAAACCTTCCATTATCATGACCCGATGAATACCTTGCACCGCGTAGAAGGCTCGTCCACCCAGCGAGCTCGCCCGCCGACTTTCGGTTGCGCGAATCCTGCAAGGTTGGTGCGGCAGTCGGTCCTGGCCATCGCCGCAGCTGTCTGCGTTTGGGGTGTGTCTGCCCAAAGCACACCCAACCAGGCCGCGCCGGCCGCTGCGGCGACCCCGGGCGCCGGCGAAGTGGTCAATTCGGCACTGAACGCGCCCCTGTTCTACCAATTGCTGCTCGGTGAACTCAATGTGCGGGGGGGCGAGCCCGGCACAGGCTACTCGTTCATCCTCGACGCAGCGCGCAAACAACGAGACCCCCTGCTTTACCGCCGGGCTGTCGAGGTGGCACTGCAGGCCAGATCCGGCGAAGCCGCGCTGGCGGCCGCGCGCGCCTGGACACAAGAGCTGCCCGGCAGCGCAGAGGCCCGACGCTTCGAACTGCAAATCCTGCTCGCACTCAACCGGGTCGGTGAAACGGGGCCGGTGCTGCAATCCATACTGAACGAGGCCTCGCCCGCCGATCGCAACGACACCATCAACGCGATTCCCCAGACCTATGCGCGCGTGACCGACAAGAACCAGGCGGCTGCCGTGGTTCGTGAGGCCCTTGGCCCCTACCTCAAACAGCCCGCCCACGCAGCCACGGCCTTCACGTCGATTGGCCGCATGTACCTGGCGCAGGACCAGCTACCCGAAGCGCTGGTGTCTGCGCGTCTGGGCCACACGGCCGAGCCGGCGTCTGCCTTCCCGGCCTTGCTGGCCCTGGAGCTCATGGAGCGCGGAGAGCAACAGGCCGAACCCATCGTGCGCCAGCAAATCGAGGCCGGCAACATCAACACGGCCGCCGACACTGCGGTGGCGCTGGCCTATGCGCGGATCCTGATCGACACGCAGCGCAACATGGAAGCCCGCGTGCAACTCGAAAGGCTCACAGCACGCCAGGCCGATCAGGCGGAGCCCTGGCTCTTGCTCGGCTCCTTGCAACTGCAGGAAAACGCCCTGCCAGCGGCCACCGCTTCGCTTGAGAAATACATGGCGCTCGCCCGGCAAGCGGGCGATGAACGCTCGGCCCGTGGCCTCACGCAGGCCTATTTGTTGATGGCGCAGATCGCGGAAAAACGTCAGGACTTTGCTGCGGCCAATGCCTGGCTGGACCGCATAGAAAACGCCGACGAGATCATGGCGGCGCAAATGCGCCGCGCATCGCTCCTGGCCCGCCAAGGCCAGATGCCACAGGCCCGGGCCTTGTTGCGCAGCCAACCCGAGCGGCGTCCCGAAGACGCGCGCCTGAAGCTGGTGGCCGAGGCGCAGTTGTTGCGCGACTTCAAGGCCTGGAAAGAAGCCTACGAGGTCTATGGCGAAGCCGTGGCGCGATTCCCCGATGAGGCCGATCTGCGCTACGACCAGGCCATGATGGCCGAGAAGGCGGGCAAGCCTGCCGACATGGAGGTGTTGCTGCGCGCACTGATCGCCGCCAAGCCCGACTTCCACCACGCCTACAACGCCTTGGGCTATTCGCTGGCCGACCGCAACGAGCGCTTGCCGGAAGCCAAGCGCTTGATCGAGAAGGCGGTGGAGCTGGCGCCCGGCGACGCCTACATCCAGGACAGCCTGGGATGGGTCGAATTCCGTCTGGGCAACACAGCCCGCGCGCTCGAGATCCTGCAAGCCGCCTATGGCAAACGCCCGGACCCGGAAATCGCAGCGCATCTGGGCGAAGTGCTGTGGGTGAAAGGCCAGCGTGAAGAAGCCCTCAAGATCTGGCGGGAGGGACTGATGCTGTCGGCCGACAACGAGACCCTGCAAGGAACGCTCAAACGCCTGCGCGTCAAGCCATGAGGTGGACAGCCTTGCTGGTCACCGTGGCGATGCTCTCCGCCTGCGCCACCCCGCAACGCGCCGTCCAGCCAGGTGAAGAGCTCTGGAGTGGCCGTTTGGCCATGACCGTGCAGAGCGATCCTCCCCAGTCCTTTTCGGCGGGCTTTGAACTGCGCGGCACACCGGACGCGGGTGAGTTGCAACTCACCTCGCCATTGGGTACATCTCTCGCCACCGTAATCTGGCTCCCCGGCAGCGCCGAAATGCGCCAGGGCGGTCAGGTCACCCGCCGGGGCAGCCTGGACGAGCTCACCACCGAGCTCAGCGGCACCCCGGTACCGGTGGCCGCCCTCTTTGGATGGCTGCGCGGACAGGCAGGCGAGGTGCCGGGCTGGCAGGCCGACCTGACCCGCCAACCCGAAGGGCGCATCACGGCTCGCCGCACTTCCCCAGTGCCCACAGCCGAACTTCGGGTCGTCGTGCAACCATGACGCCGGGGACCCGCTTGCGTCGCCTGCTGGATGTGCCGGCGCCCGCCAAGCTGAACCTGTTTCTGCACATCACCGGGCGGCGGGACAATGGCTACCACCTGCTGCAGTCCGTCTTCATGTTGATCGACTGGTGTGACCGGCTGCATTTCGACTTTCGTGTGGACGGCCACATCAGCCGCGAAGACCTCACGCCGGGGTCGCTGCCGGCCGAAGACCTTTCGGTGCGAGCTGCCCGTGCTTTGCAGGCCGCCACCGGCTGCACCCACGGCGTGCACATCGCACTTGAAAAGCACCTCCCGGCCGAAGCGGGCATGGGCGGCGGCTCATCGGACGCGGCCACCACCCTGCTCGCGCTCAACCGCCTCTGGGGGCTGGGCCTGTCGCGATCACAACTCTCGGCCATCGGTCTCACACTGGGCGCAGACGTGCCCTTCTTCATCGGCGGGCGCCACGCCTGGGTCGAGGGCGTGGGAGAACAGCTCACGCCCCTGGCGCTGCCCTCTGCGCGTTTTGTGGTGGTCAAGCCCCCCGGCGGGGCGTCCACCCAACGAATCTTCAGCGCGCCTGAACTCAAACGGGACACAAAAACTGCTACAATCCAAGGCTTTGCTGCAAACGACTCGCGAGAAGATGCCCAAGCGATTGGGGTGGTCGATATCCAGAAAATCCTGGCTTTCGGACACAACGATCTTCAACCCGTGGCGCAGGCGCTGTGCCCTGACGTGGGGCGCTGCATTCAGTGGTTGCAAGACCAGGGTTTGCAGGGGCGCATGACCGGATCGGGCACGGCGGTGTTTGCGCAGATGCCGCACGCCATGCAACTGACCACCGCCCCGGGCGACTGGACGGTTCGTGAGTGCAGCAACATGGATGTTCATCCATTGCTCGACTGGTGCTCCGATTAGAATCGGCAAGCGTTCAGCCCAGGCAGTGGTTGCGCAACCTGCGACAAGGTTTTTTGGTGGTCTGTCCGGCTTTACGTTGAACAGATCGCCTGCGTAGGGGAGTCGCCAAGTTGGTAAAGGCACTGGATTTTGATTCCAGCATGCGAGGGTTCGAGTCCTTCCTCCCCTGCC
>LNFM01011189.1_pt1 | contig 12304 bp, 14 predicted proteins | sample 596031 | NCBI WGS metagenome assembly LNFM01 (sample SAMN04254537, study PRJNA301005) | activated carbon metagenome | isolation source: dual media filters at the Ann Arbor, Michigan drinking water treatment plant | place: USA: Ann Arbor | reverse complement strand
ACAGCGCCCAGTGGCCGTCTACGCATACAACCAACTGGTCGCCAACTTCGAGAATCGGAACAAGGCGCGCAAGTACTCAGAGTTCATGCGCGGCAACCGAATGAGCCGCCACTGATATCTACGGAGTCGTCCCAGCGCCTTCCTCAAGTGAAGGCGCGAACCGCGAACTCCACGTGTCAGCATGCTGACACCGTCAACACAGAAACTGGAGTATCTGCCTGACGAAGAGAGCGCCCTCCGGCGCTCTTTTCTTCGGGATTGTCGAAATTCGTGTGGCATCGCCAAGGATGCGCCATTGAACGAGCGTTGTCGCTCGCCGCTGCACACTTTGCCGCCCGTTGTGCGAGAGCAGATTTCCTGTAAGCAGACGCCCGGGATGTCGCAGTACGACCCGTAGCTGCCGCTCGGACTTGCAGGAAGCAGACGCTCAGAGTGCGGCAAATAGCAGCCGCTCCGCGGTGTCACCCATTCCTCCCGTCGACTCTGTGATCATCTCTCCGGCCGCTCGGTGGCGATTCTTCATTGCAGGCCACCTGGTTTGTTTGGCGGACTTGCCTCAAGCCTCTGCCGAAGCAACTCTGCTGCAAGCGCGAACGGCTCATCCGGAGTGGCCGGAAGTCCGGCGTCCGGGTCTGCGGTATGGATCAATTCGCTAGCCAACTGAAAGGCCTCATCGTCGGTCTGCCCACCAACCAAATAGCACCGCAGGAAGGCATCCACCGCTTCGCCGTCGCGCGACAGCATCTTCAGGCACCAACCGTAATTGAACCAACTCGTGTCAACTTGCGGTGCTCGCCGAACCAACGCTTCAACCACGGGCAGGGCTTCCTCCCATCTCTCTTGCTTCGCCAGCTCCCGAAACAAATCGACTTCATCCATAGCTTAAATTGTGCCAACTAAATCATTGCTGAAGACGGCATGCGTAGTCGCCCCGCACGATGGCTACCGCTGAAAGTCAATCACGCGGTCTATGCCTTGCACTGAAGTACCCGCTCGAAAAATCTCGCCGCGATGAGTCTCGATGGCCGCTTTCGGCGATGCCACTGACCGCGCCGTCCGACCCCTTGCGGCCCTCAGCGCTTTACGAAAGCAGCCACCGCGTTCACGCCGGAAGAGGGCATCCATTCGCGCAATGAGCGCTCAAACCAAGCGGCTGGTTCCAGCGCGAAGCGACTGACCGTCCCGCTTGAGCGAATAGTTGGGCGCCTCACTGCGCCTTGCCACCAACAGACTCGCCGCGCGACCTGGCCTGATTGAATCCGGTGATCGCAGCAACTACACCAACAATCAGACCGGCAAGCTGAAAGCCGGCGTTGTCGGTGTAGCTCCCAACAAGAATCATGATCCCGGCGGCGATGGCCAATGCAATGGTCGTTGGGCGAATGCGGGACAGATCCATGCCACCCTTCGTGTTTGTCTGGAACTGGCGGTACCGTTCGCCGCGATAGCGCAACGTGATTCATTTGACAGTCTTGATCGTCGACCGGAACGCCAGGTCACGTCAAGGCACCCGCGAAGCGTCCGCTTTGGGGCCGATTCTGTCCAGGCGCGCTTTCGGCCGCTTCTGGCCGAACGGCGAAGTCGCCAGCGACCCGCAGAGCCGACATTCCAGCTGATGTGAGGCACGGCGTCCAGCGTTGCGACATCGCTCGGAGTTGCCTTGCAGGGCGGCCGCTTTCGACGATTCCGCTGTTCGCGTTGTTCGACCCGTTACTGCCATTTCACCGGCGTCGCGAATGTCGGGTATGCAGCGTTCACCGTCAATCGGAACGCCGAGGCAAAAGGGCGATGATTGGCGCGACCCTGACGTTCACTACGCTTGTCCCATCGACGGTGCACGCTCTATTCGACATATCGAGCGCAGCGGTTAGCCCGACATCGTGGCACGAAGAATTTCACAGCAACTGGGTCGGAATACTGACTCGCTTGGAGGAACGTGCGCTCCCATTCGATGCCAAGCTCCATCTCGAGGAAAAAAGGGCAGCGACCTTGTTGTTAATCTCGACCGCGCCGCGGCACGATGGTTCTTGCAGACCATTCTCCACGAGCTCATGTTGCGAAAGGCGACATGATCCGCAGCGGACTCGAGCAGCTCCATCGTCTGACGATGGCATTCGCAGCCGAACGGTCCTTACGGCTCTCAGTTGCTACAAGTCGATGTGTCGAGATCGCCGTTGCCTTTCACGCGCATGAGTATCGTTCCGACCAGCGCCGCATTTGCCCCCGAGTCGGCGAGGGTCCAGAACCCATCGCCATCCCTCAGGATGCGCTTGAACAGCGTGACCCGGCGCGTAGCGACATGTCGAGGCGCATACGTCTTCTGCCAGCGAAGCTGCCCTTGACCATCGACCGCAACGAGCCAAGCATCAATGATCGGCACGCCCGGGTCGGACGCGTCAACCATTCCGGCCACGACCACGCCTCCGTGGCCGTCATCCGTCGCGTCCAAGGCGCTCATTCGCAGACCCGCGCGGCCGAACGTCCTCTTCCAGACTAAGTCTCCGTTGGCCGAGTAGCGCCAAAGAATGACCTCCGAAGTCCTGTCGACGGGTCGAATCGACGTACCCACCGCGATGAGACCACCATCGCCCGTGGCCACGATCGCAGCGGCGTCCTCCTGTCGCTGTGGGATCGGATCGAAGCGGCGCCATCGCATTTCTCCGGCGACCGAGTAGCGGGCGACGACGACGTCCTGCGAGTCCGAGGCTGCGTTGACGCCATCGGCGACGACAAAGACATCGCCCCCCGGGGCCGGCACAATGCCGACGAAGGCGCCGGCACCCTTGTCGACGGCGAGCACGCGCGGACGCTGTTCGTCGCCGTCGACCTCGGCCAGCGCGGCCGAGGATCCAGCGTCGTTGCGTTCGAGCAAGCTGCCCCCGACCAGGGTGTGGGTCCCCATCGAGCGGACGCTGTTGGGAAGGAAGATGGGCACGTCGCAGGACAAGCGCTTTTTTGCGCGCCGCCCTTCTGAGGTCATCGACTCCAGCAGGCCGCAATGTCGAGCCTCGGCGCCCGCAATGCCGGTGGTTTGGTTGATGCGCGTGCCAATGAGCGCGAGTACCCCTCCCTCGTCGGTGGCAAGCCCTTGCACGGACTTGCTTCCCATGGTGTCGGACCGCTGGACGAACTTTAATTTGCCGTCGCGCGACAAGCCGGCGACATAGGCGTCTTGCTGCTCGGCCAATTGGGTCAACGCGCTGAAGACGACCGTGTCGCCCAGACGACCCAGCCCCTGCCCGGAGTCGTTGACACCGTAGCGGAACAACGTAGGCAACTTGCATGAGGACGGGCCCGGTCGACCCGCAACGCTCATCTGGATGGAAGCGTTCAGCGGCTCCCAAGGTTCTAGGCGTGACTTCGCCTGCACCTGGGACATCCATGCGCTCAACGGTCTCACTTTGACGGTTCTGTCGGTGACGGCAGTGACGATTCCGACCATGTTGTTGGCGTCGTCGAAGGCGGCCCACCCCCTGGACGCCCTGGAGACCGCCGGCGCAGCCAGAGTTATCTGATCGGCGCGGATCTCCTCGACGATGTGGTCACGGGGGAGGATCCGCCTAGCGCCCTCGCGGTCGACGCCGGCCAGGTAAAGCGCTCGCCCGACCGCGAGGCGATCTGCCGTCACATAGGCGGTTTGCAGCGGTGAGCCGGTGATCAGTTGGAGGAGTTCCGTTAGGTCGGCAGCCGGAAGGGGCGCACGCAATACCAGGCCGGTACCAGCCGACGCCGCCGGCTTCGGCATCGCCAACGCAAATCCGTTTGCGAAGTGCGCAACGATCGCTTCGCCGCTCGCTGCGCCGTCCTCCCAGGGCACCCCGATGAAGATCTCCCCGTCCCCGGCTCCGAGAAGAACCCCCGTCGCAGCGCCCGGCGGGCCGCCACTCACCGCCACCACGAGGCGTTCGACGCGTGCACGACCGTCCCGCTGCGGCGGAGCCGACGAATCGATATTGCGGAAGGCCGCGCGGATCATTGGTGCCTGCCGCTCGTCGAACTCCTTGAAGTTCCAGTCGTGCAGGTTGAAGGGCAGTTTCCACAGGTTGAACAGGCGGCCGATGGCATCCACGGACACCACGGTGGAGACACCTTCGTTGGTATCGCGCACCATGCCCACGAGTTCCTGGAATGCCGCTTCCCGGTTGAACAGCCCTCCGCCGGAATCTCCCGGCTGGATACCGCCACCGCGCACGTACAGCAGGTCGCCGTCCAAGCGATCGAACGTGATCGGTGCCGACGTGCGCCATGCCGTCTGGTTGCCGTGACCGATGGATACCATCGTATCGCCGCTCGCCAGCTCCTTCACCGAGCCCTTCAGGTAGAACGGGATGCGCGGCATGGGCAGCATCACCTTCTGCGGCTCCGGAATGCACAGGACGCCAACATCGGCTGCCGGGTCGTGGACGGCAAGCACCTTTGCCCGGGTCGCCTGGTCGCTAGCCCAGCTGTGCCTGATCCAGAACGGCCCCGCGGAGTCCCCGCGCAGCAGATGGTTGGCGGTGGCCGCATACAGGCACTCATCGTCGATGCCGACCAGCACCGCCGCGCCTCGCCAATCGAGGCGCCCCGCCTCGGCACCCGAGAACACCATGACGACCAGGTGCTTAGCGAGCGTCATCCGCTCCTCGTCCGAGCCCGTCGGTATCGACATCGAGCCGAGCACGTTTCGTTTGGCGCATGCGACCGTGCAGACGATCGCCATCAGGAGAGCGACCAGTCCTCTCATTTGCGCCCGCCGATCCACTTGTACAGTGACAGCGCGAGACCGAACAGGTAGAGCAGCACGCCCCAGGCCAGGATGAGGTCGCTTTGGCTCGACCGCAGATGACTCAGCCTTGACGGAATCAGCTTCTGCTCCAATTGGCCCGCGCTGCGGGTGACCTCCGCCGCGGTGCCCCTGAAGCTCAACACGAGTTGATCCTTCTTCCATTGGACCTTGCGCAGCATCCCCTTCGCGCCTACGAGGCCGAGACGTTCATCCGGGCCGAACTCGTACTGCGCCGAAGGCACTTCCGGAAACGTCAGCTTCCCTGAGACCAGCGCCGTAGGAAAGACGACGGCCAGCGGATCCGTGCCCTGGGGAACGGCTGCGGGTCCGCTGACCGAGACTTCCCGCACGGGAAGCTGCGTCGTCAGCGAGAAGGTCGTACCCTCGTCGAGCGCCAGGGTCACACAAGCCTGTCCGAGAACCCGCCTGTAAGCGCCCGCGGTGCCCGTATGAGGACTAACGTTCAGCACCACCGTCAGCTCGACCTCCGGCCCCGCGTTGCGGACACCTCGAGTCTGCACGGACAACGGGCTTGAGGCGCAGACCCGCAGGCTGCTCGCGTCCGCCGTCACGTTCAGTCGAGCATCGGTGCCGGCAGGTGCGACGACGTGGAGCTCCTCGAGCACCAGGGTCTTCCACTGGTCCGACGTCAACGACGCCCCAATTGCCGACCTGCCCATGGGCGCATTGGCGGGAAGCGGCGACACCATCCCTTCGACGAACAACGAACGCACCGGAATGCGTGCAGTGCTGAACGGAAGGTACTCCGCCTGGGAACTGCCGGCCGCGAGGTTCGCATCCAACGCGCGCGTGGACACGTCGAAGGCAATCACCGCAGTGTCGGGCTTGCCCAGCAGGTACGCCAACAGTAGCGCCGTGACGATGAAGATAGCGGCGGGGGGCCATCTTGGCGGCGTGCTGTTCGGGGCGAGGGCCCCCTTGACCGACTTCAGCGCCTCCAGCACCGCAGCCCGGTGCAGCAGGCCTGCCTCGTCTCCTGCCAGTGCCTTGTCCGCAGCGTCCGTTGCCGTGGCGATGACCGCCGCGTCCAGTTTCTCCAGATCGACCGATGGCTTGGCGGGCATCAGTGGACCGCGATCTTGAAACGGTCCGGCGGCTGTGCCGCCCCACCCGCCCTTCGAGCCTCGACGGACAGCTCAAACAGGCCGCTTCTGCCCTTGAGCATGGTCAGCGAGACTCGAACGCTCGTCGAGGGCGTGAACGGCCCCTCGTACTTACGGCACATCGCACCGTCGGCGGGCGCGCTCGCCGCCAGGTCCATCGCACACACGTTTAGATCCGTCAGTGCATAGCGGGTATAGAAGCGCGCTTCGGGCACCGTGGAGCACGGCGCACCGGGCTTGGCGTAGAACGACGCCAAAACAGCCGTGCCGGGGACGGCAATGTCGCCGATCTTCGGTGCACCGAGCACCAGCACAGAAAGTTCCTTCGGTTCGATGCTCAACTCCGCCAAGAGCGCATTCGGCCAACTAAAGAAGCCCTCGGCGGGCCGGGCATCCATCCGGTAGCGTAGGGAGACCTCGGGCAACGTCTCTACCCTCACTGCAACCGCTTCCGGCCCGAGAGTGGACCAGGCGAGCAGAACGGGAGCCTCAGCGGCAAAGGCCGCCGGCGGCGCACCACACATCAAAGAGATGAGCGCGACCTGCCGCTCACCGGCGGCCGACGTGGGTTGCCGGAAGGTGCCTTCGCAACGATCGTCACGCAGTCGATAGCCGGTCGCGTCACGGGAGGGCGTCGTGATCTGCTTGTCGCACATGCCGGTCGATTCGGCGGCAACGGCCAATGGCACCGAGACCCACGTGCACATAGCCAAAGTCGCGCACGCACGCAGTGCCTGCTGAACCCTTCGAGACATATGCCCCATCACCCCCCCGTCGCCATCCCACCGAGTCGATGCGACGTCGCCCCATTCACGCTCGCGTTGAGGAGCAAGCATCAACCTGAACCCGACGCCTGTCCTACTCGAGGCACTCAAGCTGCGCCAAAGGGCCGCGAGGCACGTCATCAAATCTGATGATGCAGTAGTTCTGCGCGTAGTCCGGCGAGCGCTTCAGTACACCGCTTGAAGTCGCATAGACGCCATCTACGAGCAACTGCGCTCATGGCGCTGAGCCCCTTCACCAGTGGAGCGCCCAAAGTCGACATTGAACACTGGCATAGCCACAGCGTCCAGCCCCACGGAAAGCCCTCTCGCTCTCTACTCGAAGTGCCCTTCCTCCAGCAAGCTCAGGACCAGTGTGCGGCGACGCGCCAATCGGACGGCGCCAGCGGACGATGGGGAGCAGTACGAATTTATGACCCCGACGAGCGGGACCCAGCTGGTCGAGCGACCCGGGGATGTCGACCAGGTGCTCGAGTACGGGCCGCGCATTCCAACACTGCGAAGGTTCCTTAGCATCGAATCACGACTGCACAGATTCGCGTTTCTTGGCCCCCGTCATGCAGATCGCTTGCGCCGCAAATCGAGCCACTTTCTCCGTCCAACGTTCGTTCTTTCCAGTTTCTTGCTCAGCTACCTTGAAGTTGATCGCCGCCGCGCTGCCTTGCGCAACGCCTCTCGTTTTTGCCTCGCGTCCTCAACCGGGTCGATACCATCCCTGATCTTTGCGCGAGCGCGCCGCGCAGACTCGCGCGCCTCTTCCAGCGTCACGTCTGGGAACCCTCCTAGTCCCATGTCGCGCCTTCGTCCTCCAACGCGCACGCGCAGGATCCAGCTGCGCCCCCCCGATGGAAGTACTTGCAGCGCCAGACCAGCCACGCCGCCGACGAAGTGGAGGCCAGGCTCGTTCTTGCGCTTGACCGCCGCGGCGGACAGTTCAGCTGCCTTCTTTGGCACGTCCTTCTCATCCGTCTTGTTGGCCCGCACTCACCGATCAACCATCACTTCCCAACCCTAACGTCTCGCGTCAAAGTCTCTCTGATCCGCGACGCTGTCTTTGCACCCAGTCTAGGCACCTGAGTCAGCGACGCCTCGTCGGCGCCCATGATCGCCTGCACCGATCCAAAATGATCAAGCAGCGCCTTCGCGAGACCAGGGCCGACGCCTGGTAGCGACTCGACGATGAACTGCATCGACGCAGTCAGATCACGCGGCTTCGCCACTTGCAGCGGCACTTCGCTTGCAAGCCCGTGCTGGAGATGCAGGGCCATTCTCGCGATCAGCTGCGCGGAGTCCATCGGGTTGTCGGTCGGAACGATCGAGCACTTCAGCAGCGTCGACAAGTACGACAGCGCACCCCGAAGCGACTCGTCCGGGATCGCCGACCGACGTGATCGCAGGTCGCCCTCCAACATGATGACCACGGTCTCGTGGTTCGCTTTCATCAGCTTCGCCTGGCTCATCAGTCGACCGTCCATGATCGACGCCGCGAAGTCGTCTGCCGCCTTTCTCTCGACGATCACCCCTGGCCCTGGGATGTAGTCGCCTTCATCGAGCTGCTCCACCACCAGCGTCACGTGCGGCATTGACCCCAGCATTCTGGGGATCTGCGAGTTGCTCTCGCGTGAGTCAACGGTGATCGTCACCGGCTTCTTGCTATCGCCCGACGGCGAACTCGGGCTCCCGGCTTGCGTCGGCATTGAGTTCCTTTTCGCTTTCGATCTATTGGACGCTGACGATAGCCGTTCGCTCGCTTCGTGCCAGCATCCATGTTCGCCTTCCGGCGGACCTCAGTTTCGCCGTGACTCCAGTTGTCCGCGTGCAATCCTCCACAATTGACAGCGTGACTACCAACTTCTCCCCGTTCACTGATCGAGAGGGCGCACGCGCCTCAGGCTGTCTCACCTGCCTCCACTTTCGAGGGCGCTTCCTGGCCGATCACCTTGTCTGCGAGCATCGTGGCGGCGTGCAAGTAATCGGGCGCCCGGAGCTCGGTTGCGCTTACTGGGAGCGAGAGCCTGGATCGGATGACGAATCCCTGCCCTGAGCACCTGGCTTCCACAGCGGGCTTCCTTGGAGCCACTCCTCGATCTTCGTCAAAGTGCGCTTGCCTCACCCCTCAGTACGGCTGAGCAGCCATGGCGACCATGCTGCGGCCAGGCCCGTTCGAACCACTTGACCGCTTGCTACGCGGGAAAGCCTCGCCGCACGACCCGCGTTTCCGGTCGACTCCTCCGTCTTGGGCAGCTAAGTTTCAGCTCGGAGGCATCATGGACAGGCTCACTTCCGCAGCAGCTCTGAACCGACCCGAGGCGGGCGACTACCTCGAAGCACCCCCCGAGGATTCCCACCGGCTCTATCTCGTCGCCAGAAGCGATGGGCACAGCGTGCTCGCGGTTGCCGTGTCGTCATCCAAAGCCGATGCGAGCCTGATAGACACCACCTGGCCGGACCTTGCGCGCGCCGGGTTCCTTCTGCGGCGTTATGACGACATGCAGAACCGCCGCATGCGGATGCTCGTCATCCTGGTCACCTTGGCCTGCCTGGCTGCTCTGAACTTCGTTATCGCCAGCCCGCTCAGCCTGACCCAGGCCGTCAGCATGTTTGTCGCTCTGATGCTGACATTGTTCAGCGTGGCGATCATCAATGGATTCAAGCGCGATTTTCTCTGGCGAAAGCTCGCGCTGGCACTTTCGTCGCCGCAGACCTCCTCACCCACTCAGCCTTGACAACGCCACCGCTCGCGCACTGTGATCGCGTTGCCACCCCAATGCTGCCGCTGCTCCCACCACGGTGAAGCCGATCACTGCTGCGGTGGTTCCTGCGCCAGGTGCCCAGCATCCTGTCGCCGCGAAAATCACCACAGCCACAGCCCCCATGATGGTGAGGGCCCGCAGTTTCTGGATCTCTCCGTAGCGAACCAGTCGAAACCCGGCTAGCGCCAGCGTCTCCCATGATGCGGTCAACGTCGCCTGGCTGCCGCGACTGCCCACCGATACCGCCGTCATGACCTCAGCGTTCACCGCTTGAATCACGTATCGCCCCTGCCCCATCGATGGCGGCGCTTGCACATAGTCACCCGGCGCCGGCCTCTTCTCTTGCATCAGTCGACTCTCTCTGCCTTGGTTTGACGGCGCATCTTGCCGTCGATCTGCCATGCTCACCAATGCCCAAGGGTCGCCGTGCACCGCGCTTTACGCATCAGAGCCCCTCTTGAGCGCGGTTCGTTCTCCGGTCGACGTACCATCGCCCTCACGCTCCTAGCAGGTGTTTGCGTGCCCTTTCTCCGCTCTCATCGCCTTCTTCCACCTCAGCTTGCGTTCGCTTGGCTCCGCGCCGCCGTCCGCCTCGTTCCACGCTGCGGATTCGCGTGGATCGCTGTCGTCGCGATCTTGATGCTCGTCGTCGCATCGTCTTCCGCGTCACGGTTCCTGCAATCCGCCACCGTGAGCTGGAGTGTTTTCGTGGGCGCGCGCGTTGCGCTGTTCGCCATTGAGCGTGGCGCCTGTTCGGTTCGCGACACGCTCTGGCTATTGCGCCGAGAGACTGTTCCGGCCGCGATCGCTGCCATCGTCGTCGCCCTTGCTATGTGGATGCTCAGTGGCTTCTCTGCCACCTTCATCGACAACGACCTGCCTTGGCTCTCGCTGTCGCCCGCGTCGCTGGATCCGCTCCGGTTCCTCCTACCTGCGACCCCACCCGTCCTCTACACGTTGACCGCGATCGCCGTTGCCGGCCTTTCCCTCTATCTCGTGGCCCGTTCACCCATGCCCGCGGCGCGCCTGTCGATTGCCAGCAAGATCACCTCGGCCTTCTCGCCCATGATGATCTCCTCGGGCATCTTGCTGGTCACGGTACTGGTGGTGGGCCTTTTGGGATCTGCTCTGCTGCCGTTCGTCGTTGTGTGCTTCTCTTCGCTGATGGCGGTCGTCTACCGTGATGTGTACGTGCCCGCCAGCTCAGCCGGTTGCGTTGATGATTCCCATCCGTGAGCCGGCGGGTCGAACGCTGCAATGGCCTCCAAAACGAAAGAGGGAGGCCTGAGCCTCCCTCTCTTGCTCAAAAGCGCAGAGCGACTAGTAGATCTCGATGATGGCCAGCGATCCGCCGCCTACTTGGGCGAGCTGCTCAAGGCTCAGTTCAACGGTTTCGGTCTGTTCTTCGACGATGACTTCGATTTGATCCATGTCTAACTCCGAGAGGAAGAGGAAATTTTGTTGTGGTTTGAACCCTAAAACACTGCCAGTTCGCGCCGATAGGCAGATGGCAGAAACTGTACCGTCCTGCTCCCGTGGGTCAAGGTCGCTGTCGGCTGCCGTCCCAGCAGTCGCGTCAAAGAACCTTGGCAAACCGGCCAAAACTCGCTGTTGAATGTCGCATCTTGGCAACACGCCGTGAAGACCGAACCGCACATCGTCGAGCAAGCCTCGATCGTTGCCCAGCCGGCCGATCCTGCTCTGCAGGTCGTTGCCATTGGTCTGCGCCTCGACGAACAGCTGCGAAAGCCAACCGACGCTTCGGCCGCCGTGGTTGACGAGGCCTACCAGGCGCTGAACCAGCTTGCCCCGTTCGTGCCAAACGGCGAGGGGCTCAGTCCAGCGTACGCCTCCGTTGCTCACTTCTACTACCTCACCGCGCTCCCGCTTTCGGGTGTCGAGCCGGCACGACGCGCTGTAGAGGCCGCCCGCGCCAATGGGCACCTTGGCCAGCTTCGCGTCGCTCTCAGCTTTCAGGCGCTTATCTGCTCCGAAACGGCTGCCCTGCCTGCTGCCCACGCAGCGCTTCAGGAAGCTCTCGACTGCGCCGAGCGTCTTGCTGACTTGCCTGCACAGTGTTCCGTCTGGAACTCGATTGGCGCCGTCCTGCAACTGCAGTCGCGGTCGCGAGAGGCGGTCGCCGCCTTTGAGCGTGTGCTTGAGATTGCGGATACCGATGCCTCACTCCTGAGATTCCGCACCGCCGCACTCGGGAACATCGCACTCGCCTGCACCGACATCGACGGCGACGTCGGGCATGGCATTCGAGCCGCCCATGCGGCGCTCGCCCTGGTTGGAGAGCCAAAGACTGCGCCTCAGCTTCAGAACCGCGTCTCGCTGGAAGCCATTACGACGCGCCTGCTGATCGAAGTCTCACAGCTCGACAGCGCCCGGACGCACGCCGAGGCCGCCACCCGTTACGCGTCCGGCGTAGCGCGGGCCGAAGTGATGGCCAAGATGGCGCGCGGCTTGGTCGAGGTCGCGAGCAACAAACACGATGTCGGCCTTACGCTCCTGCGCCAGGCACTCGATACCGCACGCCACACGGTCAAGGCCCTGCACATGCCCGCGCTGCAGACGGTCATCAAGGGCTACGAGATGGCCGGGCAGCTCGATGTCGCGTCGGTCTACCTGGAAGAGCTGATGCGGCTGAACCGGGAGAGCAAGACCGCGATGCTCCTGGAGCACCACCACAAGTACGTCGATGCGATGCTCGACAAGCTGGGCGCCGCCGCTGACGAGGTGGAGGCGACGCTGAACTCCAAGCGCTCGCGGCTCACCAGCGGCCTGTCGCAGCGCGACGTCCACTCCCTGACGCGCATGCTCGAAGAGCATGCGATCGCCGCCGAACTGCATGACGACGAGACCGGTGCGCAC
>LNFM01011188.1_pt1 | contig 12306 bp, 11 predicted proteins | sample 596031 | NCBI WGS metagenome assembly LNFM01 (sample SAMN04254537, study PRJNA301005) | activated carbon metagenome | isolation source: dual media filters at the Ann Arbor, Michigan drinking water treatment plant | place: USA: Ann Arbor | reverse complement strand
GGCCCGGGGGCGATGCCCTGGATCGTCAATGCGCCCAGCATCAGGGCCATGGTCGCGCTGCCAGGAATGCCGAGCGTCAAGGTGGGGATGTAGGCGGTCTGCGCTGCCGCATTGTTGGCTGCCTCGGGGCCCGCAACGCCTTCGATGGCGCCCCTGCCGAACCGGGACGGATCCTTGGCCAGCTTCTTCTCGACCATGTAGGAGGTGAAGGCCGAGATCGAAGGACCGGTGCCGGGCAGAATGCCGAAGAATGCACCCACCATGGTGCCGCGCAGCACGGGCATGGCCGAGGCTTTCATGTCGGACATCGTCGGCATGAGGCCATGAATCTTGCTCGTGAAGACCTCCTGCGGTTCCGGATTTTCCAGGTTCTTGCAGATCTCGGACAAGGCGAACAGGCCGACCGCCACGACGGTGAAGCCGATGCCATCGGTGAGTTCAGCGATACCGAAGGAGAATCGTGCCATGCCCGAGTTGACGTCGGTGCCGATGATGCCCATCAGCAGACCCAGGAACACCATCGCGATGGATTTCACCATGTCGCCATGAGCCAGGCAGGACGCGGCCACCAGCGCCATGAACATGAGCGCGAAGTATTCGGCGGCGCCGAATTCCAGCGCGACTTCCGCCAGGGGAGGGCCGAACAGACCGATCATCAGGGTACCGATGGAGCCGGCGACGAACGAACCGATCGCCGCGATGGCCAGAGCGGGACCGGCACGGCCTTGCTTCGCCATCTGGTAGCCGTCCAGGCACGTGACCACCGAGGCCGTCTCGCCTGGCAGGTTCACCAGGATGGACGTCGTCGATCCGCCGTATTGCGCGCCGTAGTAGATACCGGACAGCATGATGAGCGCGGGTATCGGCGGCAGGTTGAACGTGATGGGCAACAACATGGCGATGGTGACCAGCGGTCCGATGCCGGGCAGTACACCGATGGCTGTTCCGACGAAACAGCCGATGAAACAGTACATCAGGTTCTGCAGCGTCAGCGCTGTTTCGAACCCGAGAATCAGATTATTTAACAGTTCCATGCTAGTGGGCTCCGAACAGAGGATAGGGAAGTCCGATGCCCCAGATGAAGACCGCCCAGGCAAACGCCATCATGAAGAGGGCCAGAAACACCACTTCCTTGAAGTTCCACTCGTAGCCCGCCAGCGGAGCGATGGCGAACAAGGCGAGCAGCGCCGGGAAAAAGCCGAAGTGCTCCATCGTCCAGCCGAAGACGATCAGCGACAGACAAAGGAAGAACAGAGGCTTGATGCCCCAGCGGCCCGGGACCTTTTCGCCGGTGATCAGGCCGCGGATGAGGACGTACACCCCGAAAGCCATCAGAATCCCCGCGAGAACTCTCGGGAAGTAACCGGGTCCCATGCGCAGGGAACTGCCGAAGGGGTAGTCGAGCGCCATGTAAAAGGCGCTTCCCCCGATCGCCAGCATTAACAACCCCGAGAGGAAATCCAGGTTGTTGCGTAACTCCACCTTCATGAAGACCTCCTGTTTCTGCTTTATTGATATTGAACTAGGGTACGGTGCGCCGCTGTGGCGCCTAAACCGAAACTTCTGAAGAAATCCGAGTCGATTAGGACGGATGGGTGCCGTCCGGCAGGTTTGGTTGGTGTGACCGCTCTCCCCTCGCGGCTAAGGTTCGGTTAAGGTGCCGCAACTTTAGCGGGCGGCACGATCGGGTCAATACGGGCTAGCCACGATAGACAGTCGGCGGGGAGCACAGCTAGTCATGATGGATTCCGGGTACGCCTGGTTGGACGAAAGTAAGATCAGCCGCCGGTAAGGTCAGGTTTGCGGCTGCAGGCCGACGCGATCGGCCAAGCGCACCAGGTCGGCGATGGTGCGCACCTTCAGCTTCTCCATGCACCGCGCTTTGTGGATTTCCACTGTACGCGGGCTGATGCCCAGGCGCTGGGCGATCTCCAGATTCTGGGCGCCCGTCGACAGTAGTGCAGCAACTTCCCTCTCGCGTGCCGTCAGTGCGGCGACCGCCGATTCATCGGCAGACCGCCGGTCGAGCGCCGTCATGTGCTCGCGCTCGCGCGCGAAGCTCAGTTCGATGGCGGCGATGAGATCGGCTTCCTTGAAGGGCTTTAGGAGGAAGTCCACGGCTTGCGCCCGCAGCGCCGTACGTGCCGAATCGATGTCGCCATGGGCGGTGAGCACCACGACGGGTAGCCGCGCCTCCCGCTCCTGGAGCACGCGCTGCAACTGCAGTCCGTTCATCCCGGGCATGCGAATGTCGGTGATCAGACAGCCCGCCGTCCGAGGCTTGAGCGTCGCCAGGAAGGCCTCGGCACAATCGAACAGACGGACCTTGTAGCCGCGGAGCCCCAGCAGCAGTCCGAGCGCATCGCGCACGTCCGCATCGTCGTCGACCACATAGACTTCGAGCGCCGGTTTCTCGCAGGGCGCTCCGCATTTGCTCATAGCGGCAACCGTAAATGAAAGATTCCACCCGAGCCCGGCTCCGCCCAGAGGCGCCCGCCGTGGCTCTCGACGATCGAGCGGCTGATCGCCAGCCCGAGGCCCATGCCCTGAGCCTTCCCCGACTGGAAGGGTTCGAATATGTTCTCGATCATAGCAAGAGGCACGCCGGGGCCGGAATCGCGTAGCGTCAGCAGGACGTGATTGCGCCCGTCGCGCTTGAGGTCGATGCGCAGCGTCGCTGGCGCCTCGGGTTGCGCCTGCATGGCGTCCAGGGCATTGCCGATCAGATTGAGGAATACGAAGTCGATCCGTTCCTGGTCCACGGTGACGGCGGGCAGATCGTCGGGGAAGTTCATTTCCACCAGAACGCCCGCGCGCTCGGTACGCTCCTGCAGGTTGTCGATCGCCCGCCGCAGAGGCTCGATGATCGAGGTGCGGTGCAGTTGCGGCGGCCGGTTGGGCGCCATGCGGCGAAAGCGGGCGACGGTGTCGGCGCTGCGTCGGGCCACGCGTCGGATTCGCTCGGCGGTTTCCACCAACGGCGCCCCCAACTCGGTGTTCGACGCGGCGAGCAGGCGGATCGCATCCGCGTAGGTGGAAAGGGCCGTCAACGGCTGGTTCAGTTCGTGCGCCAACGCCGTGGCCATTTCGCCCACGAGCGTCAACTGCTGCGCGCGCGCCAGGCGCTGCGAGGCAACCCGCCATTCGTCGACGGCCACACCCAGGACGAGGCCGGTGAAGACCAGGCAGAGCAGCAGGGTCTGCAGCTCCAGCACTTCGAAGATCTCCCGATCGCTGGAGACCACGGACACGATGACGCCGGCCTGAATGATGGCGACCGCGACCAGCGCCGCGGCGAGGCCATGACGCGCCGCGATCCATATGATGGGCAGGAAGAGCAGGTAGAAGAGCTTGTACTGTTCGGCTTCGTCGCGCAGGAATACCACCGCCAGCACGCCGATGACCAAGGCGAACGGCATCGCGGCTTCGCGGTTTCTCATGAGCGCCCACAGCTCGTAGCGGCGCGTCGGATCCGCCAGGAAGAAGAGCAGGGGCAGTATCACGAGCATGCCGATGGAATTGCCCAGCCAGAAGCGGAACAGCGCGGAGGGGTAGAGTTCCACGGGCAGAAGTTCACATAATGACAACGCGCCGACGTACACGGTGCCTACTGCGCCGGCGCCGAGCACCACGGCCACGGCCATGCTGATGACGTCCTTGCGCGTGGCGAGGTCAGCGGAGATTTCGAGGGTGCGCCGCAGCGCCCCGGCGATCACCGCATAGCCACAGGTGAGCAGTGCCGCGAGCAGGAGCTTGGTCGCCACCGAAACAGGCAGGTCGCGAATGAAGAATTCGGTGAAGAACACCGTGCCGAAGGCCCACGGCAGCCAAAACCGTCCCCGCAGGAAAAGCAGTGCGACCGCCAGTGCGGGTTGCGGGTCCCAGGGCGTGATGTTCAGTTCCTGCAGCGGGTAGATGAAGCTCACCTGGTTGAGCAGGAAATAGGAAGCGGAAAACAGGAGCGCCACGCGCACTGTGTCGACGAGCCGGGTCCGATGGCGGAGGAGTTCGACGATCTGCATCGAGGACTTCTTGCGGGTGATTGAGGCGGGAGGCGCGCGGCGAATGGCGGGTCGCGCCGTGTGCGGAAGATCCACGCAATGTGTCTCGATTCCCGACGCCTGCGCGCCGCGATACTAGCATTTCGGCGGGTCGACAGGTCCCGATGCGCTGCTCGGTACACATGGACGGGCGCGGTCCGCTGGCGCCGCGTTGGCGGTCCGATCGTCGTCCTCGCCCACCGTCCGGAACGTGCACGCCGGTAGGCGGGTAACGAGGTGCTGCCGCGGCATGGAAAGGGTCTGCGGTGGCCTGAGCACGCTCGCCACCGGCACGAGCGCGCCGTGTCCCCCTCGGTAGATGCGGATGGCGCGGTGCAATAAGACGGCTCGGCCCCTGCCATGGCTCGACTCGCCGCACTCGCCGCTTGTTTCCAGCGCCGGTTGGTTCGCGTGGCACGCCCGTTGCGGCGCACTTGCACTCCATTCCGATGACAGCCACGAAAGTGAGTGACGCAATGAGCCGGGACGTGCGTTTGGTCGGTCCGGAGGCGTCCATTCGTGTCGGTGGGCGACATCGCGCTGGCGGCGGGACAGGGCGCCGCCGCCGAGGTGATCGCGGGGGTGTCTCGCTCCGGCGGCCCGCACTCCCGAGCCGCCTCCGCCTGATGCATCGGGCGCATCGGGGACTCGATCGCGCGCGGAGCGCGCGAGCATGAGGGGATCCCATTCAACCCGCCCGCGGCGGTTACAGATGATTACAACGTTTTACAGTGCCTGGGCCGCCAGGCGGGCATGCTTCGACTCGGGCAGGTGCGAGCCCGATTCCATGATGAACAGGAGGCGTGCATGGTAAAGAAAATGCTTTTGGGCGCGGCGGCACTGCTGGGGCTTTCGGGGTGCGTGGCGGTGCCTGTCTACGACACGCATCCGGGTTACGGCGTCTACTATGCGCCGCCGGCCGCGAGCGTGTCTTTCGGCTACTACCAGCGGGATTCGTACGGCCATGGCCATCGACACGGCCATGGGCCTCGACATCGCCACCGGCGTTGACCGACGGGGATCTCCCGGCTCGGCATTCGGCGTCGATCCCCGTGCATCGCCGGGCCGGCTCTTGCGCTCGATGCCGAGCCGAGGCCGCAACTACGGCAACTTGACGCCGGCCTGCTTGACGATGATCGCGTACTTGGCCAGTTCCCGTTGAACGTGCTTGGCCAGGTCGTCGGGCGTGCCGACCAGCGGCTCGGCGCCCTGGTTGCGCAGCCGGTCGCGCATCTCCGGGCTGCTCATCGCCTTGTTCATGGCGCCGTTGAGCTGCTCGACGACCGCCCGCGGCGTCCCGGCCGGCGCAAAGATGCCGAACCAGTTGCCCGCCTCGTATCCCGGCAACCCCGCTTCTGCGATGGTGGGCAACTCGGGTAGCAGTGCCGAGCGCTGGGCCGTGCTGACGGCGAGTCCGCGGATGCGTTTCGCCTTGATCTGGGGCACCGAGGTCAGCACCGGGTCGAACACCAGAGCGACTTCGCCGCTCATCAGGGCCGTCATCGCCGGCGTGTTGCCTTTGTACGGCACGTGCGTCATCTTGATGCCCGCCTGGACGAGGAACTGCTCGATGGCGAGTTGCGTCGCGGAGCCGTTGCCCGCCGAGCCGAAATTGAGTTCGCCGGGGCGAGCTTTCGCCAGTGCGATCAGTTCCTTGACCGATCGCACCGGCAGCGACGGGTGAACGACCACGGCATACGACAACGTAGCGAACAGACCGACCGGCGCGAAGTCCTTGACCGGATCGTAAGGCAGCTTGCTCATGAGGTTCGGATTGATGGCGAACCCGGCCGCACTGCCCACCAGCAGGGTATAGCCGTCGGGCGGCGACTTGGCGCCCAGTTCGGTCGCGATGATGCCGCCCGCGCCGGCGCGATTGTCCACCGTGACCGGCTGGCCGAGCGAATCGGTCAATTGCTGTGCAAGCGCCCGCGCCAGAATGTCGGTTCCGCCGCCGGGTGCGAAACCCACCAGGATGCGCAGGGGTTTGTTGGGAAACGTCGGCTGCGCCATCGCTGCGCCGGTACATATGCTCAGCCCGCAGGCGAGAATGAACGAAGTTCTCATGACTGCCTTTCCGAAGAAGGCCCGGGCGCGCTCATGGCGTGATTGCACGCGTGGCCGGGTGGCTGTTGCCGAATCCAGGTACGTAGACGGAGTGCGTGCCCGGCCCGCCCGCAACGACGATGCCGATTTCTGCGGGGGTCTTGGTGATGGGCAGCAGTGTGTCGCGCGTGACTTCACCGAGTTCCGCGCGCCGCGCATGTTCCGGGCGCAGGTAATCGCGGTCGGACAGACGCGAGGCGTGCAGTTTCGATTGCGTCCACAGGCGCTGCTTCACGTCGGCCTTGCTCAGCCCGGCCCGATGCAGGATCTCGGCGTGTTCGGGCGAGACGATCAGGAACGGCGCGCCCGAATACCAGTAGTCGTTGCTCGTCGGCTGTGCCAGCGTATCGGCGAATACGCGCAATAGTTCATCGGCATTCTTGGTGTGGCTGTTCACGTTGAGCGTGCCGGTCGCGCAAACGACCGTCACCGCGCTGGCGCCCTGCGTCATGCCGCGCTCGACGTGCAGCGGCTCCCAGGGGTTGGCGGCTTCGTTCTCGGCGCAGCAGAAGGCGAACTTGCCCGGCTGGCCGTGCGTCGCCTGGTCCATGGTGCCGGGGACCGCACCGCCGATGTTCTGCAGCACCAGCCGCACCGCGCGACCGATCGCCGCATTGGCCCAACTGCCCTGACCCAGGCAATTGATGCCGCCGTTGATCTCCAGACTCGCAGCCAGCGGGCCATTGACGATGATCCAGGGCGTGGCCGGATTGGTGGTGGTCTGCACCGCCTGCAGGTTGAACACCGGATCGCAGGTGGCTTCGAGCGCGGCGATCACCACCGGCAGAAAGCGCGGATCGCAGCCGGTCATCACGGCGTTGGCGGCGATGCGTTCTACCGTCGCGAAGGCATAAGACGGGGCGATGGCGCCCACGATGTGGCTGGGCGCGCGGCTCGTGCCCGCGAGCATGCGGGCGACGCGCGCTTCGGTCGGCGCCACCAGCGGCAGGCCGTCGCTCCACGCGCGGCTGCGACAGAAGGCGTCGAATTCCTCCTGCTCCCAGGGGGCCTCGACGAAGCGAGAGGAAGCTGCGGTGTCGTGCGTGCTTCGGCTGGCCGCCTGGCCGCCCTGCTGCAGGATGCGGGCGATCTGCGCCGAGCACTCGGCTGCGATGGTCTTGATTTCGTCGCGCGTGCGCGAGCCGAACGGATGCGGAATGACCGCCAGCGGCAGATCGGGGGCGCCGAACGCCTTGGCCTGCGCGCGGCCCAAGGTCTGGAAGGCAGTCGAACAAATCACGATGGACGCCACGCCGCGTTTGCGCGCTTCGATGCTGTCGTGGACACTCCACGACGTGCAGGAGCCTCAATCGCCCGAGCCGGCGATGACCAGATCGCAGTTGTCCCGGATCTCGCGCAGGATTTCGTCCGTCGCCGGCACGGAGGCGGCGCGCTTGCGCTGCTTCACGACTCGAGCCACGCCATACTCACGCACGAGCAGGTCGGACATCTCCTCGACCAGCACGTTGAAATTGTTCTTGCTGTTGTCGATGAAGCCGACCACCTTGCCGCGCAGATCCGCGGGCATGCGCTCCACGGCGGGGACGCTGGCTCGCGCCGGTGCGCTGGGATCGATGATGACGCCGAGTTCGGACATCGCGATGCTCCTCCTGTGCGTGAGCTCGGGATCGCAGCCCCGGGGCTCGTTCGAATGTGGCTGCGTGCTCGCTCCGATCGGTGCATGGCAGGGCGGGAAGCGAGGTCTCCACCCGTGGAATTTACAACGATTCCGCGATGGGCGTCGTGTAACATCGAACCGTGGCCTGCGGCGGCGCATCGAAATGCATCGGGCATGCGGCAGCGGGCGAAGGCCGCGGCGGGCAGCGATGTTCCGCTCCGCGGCGGAAGAATCGTGAGGAGGCGGCAGGCATGAGCGCAATCGAGACGTTTTCTGCGGGCGGGTACCGCTACCTTCCCGCGCTGTTTCAGTATTCGAGCGGCGTGGCCGCCGCACCCGGGTTCGAGATCGAGCGAGCCCGCTTCGTCCGGCCCTTGCCGCTTGCCGCAGGTTTTCTTGCGGCCGAAGCGCACCTGCGCGCCATCGGCAGACCGACGACGGCTTTCGCGGCCTGCGAGTTGCGCACGCCCGCGCCTTTCACGGAGCAAGGGTTCTTCGAATTCAACAAGGCGTACGTCGGTACGCTGCAACGCTGGGGTATTTATACGGACGGCGAGCGCCCGGTGAACCCGGTGGCGCGCACCAACGTCTGCCCGATGTATTCGCCGCCGGCCGAGGCCATGCTGTACGCGTTCTCGTATGCCGTGCCAGTCCGCTCCGAGGCCGGTCGGGCGGCGCATCCGACCTTCGTCGTGGCAGGCGCTGGGGAAACCGCAGGCAGCGGCACGTCCTACCGGGATCGCATCGTGCGCGCAGGCGATACCTCGCCCGAAGCGATGCGCGAGAAGGCCGAGGTCGTGATCGCGGAAATGGAGTCGCGGTTGCGGCTCTTCGGCCTGACTTGGCAGGATGCCGGCAGCACCCAGGTTTATACGGTGCAGAACATCGGCCATCTGGTGGGCGAACTGCTCGCCTCGCGCGGTGCCTGTGAACACGGGCTGGTGTGGAGCTATGCCCGCCCTCCCGTCGCGGGTCTCGAATTCGAGATGGATGTGCGCCGCGTCGCGCGCGATGTTCTGCTATGACGCCGGTGGCGTGAGACGCTTTGTTATTGGCACAAGGACGACAGCATGCAAACCAAGGAAGAAGTGCTGGCCGCGATGAAGGCCGAGATCGGCCAGGATTCCGAGCCCGGCGAGTGGTTTCTCGTGGACCAGCCCTTGATCGACCGCTACGTCGCGATCAGCGGCGAGGACACCTGGATACACGTCGATCCCGAGCGTGCCCGCAAGGAAACCACGTTCGGCAACACCATCGCGCCCGGCAACATGGGCATCGCCTTGATGCCGCGCTTGAGCAAGGACAATTCCGCCTACAGCCGCTATCCGCGCCGCTACTCGCTCAACCAGGGCTGGGATCGCATCCGGTACCTGTCGCCCTTGCCGGCCGGGACGCGCATTCGCAGCCGCTCGCGCCTGCTCGGCGTGGAAGAAAAACCCGACGGCTCGCTGCGCGTCGAGGTGGAGTTCCGCATGGAGATGGAGGGCCGGGAGAAGCCCTGGGTCACGGGCGTGAAGGTGGGCCGTTTTTTCTACTGACTTCACGGCCGATCCGGCGACTGTCTCCGACATCGGGCTCCCGCGGTCGAGCGTCGCCCGGGTTCGGTCGATTCAGTCGACCGTGATCCCGGCCTGCTTCATCACCTTCGCCCATTTCGGCACTTCGTGGCGCAAGAATGCCTGGAATTCCTCGGGCGTGCTCGGCGAGACGACGCCTCCTTCCATCTGCAGCAGCTTCTGCACGTCCGGCATCGCCAAGGCTCTGACGATTTCGCGATTGAGCCGTGCCACCACGTCGCGGGGCAGTTTGGCGGGGCCCAGCACGCCGTGCCAGATCGTGCTGTCGAAGCCGGGAAAGCCCGCCTCGACCACGGTGGGCGTATCGGGCAGCAGATGGGAGCGCTTGGCACCGGTGGAGGCGAGGGCGCGCACACGACCGTCTCGCACCGAGCCGATCGCCGAGACCAGCGAAGTGACCATGTAGGAGACGCGGCCGGCGCGCAGATCGAGCATGGCCGGGCCGCCGCCCTTGTAGGGCACGTGAATGGTGTCGATGCCGGCGGCGAGGTTGAACAGCGATCCGGTTGCATGACCGCTGCCGGCGATGCCCGCGGTCGCGTAGGTCAATGTCCCGGGCTTGGCCTTCGCCATGTTGATCAGTTCCTGCACGGACTTGACGGGGGAACTGTCGTTGACCACGATCACCTGCGGCGTGCGCACCACCAGCGAGATGGGCGTGAAGTCGCGCAGCGGGTCGTAGGCGAGCTTGGGTCTGACCGCCGGCCCCATGACCAGATTGCCGTCTTGCCCCAGCACGATGTTGTAGCCGTCGGGCGCCGCCTTGGAAGCGATCTCGGCGCCGAGCGCGCCGCCTGCCCCGGCCCGATTGTCGATCACGACCTGCTGGCTCAGCAGTTCCGAGAGCTTGGCACCGAGGATGCGTCCGTAGGTGTCCGTGCTGCCGCCGGGGGGAAAGGGGATGATGAAGCGAATCGGGCGCGCGGGATAGGATTGCGCGTATGCGCCGAACGCTGCCACCAGCGTGCCGCTCGCCAGCACACTGCATGCGATGATTCGATTCATGGGGGCTCCTCCTCGGGCTGGCGTACAGTATCCGCGCTCTGAGGATGGCGTCAATCTTGATGACGAAGACGGTGAACCTGTTGCACACTGTGCCCGGCCAAGGGCGCTGCTGCGAACAGGCGGCCACGCGGTGCCGATCCCCATCGTGGGCATCACACGCTCGGCTGCGCCAGCTTGCATCGCCGGCCGGCGGCTGTCCTGGGTGCGAGCGGCGCTGTCGATGCCGACGCGCGCAGCGGTGCGTCATGACCGTGGAACGGAGGGAGAAGGCGATGAAACAACTCGAAGGCAAGGTCGCGCTGGTGGGCGGCGCCGGGCGCAACAACGGCAAGGCGATTGCGCTGGCATTTGCGCGCGAGGGCGCGGATCTGGTGCTGGTCGCGCGCGAGCGCAAGCAGGAACTGGAAGAGGTTGCCCAGGAGTGCATCCGGCTCGGCGCCAAGGTGTTGCCGTTGTGGGCGGATCTGGCCGAGCACGAGCAGGTCGAGCGCATCGTCGCGCAGGGGCTCGATCACTTCAAGCAGATCGACATCCTCATGAGCGTCGCGGGGCGCCGCGCCCACCAGGATTTCTGGCAGATCAGCTACGAAGAGTGGCACAAGACCTTCGCCGTCAATCTGCATTCGACCTTCTATCTGGCCAAGGCGCTCGTGCCGTCGATGATGCAGCGCCGGTCGGGGAGCATCATCGCGCTCGGCGGACTGGCGGCCATGACGGCCCAGCCTCAGCGTGCGCATGTGGTGGCCTCCAAGACCGGGCTTTACGGGCTCATCAAGGCGATGGCCTACGAACTGGGGCCTTACGGCGTGCGCGCGAATTTGATCGCGCTCTCCAACATCGAGAACGTGCGCGCCAATCCCGAGTGGTATCCGGAGAAGGTGAACGGCCAGTACAGCGCCGCCGATGTCGCGGCCGTGCCGCTGCGCCGCCTGGGCAAGCCGCAGGAGGTGGCCAACGTCGCCGTCTTCCTCGCTTCCGAACAGTCGTCGTATGTCACCGGGGATCGTATCGTTTGCGCGGGCGGACGATACATGTAGTAGTACACTGCTCGCGTTCGGCGGGTCATAACGATACGGAGGAGATTCCATGAGACTGGCAAGATGCATGATCGCACTGGCGCTGGCGGCGACGAGCAGCCTCGGCATGGCGCAAGGCTGGGTGCCGCAGAAAAACGTGGAGATCGTGGCGGGCTCGGCGCCGGGCGGCAGCAACGACAAGACCGCGCGGATGCTCGAGCGGCTGTTCTTGCAGGAAAAGCTCGTCCCCACGAGCATGACGGTCGTCAACAAGGCCGGGGGAGGCGGCAGCATCGCTTATACCTACGTCGCGCAAAAGGCGGGCGATCCTCACTTCCTCGGCGTCACGGGCGGTTCGCTCCTGAGCAACCGGATCATCGGTTCCAGCACCTTGAGCGTTGCGGACTTCACCCCCATCGCCTCGCTGGTCCAGGATTACGCGGTGTTCGCAGTCAATGCCGCTTCGCCGTACAAGACCGGGAAGGATCTTGCGGATCTGCTCAGAAAGGATCCGCGCTCGCTCAATCTCGGCTTCGCCAACGCCTTCGGCAGCACGCGTCACATGGCCGCGGGCCTGTTGATCAAGGCGCTGGGCGGCAATCCACGCGATTTGAAGCCGGTCGTCTTCAAAGGCTCGGCTGAGGCAATCACCGCGCTGCTCGGTGGCCATCTGGAGTACGTCGTCATCGGGGCGGTGAACTCGGTGCCGCATTTGGCCGCGGGGCGCATGCGCGTCGTCGCGGTCGCCGCGCCCAAGCGACTGACCGGGCCGTTGGCGAACGTGCCGACCTGGCGCGAGCAAGGGATCGATCTCGTCCACGGATCATGGCGCGGCATTTTCGCGCCCAAGGGTCTGACGCCGGCGCAGGTGGCGTTTTGGGAAGGCGCGCTCAGAAAGGTGGTCCAGAGCCCCGAGTGGAAAGCCGATCTGGAGAAGAACTACT
>LNFM01011187.1_pt1 | contig 12306 bp, 7 predicted proteins | sample 596031 | NCBI WGS metagenome assembly LNFM01 (sample SAMN04254537, study PRJNA301005) | activated carbon metagenome | isolation source: dual media filters at the Ann Arbor, Michigan drinking water treatment plant | place: USA: Ann Arbor | reverse complement strand
AACCCGAACGCCGAGCAGGCCGCGCACCTCTTCTTAAACCCGGGGGTCTTCTCGTTCTCCGGTCTACTCGCGACCCACCCGCCGCTCGAAGAGCGGATCAAGCGCCTCGACCCCCACTTCGACGGGGTGTACGCCCCCGAGCCCGAGGGGCGGACCGTCACCTTCGGCGCCGGCGAACGCGCCGGGGCCGTCGCCGGGCTGTCGGAACCGAGGCGGGCCGGCGGCGGCCGGTCGGTCGCCCGGGGCGCGGCGGCCCCTTCGGCCCGCGACGCCTCCCCGTTCCCGCTCAGCACCGACCGCGCGGTCGCCTCCGTCGGCGCCCCGACGGAGCGACACCTCCATTACGCCACCGAACTCCTCGACGGCATGCCGCCGGAACTGACCGACGCGGCCCGGGACCCCTTCTCCGCCCGCGCGCTGATCTACGCCCTCCTGATCGACGAGGAGGAGTCGGTCGCCCGCGCCCAACTTCAACTCCTGGACGCCGGGGGGGCACGCGGGACGGCCGCCGAGACCCTCCGCCTCCTCCCGGCGGTCCGGTCGCTCGGCAGGCCCGCCCGCATCCCGCTCGCCGACCTGACGTTCCCCGCACTCCGGCAACTCTCCCCACGGCAGTACCAGGACTTCCGCAAGAACGTCCGGGAACTCGTCAAGGCCGACCGCGTGGTGAACCTCTTCGAGTACGCACTCCAACGGATGATGACCCGGCACCTCGACCGCGCCTTCAACGGCCGGCCCGCGACGGGCGTCCACCACGAGTCGCTCGACGCCGTCTTCGACGCCTCGACGGTGGTCCTCGGCACGCTGGCCCGGATGGGGCACCCCGAGGGGCCCGACCGCGACCGGTCCTTCGGCGCGGGGATGCGCCGGCTCCAGAAGGGCCACCCGGGCGAGCGCGTGGTCGGCAGGCCCCCCGATGAAAAGTGTAACCTGGTCGGAGTCGACCGGGCGCTCGACCGGCTCGGGCGGGCCTCTCCGGAACTCAAGCGCAGGCTGATCGCCGCCGCCGCCGCCGGCATCGGCTACGACGGGGTCGTCACCCCCGCCGAGGGGGAACTCCTCCGCGCGATCGCCGACTCGCTCGACTGCCCGATGCCGCCGCTCCCCCCCACCGCCGGCCTCGCCTGAACCGCGCCGGTCGGAGCCCGACGATGACCCCGCTGCCGCTGCCGATCGACGAGGTCCTCCCCGAAGTCATCGAGTCGGTCCGGGCCGCCCGGTCGGTCGTGCTGGTCGCGCCCCCCGGCTCGGGGAAGACGACCCGCGTCCCCCCCGCACTGCTGCGGGCGGGCTTGCTCGACCCCGGCCACCCCACGCTCGTCCTCCTGCAACCCAGGCGGGTCGCCGCGCGGGCCGCCGCCGCGCGGATCGCCGAGGAGAACGGCTGGGAGGTCGGCCGCGAGGTCGGCTACCAGGTCCGGTTCGAGCGTCGGGTCGGACCGGACACGCGGCTCCGGGTCGAGACCGAGGGGGTCCTCAACCGGCAACTCGTCGCCGACCCGTTCCTCGAAGGGGTCGGCGCGGTGATCCTCGACGAGTTCCACGAACGGAGTCTTCACACCGACCTGGCCGTCGCCCTGCTGCGTGAGGTCCGAGAGACGGTCCGCGACGACCTGATCCTCGTCGTGATGTCCGCCACCCTCGACGCCGACCCAGTCGCCGCGTTCCTCGGGGGCTGCCCGGTCATCCGGGCCGGCGGCCGGACGTTCCCCGTGTCCGTCGGCTACCGGCCGTCGGTGGAGCCGGCCTCGGCCGAGTCGGTCGCGGCGGCCGTGGGAGAGGCACTCCAGGGGCCGGACGACCCCGGCCACGTCCTCGTTTTCTTGCCGGGGGCCGAGGAGATCCGGAGGGCCGGGGCGCTCCTCGCCGGCCCCGGCCGTCGAGACGGCTACGAGGTCATCCCGCTCCACGGGGCGCTGCCGGCCGAGGAGCAGGACAGGGCGCTCCGGCCGACCGACCGTCGGAAGGTGATCCTGGCGACGAACATCGCCGAGACCTCGCTGACGATCGACGGCGTCCGGACGGTGATCGACAGCGGGCTCGCCCGGTTCGCCAGCGTCGACGCCGCGCGCGGGCTCGACCGACTGGAACTGGGCCGGATCAGCCGGGCGTCGGCCGACCAGCGCGCCGGCCGGGCGGGCCGGACCGCCCCCGGCCGCTGTGTCCGGCTCTGGTCGGAGCGCGAACAGCGCGGGATGCCCGCGGCCGACACCCCGGAGGTCGCCCGGGTCGACCTCGCCGGGACCGTCCTGGCGCTCCACGCCTGGGGGGCGACCGACCCCGCCCGGTTCGGTTGGTTCGAGGCCCCTCCCGACGACCGGCTCGCCGCCGCCGAGGAACTTCTCGTCCTCCTGGGGGCGCTCGACCGGTCGAGGGCGCTCACCCCGCTGGGCAGGCTCTTGCTGGGGGTCCCCGCGCACCCGAGAATCGCCCGGCTGCTTGTCGCGGCGGCGGCCGACGGCCACCCCCGCGAGGGGGCCGCGCTCGCCGCCCTGCTCGCCGAGCGCGACATCGTCCGGTCCGGGCCGTTCGCGGCGGGGGACGGCCGGGGCCCGCGCCCGACAGCGCCCAGGGGGCGGGGCGACTCCGACCTCCTCGACCGGCTCGAACTCCTGAACGGGGCCGAGGCCGCCGGGTTCCGGCCGGGGCTCCGCGACCGGGGGATCGACCCGCAGGCCGCCCGGAACGCCGCCCGGGCGCGCGACGACCTGCTCCGCAGCGCCCGGCGCCTCCCCGGCGGACGCGACCCCGCCCCCGGCCCCCCCGACGACGCCCTGATGCTCCGCTGGACCCTCCTCGCCTACCCCGACCGCGTCGCCCGACGGCGCGGAGACGAGGCGACCGGCGTGATGGTCGGCGGCCGAGGGGTCCGGCTCGACCCCGAATCCGTCGTCCGTGAAGCCGAGTTCTTCCTCGCGCTCGACCCCCGCGAGGACCGCCGGAGGGGAACGCTGGAGGCCCGGGTCAGGGTCGCCAGTGCCATTGAAGTTGACTGGCTGGAAGAGTTCTTCCCCGGGGAAATCCGTGGCGACCGATCCGTGACGTACGACGAGGAGCGCCGGCGCGCCGTGGCGGTCTCGACCGTCTGGTACCGGGACCTTTTGCTCAGGGAGGACCGTAACGGCAAGGTCGAGCCGGGGGAGGCGTCGGTGGCGCTGGCCGCGACGCTCGCCGGCCGTGCCGGGGAGTTCCTCCGGGAGGACGCCGCCGCGTCGGCCTGGCTCGACCGGCTGGAGTTCCTCCGCCGGGTTTGTCCCGAGATCGGCTGGCCGGAGTTCGACGACGAGGCGCTTGGGTCGGTCGTCGCCGACGCCTGCGCGGGGCGTCGGTCGCTGGCCGAGGTCCGGTCGACCCCGGTCGTGCCGCTGCTCCGGTCGCGGCTGACCCACGCCCAGGCCAGGCAGATGGACGAGTACGCCCCCGAGGCCCTGGCCGTGCCGAGCGGCAGCCGGATCAAGCTGGCCTACGAGCCGGGGAGGCCCCCGGTCCTGGCCGCCCGGCTCCAGGAGCTTTTCGGCTGGACCGACACCCCCCGGCTCGCCGGCGGCCGGGCCCCGGTCGTCCTCCACCTCCTCGGCCCGAACTACCGGCCGGTGCAGGTGACTGATGACCTGCGGTCGTTCTGGTCGAACGCCTATTTTCAGGTGCGTAAGGACCTTCGGGCACGCTACCCGAGACACTCTTGGCCCGACGACCCGCTGACCGCCCGGCCCGAGGCGAAGGGGGGGCGGCGGTCCTGAACCGTCGGCCGGCGACGGGAGGCCCTCCCAACTGTCGAAGGCCGGCGGATTCGCTCATCCGGCGCGTTCCGCGGGGTCGAAACTGGTAGGGGACCGACAGGAAGTCATCTCGCCGCCTCGGGGCGTCGCGTGTGGTCTTTCGGCGTGGGGGCTCGGATATGGCTCTCTGGGGGCGGAACCGTCGTGGTCGGGCCGGGCGTTCGTCGTTGACGGCCGGGTTCGATTCCCTGGAAGCACGCAGGCTACTCACGCCGTTGCCCCCCTTGCTGGCGCAACGTCCCGCCCTCCTCTCGCCTCGCCCGGTGGTGACGTTCCCCAACCTCCCCCTGGCTCCGCCGCGCCCCGCGTCCGTGTCGTACCACCCCGCGCAGGCCACGCGGGCGACCGCCGCGGCACAACTCCGCGACCTGCAGGAGCGGCGGGCGGAGATCCAGGCCGCAGGCCTGACCCCGCCGCCGGATCAGGTCACGCTCAACGACCAGGTTACCTTCGCGTACGATACCGTGAGGGACGGTCAGCGGATCGCCGCCGCGCCCCAGGTTCGCAACGTCGGCCTGGACTACGCCAAGCTGAGCGTCTCGAACGACGCCCGGAAGGTCGGCGCCGCTTACGTCTCCGCGGCCTTCCGGGGCGACGGCAAGGACCTCGAACGCCTGGGCAAGACACCGCTGGTCAAGAAGGTCGGGAACGAGTTCCACCAGCTCAGCGAGTCGTCCGCCGTCCAGCGCGTCGGCGACGCCTTCGAGAAGTTCGGCAAGTCGGTCGCCCGCGAGTTCAACAAGCTCTTCGGGCTCGACTGACCGCCGCCGTCCCGGGCGGTGAGACCGAGGGAGCCCCCGGCACGCGCCGGGCTCCGCCGGCGAAGCCCGGTCGACTTAGCCGTCCCTCCTTACGGATGGTGGGACGGGGCACGGACCTTGACGCGCTTTTCACGTGTGCCTTCGTCGCGGATCGCGAAGCCGACGGTGATCTGTCGGTCGATGACCGCTATTCCTGCGCGCCGACCAGGCCGTTGATCGCCTTCACGACCAGGCAGCGGGCCTCGCTCGGGTCGTGGACGTCTTTGCAGACGCCGCAGTGTGTGAGTCCGGGGCCGTCGATGATCGCCGGCCCCCCGATCGTGGAGAGCCAGACGAGTACGACGGCGATTAGCAGCACGTGGACATAGGGGTCAAAGACCCAGCCGAAGAGTTGCCTCATCGCCCCCTCCCAGGAAGACCGCCCGCCGACCCTGGATCTCGGGTCGGCCGGCGCGACCCATAGCATTCCCCGTTCCTGAACCGACGACGTTCAACCCTAGGTCACCCTTGCGTTGATTCGGGGCGTCATTCGTGGATTTCTGGCACCGGGAGGGTGCGTCCCGCGGTCGGGGAGGGGGTGAAATGAAAACGCACGGCGGGTCGCGGCCCCGCCGTGCGTCGTCTGATCAAGAAGTCGGGGGTCGGCCCGGTGCCGGTCAGGTGCCCCGGTGGTGCGGCAGGTTCCTCGGCTGGGCCAGCCCGCGGGTCCCCGCCTGGTAGTGGGTGACCGGGACGATCTTGCCGTTCACGTACCGGTAGAAGGTCCCTTCCGGGAGATTCTGCTTGCCGCCCGGGGTCATCGGGATGCCGGCGAAGATCTGGCTGGTGCTGTCGGTGGGGCGGAACCGGACCCGGCCCGCGGCGCCGACCATCTGGTTCCTGCCGGTGCCGCCGATGAGGGTGTTGCTGCCGAACCAGCCGTGCATCCGGGTGGGGCCTGCGGCGGCGGAGAGCCAGTTCCGTCCCCCCTGGCCGCCGTCGAGCGTGACGTTCAAGGTGGCGTCCACCTCGTCCTGGACCGCGATGTTATCGTTCGCCTTGGCCCCGTAGACGACGATCCGGTCGATCGCGGAGGCGAGCGGCGTGACGAGGTCGGTCTCGCCGTTGATGGAGACGAAGAGTCGGTCGTTCGCGGGGCTCGTGGGGTCGAGCGCCTGGCCGACGAGGATGTTGTTGGTCCCCCGGTCGGTCCTGGGCCTCGGGGTGACGAGCAGGACGTTGTTCACGACCCGGACCGTGCCCGTGTCGACCGGCGGGGCGGGGGGCTCCGCCGTGACGTTCACCGTGACCGTGTTGGTGTTGCCGGCGAGGGGGGTCGGCGACCCGCCGACGTTCGTCACCGAGTAGGTGAACGTGTCGGTCCCCGAGAACCCGGCGTTTGCCGTGTAGTTGAGCCGCCCGGTGACGGGGTCGAAGCCGGTGATGGTGCCGTTGGCCGGCTGTGAGGCGATCGCGTACTCGACGCGGACCGCCGGGTTGTTGGGGTTCTGGGTCGTCCCGGCGAGCTGGACGGCCGTCGGCGTGTTACTCCCCGCCGTGACGCTGACGGGGAACGCGAGCGGCTTGAAGGTGAAGCTCGCCGGCGGCGGGATCGTGTTCGGGTTGACCGAGACCTGGAAGGTCTGGACGGCCTGGGTGCCGGTCCCCGCCTCGGTGGCGGTGACGGTGATCGTGGCGGTCTGGCCGGCGGTCGCCCCGGTGGCGTCGATGTGGATCACGCCGTTGGGGTTGGCCTGGGTGATCGTGGCCGTGTTGATGACGACCGGGCTGATCGGCCGGGAGTTTTCACCGGGGAGCGAGCCGGAGGTCGTCGCGACCTCGGTGAGCTGCTCGATGGTGCTCTGCCCCGACACGACCTGTCCGAAGATGGTGTAGAGGTAGTCGAGCGAGGTGGGGGTGCCGGTGGTGAAGAAGAACTGGGTGTCGTTGGAGTCGAAGCTCTGGGCCCGGGCCATCGCGATCGAGCCCGGCTGCACGTAGGCGAGTTGCTGGACGGGCTCGATGCCGAAGGGGGTCCCCGGCAGGCCGCTGCTCCCCGAGCCGTCGGGGTTGGGCGCTCCCCCCTGGATCACGTAGCCGTTCGGCTGGTTGTCGAAGTTGCTGACGATCCGGTGGATCGTTTTCCCGTTGTAGTAGCCCGACTCGGTGAACGAGGCGATGTTGTTCGCCGTGATCGGAGTCAGGTCTTCAAAGAGCTGGAACGTGATCGGCTGGTTGTTGATCGTGGGGTCGTCGGGGAAGCCCGACGCCGGGGTGTGGGAGACGTTGATGGTGAAGAACGGCCCGACGGCGACGGCCGCCTTGATGTTCGGGTTACTCGACGTCACCGTGAAGGTCTGGTTCCCCGAGGCGCCGCTGCCGTCGATCGGAACCTGATAGCCCATCGCCTGTGGCACCGAGACGTTCGGGATCGACCCGATCGAGGCCACCAAGAGCTGGCGGCCCTCCAGCGTTTCGAGCCGGGGCTTTTGGTCGACCCTGGGTCGCGACGCCCCCCGGCCCTGACGGCCGCCCCCGAGTCTCCCGGCCCAACTGAGGTCCAGCATCCCACACCTCCTGCGCATTCCGTACCGGCCGGGCCCCAGCGCACGGGGTGGTCCCGGGGAGTCCGGCTAAACGTCCTCTTGTCAGGTTCAATCGTTCGGAGGGGTCGTAAGACTTGAGCCGACTGGCCAAATTCAACCGGAACTCCGGGCAGGGGACCGCGCGCCCGGCGTTCTCGTCAACGAGAGAAGCCCCGGCGTCTGGGGACGCCGGGGCTTCGGGTATCGATCCGGGGAAACTGGGGGTGTAGGGCCCTGCATCAGAGAGGGGCCCGCTTCCCGACGGTCCGGGGGATCAGGGGTTGCTGGGGCGGAGCGAGAAGTTGGTGATGACCAGGCCGTCTTCTTCCATCACGGCGTAGCCGCCGCCGGCCGAAAGGTACTTGGCGAAGACGGAGAAGTCGGGCAACTTGCTCTTGTCGAAGACCTCGCCGATGTTGGGGGCGTCGGTCCCGCCGGCGACCGCGGCGCTCTGGAGGGCCTTCTCGAACTGGCCGCTCTTGATCATGTCATAGGAGACCCGGGCCGACTCCTCGGGCCGGACATAGGTGATGCTGCTCACCTTGCCGGGGATCTTGTCGACGACCGACTGGAATTCCCGGCTGTCGGCGAGGGCGGTGCCGCCCCCCCGCAGGACCTGCTCCAGTAAGGTCGGCTCGCTCGACATAAAGAGGGTCTGCTTGGCGACCGCCACGCTGATCGGGCCGCGCAGCTGGACGTTCTGACCGGCCCCGGCGTTAGGCATCTCGGGGATCTCGAAGTCGTAGATCGTGGTCCCCTGGAACTCCCGCTTGGCGGGCGCCCCGCCGGCGATTTCGATGAGCTTCTGGAGAGTCGCGGAGAACGCCTTCGGGTCCTCGAGCGAGACGCCGAAGACCATCCGCTGGCTCTCCTCGGTGATCGGCTTCTTGTAGTCGGTGATCAGGCTGATCCGGTCGCCGAGCGGGTCAAAAATGTCCTTCTTGAGGTTGAGCGGCTCGCCGCCGTTGGGTCCGACGAGCTGCTGTTCGAGGACGTTCAGGACGCCCGGCTGGAACATGTTCGCCAGGTCGTTGATCGCCTCGAACGCCTTGTCGAGGTCCCAGGAGAACGACTGGTAGCTGGCGACGGTGGCCGGCACCCAGGGTTCGGGGCGGAGGTCGGCCAGCGGCATCGGGAACGCCTTGAGCAGCCCGGTGAGCGGGGCCGGGGCGAGCACGAACGTCTTCGTCACGCTGTCGAACGGCCCGGAGTTCAGCGTGATGCTGCCGGCCGCCGCCTTCAGGCCGCCGACGCCCAGGACGTCGGCCATCGCCTTCGCCTGTTCGATGTTCGCGGCGTTCTCGCCGCCTGCGCCGGCCCGGGAGACCAGTTCGAGCAGCTTGCCGAGGTCGGAGAACCAGATCGCCTGCGCGTCCTCGCCGAGCTTCTTGACGGCGGTGGCGTAATTCTCGGAGTCGCCCAGTGAGCCCTCACGCCCGGCGGCATTCGCGATCAGATCCTTCAGTGACTCGACGTCCGTCCCGACCATGAAGACCGAGCCGTTGCGGGTCCAGACGATCGGCGGGTTCGGCCTCTCGGCGTTGTCGCCCTCGGGCTTGGGGGGCTGGATGACGGTCAGCTTCAGGCCCTTGAAGTCCTCGGAGGAGACCTTCGCGCCCTGCTTCTCGCCCCGTTCGGTCGCCCGGGTCAGGACCTCGGCCGCCTTCTCGGCGTTCTCCCCGACCTCGGCGGTGACCACGAACGCCGCCGCGATCTCGCCGGCGCTGGGAACGACGGCGAGCGTGACCGGCCCCTGCGGCAGCTCGTAAAGGTCCTTGAAGGTGACGCCGAGGTCGGCCTTCAGCTTCGCACCCGTCTCTTCGAGCTTCGCGGTGAGGTCGTCGCGGAACCCCTTCATCGCCGGGTCGTTCCAGAGCTGGCCGATCTGGCTCTGTCGGAGCGCCTCACGTAGGGTCTTGGCGTCGATGGCCTTGGCGAAGAAGACGGCGGAGTCGGGATGGACCTTTTCGGGGGGGGCCGCGGCCGACGCCCCGGGGGTCACTAGCGGGAGGAGGGCCAGCCCGAGCCAGCCGGTCAGCACAAGGCGGCGGGCCGCCCGAAACGGTTTACGCATCAATCCACACTCCGTTTGCCATTGGCAATCGCCCCGGGGGCCTCGGCCCGCGGGGCAAAACTGTTGAACTCGTCGTCGCGTCCGAACGGACAGATTCTAGCGAACGTCGTGCCGGCGGCCCGTCCGCCCGACGGGGACGGCCCCGCCCCGACACGAAGTATCCGGCGGACGAGCCAGGGGGCCCTGCCGGCCACCGGGCCGACGACCCCCGGGAGACTCTTCAGTAAGGAAAAACAGTTCTCAGACGGAACCGGACGGCGGCCCTGGCGGTCCCGCGGGGGGTCACGACGCGCCCTTGGCCGCTCCGGTCCCGGGTCCGACGGACCGTTCCCCGTCCTTGCCGGGCCAGGGGGGGCTCCCCGCCCTCGCCCGGCGGGGCGGGTCGAGATAGCGGTGGCCCGTGTTCGGGTTCTCCTTGTCGTAAGAGAACGCCTCGCGGTTCCGCAGAAAGTCCTTGACGTAATTGACCGGGATCGCGAACCCGAGGTTGTCGGCCAGGTCGGCCCGCGCCCCCCGGCTCGTCACCCCGATCACCTCGCCACGGACATTAAAGAGCGGGCCGCCGGAGTTCCCCGGGTTGATCGCGGCGTCGGTCTGAAGGTAAATCTGCCCTTCGATGTTCCGGTTCCGGTTGCTCACGATCCCCTGCGAGACGCTCCGCTCCAGTCCCAGAGGGTTCCCCACGGCGAACACAAGGTCCCCCGCGTTGACGTCCTCCAGGCTACCCAGAGAGACCGCCCGAAGTTTCAAATCTTTCTGGGCGGGGAGCTTCAACAAGGCGAGGTCGAAAAACGGGTTGAGTGCGACGATCTCGACGTTCTCGATCCGGCGTCGCGCGAGACCCCCCGGCACGTTCTGGTAGAGGACGACGGCGATCCGCGTCTCCCCCTCGATCACGTGCGCGTTGGTGATCGCGTAGCCGTCGGTGTTCACGAGGAAGCCCGAGCCCTTCGCGGTCGGCGTCTCGATCGAGACCACGGCCTCGCCGTAGGTCCCCACGAGTTCCTTCACGGGGGCCTGCCGCAGCGCCCGGCTCTCGAAGAAGCCGGAAGGGTCGCCGTCGTAACCCGAGGCCCCGGCGACCGCCGCGGGTCCCGCTTCGCCCGGCTGCTCGCGGGCGACGACCTGGTCCCTCGGCACCTTGATGACGTCGAACCCGAGGTCGACGTAATAAGCGCCCGGCTTCTCCGCCAGCACCGCGCCCGTCAACTGGTGCCCGTCCTTCAACCGGAGGACTTCCAACCCCGACCAACCCGCCGACGCACAGACCATCGTGGCACACACGGTCCCGCGGAGCAGTCGACCCGTCGTGTGCGGCATCCGTTGTCCCTTCAAGAGTTTCGGGGGGCCGGAAGTTTCCCTGAAGTCGCCCCCGGCGATTGCCGACATTGTAGGGAACCCGCCAAGAGATTCAACCCGAACGTGACGCCGCCGGAACGACCCCGATCTCCTTCAGGGTCTCCCCATTAAGCCCAAACCTCCCGGACCGCCGGGAACGCCGAAGCTCTGCTTGACGCGCGACCGATTCGACGGTTAAATCGAGTGACATCCGGGAGCGAGCCCCTCTCCGAAGCAATTCTGACATCCGGCCCGATCCGACCGCCGTGAGGTCGTTCGCCCGTCCCCGAAACAACGACGCAGGGGGGTGTGTCTCGTGCGAAGTCGAACCCTTGGGATGATGGTCTTTCCCCTGGTGATCGCCGCCTCGGGGGCACCGACTCCGGCGTCCTCGCAGGAGCCGCCGCGGGCCGAGGCCCCTCAGGAAGGCGTGCCGCAAGGCCCCGCGCCCCTGGAACCGATCAACCTCCTCCCGCCGCTGACGACGATCCCCGTCCGCCGGGGCGCGCCCGCGTTCAACATCACTTCGGTCGACGCCTCGCTGCTGCCGCGCGACAACCCGGACATCTGGGTCCTTGATTTCGCCTTCAAGCCACTCCGGATCGTCTCGGCGGAGATCCCGGGCAAGGGGCGTCGACAGCTCCACTACCTGGCCTACAGGGTCGTGAACCGGACCGGCGAGCCCCGCGATTTCGTCCCCCAGTTCATCATGGTGACGGACACCGGCAAGCGGATTGAGGAAGCGGTCATCCCGAAGGTCGTGAAGATGATCCAGGCCCGCGAGGACCCCACGATCAACTTCCTCGGGGCCGTCGACATCGCCGGGGTGATCCCGCCGAGCACCAAGGAGGGGGTCGACGACTCCGTCTACGGCGTCGCGATCTGGGACGGAGTCGACCCGAACGCCGACCGGATCAAGATTTACGTCCGGGGCCTTTCGAACGGGTACACCGTCGAGTCCCCCGACGCTCCCCCCTCCACGGTCCGCTACAAGACCTTGCGGATCGACCTCGTTCGCCGGGGCGACAACATCAACCTGAACGAGAAGGAAATCGAGCTGGCCGAACCCCCCTACGAGTGGGGCTACTGGTCCGACCAGCAGATCCTTCAGGACGCCTCGCGAAGGACCGCCCGGGGCCCGGCCCCGCTCCGCCGCAACTGAAATGGTTAGTTCGGTTTCCGCTTGGTTAGCGGGGTCTTCGTGGGGTCCGCTCTTGCGGACCCTCTTCTGATCAAGCTGGTCCGCAAGAGCGGACCCTACACGAGCAAACGGAAACCGGCTTACGGGCCCGAACCGGAACGAACGGGCCGTCCCTCAACATCAGGCATAACCGACGGGGTCTTCGAGGCCGAGCCGCCCGAAGGCCCCGCGTCGGATTGTGCAGGAGTCGCAACGGCCGCAGGCGAGACCCTCCTCCGTCGGGTCGTAGCAACTGTGGGTCAGGCCGTAATCGACCCCCAGCGCCCGGCCTCGTCGGATGATTTGTTCCTTGGTCAGGGTGACGAGCGGGGCGTGGATTCGGTACGTCCCGAGCCCCTCGACCCCCGCCCGGGTCGCCAGGTTGGCGGTCGCCTCGAAGGCCCGGAGGAACTCCGGCCGACAGTCAGGGTAGCCCGAATAGTCGACGCAGTTCACGCCGACGAAGATGTCGAACGCGCCGATCGATTCGGCGAAGGCCAGGGCGAGCGCCAGGAAGACGGTGTTCCTGGCCGGGACATAGGTGACGGGGATCCCTTCGGCCATTGAAGGCTCGTCTCGGTCCTTCGGCACGTTGATGTCGGCGGTCAAG
>LNFM01011186.1_pt1 | contig 12307 bp, 22 predicted proteins | sample 596031 | NCBI WGS metagenome assembly LNFM01 (sample SAMN04254537, study PRJNA301005) | activated carbon metagenome | isolation source: dual media filters at the Ann Arbor, Michigan drinking water treatment plant | place: USA: Ann Arbor | reverse complement strand
CCTTCGCCTACAAGCTGCACAAGGTCAGCGACTGGAGCAAGGGCAAGGACAGCGTGCTGAAGGTCGAGGCCGACTACAAGGGCATGTCCTGACGCGGCGGCAGGCGTCAGGCCTGCATCGCCCACCTCCGTGCCGCCGCAGCGGCGGCACGGAGGCTTGGAACAGGTCACATGTGGTCGATCATCACTTCGCAATCGGCCGCTGAGGAAGTAACTGCGCGGGTTTCTGTTCGCAGACTCGTTGCCGTGGCCCTATCTGTGGCCCCGTTCGCTCGACTGCCAGATTGTGATTCTGGTAGGCGCGGTAGCGGTGCCAGCCCAGGGCAGCACGCCCGGCCGCGTCAACCTCGGTACCACTTCGGCGCAACGCTGTAGGCGCTGCTGAACAGCGTTCCCGCCCCGGAATATCCGCCCGCGCTGGCGCTGTCCCCTTCACCAGCGCCCTCCTCAGGCGTCGGCGGGCCCTTGTCCAGCATCTTGTCGTAGTGGAAGTAGGTTCCGACCCCGGCCATCGCGGCTGAAAGCAGCGGGTTGAAAGCGCCGGCCGTCGCCCGGTGTGCGTCCGCATCACTCTGGAAGTTGTCACGGCGCACCCGGTAGCCCCAGGCCTCACGGGCCGCGTTCTCTCGGGTGGTCTGCTCATCCACCGCGCCGAAGTAGGCGGTGTCTTGCAGGATGGCGTTGGGTGAGCCGTCGCTGATGTCCAGGCCGCGCGCTGCAAGCGAGGCCCGCTGCGTGCCCAACAGCGCCGCGTACTTGCGACGCATGCCTGCCGCAGCCACGTCGCCGCGCGCCTTGGCGTCCTGGGCCTGCATCTCGGCTGTCTGCGCGTTGTTCGCCGCGACCTTGGCCTGGTAGTTCGCCTGGTCCTTCTGCGCATCGGCCGACGAGTAAGCGCCATAGGCCGACAGGGCACCCATGACATACGGAATCGCTGTTGCCCAGCACATGGCTTGCTCTCCTTACTGAAGCGCTGAGCCCGACTGAGCTCGCAGGAAAAAGACTCGCATCGCAGGACCACCCGGTCCGAGAGGCGCCTCAGGCAGCACCGTGAAACCGAGCTGCTGGATGCATCGAATCCCGCAGCGGTCGCGCGGCGCGACGTGGTTGATCAGCAGCGGCCAGCGGTCCAGCCACCCAGCGATGAGCGGTCGCACCTCGCGCAGTAGCGCCCCCTGGTGCTCCGTCGCGCGCTCGGTGGCCAGCAGCCAGGGCGCACAAGCACACGGATCTGGCGTAGGGGCGCAGCCGAGCATCGCGAGCACTTCGCCATCCGGGCCGATGGCCGTCTGAACCTGCGCACTCGCTTCGACGCTCTGGCGGACTGCCTGCAGCAAGTCGATCCCCTCGGTCGTTTCGATGAGGGCGCGCGTATGGCTGCGCAGATGCAGCGCGACATGCTCCGCGTCGCGTTCTTGTGGCGCCCTGAGGATGACCTTTGCGTGCTTCACGTCCATGAGCTGCTACTGAAACTTTCCAGCCCGGTGTGATCGATGCGCCACGTTGGCCAGTGCAACGACGACACAGGGATGGTTGCCAAGCCGGGTATTCGTCAGAAAGTCGTTCAGCGCTGGGTGTGCCTGCACGTAGCGCCGCGCCAGGGCCAACACGCGGGCGGCGTTCTCGGGCCCGCCGAACTCGCCGGACATGCGTTCGTTCGCTTCTCTGACCCAGGCGCCTTCCGTCGTTTCTTCGTTCAAGTCCCCCCGCGCCACGGCCAGGCCGGCGTCCGACAACTGCATCGCCTCGCGGTCAGGGATGCCGTGGGCAAACATCACCGCAGCCCAATGCTGGCCGGTCTCAGATGCCTCCTCGGGCGTCATTCCCGACGCGCCAGCTGCGCGGGTGAGCTCGAGGCCCACCTCCGCGCCGTACGGCATCACGGGGTCGGCGTACGGAGCGTTGAGCAGCGGCGAAGCCTCAACAGGCGCCGCGGTGGCTGCGGGCTTGTCGGCCGACTGCTCACCGGTGGGCGCCGTCGCCGCGTCCGCAGGGGCCGCACCTGACGCTGGCAACGTGCCGGGCCCGCGCGCTATGTCGTTTACCAGCTCCGGGCTGGCGTCATAGAACGGCCGGGGCCCAGCGGCGATGAGTGGAGCGGCGTCCGTCGGGCCTGGCTGCTGCGTGCCGTCAGCACGCGGCAGATCCTCGACCATGTTGCTGTTCTCGTAATGCATGGCGGGTCAGCCCCGGCGGGGGATGTCGTCGACCATGTTGGAGTTCTCGTAGAACCCCTTGCGCACCGGCGCGGCCGGCGTGGCGCTTGCCCCGCCCCCAACCATGTCGCACGCCTTAGCAAGAACTGCGTGCAGGCCAGCTTTGCCCTGTACAGCAGCAACGCCGGCGGCATCCCGTAGTTCTCCGTGCAGCTTGCCGCGTTTCGCTTCAAGCCCCGCGGTCAGCTTCGCCAGCAGGCCCGAGCTCAGGCTCGGCGCCAGCGCTGCCAGACTGCGGCGCTGCTCGGCGTACACGCGGCAGAACGCCTTCACATCGGCGACGAAATGGCTGAGGAGTTCGTCGGCTTCGTTGCCTTGGGTGGTTCTCATGGTGCTGTCCTTCATTGCGTGTGGCGGCCATCGCGAGCGGCGGCCAGGTCTCTGGCCTTGGCGCTCACCGCGAGTGCGGTGCGCTGCGGCTTGGTGTCCACAGACCTGGCCCGCTTCATGGCGAGGAGTTGCTGCGCCTCTTCAGGCGGACAGGCCCAACCAGGCAGTGGGCGCTCTCGCCCGCTGGCCGTCAGGGTCTCGAACTTGATCCTGGTGCCCACCTCGACCAACACGCCGTTCATGAACCCGCGGTCGACGGCGATCAACTCAACGACACCGGCTTTCACGCTTGCTCTCCAACGTGCGCTGCGATGGCCTCAACCGCGACCTCGAGCACCGCGGCCAACTTGTCGGCAGAGCGCTTGGCTTCGCTGCGCAGCAACGTCGCCAGGTCGGCGCTTTGGTTGCGCCACATCTCGCGGTCGTCTGGCCCGCCCGTGTGCACGCCGCGCCCTTCAACCGTCTTGAAGCGCTTGTCGCGGCCATGCAGCACCGGCGGCGGCTCGACGCGCACACCGATGTCCAACGATGCGTTGTCCAGCCCGCTGCGCCATGCAGCGGCACGCAGAGCGAACAGCACCGGAGTCATGCTGTTGACGTGGTGCGCGCTGAGGTCGCTCCTGAAGCGCCTGTCATTGGTGTCCTTCGCCGCGCGCAGTACACCGTACGCGGTCAACTCAGCCTCCGCGGCTGCGCTTCGCACGCGTTGCAGGCGGATGCGGAGCTCTTCGAAAACTTCCAGCGCCTGCACCGCGGCCTCGACTACAGCGGCGTGCTGTGCCGTCGTCACGCCCTGGGCAGTCGACCGCATCAGCTCGAGGTACTGCGCGCGATTCCCTGCGGTGTTCTGATCCTCGGCCATGCTGCGCTGCGCCTGCATCTCCTGCAGGCCGGCTTCCAGGTCCTTCACTTCGCGAGCGATCATCACAACCAGGGACTGCGCGGGCTCGCTGTTCGGCTCCCGCGCTGCTGCAGCTCGTGCAGAGGCTTCCTCGGCCTGGCGCTCGGCCAGCACCGCCTGCTGCCGGCTGATGCGGGCATCGTGTTGCTGAAGGTCGATCGGCTTGAACATGCAGGTGCTCCGTTAGATGTTGTCGGCCAGGGGCCGGTAAGTGCTGGGGTCGTTGGTCAGGAAGGCGGTCACCTTTCCCGACGTGATCGTGGCCGTGCCGATCGTCAGCAGCAGGCCGAGGTAGCGCTCGTAGCGCGGTAGGCGTGGCAAAGGCAAGCAGGCCACCATCGCGCCGGCCGTGAGGGCGGCAAGAGGCAGCGCGCCGGTGCTGCAGTGGGCAGTTGCTGATCCATCGGTTGCGATGGCGCCCTGCGCGTCGCTGGCCAGCGTGAACTGCGCAGTGGCTGCGCCGGCTGATGCGGCCGCGGTCTCCACCAGGATGACCAGGTACAGCTCGGCTGCGTCTGGCACAGCGCCCATGTCGATCACATCGCCAAGCAACGTCGTGCCCGCCGCCAACGCAATGGACAGGCCGCTTCCGAATTCCGCGTTGTTGTCGATGACCATGCCGCAGAGCATCGGCGTCCCGCGTCGACTTGCCTAGAGTCGCGGAGCCAATACGGAAAGCCTGCCCGTGCGCTCTGCAACCTGCACGCGGCGCACTGCTGCCGCAACGTCGCGGTAGCCCTCGGCTTCCAGCCACAGCGCGAGCGCCTGGCGCTGGTGGCGCAGACGGTTGCCGCGCCCAGCGACGCTTCCCGGTCGCATCAGCACCACACGATTGGCATGTTCGGCCCCTTGCGTCAGCGCCAGCGCGAACAGGTCAGCGCCAGGCCGCGGGATGCGCAGCGGCGCGCCTTCAGGACCGATCTCGAACAGGTCTTCGCGCAGCCACCGAAACACCGGTGGAGCAGGCCGGCGCGCCTCTTCGCATCCCGCTATCGCTGCGTCCAGGGCTTCCATGCCGATCGCGCTGATGTGCGGGCGCAGGCCCAGGCGCGCAGCTGCGTCGCGGAACTGCGTCAGGGCCAGCCGGCGGGCCTGGGGGGACAGGTCATCCGGGATCACAGCTCTCGCGCCCCCAACACCTTCGATGCAGCCGCGGCAATGTTAGGTTTTGCTAGGTTCTCGGGCCCGATGACCGGCACCCCGCAACTACAAGTTTCTACAAGTTCTTGCCCTCGCGCGCGCACGCGCGCAATCACGTATAAAAACTCCCGCATGTCAGGCCTCGCCGGCTGCGGCAACATCAGGTTTTATAAGGTTGTCTGCCGCGGCCACCGAGGCAGCAGCGCATGCCGCCGCAGCGCGGGCGTTCTTCAAGCGAACGTGTGCGGCGTGCCGGCTGATCCCGTCGCGCTCCGCCAGCTCGGGCGCAGACAGACGTGCCCACTCAGGCAGGCCGTCGGCGTTGTCGTCGTCGACGCAGACGTGCAGGCGGCCAGGCAGCCCGGGGAGCGCTGGCCACGGCTCGCCGCGCAACAGGGCGACCGTCAGGCTCCAGCGGTTCACAGCTCGACCACCACCGCGTTAATTCCCATCTCTGCAGAAATCTCTGCAAGAGCCTTGTTGCGACCGACCCGGTACTCGTGAAGTTCGGCATCGCTCAGCCGGCGGGGCTGCGCAGGGGCCCATTCGATGCAGCAGGCCACCGCGGCGCCTGGCCTGGGTCGCTGGACAGTGAGCGTGCAGGTGCATGCGCCGGCCTTCCAACTCCGAACCGCGAGGGCTGCTTCGGCGCTCACGGGGTGTCTCCGGACTGGGTTGTCACCGTGTCTCCTCCTCTAAAGAGGGAGGAGACAGTTGGTGACACTGGAACCTTGTCGCCAATTGGTGTTTGGTGACATGTCGGAGACAAGTGACAAGGGCTCACGTTGCGGCTCCCGGTTTGCCTGGAAGCGCCACCACACCGACAGCCTCGATCAGCAGCCCGGCATCAAGCATCTTGGTGATTTCTCGATACACGGACTGGCGGGCGTACCGGCCCTCAAAGTGCTTTGCAAGGGCCCCTCGCAAGCATCCCGTGCCCCGCTGCATGAGGCACTCGGTGATGGCGCCGGCGATCTCGCTCGGGCGCTTCGACCGCGCCGGTCGATCCGGGGCGTCTGCTGCCTCAATGACGCAGGAACCGCGCTCCGTGCCCCATCGGTTGAGACCCAGGGCCACAGGGACAAGCCGGAAGCCGATGCGGTCACCTTTCCCTGGCAGGTCGCGTTGCTTCGTGACTTCGGCCGATCGCAGGCCCGTCGCATCGTCAGCCGTTACTTCGATTTCGGTGTCGATGGCGGCGCGCATGCCTGACCACCCCCGCATGCCTCGCGCCTGATCCTTGCCGCAGTGATGCACCCACAAGAACGTGGCGCCGGTTTTGGCACGGATGCTGTCGGCGTGCTTCAACACAACGCCCATGTCCTCGCCGCTGTTTTCGTTCGCGCCTGCGCTGATCCGGGCCAGCGTGTCGCCGATGATGAGTGCGAAGCGCTGACCGAGCTGGGATTCAAGCTTCGCAATGAGGTCGACAACTGCCGCCGTGTCAGCCCCGCCATCGAACAGATTGATCGGCGACTGAACGATGACCACGCCCGGTGCGGCCTTGTCGTGGTACCTGCGCCAGGCTCTAAATCGGCGCTTCACTGAGTCCGCGGCTTCCGTGGCCAGGTAGAGGACCATGCCGCCTGCGGTGTTCCGGCCGAGCCAGTTCTCTTCGAGGTTCAGGCGGGCAGCGAGCTCGATGGCAAGGAAGGTCTTTCCGCTGTTGGAGTCGCCGTAGATCACCGCCATCGCGGCCCGGCCAATGACGCCCTCGACCAACTCGTCATCAAAGGCCTCGTCATCGTCGGCCAGGTCGTTGACCAGAACGAATTCAAGCTTGCGCACGGCGGCCAGGTCACGGCCTGGAGGGGGCACTCGCCGGGCTCGCTGCACGACGTCGTGAACGGTTGGTGTTGTGCTCATGCGGCCCTCGCCAAGTCGTTCATGTCGGTCTTGTGCTGCGGCGGCATGGCGATGTGGGCGTCACGCCCTGCGGCCGCCCAGCGGGCGGCGCATCCCTCTGCGGCTGCGATACCGGCCTCATCGTGATCTGCCGCGATCAACACCGACTCGATGCCACCCAGCACCGGCATGGCGGCCAGGTTGCCGGCGTCCACGGCCGCCCACACCGGCGTGAATGCGTGCGCGAGGCTCAAGGCGGTCTCGATGCCCTCGGCCAGGCCCAAGCCCAGGGTCACTGCTTCGTCAGGCCACAGGCGGCACACGGCGCCGGCTTTGCGGTGGCGGCCCAGCTGCATGCGCGGCGGATCGACATTCGCCTTCTGGCCCGTCGGCAACACCCAGGTTCGGTGCAGCGTGCGCGGCGTGCGGTCCTGGGCGTCCGTGAGCAGCGCCACCAGCGCCGGCCCGACGTACCCCGTCGGCGGGTGTGGCAGCGCGGGGTGCCAGCGGAGATCTCCGTCGGCGGGTGGGATGATGCAACCGCGCGCCTCCAGATAGGCCAGCGCAGGCCCGGAAAGCGGCCTGCAGGCGGCCCACAGCTGCTGGCCGTACTCAGACAGCGCCTCGAACCTGATTGCGGCCGCCACGGGCTTCGGGCGCGCCCCTTCGCGGATGTCGCCGCGGCGGGTCTCGACGTACCCGCACCGGAAGCAGTGCGCTACGCCGCGACCATCGTCGTCGACGGTGACACCACAAGCCTTGTCGCGCGCGCTACGGTCGCACTGAGGGCACGGCTGCCGCGCCGGTCCTTGCCAGTCGATCATGCCGCCCTTCCCCTCACGCGCGACAACCAGGCCCGCGCATCGGCCTCTGTAGTCAGAGGCTTGAACATGCCCCAGCGCGATGCCAGCCAGGTTCCGTCTGCCAGCTTCACCAACTCCACGCCAGCAAGCGCAAATTCAGCTACCAGGTTGGCGTCGGACTTTTCAGCGGGCGCGACCGGCCCCATCCCCGGCGCTGCGGCGCCGACGTGTAGAAGCGTGGCCATGCGTCACGCCTCGGGGCCACGCTTGGGGCCACCAGCGCGCGGCAGGGGTGCTGCGCTGGCTGATGCCGCAGGGGCGGCAGGGCTGGGGCCAGATGACGGGGCATCACCTGCCGGCTTGCCGATGGCCAGGATCACCTCAACCGGCCACACGGTGGTGTTCTCGCCGATCTTCTGGCCGGGCGGCACGCGGCCCGCCTTCAACCACTTGTACCAGGTGGCCCGGTTGATCGGCAGCAGGCCGGCCTTGCCGGTCTTGGCGTTCCTGCAGATTTCGCCGACACGCACTCTTGCGCCGGCAGGGTAGACAACTTGACTCGCTTGCATCGCGGCAACTCCTTTGGACGGGTTGCGACACGATGCGAGCGACCTGCGAATCAGGCTATTTTTCTACCCCACTTTTCCGCCGAGCTAGAAAACTCAGTCCCGAATTCGCCATTGCGTCCGCCAGGCCTTGCGCTGCTGGTGCGAGCTCCAAGTCACCCGGGATGATGTCTGGGTCCGGCGGCCACTCCCCGCCTACCTCAGCTATCGCTCGGGCAGCCGTGGTGAGTTCGGCAAGGGACGCCTTCGGCCACTGCGGAAACAGCCTTCGAGCCGTCGCCGGCACATGGTCGCGCAGAGACTGCTTTGTGTACCTGGCGCGGGAATAGACCACGAGCGGGCCGCTGATGTCGCTGCCCCGTTCATAGGGTGTTTGCTTCCATTCCTTGAAGATCTGCTCGGTCCTATCCGGCCCCAGCCGCCGCCCCACCTCCCCGAGCGCCACGGCAACGGCCGCGAACACTGATCGTGTGTTGAACCCGAACATGATCAGCGTGTAGGCCGTTTTGGCCACTAGCCTGTCGCGTCGCGCCACGCTGGAACGAGCGCGATTCGTCGGCCGGCCCCGCCGTCGCTTTGGCGCGCCTTCCTGGGAGTTCACGCGAGGCCTGGCGCGCCCAGGAACTCCAACGCTGTGCGCGTCGACTTGCGGAGGTTGCACGCAGCGCACGCGGCCACCAGGTTGATCCCGTCGTCGGCGCCGTGAAGCGCGCGCGGCAGCTGGTGCTCGACGTGCCACGTCCCCGCCAGATCCAGCGGCACCCGGCAGTAGCAGCACACCCCCTCCGAGCGCTCGAACACCTGGCGGCGCCGGCGGGATACTGGCCGCACGCGCTGCGTGCCTGGCATGGGCAGCGCGGCGAACAGCAAGCCTTGCTCACACTGCTCGTCATTGGCCGCTGGGGCCGTGAACCGCAGCGCGTGGCGGGCGGATGCCAGGGCCGCCTGCTTGCTGCTGGCGGTGCTCAGCACAGCGCCTGCGCGCGGCTCGATCACGTAGTAGCGAACGGCGTGCAGGCCGGCCTCGATGCACGGCTGCGATGCCAGCGAATAGGTGCCGTCGCCGAACGCTGCGCCGTGGATGGGGCGGTGGAGAAGGCCCTTCATGGCGCAGCAGCTCCGTCTCGACCGGACGTCTGCGCGGCCTCGCGCTCGGCCTGCTCAGCCTGGGCTTGTCGACTGGCGCACCCGAAGAGCTCTGTCGTCACCTCGTCAGGCTTGGCCGCTTCATCAAGCGTCGTCAACACAGCACATCCAAGCTGCCACAGGCGCACCGAAAACCCGCGGACAAGGTCGCCGTCAGGCTCTGGGCACTCGCGCTGCAGCAGCGCTGCGATGGAGCAGATCTCGCCGGCCGCTTCGCTGGCGTACCTGGCGCGCCAGTCGGCAGGCACTCCTTGGGGGCGCCTGCGCTTGCTGCGCGTCGATCTCGCTGGCATTTGATGCAGCTCAGCCATGGCGCACCTCACTTTGCTGACCTTGCGCGACGAGTTGCAGCGCTCGCCTTGGCAGCGGCTCTGCGGGCGGAGCGGCCGGCTCGACGTGCACCTCGCAGTTGCTGTGCACGAACTGATAGAGCGCGCCGGCCTGCGCTTTGAGAGCCTTCAGGAAGGCAGGTGTCACGATCAGCCGAGGCGCGCCGGAGCCGGGCTTGTAGTCGGTTGCGCGCGGGTGTGCGGCCAGCATCTCGAAAGGCGCGCTCAGGTCCGTGGACGGACGCAGATCAAAGCGGTTGCGATTCGGTCCGTCGACGAAATCGAGCACCTGACCAAGAAGCGTCCGCGCCAGCTCCGTGACGGCAGGGTGGGCGCCTTGGCAGTAGGGCCGCACGCCCCCCCAATCAATCTCCAGCTCGAAGGCCACCCCCTCGGCACGCATGCTGCCCTTCAGCAACTCGGCAGAACCTGTGCTGCAAACGTTGATGGTCTGCACCTCGAAGGTCGATTCGCCGTCACCTGCGGGGAACGCCGCCTCCGGAACTCCCGCAGCAAGCAGTTCGCCGCGAGCGGCGCGGTAGACAGTCAACCAGCCGCCCTGCTCACTGCGGCACTGCTCGACCATCAATGCCTTCAGCGCGGTCTCAGCAAGGTCCAGCTGCACAGACAGCCGCTGCGAGGCCCTGCGGCGCGGCGCCGGGGTGCCGTTACGATTCTTGGTAGCCATGGTGTGCGGTTCCTTTCTCGGTTGCACGTTGTGGTCAGGCCGGCTTGGTGTCTCACCACCTTGCCGGCCGCCTTACCGCAGGGCCGCTGCGGCGCCGGTGTTACTTCATGGGCTCAGCGCCACCGGCTTGAGCTTGACCCGCGGCGCATTGCCGGCCATCACCTTGTCGAGCGTCGCCAGGCTCTTCGCGCCGGCGCGCTCGGCGCAGGCCAGGTGCAGCGCGTCGCCGGCGCGGATGCCGCTCCCGGCATTGAGCGTGAGCAGCGCAGCGCGATGGAAATCCACGGGCTCGACGGGCAGCAGGCGCAGATCGCTGGCCACCAGGCGCTGGAAGCGATCCCATGCCTGCTGCGCCTGCGCGGCGTCTAGCTGGGCCGTGCGCTGCTTCATGCCGAGCGCGCTGCCGAACTCGGTAACGCACCAGGCGGCCGAAACCAGTTCGCTCTTCGTCGATGCATACCAATCGGCGACAGCAGCGCTGCCGGGCTCCTTGACGATCAGCGCAACCAAGGCGCTTGTGTCGACGTAGACCATCAGTAGCGAGCCTCGCTGCGCAGATCCTCGATCACCGGTCGGCCCAACGGAAGGGCATCGCGGGCTTCGGCCAGTTCGGCAGCAAAGGCGCGCCGGCTCCAGCCCGCTGGCCGGATCGTCAGCGAACCGTCGGCGGTGAGCTGCGCATCGATGCTGTCCCCGTCGCGCAGGCCGAAGCGGCGCACCAGGTCGGCCGGCAGGCGCATTGCCAGACTGTTGCCCCATTTCGCGATCTGCAGCTGCATGTGAAACCTCTGTTGTAGAAACATCTGAGTAGATACTTTGTACTACTCTGGCGGTCCGGTCAAGCTCCTCTTATGCGACCTTGAGGGGGATCACCTCCGCGCCCGCTGCCAGCTTGTCGATCCGATCCGCCAGAAACTGAAGTGCCTTCTTGCGCTCGGCGGCCAGCTCCATGTGGCTGTACGCGGCAACCGATGCGTTCTTCTCCGCGTGCGCCAGCAGCAGCTCGACCACATCGCGCCCGAACCCGTGCTCACGCAGCAGCGTCGCCGCGGTGCCGCGTGTGCCGTGCGGGCTGAACTCCGGCACTCCGAAGTCGATGCGCTTGAAGAAGTGATTCAGCGTCACGTCGCCCATGGGTACGCTGCCGCGGAAGATCGACGGGAACACGTAGCCGTCCTTCCCCTCCGCCGGGCCTGTGAGCTGGCGAACCTCGCGCAGCAACTCGACGGCTTGGCTCGACAGAAACACGCGGTGCGGCTTACCCATCTTCATGCGGTCGGCCGGAATGTCGAAGGTGGCCGCGTCCAGGTCGAACTCGGACCACATGGAGCGCAGTAGCTCGCTCTTGCGCGTCATCGTCAGCAGCAGCAGCTTGCTCGCTGCAATGGTGGTGGCGTGGGCGCCCTGTACGCCCAGCTTGCGCCAGAAGGCGCCGAGTTCCTTCTCGCTCAGGTGGCGGTGATGCTCGACCGGTGCGCGCGTGATCGCACCGCGCAGCGGCTGGGCCGGGTTCGTCGTCACCAGCAGGTTGCGGATCGCGTGGTTGAAGATCTGCTGCACGATCACGCGCACCCGCTCTGCGGTCACTGAAGTGGCCGATAGGGGCTTGATGATGGCCAGCACATCGCCCGGCTGCACGTCGCCCAGCTGCACCGCACCGATGGCCGGATACACGTAGGCGTCCAGCCAGCGCACGATCTGCGCGCGGTAGCTGGCCGAGCGATAGAACAAGGTCTCGTCGATCCATCGCTGGGCGAAGGCGCGGAAGGTCAGCGCCCTGGCCACAGCCAGCTTCTGCGCGGTCGACTGCTCCTGCTTGGCCTTGGCCGGGCTCTCGCCACGCTCGACCAGCGCGCGCAGCTCCTCATGGCGGTCGCGGGCCTGCTTGATGGTGAACGCCGGATAGCCACCGATCGTGACCTTCTCGCGCTTGCCGTTCAGGTGGTACTTGAAGCGCCAGGTCTTCGTGCCGGACGGCAGCACTTCAAGCACCAGGCCGCCGCCGTCGGTCAGGTCATAGCGCTTGGCCTTCGCCTTGGCGTTGTCGATCGCGGCCGGCTTCAGGCTGTAGTTCACGTGGCGCATCTGTAGCCCCTCTTTTGGGGCCACGGCCGGCCCGGTGGCCCGGACTGTGGCCCCGTTTTCGGGCGATGTCAAACGAGCGCAGGCGACGACAGGCAACAAAAAACCCCAGGTGAATCAACACTCTGGGGCTTGCTTGGCGATGCCAGGAGACCCCTGGCGACCCCGTCACATGTGGTCGATCATCACCTGCCCGAAGCCCGAGCAGCTGACCTGGGTGGCACCTTCCATCAGGCGCGCGAAGTCGTAGGTGACCTTCTTG
>LNFM01020214.1_pt1 | contig 12313 bp, 11 predicted proteins | sample 596031 | NCBI WGS metagenome assembly LNFM01 (sample SAMN04254537, study PRJNA301005) | activated carbon metagenome | isolation source: dual media filters at the Ann Arbor, Michigan drinking water treatment plant | place: USA: Ann Arbor | reverse complement strand
GGGAGTTCTGCGAAGGCGCCATGGCCGCGCTGCTGTGCACGCGCCGCCCGGTGGAGCCGGCCGAGTTCCTGCCCATGCTGCTGGGCACCGGCCCGCTGCCCACCGCACCGCAGGAAGACGGCACCCACTTCGCCAACACCGCGCAGTTTGAGCAATTCATGTCGCTGTGGGCACGCCGCAGCGCCGAGGTGTCGATCTCGCTGGCCTCACCGGTGGACACGCTGGAAGACGAGCGCAGCTACCACCCCGAACTGATGGACGTGCGCGGGGCTGTGGCCGCTTTGCCCGAAGCCGAGCGCGCCGAGTTCAAGGACCAGGAGCTGCCGGCCTACGCGCAGGTGTGGGCGCTGGGCTTCATGTTCGTGGTGGAAAACTGGCCCGAGGACTGGGAGCCGCCGCGCGACAAGGACACCGCCACCTGGATCGACGAAGCGCTGGACCACCTGGTGGCCCTGACCGAAGACGACACCGGCCAACCCACGGTGAACATGCACGCCGAAGACGGCCCGCCGAGCGTGAGCGACGAGCGCCTCAACGCGTTCGGCGCGGCGATCTGGGCGGTGTACGACCTGGCCCAGATCGGCCGCAGCCTGGGCCCGCGCGTGGAGCCGATCCGCAAGGCGGAGACGCCGGGGCGCAACGATCCGTGCCCGTGCGGCAGTGGAAAAAAATACAAGAAGTGCCACGGCGCATAGGGGATTCAGACGGCTCCTCCTGAGCCCATATCCGTTCGGGCTGAGCCTGTCGAAGCCCTCGCCTGCTGCGATGATCTTTCACTTCAACTCAAACGGCCCACCCTGCACCAGCGCACGCTGGTAGGCCGGGCGCGCATGAATGCGGCGCAGCCAGTCCATGAGCTTGGGGCGGCTCTCGTTCAAGCCCGCGCGCGCGGCGGCGGCTTCCACCGGAAAACTCATCTGCACGTCGGCCGCGCTGAACGAGCGGCCGGCGAACCAGTTGGAACTGGCGAGTTCGCCCTCCAGAAAATCCAGGTGCTGCGTGAGGTTCGGCGTGATGAAGCGTTTGTGCACCGTGGCCGAGATGGCCTTGGCGATCGGACGCACCAGCAGCGGGGCCTTTTCCACCTCGTCGAACACCAGCTTCATCAGCAGCGGCGGCATCAGCGAACCTTCGGCGTAGTGCAACCAATAGCGGTAGCGCAGAAACGAGGGCGTGCCGGGTTCGGGTGACAACTTGCCCTCGCCGTAGCGCTCCACCAGGTACTCGATGATCGCGCCCGACTCGGCCAGCGTGGCCTGCCCGTCGGTGACCACCGGCGACTTGCCCAGCGGGTGCACCTTCTTCAGCGCGGCCGGGGCCAGCATGGTCTTGCGGTCGCGTTCGTAGCGCTCGATCTGGTACGGCACACCCAGTTCTTCCAGCAGCCAGAGCACGCGCTGCGAGCGTGAGTTGTTGAGGTGGTGAACGGTGAGCATGGGGGCCTTTCAGTCGGTGGTGGTCATGAAGCCGCGCAGGGCCGCCGCGGTGGCCTCGGGCAGTTCTTCGGGAATGAAATGGCCAGCGGGCAGCGCCTCGCCGCTCACGGTGCCTGCGCACTGGGCTTGCCACAGCGCAAGCGGATCAAAGAACTTCTGCACCACACCTCGCGCGCCCCACAGCACCAGCGTGTCGCAGGCGATGCGTTGTCCACGCTCGCGGCTGCCGCGGTCGTGATCGAGGTCGATGCCGGCGCTGGCGCGGTAGTCCTCACAGGCGCTGTGGATGGCCTCGCTGCGGCAGAAGCAGCGCTCGTACTCGGCCAGCGCCTGCGGCTCGATGTGCGGCAGCCGTGTGCCATCCTGCTGCGCGTTGCCGCCGATCATGAGCTCGGGCAGCGGCGCGGGCTGGATCAGGTGGAACCAGTGGTAGTAGGCGCGGGCAAACGCCATGTCGGTGCGCGCGTACATGTCCAGCGTGGGCGCGATGTCGATCACACAAAGCTTGCGCACGCGCGCCGCATGGTCCACCGCGAGCCGGTGCGCCACGCGGCCACCGCGGTCGTGGCCGCACAGAAAGAAGGAGTCGATCCCGAGCGCATCCACCACGTCGATCACGTCTTGCGCCATCGCGCGTTTGCTGTAGGTGCTGTGGTCGCTTTCACCGGGCGCGTGCGACGAATCGCCGTAGCCGCGCAGGTCGGGCAGCACCAGCTTGAAGTGGGGCGCCAGCTCGCGCGCCACGCGGTGCCACATCACGTGGGTTTGCGGAAAACCGTGCAGCAGCACCAGCGCGGGCCCGTCGGGCCGACCGCCCACGCGCACGGCGGCGTGGGCGCCATGGGTGGGGATCTGTTGAAGCTCGAAACCGCTGAACCAGTCTGCGCTCATGTGTTGTCTCCTCGTCGTCGAGTGTAGGTGCGGTGCACGCGTGTTCAGACCAATGCCTGCGGCAATGCGGTCGCCAGAAAGTCCCACACGCGGCGGATGCGCGGGTTGCTGCGGATTTCGCGGTGCACCGCCAGCCACATGGGCAGCGGTGGAATGTCCAGCATGGGCAGGAGCGGCACCAGCTCGGGGTTGTGTCGCGCCACATAGCGCGCGAGAAAACCCACGCCCAGCCCCGCGTTCACTGCCGCCTGGTAGGCGTTGAGGTCGTCGGTGCGCACGGCGAAATCCTCGCGCTGCAAAGGGAAACCCATGGCAGCGAAGCCCCTCAGGATGTCGGTGTTGCGGTCGTTGCCCACCAGGTCGTGGGCGAGCAGGTCGGTGGGCACGCGCGGCGTGCCGCGTCGGCGCAGGTAGTCGCGGTGCGCAAAGGTGCCGATCGCCACCTGTCCCACACGTTTGGCCACCAGCGAACTCTGGTCGGGGCGCACCATGCGCAGCGCGATGTCGGCTTCGCGTTGCAGCAGGTTGCTCACCGCGTTGCTGGACACCAGCTCGATCTGGATGTCGGGGTGCAGCACGCGCATCTGTTGCAGGAGCGGAGGCAACAGCACGCAGGTGACCGGTTGGCTTGCGCTGATGCGCACCGTGCCGCGTGTGTCGGCCTGCGCTCCCGAGGCCTGGCGCGCCAGCTGGTCGGCCGCGCCCGACATGCTGCGCGCCGCTTCGGCCAGGCGGTGCGCGTGCGCGGTGGGCACCAGGCCGCGGCCAGTGCGTTCGAACAGCACCACCCCAAGCTGCGCTTCCAGTTCGCCGATGTGCCGGCCCACGGTGGGCTGGCTGGTGTCGAGCGCGCGGGCGGCGGCCATGAGGCTCCCCCGATCCAGCGCCGCGAGGAACGAGGGAATCAATGCCCAGTTGAAGTGGCCGGTATGCATTTGTGCATGGCTGGTGTTTGGTTTCAGGCAATTGTGTATGGGGCAGCACGTTTCCACAATGCGTTCCATGGCGCCGGCGGTCGGTGCTCTCAGGAGTTTCTTCATGAACACATCCCCTTCTCTGTCGCCTGCGGGCACCGTGCTGGTCCTCGGAGGCCGGGGCCGTTTGGGTCTGGCTGCGGTACAGGCCTTTGCGCGCGGCGGCTGGCGCGTGCTGGCCCAGATGCGTCCGGGTGCGCCGGCGCCGCAGGTCGCGGGTGTGCGGTGGTTGCCCCTGCCGCTGGACACCCCCGGCGCCGTGCAGACACTGGTGGACCAGGTGCGGCAGGCGGGCGGTGCCACGGTGGTGGTGCACGCCCTCAACCCCAACCAATACACCCGCCCGGCCTGGGAGCGCGAGGCCTGGCCCATGCTGCAAACCGGCATGCGGGTGGCGCAGGCGCTGGGCGCCACCTTGATGCTGCCGGGCAACGTCTACAACTTCGGCCAGAGCATGCCGGCGCTGTTGCTCGAAGGCGCACCCGAGCGACCCAGCATGGCCATGGGCCGGATCCGCGCGGCCATGGAAGCGCGGCTGCAAGCCGCCACCGAGCGCGGCGAACTGCGCGCGGTGGTGGTGCGCGCCGGCAACTTCTATGGCCAGGGATCGGGCACGTGGCTCGACCGCGCGATGCTCACCGGCATCCACCGCGGCAAGCTGGTGTTTCCAGGGCCAATGGACGTGGCCACGCCCTGGGCCTACCTGCCCGATCTGGCGCGCACCTTTGTGGCGCTTGCCCAGGTCCGGCATTCGATGCCCGCGTTCGAGTCGCTGCATTTCAGTGGCCACACCCTCAGCGGCGCGGACTGGGTGCGTGCGCTGGAGCCAATGGCACGGCAACAGGGCTGGCTGAAAACCGATCAGCCGCTGCGGGTGGGGGGTCTGCCCTGGCCGCTGATTCATGCGCTCGGCACGGTGATGCCCAGCTGGGGTGCGCTGTCGGCCCTGCGCTACCTGTGGACGCAGCCCCACCAGCTGGACAACCGGCGGCTTGTTTCGCTGATCGGCTCGGAGCCCCACACCCCGTGGCCCACCGCGCTGCACGCCACCTTGTGCGATCTGAACATGCTGTCGGTGCCGACGCCCCCGGCGCTGCGCGCAACCGCTTGAACGTCCGCCACAGGAGCCATCACATGGACCGTCGATTCTTTCTTCGCACCGTCGGGGGTGGCGTCATTGCCGCCGCCACCGCCACCACCGTGGCGGGCTGCAGCAGCGCGCTGCCGGCAGACGCCATCGCCGCCTGGAACGGCCCCGGGCCGGAGCCCGATGTGCGCCGCTGGGTGCTGGCCCACGCCATCCTCGCGCCGCATTCGCACAACCTGCAGTCGTGGCTGGTGGACCTGAGCGTGCCCGACGAGATCACGCTCTTCCTCGACCGCAGCCGCCTGCTGCCCGAGACCGACCCCTTCTCACGCCAGATGATGATGAGCCAGGGCACGTTCCTGGAGCTGCTCGACCTGGCCGCGAAGCACAAAGGTCTGCGCGCCGAGATCACCTTGTTCCCGCAAGGCGTGTTTGCACCGACCACGGTGGACGCGCGGCCCACGGCGCGCATCCGCCTGCTGCCGGACGCGTCGGTGCAGCCCGATCCCTTGTTCGCCCAGGTGTTTCGCCGCCGCACCCACCGCGAAGCCTACGAAGCCCGCGAGCCCGAGGCAGCGGCCTTGCAGGCCATCGGCGCGAGCGTGCAGCCGCACGCGGTGCGTGTGGGTTTTGTGGGGACCGCCCAGGCCGACCTGATGCAGCAGCACCGCCGCATCGCCATGGAGGCCTGGCGCATCGAGCTGGTGACGCCGCGCACGGTGATGGAATCCATCCGGGTGCTGCGCGTGGGCCCGGCCGAGATCGCGCAGCACCGCGACGGCATTTCGCTCAACGACCCGATGGTGCGCGCACTGGCCGCCGTGGGCTTGTTTGACCGCAGCCGCGCACCGGCCCCCGGCGATGCCTCGACCACCACGCAAATCCAGGACTTCAACGCCAGCATCGCCGCCACGCCCGCGTTCTTCTGGCTGGTGACCGAGGGCAACGACCGCGTCACCCAGGTGCAGTCGGGCCGCGCGTATGTGCGTGCCCAGCTCGCGGCCACGGCGGCGGGTCTGTCCATGCAGCCGCTGTCGCAGGCCTTGCAGGAGTACCCCGAACAGGCCGGCACCTATGCCGCGATTCACCAGCTGGTGGGCGCGCCCACACCGCGATTCACGGTGCAGATGTGGGCACGGCTGGGCCACGCGCCCGCCATCGGGCCCTCGCCGCGGCGTGGGCTCGACGCGCACATCCTCAAGGCCTGAGGTCGAACGTGGCTTCGGCCAGCGCCAGCCCGTTCACCAGCAGCTCGATGCGGTGCAGCCCGGGGTAGAGCGTGCGCGTGGTCACGGGTTTGAGGCTGTGGCGTTTGTCCAGCGTGCGCGTTTCGCCGGCCGCCAACGTGAGCTTCCAGCCCTTGAACACCTTGGCGGAGCTGCCGCCGTTGGCGCGCACGTGGTGCACCGCGTAGTCGATCTCCAGCGGCTGGGGCTGGCGCGCGGTGGATTGCAGCGTCACGCGCAATCCGATGGCATCGCCCACCGCCGCCTGCGCCGCCGAGAGGCTGAGCGTGGCCCGCCCCGTCAATCCGCTGGCCAGGCCCCAGGCCGCCAGCGTGGGCGCGTGGCCTTGTTTGATGAGGCTTCTGCTCGCGTGGCGCAACAGCGTGCTGCGCTCGGGCGTGGCTTCAATCAGGTGGTCTTTCACCCAGCCGGCCACCAGATCCGGGTGGTCCTTGGCGATGTCGTTGAGGTGGTTGGCCACGCTGCGGCGCACGTAGCTGCTGGGGTCGTCCTGCAGGGCGCGCAGCAGCGGCAGCGCGGGCGTGGGGTCGGCGACCAGCGCCTGCAGGCGCAGGCCCCAGGGCAGGCGAGGGCGGCTGCCTTCGCTCACCAACCGGCGCACATGCGCGCTCGGGTCGTTCGCCCAGCGCGCGAGTACCGGCCACACGGCCTGGGGCTGCTGCTGGATGAACGGCCGGATCGCGAACTCGGCGGTGGAGCGCTGGGTGAGCGCGTGCAGGCAGACCAGCGAACGCGGCACGTCGTGCTGGCCGTGGCGCGCCACAAATTCGCCCATGGACCAGATCACCCAGCCGGCCAGGCCGGTGCTGGCTTCGGCCGACGTCAAGCCCTCGGGCTCGCCTTTGGCGTCCAGTGGCAGCGCGGGTGCAAGGCTGGCCTCCAGCACGTTGCACGCGGCGTTGAAGTCGTCGGGCAGCGTGGCGCGCATGGCCTCGGCCAGTTGCAGCATGCGCGCCTTGAGTTCGAGCGCATCCAGACCGTGGTTGGCGAGCGCTTCGAAGCGCGGACGGTCAAAGCCGGGCCACGCGCGTTGCAGGTGCTGGCCGGCTGCGGACACCGTGCCCGCGTTGATGAGGTTCTTGAACGGCTCCATGGCGTGCTTTCAGGGCAGGCGTTGCAACAGACCGGCGAGCGCGTGCCGCACGGTGGCCGCGCGCACGGCGGCGCGGTCGCCGTCAAAACGCTGGTGTTCGGTGAAACTGCCCGCTGGCGTGGCCCAACCGAACCACACCGTGCCCACGGGTTTGTCCACGCTGCCGCCGGTGGGCCCGGCCACGCCGGTCACGGCCACCGCGAGCTGCGCCGGTGAATGGGCCAGCGCACCTGTTGCCATGGCGCGCGCCACCGGCTCACTCACCGCGCCGTGCTGGGCGATCAGCTCGGCGGGCACGCCCAGCAGCTCGGTTTTGGCGGCGTTGGAGTAGGTGACGAAACCGCGCTCGAACCAGTCGCTGGAGCCGCTCACCTCGGTGCACGCACCAGCGATCAGGCCTCCGGTGCAGCTCTCGGCGGTGGCCATCGTGAGGCCGCGGCTTTTGAGTTCGCGCGCGAGCGCCATCACCAGTTCGGGTGTGTTCATCATCAGAATTTCCACAGCGCAATCACCAGCAGCGTGCAGGCCGCCGCCGCGAAATCGTCGAGCAGGATGCCGAAGCCGCCGCGTGGGCCGAAGCCTTTGAAGGTCTGGTCGGCCCAGGCCATGGGGCCGAACTTCACCGCGTCGAAAAACCGGAACAGCACAAACGCCACCAGCTGGGCCCAGAAGCCGGACGGTGCGATGAGCCACAGCACCAGCCAGAAGGCCACCACCTCGTCCCACACGATGTGGCCCGAGTCGGCGATGCGCATGTGTTGTGCGGTGACGGTGCAGGCCCACCAGCCCACCAGCGTGGCGGCGCCGATCAGCAGCGCCCACGCGGGCGCCGACATCAGCGGCTGCAACAGCAGGAACGCGGCCCAGGCCCACAGCGTGCCCACGGTGCCGGGCGCAAAACGGCTCAGGCCCGCGCCCGCGCCGAGCGCAACGAAGTGGGCCGGGTGGGACAACAGAAAGGCCCAGGTCGGGCGGGCCAGGGGAGCGGGAGCGGTCGACAGCATGGACGAATTATGGGTGGGCGCTCTTGCTGGGCCGTGACGCCGGCGAGATACTGGCGCGAACCAAGAAGGGGGGCCGCATGGAGATGAACACCGGTGCCATCCTCACCGCCATGGTGCTGGGGGTGCTGCTCACAGGCGCGGCCTCGTGGGTGGTCTCCGGCTTGTACCGCCGCCGCATGCTGGCGCTCATGAAACGGTCGCGGCCGCCCGATCCGGCGCAGCCGGTTGCCCACACCCGGGTGACCGCGCAGGCCAAGCCCGCCGCCGCGCTCGACCTCGCCGCCAACCAGCGCGCCAGCGGCCGTGACCTCCTGGTGGTGAGCGCACTGAGTTTGCTGATCGGCATCACCCAGTCGGTGCTGGCGCTGCTCTTTGTCTACGGTGCCGAACTGCTCAGCGTGGGCCGTGCGCTCACGCTCGGTGTGGTCTACGCCTGGCCCATGGCGCTCACCTGGGGGCTGGTGCGGCGCTGGTCGTGGCTGCGCACGCTGGGTGCCATCGCGCTGTACCTGCTGGCCATGCTGGCGCTCACGTTGTGGCGTTCCATCTCCCCGCAGCCGCTGGCCACCTCGCTCGGCTGGCTTGGTGGCCTGGTGCTGTTGCCGGTGGTGGTCACGCTGGTGATCGGTGCCAGCGGCCGCATCCGCGCGGTGGCGCCGTATTTGTTGCCCATCTTCATGCTGCTGGCGGGCTCGTCGGTGCTGGCGCTGCAGCTGATGGTGAGCGGCGCGCAGGACCCGCCCGGGTGGGTGATCTGGCTGGTGGGTGCCGTGGGGGCCTGGCCGGCCATCGTGTTGATGGCGTTCTCGCCGTGGCTGCTGCTCGCCTGGCCCGCCTGGGCCATCGCCCGTGCGCTGGCGCGCGCGTACCGGGCCAAGCGCTTCTCCGATCTCTGGTACCTGCTCGCGGCCTACTGGCTGGTGGTGCTGGCGGCCTCGGCCTTGCCGGCGCTGCAGGGCGTGGGCTGGATCGCGCTCACGCAGTTCATCCCCTGGTTGTGGATCCCGCTGGCGTCCTGGGCTTTGCGCGGCTGGCTGGCACCGCGCGGCGTGCCGCCCACGCTGCTGGTGCTGCGCGTGTGAGCGCTGGCGCCTCTCGGGCAACACGGTGCTGATCGCCGGCACCGACCTGCTCAGCCGCACCATCGACCCGGACGACGTGTTCACCTTCCTCAACGGGCGCCTGGCCGACCGGTTTGTGGCCAGCGAGGCGCAGGTGGCCGAGCGCCTGCGCGACTTTGATCTCGCGCCCGACCCCGATGGCCGCTACCGCGTCAACGAGTGTTATTGCTTCGACAGCACCTGGCAGCAGGCGCTGGCCGCGCTGGTGGCGCAGGCCGACGTGGTGTTGATGGACCTGCGCGGTTTCCAGGCGCGCAACCAGGGCTGCCGCCACGAGCTCGGTGTGCTGGCCACCGCGGCGCACCTGCAGCGTGTGGTGTTGTTGTTCGACGCAAGCACCGACCGCAGCACCGCGCTGGCCGACCTGGCCCTGGCCCCGGCGGGCCGTGTGGTGTGGGTGGAGGCCGGGCGGCTGGAGCAGCGGCGCGTGGCGCAGATCGTGGGCGCGCTGCTCGGCGCCCGCCACGGCCCGGTGTCAGGCGAAGTGGTCGAAGCCGCGCGCTGACACCGCCACCGCGTGGCCCGAGGCATCGAGCACACGCAGACCGGGCGCGGCGCTGATGCGGCCGATGCGCTGCAGCGGTGTGTGGCTGGCTTTGGCCGCCGCTTCCACCGCGGCGCGGGCGATGGGCGCGGCGGTGAACAGCAGTTCGTAGTCGTCGCCGCCGTTGAGCAGGCAGTCGATGCGCCGGGCTTCGGGCAGCAGGGCCAGCGCCGGGGCGGTGGGCAGCTGGGCCAGCGCGATCTCGGCGCCCACACCGCTGGCTGCCAGAATGTGCCCCAGGTCACCGGCCAGGCCGTCGCTCAGGTCGATGGCCGCGTGCACCGCGTTGCCCAGCACCGCCAGCAGGGTGGCCAGCGCCAGGCGCGGCGTGGGGCGCTCAAGCCGCTGGCGCAGTTCGGGGTGTTGGGTCAGCGCCTGGGGCCCGCAGGCCTGGGTGGCCCAGTCGGTGTCCCGCATCAGTTCCAGCGCCAGCCGCGCCTCGCCGGTGCGCCCGGTGAGGTAAAGGTCGTCACCCACCTGCGCCTGGCTGCGCTGCATGGCCAGACCGGGGCGCACCTCGCCCATCACGGTGATGCAGATGTTGAGCGGGCCGCGCGTGGTGTCACCGCCCACCAGCGGGCAGGCGTGGGCATCGGCCAGCGCGAACAGGCCGCGCGCGAAGGCGGCAAGCCAGGTCTCGTCGGCGTGGGGCAGGGCCAGTGCGAGCGTGAAGCCGAGCGGGCGCGCGCCCATGGCGGCCAGGTCGCTCAGGTTGACCGCCAGCGCCTTGTGGCCCAGGGCTTCGGGGTCGACACCTTCAAAGAAATGCCGGCCTTCGACCAGCATGTCCGTGGACACCGCGAGCTGGAAGCCTGGGTGGGGTTGCAGCAGGGCACAGTCGTCACCGATGCCCAGGGCCACCGCGGGTCGGGCCACCTGGCCGGGCCGCTGGAAGTGGCGCCGGATGAGCTCGAACTCACCCACGGGAATGTTCGGGCGCGGTGGCGCCCGTGTGCGTGTCGCGCGGGGGCAGCAAGAAGCTCAGCGGCGCCACGCGGATGCGCCGTTTGATCGCGGTGCGGATCAGCTGGCGGTTCACCTCGCTGATGTTTTGCGCCTGCAAGGCCAGCCGGAACGCGAGGTAAAAACTCACGCCCAGGTTGATCGGGCCAATGGCGGCGATGCCGGCCACTGCCCACCAGAAGGCCGGTTCGCGCAACACGTCCAGGCCGAGCGCAAAGGCCGCCGCGGCCACCTGGCCGGCCGACAGGGTGACGTGGCGAACATCGAGCCCGATGCCGAAGAACTGCAGAAAGGCCGGTGTGAGGCCGAGCATGAAACCCAGCGAGGTGTTGGCCGCCAGGCCCGAGATGTTGGCGCGGGTGAAATTGGCCCAGCGCGCAGCGCGCTGGCGGCCCAGCAGGCTGGTGAAGCGCGGGTTGTGCTCCATGGCCGAGTGCAGTTTGTGGAAGACAAACCAGTTTTCCACCCAGCCCGCCACGATGCTGGAGGCGAACAGCAGCACGCCGGTGAAGGCGGCGAACAGCAGGGTGGGACCGAGCAGGCTGATGTCTTGCAGGGTGTGGCGCGCCTTGGCGTCGTCGACCATGGCGCTGCCGGTGGTGAATTCGAGCACCGAGCTGATCAGCAGCACCACCGGGATCACCAGGCCGATGTTGCCCGCGATGGCCGCCACCTGCGAGCGGAACAGGTTGGCCACCTCGTCCACAAACCGCTTGACCGCGCCCAGCTCCTTGATGTCCTTGAGCTTGGCCACCATGGCCGGCGCCGTCACCGCCGGTTGTTTGGTGGCCACCGTGAGGTGCAGCAGCATGATGAGCACGAACGAGGCCGCGTAGTTCACGCCCGCGGCAAAGCCGCTCCAGAAGGCCGAGAGGCCCAGACCATAGAGCGCAAACTTCACCCAGGTGGTGAGCCCGATCACCGCGCCGCCGCCCGCGGCCTTGCCCAGCATGTCTTTGTATTCCGCGGCGTTGCGGGTGATGTAGTGCTCTCCGCTCTCGGCGTTGCGCTCGGCCACCTTGGCCGCGGTGAGGTGCGAGCTGGCGGCAATGAGCGATCGGATGCTGCGGTTGTCCAGCCCCACCTGGGCCAGGTCGGCCAGCAGCGCCACGGTGGCGCGCTCGGGCTGGTCGGACTGCAGGCAGTCCAGCAGCTCCTTCACCCGCACCACGCGCTCGCGCATCTGGCGCAGGCGGAACACGATGCCCACCGAGACGCCGTGTTCTTCCAGGTGCGAATACACCGAATAGGCGGCGTGGCGGCATGCGTCGAGCTGGTTGCGCAACCGCGTGGCCGCCTCCAGCGCCTCGGGGCTCTGTGCGCCGTGCACACGCACCTCGCGGCGCAGCGACTCCAGGTCGCTGGGCAACTGGTGGAACGGCTTCTGCTCTTGCGCCTCGGGCGACATGCGCACCCGGATCTCGGAGGCGAAGCCGGTCGCGCTGACCTGGCTCACGCAGGAAATCATGGCGTCCATCAGCGCCACCTGCCAGAAATCGGCCGTGTCGGCGCCGGGCTCCTGCCCGGTGCCGATGAGCAGGTCGCGCAGGCGCAGCAGTGTTGCGTTGTCCAGCGCCTTGAGCCAGCGCACGTCAAAGCGCCGGGGCAGCAACAGGTCGAACAGCTCGCCCAGGTCGTTGGTCTCGGGCGTGTGGGGCAGCGCCTTCTTGCGCAGGCGGTTGCCGAACTCGCTCAAAAAGGCCGTGCGCGGGGCAAACCCGTGGTCGGCCAGCAGCGGCGTGATGTCCACCGTTTCCACAAACCGCTGCCACCAGCGGCGCCAGCGCTGCTGCAGCTCGGGCTGCGCCTGCACGCTGTCGAGAAACTCGCGCACGCGGGCCACGCTGGCCTGCACGTCCTTTTCGTCGCCGCGCACCCAGCGCATGGCGTCGATCAGCCACAGGTGGCGTTGCGCCAGCGGCGCGTCGGGGTCGATGCTGTCGATGAGGGCAG
>LNFM01011185.1_pt1 | contig 12314 bp, 12 predicted proteins | sample 596031 | NCBI WGS metagenome assembly LNFM01 (sample SAMN04254537, study PRJNA301005) | activated carbon metagenome | isolation source: dual media filters at the Ann Arbor, Michigan drinking water treatment plant | place: USA: Ann Arbor | reverse complement strand
CATCGGCGGCTGGGTGCTGGTGCCGATCGCGCCGCACGACCTGTCGAACCGGCCGATCGTGCTGCCCGACTCGGTGGAAACCAGCATCGAGATCGTGGCCGGGCGGGATGCCAGCGTCAATTTCGACATGCAGAGCCTGGCCAGCCTGCTGCACGGCGACCGGGTCACGGTGCGCCGCTCGCCACACCAGGTGCGTTTCCTGCACCCGCTGGGCTGGAGCTACTACGCCACGCTGCGGCGCAAGCTGCACTGGAACGCCGGGGTGGTGCACTGAATGCTGCGCCGCCTCGCCCTGCGTGACTTCGTCATCGTCACCGCGCTCGAGGTAGACCTTGCGGCCGGCTTCACGGTGCTGACGGGCGAGACGGGCGCGGGCAAGTCCATCCTCGTCGATGCGCTGCAACTGGTGCTGGGCAGCCGTGGCGATGCGGGCGTGGTGCGCGAGGGCAGCGCCCGCTGCGAGATCGCCGCCGAGTTCGACCGCCCCGCCAGCGCGCGTGCCTGGCTCACCGAGGCCGGCTTCGCCGCCGACGGTGAAGACGCCGAGCCGCTGCTGCTGCGCCGCAGCATCGACACCCAGGGCAAGAGCCGCGCCTGGATCAATGGCAGCGCCGCCACCGTGGCCCAGCTGCGCGCGCTGGCCGACCACCTGGTCGACATCCACGGCCAGCATGCCTGGCAGAGCCTGACCCGCCCGGCCGCGGTGCGCGCCCTGCTCGACGACTACGGCCGCATCGCCACCGGCGAGCTCGCCGCGGCCCACGCACGCTGGAAGCAGGCCGACGAGGCCGCACAGGCCGCGGTCGCGCGCCAGGCCGAGCACCAGCGCGAGCACGAACGCCTGAGCTGGCAGATCGGCGAGCTCGAGCGCCTCGGGCCCGGTGACGGCGAATGGGCCGAGCTGGACGCCGAGCACCGCAGGCTCTCGAATGCCCAGTCGCTGATCGACCGCGCCCGCGAGGCCCTGCAGCTGCTGAGCGAGGCCGAGCCCGCCGCCGAGACCCTGACCCAGCGCGCCATCGGCCTGCTCGAGCACGCCAGCGCGCTCGACCCCGCGCTGAGCGGGCCGCTCGAGGCCCTGCAGGGCGCCCAGGCCCAGCTGCAGGACGCCGCCCACAGCCTGTCGAGCTACCTGCACCAGATCGAGCCCGAGCCCGACCGGCTCGCGGCGCTGGACGATCGCCTGTCGGCCTGGATGGGGCTCGCGCGCCGCTACCGCCGCCCACCGGCCGAGCTGCCGCAGCTGCTGGCGCAGTGGCGCAGCGAGCTGCAGGCGCTCGCCAGCGCGAGCGACCTGTCCGCCCTGCAGGCCGCGCTGGCGCGGGCGCGGGCCGAGGTGGATGCACAGGCCCGGCGCGTCTCGGCGCTGCGCCAGGCGGCCGCGCCGCGCCTCGCGGCCGCGATCACCCAGGCGATGCAGCAGCTCGGCATGGCGGGCGGCCGCTTCGAGGTGGCGCTGCTGCCGCACGAGGCGCCGCAGGCCCACGGTGCCGAGTCGGTGGAATTCCTGGTGGCCGGCCACGCCGGCAGCACGCCGCGGCCGCTGGCGCGCGTCGCCTCCGGCGGCGAGCTCTCGCGCATCGCACTCGCCGTGGCGGTGACGACCAGCGCGCCGCTGGCCGGCAGCCAGGAGCCGGTCACCGGCACACTGATCTTCGACGAGATCGATGCCGGCGTGGGTGGCGCGGTGGCCGAGACCGTGGGCCGCCAGATGAAGCAGCTCGGCCGCGAGCGCCAGGTGCTCGCGGTGACGCACCTGCCCCAGGTTGCCGCCTGTGCCGACCAGCACCTGCGCGTGAGCAAGCAGCTGCGCGACGGCGCCGCGGTGAGCGAGGTCCAGGCCCTGAGCGGCGAAGCACGGGTGGCCGAGATCGCACGCATGCTCGGTGGCGAGCGCCTGTCCGGCACCAGCCTCGCGCATGCCCAGGAGATGCTGCAGGGCGCCGCCAGCCGCGAGACCCAACCCGTCGCCAGACCACGCCCCCTGCCGCGCAAGACCCCATGAGCAACGAAACCGCCACCCCCATGCCCTGCGCCGATCCTGTGCAGCAGCAGGACCGCGCCCCCGAGGCGCCGGAGCGTCAGATGGTGATCGTCACCGGCATCTCGGGATCGGGCAAATCGGTGGCGATGCATGCGCTGGAGGACGCCGGCTTCTTCTGCGTCGACAACCTCCCGCCCGAGCTGCTGCCGCAGTTCATGGCGCTCGAGCAGGCGCGCTCGCAGCAGCGCCTGGCGATCGCGGTGGACGTGCGCACGGTGGGCTCGCTGCCCGCGGTGCTGCCGCTGATCGAGCAGCTGCGCAGCGAGGGCACGGTGGTGCGTTCGATCTTCCTGGATGCGAGCACCGCGGCGCTGGTGCGGCGCTTCTCCGAAACGCGCCGGCCCCACCCGCTGTCGCAGAACGGCGGCCCGGGGAACCCGGCCGGCAAGGACCATCCCGCCCTGATCGATGCGATCGAGATCGAGCGCGAGCTGCTCGCCGAGCTGCGGGCCGCCTCGACCGTGATCGACACCAGCCAGCTGCGCCCTGCCCAGCTGCGGCTGTGGCTGCGCAAGCTCGTGCAGGCGCAGCAGGCTCGCCTGACGCTGGTGTTCGAGTCCTTCGCCTTCAAGCACGGCGTGCCGCTCGATGCCGACCTGGTATTCGACCTGCGCGTGCTGCCCAACCCCTTCTACGAGCCCGAGCTGAGCGCGCTCGACGGGCGCGATGCCCCGGTCGTGGCCTACCTGCGCAGCCACCCCGAGGTGAAGGAGATGCTCGAACAGATCGAGGCCTTCGTGCGGCGCTGGCTGCCGGGCTTCGAGGCCGATCACCGCAGCTACCTGACGGTCGCGCTCGGTTGCACCGGCGGTCAGCACCGCTCGGTGTTCGGCGCCGAGGAGCTGGCACGCCGCTTCGCCCCCGCCCATGTGAGCCTGGTGCGCCACCGGGAACTCGATGCACGCTGACACCCCACCCCCGCCCGAGGAATCGCCGTCGGTCGAACTCGCGCTGTTCCCGCTGCAGTCGGTGCTGTTTCCCGGCGGCCTGCTCGGGCTCAAGGTCTTCGAGGCGCGTTACCTCGACCTGGTGAGCCGCTGCCTGCGCTCGGGCGAGGGCTTCGGGGTGGTGGCCTTGCGCAGCGGCAGCGAGGCCCGCCGCCCCGGCGAGACGGCCACACCCACCTTCGAGACCATCGGCACGGTGGCCGAGATCCTCGAGGTCGACAGCCCGCAGAGCGGCATCCTGCAGCTGCGCTGCCGCGGCGCCCGGCGCTTCGAGACGCGCAGCGTGGCACAGCGTCCCGACGGGCTCTGGGTGGCCCAGGTGGCCGACCTGCCCGACGACGAACCTGCCGCACCCGGGCCGATGCTGAGCAGCTGCGCGCGCGCCTTGCAGGGGGCGATCGACACCCTCAAGGCCCAGGGCGCCGAGCCCTTCCTCACACCCTGGCAGATGCAGGACGCCAGCTGGGTCTCCAACCGCTGGTGCGAGATCCTGCCGATCTCGCAGCTCGCGAAGCAGAAGCTGATGGCGCTCGACGACGCCCAGGCCCGGCTGCAGCTGGTGGCCGACTTCCTGCGCACCAAGGGCGTGGTGCCGTGATCAGCCGGGGCTCGCCAGCAGCAGGGGCAGGTGCTTGCGCAGCGCCGCCGGCAGGCCGAGTGCGGCCACCTCGTCGCGCTCGAACCAGCGGCCCTGGGCGGCCGGCGGCAGGCCGCGCGTGAGGCTGGCCGCGGCGGCCTCGTCGAGCTGATCGGGCCACTGCCAGCGCCAGGGGTGCAGGCGCCAGTCGAGGTGGGTCAGCACATGGGTGAAGGCCGGCAGGGCTTCGGGGCGGCCTGGCCAGTGGGCCGTGGCGCTGGCCAGCTCGGCGGCATCGGTCCACTCGGGCAGGCTCCACAGCCCCGCCCAGATGCCCTGCGGCGGGCGCTGCACCAGCCAGTACCGCCCGCGCCACACCAGGCAGAGCCAGAGGTTCTCGCGCCGGCTGCGCTTGAGCCTGCGGGTCTTGACCGGAAACCGCTCCGGCGCACCCGAGCGCTGTCCGGCACAGAGGTCTTGCACCGGGCAGAGCAGGCAACGGGGCGCGCGCTGGCTGCACAGGCCGGCACCCAGGTCCATCAGGCCCTGGGTATAGGACTCGATGCCGGTGGTGGGCAACAGTTCCTCCGCCCGCGCCCAGAGCGCCCGCTGCGCAGCCGCTTCGGCCAGATCGCCCTCGAAGGCCAGTACCCGGCCCAGCACGCGCTTGACGTTGCCGTCGAGGATCGCGGCACGCTCGCCGAAACAGAAGGCGGCGATCGCGGCAGCCGTCGAGCGGCCGATGCCGGGGAGCTCCGCGAGCTGCGCGGCACCCGCCGGAAAGCGCCCGCCATGCTCGGCCACGACCACCTGGGCACAGCGGTGCAGGTTGCGCGCCCGGCTGTAGTAGCCCAGCCCGCTCCACAGCGCGAGCACCTCGTCGAGCGTGGCGGCGGCGAGTGTGGCGACATCGGGAAAACGCCCCAGGAAGCGCTCGTAGTAGGCCAGCACCGTCGTCACCTGGGTCTGCTGCAGCATGATCTCCGACAGCCAGACGCGGTAGGGGTCGCGGCTGCCCTGCCAGGGCAGGCCATGGCGGCCGTCGCGCCGCTGCCAGGCGATCAGGCGCTCGGCGAAGCCGGCCGGGCCGGGCGCAGTACCGGCTGCTGCCGGGGCCGCATCGCGAAGGCGGGCCGGTGCAGCCATCAGCGGCGCTGGCAGCCGGCGCAGAAGTAGGTCGAGCGCTGGCCCTGCACGGTGCGCCGGATGCGGCCGCCGCAGCGCGCGCAGGCCTCGCCCTCGCGGCCATAGACGCCGGCCTGCAGCTGGAAGCGCCCGGCCATGCCGTGGGCATCCTTGAAGTCGCGCAGCGTCGAGCCCCCCAGCGCGAGGGCCCGGGCCAGGGTGTCGCGCACCGCCTGGGCCAGGCGCTCGCTGCGCGGCCGGCTGAGCCGGTCGCTGCGGGTGCGCGGGTCGATGCCGGCGAGGTGCAGGGCCTCGCAGGCGTAGATGTTGCCGGCACCCACGACGATGTCGCCCGCCAGCAGCGCCTGCTTGACCGCGACGCGCCGGCGGCGCAGCGCCGCGTGCAGGTAAGCGCCCGTGAAAGCGGCATCGAAAGGTTCCAGGCCGAGGCCGGCCAGCAGCTTGGCCGCGGCCCCGCTGTCCAGCCCCGGCGACCAGACCACGGCGCCGAAGCGCCGCGGGTCGGTCAGGCGCAGGCCGCCGCGCGTGGTCACCAGGTCGAAGTGGTCGTGGGCCGCCGCCGGGGGCAGCGCCGCGGACTCGTCGAAACTGAGCGAGCCCGACATGCCCAGGTGCATCAGCAATCCGCCACGTTCCAGCGGGAGCCAGAGGTATTTGCCGCGCCGCTGGACCTCGCCGATGGTCTGGTCGAGCAGGCTGCCGGCCTCGCAGCCGAGCGGCCAGCGCAAGGGCTTGCCGGTGCGCACCCCGGTCACACGGGCACCCGCGATGCGGCTGGCAAAGCTCTGGCGGGTGATTTCGACTTCAGGCAACTCGGGCATCCGGGGAATTATCCCGAAGCGGCCGGCTCTGAGCGAGGCCCTGCCCTCTGGCGGCGCCAGCGCCGACGAAGGGCCGCCACTAGAATGACCCGGACCCCCAGGAGCCCTTGATGCCCGCCAGTACCCCCCGTCTCCGAGCGGTGTGCCGCGCCACCGCTGGCCTGGGTGCGGGCCTGGTCATCGCCTGCGCGCCGGGCGTGGTCAGTGCCCAGGCCGCCGCCGCTGCGGCAAGCCCCGTCGCCGAGGTCCGGAATTCCGACATCGACGCGCCGCTGTTCTACCAGCTGCTGATCGGCGAGCTCGAGTTGCGCAACGGCTCGCCCGGCACGGCCTACGAGGTGATGCTCGATGCGGCGCGCAAGCAGCGCAACGAGCAGCTCTTCCGGCGGGCCACCGACATCGCCCTGCAGGCCCGCGCCGGCGACCAGGCCCTGGCGGCCGCACGGGCCTGGCGCACGGCGCTGCCCGAGTCGGTCGAGGCCCACCGCTACGTGATCCAGATCCTGGTGGCCATGGGCAAGCCGCTGGAGACCGCCGACACCCTGGGCTCGTTGATCCGCCTGACCCCTGCCGGCGAGCGGGCCGCGCTGATCAGCGCCCTGCCACGCTTCTTCGGCAGCACCAGCGAACGCAAGCAGATCCCGGCGCTGCTGGAGAAGGTGCTCGCACCCCACCAGCAGCAGACGGCGACACGGCTGGCCAGCCTGCAGGCACTGGCCTCGGCCTGGCTGCTGGCGCAAACGCCCCAGCGCGCACTCGAGCTCGCCAGGCAAGGCCAGGCCCTGGACCCGGCCGCCCAGTGGCCGGCGCTGCTCGGGCTGCAGATCATGCAGACCGTGCCGGCGGGCGAGGAACTGATCCTCGAGCACCTGCGGCGCCAACCCGAAGCCAACCCGATCCGGGCAGCCTACGCGCGGGCGCTCAGCGGCGCCCAGCGTTATGGTGACGCCATCGTCCAGCTCGAAGACCTGACGCGCCGCGATCCCGGCCGGCCCAGCGCCTGGCTGACGCTCGGTGCGCTGCAGCTCGAGCTGCGCAAGGCGGACGCCGCCACGCGCTCCATCGAGACCTTCCTGAAGCTGACGGCCGAGGCGCCGCCTGCCGCTGCCGCCGCCCCGCTGGCAGACAACGAGCAGGAGCTGCTCGGCCCCGAACAAGCCCAGGTGCAGGCCTGGCTGATGCTCGCGCAGGCGGCCGAGATCAAGGGCGACTTCAAGGCCGCCGAGAGCTGGCTGGCGCGCGCCGACACGCCCCAGCGCGCCCTCGAGGTGCTGCAGCGCCGCGCCTCGCTGCTGGCCAAGCAGGGCAGGATGGACGAGGCCCGCGCACTGATCCGCCAGCTGCCCGACAAGGAGCCCGAAGCGGCCCGCGCGCGGCTGTTCGCCGAGGCCCAGCTGCTGCGCGAAGCCAAGCGTTGGCAGGAGGCGAGCGAGGTGCTCGCGCAGGCCAGCGCACGCTTCCCGACCGACACCGACGTGATGTACGAACAGTCGATGGTGGCCGAGAAGCTCAACCGCATGGACGAGATGGAGCGGCTGCTGCGCCGCGTGATCGAGCTCAAGCCCGACCACCACCACGCCCACAATGCGCTGGGCTATTCACTTGCCGACCGCAATGTGCGCCTGGTCGAAGCCAAGCAGCTGATCGAGCGCGCGCTGCAGCTCGCGCCCGGAGACCCCTTCATCACCGACAGCCTGGGCTGGGTCGAGTACCGCCTGGGCAACCGGGCCGAGGCCATCCGCCTGCTGCGCCAGGCATACCAGTCCCGGCCCGATGCCGAGATCGGTGCCCACCTGGGCGAGGTGCTCTGGGTCGACGGCCAGACCGAGGAGGCGCGCCGCATCTGGCGCGAGGCCAAGGGCAAGGACGCCGCCAACGACGTGCTGCGCGAGACCCTGGCGAGGCTGCGCGCCGAGCTGTGACGGCAGCCGCCCGGCACGCACCCGACCCCGCAGCGGCCAGCCGCCGGCGCTGGGTTCTCGGCCTGGGGCTGGGTCTGTTGTCGGCCTGCGCCACACGGGGTCCGGCCCTGCCGACGCCCGGCGACCAGGCCTACAGCGGCCGGTTGTCGATGCGCATCGCCGGGTCGGGCGCCCAGGGCGAGCGGGCGGCCAGCCTGGTGTTCGAGCTGCGCGGGCGGTCCGAGGCCGGACAGATCGAATTCAGCACACCGCTGGGCAGCATCGTGGCGCAGGCGCGCTGGTCGCCGACGCAGGTGCTCCTGATCACGCCCCAGGGTGAACAGGCCTACGCCGACCTGGACAGCCTGAGCCGCGAAACCCTGGGCGAGGCCTTTCCGCTGGCAGCCCTGTTCGACTGGCTGCAGGGCCGCCCCTGGCCGGCGGCCGCGAGCCAGGCCGAGCCGGGCGGCCAGGCCTTCAGCCAGCTCGGCTGGCGCGTCGACCTGGCCGGCCTGGCGCAGGCCCGCATCAGCGCTGAACGCGCCCAGGCGCCGGCCGTGCGTGTCCAGGTGCTGCTGGACCGACCCTGAGCACCCGTTCACCCGCCACGATACCGCCATGGCCCTGCGCAGCTTCTACGACGTCCCGGCACCCGCCAAGCTGAACCTCTTCCTGCACGTGGTCGGCCGCCGCGCCGATGGCTACCACCTGCTGCAGTCGGCCTTCGTGCTGATCGACTGGTGCGACCGGCTGCATTTCGAGCTGCGCGACGACGGCCGGCTGCAGCGCCACGACCTGGGCGCGGCCTTGCCGGCCGACGATCTCTGCCTGCGCAGTGCCGCCGCCCTGCAGCGTGCCAGCGGCAGCCGGCTCGGTGCCGACATCTCGATCGACAAGCAGCTGCCGGCCGGTGCCGGCATGGGTGGCGGCAGCTCGGACGCGGCCACCACCCTGCTGGCACTGAACCGGCTCTGGGGGCTGAACTGGCCGCGCGAACGGCTGCTGGCGATGGCCCTCGCGCTCGGGGCCGATGTGCCCTTCTTCGTCGGTGGCCACAACGCCTGGGTCGAGGGCATCGGCGAACGCCTGACGCCGATCGATCTGCCGGGCCTGTGGCTCGCGGTGGTCAAGCCGGCAGCCTCGATCGAGACCCGACAGATTTTCAGCAGCCCGCTGCTGGTGCGAGATACCGAAGCTGCTATACTCTCGGGCTTTCTTGCAAGCGATGGTGTTGGGGCTTTGGTGGAGGGGTATGGGCGAAATGACTTGCAGCCACCCGCCGAAGCCGCCTGCGCCGAGGTGGCCGAAGCCTGTCGGTGGTTGACGGCGAGTTTCGGCAACAGCCGCATGACCGGTTCGGGCAGCGCGGTGTTTGCAAGGGCAGGACGTTTGACCGGTGACGACGGCAAGGAATGCCCGCCCACAGCGCAGATGCCGCAGGCTCTGCCTGCGGGGTGGTCGGGCAGGATGTGTCGCAGCCTGGGGCAGCACCCGCTCGCAGGGTGGGCCACGGGTTGAGGCGTCGCCGGTGCACCGCGAGGTGCGGCAGGTTGCAAGGTGATCGGCGTCAGCCGGTCTCCGGTGTAGGGGAGTCGCCAAGTTGGTAAAGGCATCGGATTTTGATTCCGACATGCGAGGGTTCGAGTCCTTCCTCCCCTGCCACTCATCTTTTTTCCCGGAGTTCGAAGCAGCTTCACCGCGCAGGCCGCGCTGAGCGGCGGCCGACGGCGCCGGGGCTGGACTGAAAGGAAGCGCCTTGCTTCCACAGAGCCTCGACGGAGGGAATGTGCTGTTCAACACCGTGCTGTTCACCGGCAATGCCAACCCGGCATTGGGCCAGGAGATCGCCAGCCAGCTCGGCATCGAGCTCGGCAAGGCCAAGGTCGGCCGCTTCTCCGACGGCGAAGTCGACGTCGAGATCCAGCAGAACGTGCGCGCCCGCGACATCTTCGTGGTGCAGCCCACCTGCGCGCCGACGAACGAGAACCTGATGGAGCTGTGCATCATGGTCGACGCGCTGAAGCGCGCCTCGGCCCGGCGTGTCACCGCGGTGATCCCCTACTTCGGCTACGCGCGGCAGGACCGTCGCCCGCGCTCGACCCGCGTGCCCATCAGTGCCAAGGTGGTGGCCAACATGCTCGAGGCGGTGGGCGTCGAACGCCTGCTGACGATGGACCTGCACGCCGACCAGATCCAGGGCTTCTTCAACATCCCGGTCGACAACATCTACGCCTCGCCGGTGTTGTTGTCCGACCTGCACTCCAAGCGCTACGACGACCTGGTCGTGGTCTCGCCCGACGTGGGTGGCGTGGTGCGCGCGCGCGCACTGGCCAAGCAACTCGGCTGCGACCTCGCGATCATCGACAAGCGCCGCCCGAAGGCCAATGTCTCCGAGGTGATGCACGTGATCGGCGAGATCGAAGGCCGCAACTGCGTGATCATGGACGACATGATCGACACCGCCGGCACCCTGGTGAAGGCCGCCGAGGTGCTGAAGGAGCGTGGCGCGAAATCGGTCTACGCCTACTGCACCCACGCGGTGTTCTCGGGCCCGGCGATCGAGCGCATCAAGGCCTCGGCGCTCGACGAGGTCGTGATCACCAACACCATCCCGCTGAGCGATGGCGCGCGCGGCTGCACCAAGGTGCGGCAGCTGTCGGTTGCCTTCCTCTTCGCCGAAACCATCCGCCGCATCTCGGACGGCGAATCGGTGACCTCTTTGTTCGCGGAGCAGAACAGCAACTTCTGATCCTGTTCCGCGGGCAAGGCAGGCGGCCTACCCGCCGCCTGCACGCCGGGGCTGCAAAGCCCCGTCTTCTGGCGCCTGGTCGCGGGCGCCTTCATCCATCTGGAGTCAACATGAAATTCACAGCTTACGAGCGCAGTCTGCAGGGGACCGGAGCGAGCCGCCGCCTCAGACTCGCCAACAAGGTGCCCGGCATCGTCTACGGTGCGGGCGAGCCGGCAATGATCGAGCTCGATCACAACGCGCTGTTCTTCGCGCTGAAGAAGGAGGCCTTCCATTCGTCCATCCTCGAGATGGAACTGAACGGCAAGACCGAGCAGGTGCTGCTGCGTGACCAGCAGATGCACCCCTTCAAGCCGCTGGTGCTGCACGTCGACTTCCAGCGCGTCGATGCCACCACGCGCGTCGTCAAGAAGGTGCCGCTGCACTTCATCAACGAAGAAAACTCGCCGGCCGTCAAGGTCGACAAGTGCCTGATCAACCACGTGGTCACCGAACTGCGCATCGCCTGCCTGGCCTCGGCACTGCCCGAGTTCCTGACGGTCGACCTGGGCGAGCTGACCAAGGGCCAGGCGCTGCACGTCAACGACGTCAAGCTGCCGGCCGGCATCAAGGTCGTGACCCAGGGCAAGCCGAACCCGGTGCTGGTGTCGGTGGTGAATGCCGCCGAGGAAGAAGAGATCGCTCCGGTGGTGGTGGCCCCGGCCGCCGAAAAGGGCAAGGCCAAGAAGAGCGAGAAGCAGAACAAGAAGTGAGGCCTGGGCCGGATCTGCCGGCCCGTTCCGAACCGCTCTCTGAGCCCCACCCCGGTGGGGCTTTTTGCTGCCGGTCCCGCACCCATAATCCGCCCTCACCATGATCCGCCTGCTTGTCGGCCTGGGTAATCCGGGCACGGAATACGAAGCGACCCGCCACAACGCGGGCTTCTGGTTCGTCGACGAGGCGGCGCGTCAGCTGAAGGTCGGCCTGGTGCCCGAGCGCAGCTACTTCGGCCTGGCTGCCCGCGCCAGCACGCCGCTGGGTGCCGTCTGGCTGCTCGAGCCGATGACCTTCATGAACCTGTCGGGCAAGTCGGTCGCGGCCCTGGCCCGCTTCTTCAAGATCGCCCCCGAGGAGATCCTCGTCGTGCACGACGAGCTCGACCTGTTGCCCGGCCAGCTCAAGCTCAAGCGCGGCGGCAGCCACGCCGGCCACAACGGGCTGAAGGACATCCAGGCCCAGCTCGGCAGCGCCGATTTCTGGCGCCTGCGTCTGGGCATCGGCCACCCGGGCGTGCGGGCCGAAGTCGTGAACTGGGTGCTGCGCAAGCCGCCGCTGGCCGAGCGCCAGGCGATCGACGAGGCCATCGGACTGGCGCTGAAGTCGCTCGACCTGCTGCTCGCGGGCGAGATGGACCGGGCCGTGCTGAAGCTGCATGCCAAGCCGCCGCGGCCCAAGCCTGCAGCACCCGCCGGCGCCGTGCCCCCTGCGCCTCGCGCCGCCGAGCCGGACGGCGCCTGACTCAGGCTGCCGGCTCGGCCGGCGCCGCTGCGGCCTTGCCCGCTGCTGCCTGCAGGCGACGGTATTTGGCCCAGAGACTTTCCTGGGTCTCGATGTGCTGGGGGTGCACCGGGATGCAGCTCACCGGGCAGACCTGCACGCACTGGGGCTCGTCGAAGTGGCCCACGCATTCGGTGCAGCGGCCCGGGTCGATCTCGTAGATCTCCACGCCCATCGAGATCGCCTGGTTCGGGCACTCGGGCTCGCAGACATCACAGTTGATGCATTCGTCGGTGATCGTCAGGGCCATGGTGTCTGCCGGTTGGGGGTCGCCCGCGGCTTCATTGCTCGCTTGCCTTGACCCGCATCTTCAGCCGGTCGAGCACCGAGGGTGACACGAACTTGGAGACATCACCGCCCAAGGTGGCAATCTCGCGCACGAAGGTGCTCGAGACGAACTGGTACTGGTCGCTCGGGGTCAGGAAGACCGTCTCCACATCGGGCATCAGCTGCCGGTTCATGCCGGCCATCTGGAACTCGTATTCGAAATCGCTGACCGCGCGCAGACCGCGCACCACGACCTTGCCGCCGTTGGCGACGACGAAGTCGCGCAGCAGACCGCGGAAGGGAATCACCTCGACGTTCGGAAACTT